>ERZ1643247.543-NODE-543-length-45314-cov-8.258269_pt1 | contig 45314 bp, 20 predicted proteins | sample MGYA00579264_ERZ1643247 | MGnify/ENA primary metagenome ERZ1643247 (study PRJEB29033, sample SAMEA4952262) | chicken gut metagenome | biome: Broiler Chicken; feature: Gastrointestinal Tract; material: Caecum | place: Ireland | collected 2018 | study: Broiler... | reverse complement strand
GCGCCGAACGCGCCCATCAGCCCCGCGATGCCCGGGCGCACGACCTGTTTGCCCGTTTCCAGCTCGAAGGAGCGCAGCACCGCGTCGTTCAGGAAGGTGCCGCCCTGCACGAGGATGTGCTCGCCCAGCTCGTCCGGCGTTTTGGCGCGGATGACCTTGTAGATCGCGTTTTTCACGATGGAGGCGGAGAGCCCCGCGGAGATGTCCTCCACGGACGCGCCCTCCTTCTGCGCCTGTTTGACAGAGCTGTTCATGAACACCGTGCAGCGGCTGCCCAGCTCAACGGGATGTTTCGCGAACAGCCCGAGCTTGGAAAATTCGTCGATCTCCATGCCCATCGCCCTGGCGAAGGTCTGGATGAAGGAACCGCAGCCCGAGGAGCACGCCTCGTTGAGCATGATCGAGTCGATCGCGCCGTTCTTGATCTTGAAACACTTGATGTCCTGCCCGCCGATGTCGATGATGAAATCGGCCTTCGGGTCAAAGTACAGCGCGGCTTTGAAGTGCGCGACCGTTTCGACGATGCCGAAATCCGCCCTGATCGCCGCCTTCATCATATCTTCGCCGTAGCCCGTGACCGCCGCGCCGCAGATGCGGACGCGCCCGCCCGCAAGCGCATAGATCTCGCGCAGGCGTTCTAAAACGATGTCCAGCGGCTGCCCGTTGTTGGACTGGTAGTGCTGGTACAAAAGATGCCCTTCGGGGGTGATGAGCACGAGCTTCGTGGTCGTGGAACCGCTGTCGATGCCGAGGTAGGCGTCGCCCGTATAGGCGGTGATGTCCTCGAACGGCAGGTCGCTGCGGCTGTGCCGCGCCACAAACTGCTCGTATTCCTCCCTGTCTTTGAACAGCGGGTCGCCCGTCACGATGTCGTCGCTGCCCTTTGCCGCCGTGATGCGCGAAACGAGTTCTGCAAGCGGCATCGGCTTTTCCGCGCAGGACGCGAGCGCCGCGCCGATGCCCATGAAGCAGGGCGCGTTTTCGGGGAACACGGCGTGTTCGTCGTCGAGGTGCAGCGTCTCTTTGAACGCTTTCCCCAGTCCCTTGATAAAGTGCAGCGGTCCGCCCAGAAAGAGCACCTTGCCCTTGATGCGCCTGCCCTGCGCCAGACCCGAAACGGTCTGGTCGACGACCGCCTGAAAGATGCTCGCCGCAATGTCCTCTTTGCGCGCGCCCTGGTTGAGCAGCGGCTGGATGTCAGATTTGGCGAACACGCCGCAGCGGGAAGCGATCGGGTACACCTTTTCCGCTTTCAGCGAAAGCTCGTCCATCTCGGAGACGGAGATGTTCAGAAGGGTCGCCATCTGGTCGATGAACGCGCCCGTGCCGCCCGCGCAGCTGCCGTTCATGCGCTGTTCGGTGCCGCCCGTGATGAAGATGATCTTCGCATCCTCGCCGCCGAGTTCCACCGCCGCGTCGGCGTCGGGGTAGTACCTGCGGATGGCTTTGAACGCCGCCTGCACTTCCTGCACGAAGGGCACGCCGCTGCGCTCGGCAAGCCCCAGCCCCGCCGAGCCGGTAACGCTCACCGTAAAATCGCCGCCGCCGAATTTTTCCCCGACCGCGGCAAGCTGCGCGAGCACGCACTCCTTGACGCGCGCGAAGTGCCTCTCGTAGCTCGTGTATACAATTTCGCTCTGATCTTCCGTCAGTACGCACACCTTGACGGTGGTCGAACCGACGTCGATCCCCATATGCAATGCCATATTTTTCACCCGTACCGTGCGCGCCGCCCCTGCGGAGCGCCGCGGCGCCTGCGCGCCGTTGCAGGTATTATAGCACAAATACAGGGAAAATTCAAGAATGTATACGCGGTAAAATACGGCGGGAAAGGCGCATTTTTTCCTGTTTTTTACCGAACGGCGTTTTTTTGTAAACAGACTTTACGGAACGGGAAAAGCAGGAGACCGCCGCACATGCCGCCCGTACGCTGCCGCCATCTGTTGTTTTGCGCATTTACAAATTTGCGGCGCGGGCAAAAGCCCGCGCCGCTTTGCCGCCGCCCTCTGCCGTGCGGACAAAGCGCCCTTTGCGGAACAAGGCGCTCCCTTCTTTACGGGACCTGCCGCGCGGCCGCGGCGCGCTTTTGCGCGAATTTCCGTTTCGTCGATTCGCCGCCGCGCAGATGCCGCTCGTGCAGGTTTTTATCCAGCACCGCGCGCACGGCGGCGTACAGCTGCGGATCGACCTCGGCGAGCCGTTCGGTCACGTCTTTATGCACGGTCGATTTGCTCGTACCGAAGTGTTCGGCGCAGGCGCGCACCGTTGCGTTCGTCTCCAGAATGTACTCCGCCGCGCTCCGCGCACGGCGCTCCATATACTCCCACACTTGCATCATCCCCCTTCCGGCGATGATACATTTTATGTCGGATCTTGCAAACTTATGACGAACGGGCGGATGCGGCGCAGCCTTTTCGTACCGCGCTCCCTTTAAAAGAGGAGCGCCCCGCCGAAAACGGCGGGGCGCCGAAGCCTTTCCCCTCTGCTCAGCCGTCCAGAACGGTCAGCCATCCGGGAGAAAATACTATGTTGTAATTTTTAGTCACTTCGTTCCCGTCCCCGTCGCGGATGATGACCGCCCCGATCGTATTCTGCTTTATGCCGACATCGGTGATCGACCCCGTGACCGTCGCTTCAAAGATATGCCCCTTTGCGAGGCTGCCGCTCGAGATCCAGCATTTATCGTTTGTGAGCGGCGTGCCGTCGTACTGCTTGGTATCCGAATAGCTGGATACGGTGATCGCGCGGCGGTCGACGGTGAGAAGGGTCGAACCGTCGATCACGAGCGTATAATCGACCCCTTCCGTGCGCAGGATGCCGCTTTCGTCATACACCCGCACGCCGACGAGCCGTTCGAGGATCTCGTCTGAATCGGCTGTGATCGCGCCGACATCGGTCAGCCCGATGCCTTCCATGCTGAACCCTTCGATCCGCCACCCGGACTGCAGCCCCGACACCCAGTAATCGTCCGCTTTGTACGCAAGCTGCGTGCCGTCGTAGTACTTTTGCAACACATACGGGTGAATGGTAATGAGGATGTTGCTGACGACGGTCAGCGTACCCGGTTCGAACGTAAAGGTGACGTTTTCCGCCTCCGCGCCCTGCGGGTCGTACAGCACAAAGCTTTCGATCGTGCTCTCCGTCGTGCCGGGTTCCGTGATGCTGCCCGCAAACTCCGCCTTATAGGTATACCCCGCCGTCAGCAGTTCGTTCAGCAGCATCGCGCTCTTCTCGTCCGCGCCCTGCACCTCGTCCGCCGTCAGCGGCGTGCCGTCAAACTTTTTCGTCTTGTTGACGGGTTTGATCGTAAGCTCTTCCTGCTGTCCGCTGCCGCCTCCTCCGCCGGGTCCGCCGCCCGTGACTTCCACATGCACCCAGCCCGTGCCGTCGATGTACACTTCGACCCAGGCGTGCGCGTTAGCGGCGCCGATCTCTGCCCATTCGCCCGCGACCGTTTCCCCCACATACCCGACCGTATAGCGGGCGGGGATGCCGAGTTCCCGGAACAGGAGCGTTGCGGCGCTCGCGTAGTGCTGGCAGATGCCCTCTTTGTATTTTGTGAGGAACGCCACCACGACGTCCGCTTCGTCGTCCATCGCCCTGTCGTATTCGAGGTTGTACGCCGCCGCGTTCTGAATATACGCCGCGACTTTTGCGACGATTGCGGGATCGTCCGCACGGAACCCCTGCTCGGCGATGATCGCCTGCATGCAGGCGCGCGCGCTTTCGCGCACGGTCAGGTAATTTTCGTACACGAACGCCCTGTACGCCTCTTCCGCGGCGGCATAGCCGCCCAGCCCCGCCGTAAGCGCGCCATCCCTCACATAATCGTACGCGTAGAACGGGAGCGAATACGCTGCGGACGTATCGCCCTTATACCATACGTCGCTCGTCTGCACCTCGTAATTGCCCGCACCCGTCGCCATATAATACGGGAGAAGGTAATCGTGCGTCTTCATTTCGATGGCGATTTGCGAGGAGGTATACCCCGCCTGCGACAGCGCGATGCCCGTCAGATAGTTCATGCTGTACGTGCCGTCCAGCAGCTGCCCGTATTCGGGAGCAAAGACCCAACCGCCGCCGTTGTAATTGCCGTAGCTGAGCAGACGGAAATAGACGTATTCGCTGACATCCGCCCGTACGCGCAGCACGGTCGCGTTGCCTTCGCCGCCAAGCGCTCCTCCGCCGAGCTCACCGCTCGTATCGAGGTCGCCTGCTCCGCCGCCACCGCCGTCACCGCCCGAACTGTCAATGATCTCCAGCGTGCCGAGCTCGTATTCAAATTCGTAATCGTCGGTAAAGTCGATCGTGCCCCCGTCGGTCACCGTGACCGTCACTTCATTCGTCATCGTTCCCGGCATGACGATCTCCGCGTGATCCGTGAACACGGCTTCATGCCCCTGCACAAGCCCGTAAGTCACGCCGTCGTATTCGACCGCTTCGATCCGCGTTTCGTCGGGATAGCTGTGCGGCTGCCCGTCGTACTCCCATGTCTGGCTGCCCGTGACCACTTTGGCGGGGCGGGGCGCAACGCTCAGCAGCCCGAGTTCATATTCGATCTGCGTGTATTCCGTAACATCTTTGCCCGACGCGTCCGTCACGCGGACATCCGCCGTGTTTTCGGTCTCGCCCGCGTGCAGTTGGCTGCCCGTGCAGGTGACTTCGACGGTGAACTGCATACCAAAGTTTTCGCCGAGCGTGCTTTCGATCGTATATTCCGCGTTCGTAAGCGCGGTGCCGTCAAAGATCTTTTCCGCGCCGCCCGTCCGCACAACGAGCACGCCCGGAACGAGCACGGTGAGCATGCCGCTCTCTTCCGTGATCTGATAGTTGCGGCTCACGTCCGTGCCGTCCGCCGTAAACACGGCCGCATAGATCAGCGTATTTTCGCTCTCGCCGATCTCCGTCTGTGAACCCGAAACGGCGAACCGTATTTCATGATCGAGGACAAGCGCGGGGGAAAGCGCCGAGCTCACCGTTGCTTCGCTGCAGGTGAGCGGCGTGCCGTCGTACACCTTCGTATCGCTGCCCGCTGTGACCGTGATCGGGCGCGGCGTGATCGTAAGCGTGCCGTCTTTGGTCGTGACCGCATAATTACCCGTGACGTCCGTCCCGTCGCCCGCATAAATATGCACGGACACGACCCTGTTCGGTACGTTTTCGCATACGTCCGTAGCGGAGGCGCCCTCTACCTGCACATCGGCATAATGGTCGAGTACGAGCGGCGGTTCGTATTCGGACGACACCGTAAAGGTATCGACGATGAGCGGCTCGCCGTCGTACACCTTTTCCCCGCTCGCCGCCGTCACAACGATCGGGCGCGGCGCGATCGTAACCGTGCCGTCAGCCGTTTCGATCGAATAGTTTTTCGTGACTTCTGTATCGTCCGCCCACACCGTGACGGAAACGACGGTATGCTCACCTCTTTCATATACGTCCGCGCTTTCGGGCAGCTGCGTTCCGACTTCCAACGTCTGCCCCGCGGCGACGGGCGGCTCCAATGCGGGGTCCGCCCCCGACGCGACGAGATAGTATTCGCCGCCTGCAAAGTCGTCATAGCCGAACGGCATGCCGTCGTACACCTTTTCCCCGCTCGCCGCCGTCACGACGATCGGGCGCGGCGTGATTATAAGCGTGCCGTATTCGTAGTCTGTTTCATAGTTTTGGGTCACGTTGTTCCCGTCTTCGTCCACGATGCGGATGCCGAGCACGTTTTTGACGGGGCTCTCCCATACGTTGGTGATCTCCGTGACGGAAACGACCTCCGTTCTGTGCCCGCTCACGAGCGGATACGCCGAACCTTCGGAAACGGAATGCCCGTCCCAGCTGTGCGTTTCGCCGTCGTACACCCATTCGTGCCCTTCCGTCACAATGGTCACGGAGCGCTTTGTCACCGTCAGCGTGCCTTTGTCATACCCGATCGTGTAATTCGAGGTGCGGGAGACCCCCTCCTCGTCGTAAATGCCGATCGTGAGCGCGTTTTCGACGCTGCCGGCATCCGTGATCTCGGTGAAATCTTCCACGCGCATAGACTGCCCGTCCGCAAGCGTGCTGCCTTCCGCAAGGTAGTAGGTCGGGTTCCCCTCCTCGTCTTCATACCAGCTGTGCGCGTTCCCGTCGTATACCCAGGTTTTGCTGCCCGTCACGATCGTGATCGCGCGCGGGGTTACGACCAGCGTTCCCGCTTCGCAGGTGACGTCATAGTTTTTCCGCACGTCCCTGCCGTCTGCGGAAAAGATGGTCACGCTTTCCTCATCGATCTCGTTCGGGCTGCTGCCCACATCCGTCCGGCTGCCGACCGTCCTGGCGGTGAGCGTGTGCCCTTCCACAAGCTGTATATCGGACGTCACGTCGTATCTTTCGCAGGTGAGCGGCGTGCCGTCGTATACTTTATCGGCGCTGCCCGCGGTGACCGTGATCGGGCGCGGCGCGATCGTAACCGTGCCGTCAGCCGTTTCGATCGTATAGTTTGCCGTGACCTCCGTTCCGCCCGCCCACACCGTGACGGAAACGACGGTATGCGCGCCGCTTTCATATACGTCCGCGCTTTCGGGCAGCTGCGTTCTGACTTCCAACGTCTGCCCCGCGGCGACGGGCGGCGCCAGAGCGGGGTCCGCCCCCGACGCCACAAGGTAATACATGCCGTCCGTAAAATCGTCATAGCCGAACGGCGTATCGTCGTACATCTTTTCGCCGCTGCCCGCCGTCACGACGATCGGGCGCGGCGTGATCGTAACCGTGCCGTCTGCCGTTTCGATCGAATAATTTGCCGTGACCTCCGTACCGCCCGCCCACACCTTGACGGAAACGACGGTATGCTCGCCTCTTTCATATACGTCCGCGCTTTCGGGCAGCTGCGTTCCGACTTCCAACGTCTGCCCCGCGGCGACGGGCGGCTCCAATGCGGGGTCCGCCCCCGACGCGACGAGATAGTATTCGCCGCCTGCAAAGTCGTCATAGCCGAACGGCATGCCGTCGTACACCTTTTCCCCGCTCGCCGCCGTCACGACGATCGGGCGCGGCGTGACCGTGAGCGTGCCGCATTCGTAAAGGATGCTGTAATTCCCCGCGGCAACGGGCGCGCCGTCCGCGTCATATACTTCGATCACAAGCGCGTTGGGTATGCCGGCGACGTCTCCGTCCTCCCCGTACAGTACGTCTGTGATATAGACGAGCTCCGTCGCCCTTGAAGTGTGCCCTTCGACAAGCCCGTGTTCGCTGGTCGGCGCGACCGCATGTCTGTCCCAGCTGTGCGCTTCGCCGTCGTATACCCAGCTTCGGCTCTCCGTCACAAAGGTCACGGTACGCGGTTTGATCGTAACCGCGCCATTCTCCGTGCGGATCGCATAGTTTGCCGTGACGTCCGTACCGCCCGCCCGGACCGTGACGGAAACGACGGTATGCTCGCCTCTTTCATACACGTCCGCGCTTTCGGGCAGCTGCGTTTCCACAACCAATGTCTGCCCCGCGACCACGGGCGGCGCCAATGCGGGATCCGCATCCGACGCGACGAGATAGTATTCGCCGCCAACAAAGTCGTCCGTGCCGAACGGCTCGGCGTCGTACACCTTTTCCCCGCTCGCCGCCGTCACGACGATCGGGCGCGGCGTGATCGTAAGCGTGCCGTATTCGTAGGTAACGGCGTAGTTTGCCGTCACATTGTTTTCCGCCGCGTCGCGTATGGTGACGGTGAACAGGTTGTTCTCTTCCGCGCTCTCCCATACATTCGTGACGCTGCCCGTATAGTCTGCCGTAAGCGTCTGCTCCGCCGCGAGCGTGCCTTCCGTGATCTCGCATCCGTGCGCCGTCAGGGACGCCGCGTCGTATACCTTTTCCGCACTGTCCGAGCGCACCGTGATCGGGCGCGGCGTGACCGTGAGCGTACCGTAGTCGTATCCGACCGCGTAATTGTCCGTCCTGTCTGTGCCGTCCGCATCGAGGATGCACACCGCAAAGGCGTTTTCCATGCCGACGACCTTTCCGTCCTCGTACAATACGTCCGTGACGGACGGAAGCGTCCCATTCCCGTCCCAGACGGGGCTGTGCCCTTCGACCAGCTCGTATGTACCCTTCCCGGAATCGAAGCAGCCGCCGTTTTCGAGCGGCGTGCCGTCGTATACCTTTTTGTCCGTCGCCGTCGCGATGACGACGGCGCGCGGCGTGACCGTGAGCGTGCCGTAGTCGTATCCGATCGCGTAATTGTCCGTCCTGTCTGTATCGTCCGCATCGAGAATGCGTACCGCAAAGATATTTTCCAACCCGATGACATGCTGCGCTTCATCATACAGCACGTCCGTGACGGATGGGAGCGTTCCTTCCCCGTCCCAGACGGGGCTGTGCCCTTCGACCAGCTCGTATGTACCATTCCCGGAGTCGGAGCAGCCGCCGTTTTCGAGCGGCGTGCCGTCGTACACCTTTTCGTCCGTCGCCGTCTCGATGACGACGGCGCGCGGCGTGACGGTCAGGATCCCCGCTCCGTCCGCGTCGTAGGCGATCTCATAATTCGCGGTGACGTCCTCCGCGCCGTCGTATACGGCGACCGTCAGTTCGTTGACCGTGCCGCTTTCCGCGACGTCCGTCACGTAGGTAAAAGCGACCGCTTCGGACGTATGCCCTTCGGCAAGCCCGTTTTCGCTGCCCTGCGCGACGGAATGCCCGCCCCAGCTGTGTGCTTCGCCGTCGTACACCCATTCGTGCCCTTCCGTCACAAAGGTCACGGAGCGCGGCTTGATCGTAAGCTTCCCTGCGTTTTCTTCATCGTAGGAGATTGCGTAGTTGCCCGTCACGTCCCGTTCGCCGTCGTACACGGCGACCGTGAGCGCGTTTGCCGCGCCGCTGTCCGCAACGTTCGTCACATAGGTGAAGCCGACCGCGGCGGACGCATGCCCTTCCACAAGCCCGTATTCTTCCTCCGCGCTTTCCGCGACGGAATACCCGCCCCAGCTGTGCGCCGTGCCGTCGTACACCCATTCGTGCCCTTCCGTCACAAAGATCACGGGGCGGGGCTTGATCGTGAGCGTGCCGTAGCTGTACGTGACGTCATAGTTGTCCGTCATGTCCTCGCCCGCGCTTTCGATGCGGATGGTGAACGCGTTTTGCACTTCGCCCGCATCCGTCGCCTGCGGCAGGGTGCTCTCGTCCACCGCCATCATATGGCCGTTCAAAAGCCCGTATTCGCCCTCTCCTTCGGCAATGACGTGCCCGCCGTTGCTGTGCGCCTCTCCGTCGTAGACCCAGCTTTGGCTGGCGGTTTCAAAGGTAACGGGGCGCTTTTTCACCGTAAGGGTGCCGTATGTGATCTCCTGGGCGTAGTTGGACGTGACGTCGACGAACAGTTCCTCTCCGTCGACCGTAATCGATTTTTTAAAGAAAAAAGCAAGCGAATTTTCGACAGACCCCGCCGCCGTGATCGTTGCCTGCACCGTCAGATCCGCCTCGTCGTCGATGTACACACTGTCGTTTTCCGCAAGCGGCGTATCGGCGGATACCGTATACCCCGTATCGGTGAGAGGCGTACCGTCGTACACCTTTTCGGCGCTGTCCGTTGTGATCGCAACGGCGCGCTGTTCGATGAGAAGCGTCCCCTCCACCGAGCGGAACGTGTAGGACGACGTTACGTCCTCTCCGTTTTCGTCAAAGACGCGGATCTCCGTCCCCTCCGAAATATCCGCCTCCGCCTGTGAATAGTCGTAGGAAAAGGCGACGCAGCGGATCACATCGCTGAACGCGAGGTCGGCGGTGAGAAGCGGCTGTTCGCCGTAAACGGCGGAACTTTCCGCAAGGGTGACGTCAATGGACTTCGGTTCGATGGTAAAGCTGTGCTCCGCACCGTAGCGGTCGCCGCCGAACGCGCCCTTCGCGACCGCGCGCACCTTGTACGAGCCGGCACGGACGGGCTGCGCCGCCGTCCACTCGTCCGAGCCCTCTTCGGCGTACTCGTAACGCACGCTGCCCATCACGGCGCCCGCCTCGTATTCAAACGGCTGCCCGTACACGATGACCGCAGGGGGCGTGCTCATGTCGAACACAACGCCCTGTATGCCGAGCAGCACCGCCATGACGCACAGCAGCGCGATGAGAAAGGTTATGATCAGGACGCGGAATTTGCGGACCGTTTTCAGGATGTCCGCGACCTTTATGATTTTTTTACGATAATTTTCGTAAAGCATAGCGCTCCTTTCCTCCGCGTCCGCCGCCCGCCTGCAGGCGGGCGGCGGTGCGCGCCTTGCTTATTCCTTACTGCACGGGCGGCAGCACGCGCAGCGTGCCGCTTACCAGCGTGATGCTGTAGTTGCCCGTAACGTTGAACCCGTTTTCATCGCGTATGACGACGCTCGTAACGATGTTGTCGCTGTACCCGACGTTGGTCTGCGACCCTTCCACCACGATTTCCGGAGTATGCCCGTTCAGGTCGCCCAATACGGAATACCCGTCTGCCGTCAGCGGTTCGCCCGTATAGACGGCCTCGGCGCTGTCTGCCGTGATCACGATCTCGCACGGGGTCACGCTGAGCGTGCCGTAGGAAGAATGCACCCAATACATGTAGGTGACGTCTTCGCCCGTCTCTTCGTCGGTTATGACGATATCATAGGTGTTGACGGTGTTCCCGACGCTTGTGATCGACCCCGTCGTCTGCAGCGTCGTGACCGCATGCCCCGCAAGCAGGGTACCGCTGTACGAACAGTTCCCGTCCGTGAGCGGCGTGCCGTCATAGGCGCGCGACATGCTGCCCGTACGGACGGTGATCTCCTCCAGATACACCTGCAGGTTGCCCTGTTCGAATGCAATGTCGAACTGTGCGGTCACATCGTTTTTGTCGGCGTCGTACAGCGTAAAGGATTCGATCGTGCTCTTCCCGATCCCGGGGAGGCTCTGCTCTCCCGTGACCGTCGCCTCATAGGTATACCCGCGCGCAAGCAGATCGCTCAGCCCCTGCAGCCGCCCGGAGGGCGTGAGCGAACGCCCGGGCGCATATTCCATGTACTCGTTGATCGGCTTTACCGTATAATCCGCATCTGAAGGTTCCCCTTCGCCGCCACCGCCGCCTTCGCCGCCTCCGCCGCCTTCTTCGCCGCCTTCGCCGCCTCCGCCGCCTTCTTCGCCACCGCCGCCGAAGCCGGGACCGCCGCCCGTCACTTCCACGTTCACCCAGCCGATGCCGTCGACATACACTTCGACCCAGGCGTGCGCGTTATCGGTCGTCACCTCCACCCACTCGCCCGCAGACGCGTTCCCGACATATCCGATGGTATAGCGTGCGGGGATGCCGAGCATGCGGAACAGCAGCGTCGCCGCGCTCGCATAGTGCTGGCAGACCCCTTCCCCGTATTTGGTGAGGAAGGCGTAGACGATGTCCGCTTCCTGATCCAGCGCCGGATCGTAATTCAGATTATACTTTGCGGCGCCCTGTATGTACTTCGCCACTTTTGCGACGGTCTGCCAGACGTCGCCCGTATCCAGCCCGTTCGCGGCGATCTGTTCCGTGAAATACCTCTGCAGCTCGGCGCTCATGCCGCTCAGGTCAAGATACGCCCCGTATACGAACGAACGGTACGCCTCTTCGTCGTCGGCATACGCGCCGAGATCGACGGTAAACGCCCCGTCCGACACGGCGTCGTAAAAATAGCTGTACAGCGAATAGAGGTTGCCGCGGATGCCCGTGCCGCTCGAATACAGCACGTCGCTCGTCTGCACGCGGTACCCGTCGTCCGCGCCCATGGCGGGATAGTACGGGATATAGTAATCCGCGCCGAGCACTTCCAGCGAAACGAACACGCTCTCATAGCCCGCGGACGCGAGCGCGACGCCGGTCGTATAGTTGAGGCTGTATGTTCCGTCCAATACCGCGCCGTATTCCTGCGCCGCCGCCCAGCTCTGCCCCGTATAGCCGCCGAAACTTTTGAGGCGCATGTAAACTTTCTGATCCTGCTCCGCGTACAGGCGCAGGGCGAGGGAAGCCTCGCCGCTTCCGCCTCCGCCGCTTATGTCGCCGCTGCCGTCCAGGTCGCCGCCCGAACCGCCTTCGCCGTCCGAGCCGCCGTCGCCGCCCGAACCGCTCCCGGTCCCATCTCCTTTAATGATCAGCGTCCCTTCGTCCAGGGTAATATCATAGTTGAAGGTGACGTCTTCGCCCGTTTCCGTGACGGTGATCATCACGTCCGCGATGGTGTTCGGGCTTTCGCCGATCTCGGTGCGGACCCCCGTGATCATCACCTCCACCGTATGCGTACCGAGCGGCAGGCGGAACGAGGTATAATCCCAGCTCCCGTTTGTAAGAGGGTCACAGGGATAGACGTCTACGGCGCTTCCGGAGCGGATGGTGATCGGGCGCGGGAACACCGTCAGCGTGCCCCAGAATTCGCCGATCTCATAATTTTTTGTAACGTTCCTGTTGCTCTCGTCGATAATAACGAACTCCGTAACCGCATTTTCGCACTGCCCCGCATTGGTGATCTGTGCGGGCATTACGACGGTCTGCACGCTGTGCCCTTCCAGAAGGCTCGTTTCGGAAGCGAAAAACCATTCGCCGTTGTTGAAGAGCGGATCGCCGTCATAATATTTTTCGGCGCTGTATGTGCCGAGCGCAAGGTAACGCGGCGTCACCGTAAGCGTGCCGTATTCCAATACGACGGCGTAATTGGACGTAACGTCGCTGCCGTCCGCGCCGCGGATGACCGCCGTGAACACGTTCTGCTCTTCTCCCGCATCGGTGCGGCTGCCCGTGACCGTCACTTCCGCCGTCTGCCCGTCCGCAAGCGAACCTTTCGCGATCGTATACCCGTCCGCCGTCAGGGGCTCCGCGTTATACTCCCTCTCCGCGTCGTCCGAGCGCAGCGTGAGAACGCGCTGCTGGACGGTGAGCGTGCCGTATTCGCGCACGACGTCATAGTTGAAAGTCATGTCCGTCCCGTCCCCGGCAAGGATGGACACGGTGAACACGTTGTCGCTCCTGCCCGCTTCCGTGCGGCTGCCCGTGACGTTGACCGAAAGCGAATGCTCTTCAAGCAGGCTCCCCGCCGTCAGCTCGTACCCGTCCGCCGTCAGCGCCGTGCCGTCGTATATCTTTACATCGCTCGCCGACTCGACCGTCAGCGGGCGCGGCGTCACCGTGAGCGTGCCGAAGGTATAGGTGAAGAGATAGTTTGCCGTGACGTCCGCGCCGCTCGCCTCGTCCACGACGACGATGTCCGTCACCGTGTTTTCGCACGAACCGACGTTCGTGATCTGCGCGGGCATCGCGATGAAGCCCACGATATGCCCCTCGACCAGCCCTGTCTGCGAGTCGATCACCCATTCCGCGCAGGAGAGCGGCGTACCGTCGTATACTTCTTCCAGCGAAAGCGAACGCAGCGACACGCGGCGCGGCGTCACCGTGAGCGTGCCTTCCTGCAGCGTCACGCTGTAATTCGAGCCGATGTCCGCGCCGTCCTCGCCGAGCACGGAGGCGGTAAACGTGTTCCCGCTCTCGCCCGCGTCGGTGCGGCTGCCCGTGACGCTGACCGAAAGCGAATGCCCTTCAAGCAGGCTCCCCTCCTTCAGCTCGTACCCGTCCGCCGTCAGGGCGGTGCCGTCGTATTCCTTGTTCGCGCTCGCCGAAAGGAGAGTGATCGGCCGCCGCGTGACGGTCAGTACGCCGGACGTGAGGATCAGGTCGTAATTGTACGTCTTGTCTTCGCCGTTTTCGTCCAGCACCTTCACGGCGAATTCGTTGAGTGCCGTGCCCGCGTCCGTTATGGAAGAACCGAACGTGGCTTCGATCCTGTGCCCGAGCGCGAGCGTGCCGCTCGTCACCGAATACTCTTCGCTGGTGAGCGGCGTGCCGTCGTATACCTTTTCCGCGCCTGCGGAAGCGATGAACAGATCCGCCGCTTCGACGGTGAGCGTGCCGGGCTGGTATTCTATTTCATAATAATCCGTAACGTCCGCGCCGTTGCCGTCCTTGATGGTCACGGAGAAGGAGTTTTCGACCGTGCCGACGTCCGTGCGGCTGCCCGAAACGACGACCACCGCCTCGTGCCCTTCCCGCAGCTGCCCGTCGACGAGCGTCCATGTGTCGTCGGTGTGCGCCGTGCCGTCATAGATAAATTCGTTGGAAGCGGACGAAAAGACGAGCTTGGTCTGCGTGGCGTCTACCGCGCCGCCCGCGATGAGCACGAACAGCACGACGAGCAGCACCGCCACCCCGATGACGGCGGGGCCGACGATGTATAAAACGATCCTTGCCTTCGACGTTTTTCCCTTTGCCATTTTCCTACCTCCGACGCAGGCTCCCTGCCTTTACGCGTTGAGTTTGAGGCGCTGGACGACCGCCTTGCACTGCGGCATCCCGTCTTCCCCGAACAGTTCATCCATATAGCTGCAGAACCGGTCCGCCTGGTTCCGTATGTACACCGGGTTCTGCATCCCCAGTTTGCGCATCACTTTCTTCGCCAGAATGTCGTCCAGCGCTTCCAGCTCCTCGCCTCCGCACCCGATCACGATCGGTACATACGTCCGGATCTGCTTCATGATGCGGTTCCCGAACGTGATCCGGAAATGCGCCTTCATGAATTCGTCCATCTTCTCCAGCCGTCGCAGGTTCCGCTTCGTGATCTCGTACTCCCGCTGCGCCTCCTGCCCCAGCCGCGCGAACCGCTCCGCCGTCAGGTGCAGCTTCTCTCCTCCCTCCGCTGCGAATTCCTCCGCCTTCGTGTCCAGGTCCATCACCATCGCGCGGTCGTATACCTTGTCCGAGATCGCGAACGTCGAATCGTCGTTGTTCGCCGTCCCCACGAACCACATGTTCTCCGGCAGGCGGATGTGCCCGTTCCGCAGCTGCTTCGGGTCGTTCCCCCATTCGTCCGATACCACCGTCAGTTCCCGCTCTTCCGCGTTCGGCAGCTCCAGCAGCGACAGAAATTCCGCAAAGTAGTACTCCACCCGCGCGATGTTCATCTCGTCCAATACCGTGATGTAGATGTCGCGGCTGTAATTCGCCTCGTACATCTTTTTCAGCAGGTCCGTTTCGTTGAACCGCTTCGTGAACTCGTTGTAGTACCCGATCAGGTCCGTCCGCTCCTTCCACATCGGCTGTACGGGCACCACCGTCGACGGGTTATCCAGAAACTCCCCGAACGCGTACGCCAGGGACGTTTTGCCCGTTCCCGACATGCCCTGCAGGATCATGATATGCGACGTCAGCAGCCCCGCGATGAAGCGGCGTATATCCGCCTCCGAATAGTACAGCTTCAGCCGCCCCGCCGCAAAGTTGCGGAACCGCTCGCACACCGTGCGCAGCGTGATATGCTCGTCGTACCCTTCCTTTTCGTACTTCATCCGTTCGCGGTCGATGCGCGTCAGCCCGTCGAAGCGGCTCGCGCCCTCTTCCGACGGCAGCTCTTCGCCCTCTTCCGCGCTCCTGCCGCCTTTCCCGACCGTATTCTGTACCACCGAGACCTGTACGGGCCCTTCCGCGTCCGCTGCGCTGCCCCCCGCGCGCTTTCTGCGCGAAACAAACAGCGAGATCAAAAGGATCGCCAGCAGAACGGGCAGCAGCAGTGCGAGCACGATGATAATGATCATCGTTTCCGAACGCACGAGGGGGATCGGCGTGCTGCCTTCGACGCCGAAATGCAGCCCGAGCGACACCGCGAGCAATACGCCCACGACGGCGATGGCGATGATGAAGAACAGATACAGCTTTTTGGGCCTGTTCTTGTTTTTGTTCTGCGTCGTTTTCATTCGGTCCTACCGTCTTTTTCTCTGCTTTGCGGCGGTTCCTGCGCCGCGCCCGTCTCCGCGTCCTGCCCGTCGGCGTACGGCGGCTGCGCCGCCTGCGCGGCGTGCCAAGCCTCCTGCCCGGCTGCGGGAGCTGCCTGCTCCGTTCCCTGTTCCGTCGGCTGCGCCGCAGGGGGCGCGTCCGCCTGCTGCACGGCCGTCTGCTCGGGCGGCAGCGTTTCCGTCCCCTGCGCCGCCTGTTCGGGCGACGGCGTTTCCGTCCCCTGCGCCGCCTGTTCGGCAGGCGCGGACGGAACAGCCACGTTGCTCAGCGAAGAGAACACTTCCTTGCGGATGCGCTTTTTCGTTTTGCGCCATTCCTGTTTGAAGAACGCCCGGAACACCTCGTACTGGTGCTCGATCTCGCCGAACGTTTCGGGCGTGGTGAAATCGTCTTCGGCGGTGAACAGCCCGTGCTCTTTGCGCAGGGCGTTGTATTTTGCCATGGAGAGCGCCGCTTCGTCGCGCAGCTGCGCCGCCTGCGCGCTGCTTTCGGCGAGGGCGCGCCGCCCCGCTTCGTTCTCCGCGGCGGCACGGGTGAGCCGCTCTTCGTAGGCGGCGCTGCGCGCCGCCGCTTCCTCCTGCTGTACGGAAAGGCGCCGCTCATACTCCGCCTGCATCTGCGCAAGCTCCTCTTCGCGGCGGGCGTTGAGCGCCTGCACGGCGCTCTCGTGCGCAGCGTTCAGCTCTTCCACGGCGCGCGCGTGCTCTTCGTTCAGCGCCGCGACCGCCTGTTCGTGCGCTTCGTTGATCGCGGCGATCTTCTGCCCGTACTCCTCGTGCAGGGCTTCGATCTCGCGTTCGTGCGCCGCGGTGAGTTCGGCGATCTCGCGCGCGTGCGATTCCCTGAGTTCGGCAAGTTCGCGCGCATGCGCCGCCGCCTGTTCGGCAAGAGCGCGTTCGCTTGCCGCCAGTTTTTCGGTCAGGGCGGCAATCTCCTCCGCCTGACGCTTTGTTTCGGCGGAGAGCCGTTCGATCTCCGCCCGTGCGAGCCGCAGCTGCGCGGAATCCTGTTCGAGCGCGCGGTTGCGCTGTTCGAGCAGGAGCATGTACTCTTCGGGGCTGCACCCCTCGTCGCGGATGCGCTTGCGCAGTTTTTCGAGCAGTTCGAGGTGACGCTGCTCTTCCAGCTCCCTTCGGCGCGCTTCCTCCGCGCGGTAGCGCTCCTTTAATACTTCCTCCAGCCCCATGCCGTGCTCGTAGGTGAGGAAGGAAACGAGCGAAATGCTCTCGGCAAATTCGTCCGCAACTTCGTCGCTGAACGGGTTCAGCGTCTTTACGACGCGCTCGGCGGTGTAGCCGTCCTTGTCGTACGCGGTGATGTAATAGTACAGCTGCATCGCGCCGCGGAAATGCTTATTCATTTTCAGGACGTTCGTTTCCGTCACCGGCGGTTTGAGCTTGGGCGACTTGGAGACGAACTCCATCAGCGGCGTGGAGAGGTACAGCAGCACGCCTTTCAGCATGTCGCTGATGCGGCCGATCTTCTCCTTTTCGGGATTGTTTTCGGTCAGGAACGGGTCGTTCAGCAGCCGTTCGTCAAGTTTGAATTCAACCGCCGTCCTGCGGCCGTCCGCATCCGCCGTTTTGCGCATGCGCAGGCTGCCGTTATAGGTGGTGACAAGCTCCATGATCTTGTCGTAACGGAAGGTGATGAAGTCGCGCAAGTAGCACAAAAGCATGTACAGGAAGCGGTTTTCGTATACGGCGTAATCGCTGAGCCGCTCCACGGTGTACAGCTGGTCGGGGATGATGTCCTCCCCCTTCTGCTCTTTGGTGATCAGGTTGCTGTGCCGCGCAAGGTGCTCCACCGATTCGCGCGAAACGTTTTTCACCTTTTCGATGGGAACGACTTCGCCGTTGGAGCGGATGAACTGCCGCTCCTCCTCGATCGCCTTGCCGATGTGTTCCAGCCCCTGCTCGATCGCCTCGATCCAGTCCTCTTCGATATGGCAGATGACCCGCACGACTTCGACCGTATCGCCGTCCGCGTCGGCGCGCGCAAGGACCCTGCGCACTTTGGCGCAGGCGCGGTCCTCGAGCGTATTCTTTCTGTAATCGGCGAATGCACGATAGATCGTATCCAACCGGCCCATACCTGCGATGCTCCTTCCCTGCCTTTACGCGTTGAGTTTGAGGCGCTGAACGACCGCCTTGCACTGCGGCATCCCGTCCTCCCCGAACAGTTCATCCATATAGCTGCAGAACCGGTCCGCCTGGTTCCGTATGTACACCGGGTTCTGCATCCCCAGTTTGCGCATCACTTTCTTCGCCAGAATGTCGTCCAGCGCTTCCAGCTCCTCGCCTCCGCACCCGATCACGATCGGTACATACGTCCGGATCTGCTTCATGATGCGGTTCCCGAACGTGATCCGGAAATGCGCCTTCATGAATTCGTCCATCTTCTCCAGCCGTCGCAGGTTCCGCTTCGTGATCTCGTACTCCCGCTGCGCCTCCTGCCCCAGCCGCGCGAACCGCTCCGCCGTCAGGTGCAGCTTCTCTCCTCCCTCCGCTGCGAATTCCTCCGCCTTCGTGTCCAGGTCCATCACCATCGCGCGGTCGTATACCTTGTCCGAGATCGCGAACGTCGAATCGTCGTTGTTCGCCGTCCCCACGAACCACATGTTCTCCGGCAGGCGGATGTGCCCGTTCCGCAGCTGCTTCGGGTCGTTCCCCCATTCGTCCGATACCACCGTCAGTTCCCGCTCTTCCGCGTTCGGCAGCTCCAGCAGCGACAGAAATTCCGCAAAGTAGTACTCCACCCGCGCGATGTTCATCTCGTCCAATACCGTGATGTAGATGTCGCGGCTGTAATTCGCCTCGTACATCTTTTTCAGCAGGTCCGTTTCGTTGAACCGCTTCGTGAACTCGTTGTAGTACCCGATCAGGTCCGTCCGCTCCTTCCACATCGGCTGTACGGGCACCACCGTCGACGGGTTATCCAGAAACTCCCCGAACGCGTACGCCAGGGACGTTTTGCCCGTTCCCGACATGCCCTGCAGGATCATGATATGCGACGTCAGCAGCCCCGCGATGAAGCGGCGTATATCCGCCTCCGAATAGTACAGCTTCAGCCGCCCCGCCGCAAAGTTGCGGAACCGCTCGCACACCGTGCGCAGCGTGATATGCTCGTCGTACCCTTCCTTTTCGTACTTCATCCGTTCGCGGTCGATGCGCGTCAGCCCGTCGAAGCGGCTCGCGCCCTCTTCCGACGGCAGCTCTTCGCCCTCTTCCGCGCTCCTGCCGCCCTTCCCGAGCGTATTCTGCACTACCGAGACCTGTACGGGCCCTTCCGCGTCCGCTGCCCCGCCCCCCGCGCGCTTTCTGTCGCGCACGAGCAGCGTCACCACGACGAGCGTCAGGATGACGAGCAGCACGATCGCATAGATGAGGATGGCGTACCCCGAGGAGGCGAACTCCAACAATTTCGTGAAAAAATCGTTGCCCGCCAATACATTCGCTGTTCCTTCAAAACCGAACATTGCAGCCTTCTCCTTCCGTTACGCGGCGTCCGTATACCCGAGCGCAGAGACGATCCGCTTGCTTTCGGGGATGTTCCCGTCCCCGAAGATGGCGTCGAACGCGCCGAGCACGCCGCTCACGCCCTCCTCCGCCTTTCCGCCCGCGATGAGCACGGGCAGCAGCAGCTTTGCGGCGAGCGTGCAGTCGAGCGCGTCCTCTTCCTCCCCGCCGCAGGCGAGGCAGACGGACGCATACTTCTCCATGCGCGTCCAGCTCTTGTTATCGATGTCGAAGTCCGCATGCTTTTTGACATACGCTTCGAGTCGGTCGATCTTCTTCCAGTCCTTGTCCTCGTCCAGCGCATACCCGTCGCGCGCGGCGCGCGCCAGCCCCAGGAGCTGGTAGTAGCCGAATACGTCCGCTTCGCGCTTGTTTTCCGCCTCTTCGGTGACGGACACGTCGAGATCGAGCAGGCTCGCGATGTTCGCGATGTAACTGTCCGTCTGCAGCAGGTCGGTATCCTCTTTCAGCACGAACACGAACCACACGTTGGGCGTGATGCGGAAGGAATTTTCCGCCATTCCGCTGTCGCGCAGGGTCACCGTGTTGCCCTCGCCCGGGTAGTTCACATACCGCGAGAAGGGCATGAAGAATGCCGCGATGTCCTCCGCGGGCACGCCGCCGAGCGCCGCGATGTGCACCGCCCGCGGGTTGGAAGGCGCGTCGAACAGCGCCCGCGCGACGTTCGTTTTTTCCGCAAACCCCTCTTCGCCCGCGCGGAAGAGAAGATCCTGCGCGTGCGCGTAGCCGGTGTATTCGTCCGCGTACAGCGCCGTACCGAAAAATTCGCTGAGCACGGCGAGGAGCTTGGGCATGTACGCAGCCGTTTTGCTGCGCACGAGCACGAGCCGCGACGCGCTGAACGACGCGAAGATCTTCATCGCGTCACGGGCGCCGAGCACGATGCCGCGTTCGGCGGCAAACGCCTCCAGACGCTGACAGGCGAGCGGCAGTTTGTACGAAGGGTCATAGTAGCGTAGCGCGTCCGTATCCGCGCCCGCCTTCGGCGCGGAGCGTTCCTTTTCCGCCGTGCGGTCCTCCGCGAACAGGTCGTCGAACAGCTTTTCGTACGGGAGAGCGGGATGGACGGTCTTGTCCGCCGTGTTCTCCCGCGCCACGGTCACCGCCTTGCGTTCCGCCTTTTTGCGCGACGCCCTGCCCGCCAGGAACAGGATCAGCCCGAGCACGGCGCCGACAACGGCGACCCCGAACCCGAGCAGTTCGTAGCCCAGGTGCCATACGGAGAGCAGCCCGACAAGATCCAGCACCGCGATCGCGACCGCTGCGACGGCGAAAACAAACAGGAGCGTCAGCCCCGTGTAACTCAGCTTTTTGCCCTTTTTGCCCGCCGACTTCACGTCGCCGAGGGTATAGCCGCCCGAAAGGACGTTGGAATAGGTCTGCAGATAGTCGGACATGCGTTCGCTGCTGCGCGGCAGCTTCGCGCCCGCCAGCTGCATGGTGCCCGTCAGACGGATATCCGAAACGGACGCGCCGACGGCGACAGTATATTCGCCGCCCTCCACCGTATAGCCGCCGCCCGCGAACACGGAGAGCGACGCGGGGTCGACCGCCAGCGAGATCTTGCGCGATTCGCCGGGTTTGAGTTCGATTTTGGCAAACGCCTTCAGCTCCCGCCGCGGGCGGGGCAGCGCGGGCGCCGTTTTGCCGACATACACCTGCGCGACTTCGCTGCCCGCGCAGCGGCCCGTGTTGCGCACCACAAAGGAGACGGTGTTGCCCTTCACTTCCAGGCGGGAATACTCAAATGCCGTGTAGCTCAGCCCGAAGCCGAAGGGATAGCGCATCTTCAGCCGCGCCGTATCGTAATTGCGGTACCCGATGAACACGCCCACCTTGTTCTTGCCCGCGTCCTTGTTGGAACGGAGGGTGGCGAAATAGCCGTCGGGGTCGTCATAGCAGGTGACGGCGAGCCTGCCCGAGGGCGAGACCTCGCCCGTGAGCACGGCGGCGAGCGCCTCCGCGCAGCGGATGCCGTCCACCGGCGCGAGCAGCAGCGCGTCCGCCTTTGCGTCGAAGGACATATCCGTCGTCAGCCCGCCCGCGAGCACCGCGATCACCTTTTTGCCGCGCTCGCGGAGCGCGGAGAGCAAAGCGAGCTGGTTGGCGGGCAGGCGCACCTTCCCTTCCACGATCATCTTTTCTTCGCGCTGTGCGTCCGTGCCGAGGAACAGCACGACCGTATCCGCGCCGTCCGCGCAGAGGCATGCCTGATCGAGCAGGTCGTCGCTCCTGTCCCCCGCGAGGTCGTAGCCCGCCGCCGCGCCGATAACGGCGCAGCGGTCGCCGCGCGCGAGCGTTTCGGCGAACATCGTTTCCGTCGTCGCGCCGTACGGCGTGCCGATCCTGCCGATGACGGCGACGCGGCTGCCCGCTTTCAGAGGAAGGACGCCCTTGTTTTTCAGAAGGACGATGGATTCCAGAGAAGCCGCGTACGAAAGATCCTGCGGGAACTCCGCGCGCCCGTTCGCGGCGAACTGCTCGCACAGGAAGGCAAGCCCGATCGCCCTGTCCGCCGCCTCGTTGAGCACGCTCTCGTCCAGCGCGGTGCCGGCGGCGCACGCCGCCTCCAGCTCCTCGGGACTGCTTTCGCCGCGGTAGACCGCCTCTTTCAGCTGTTTGAAATTCTCATACGCTTCGCGCAGCAGGGTCAGATCGCCCGACCAGAGCAGTTCGCCCGCGGCGAGGCAGGCGGCGCCCGCCTCTTTGTCCGCCTTCGTGCAGACAACGAACCCGTTCGGCGCGGACTTGCGCAGGTACCCGCCGATGATGTTTTTGTTCACGTTGCGGTAACTGCCGCCGAGCTGCGTAAACGGCGCGGCGACGGCGGGGTTTTCGCCGCTTGCATACGAGGAAAACGGACGCAGGAAATATTCGTGCAGCGCACGCGGATTCACTTCTTTATCCAAAAAAGCGGCGTCCCGTTCGCCCAGCCCGCACCCTGTGAGGCAGGGCAGCACCCCGCACGACTTTATCGCGTCCGCCGCGGCGTGCGCGTACACGTCGCCGAGGTACGGGTCCTCCGTCATGCCGCGTTCGTACGGATCGCTGCGCAGCCGCAGCTGCGGCGTGAACATGAAGTTCACCCCGTCCGCATGCGCCTGTGCCGCAAGCATCGCCGTCGCGCCGTAGATGAGCCCCGCGTTCCACGAATTTGCCATCGCGGCATAGGACGGGAGCACATACCCGCACCGCGCGTTGGCGCGGTGCGGCCCGATGTAGCGCAATGCGGGGATGCCCGCCTCGGCAAAGGCGGGGTCCGCGAGCGATTTGAGCGACGCCGCCAAAGACAGCTTCTGCTCGTCCGTCAGTTTTGCAATGATCTCTTCGTATTTCATATCCTGCTCCGATCTCCCGTCATTGTGCGGGTACGCCGAATACCGTCAGCCAGAGGTAGACGCAGTCGTCGAATTCCGCCCCTGCCTCGTCCTTGGTATAGGTAACGGTGAGCGTATCGCCGTCACTGAGTTCAAAATAGTTGTTTTCTGCCCAATCGCCGTCGCCGCTGTCCTCCAGCACGGGTTCGCCGTTCAGCGAAACGGTCAGGCGGTCGCCCGCGCCGCAGGAGACCCTGTACCAAAGGAAGAGCTGCACCGCGCCGTCCGCTTCAAACGTCAGCGTTGCGGACGTGCCGTCCTTGGTGTTCGTCGAAACGATCCAGCCCTCTTCCGTACCCGCAAAGGGGAATTCCGCATCGTTGGCGATCCCTTCCGCCGTTCCGAGGTTCTCCGCAGCGATCTTCAGACCCTCTTCGCCGCAGTTCATGCACACGCCGTTTTCGTCGGGATAATGCCCGTAGTGCGTAATCTGTTCCGTAGCGAACACATGCCCGCAGACGGTGCAGCGCTCCTCCTGCATGCCGTCCATATCGCAGGTCGGTTCGCGCACGACGACCCATTCCGCCTGCACATAGTCGACGACGTTCCCGTATCGGTCGTACGTCCACTGCCCGTCCTCGTGCACGCAGTCGGCATAGACACAGACGTTGGCGTATTCCGCCCCCGCGACCCCCGCGGCGAGCGCCTGCCACTGCTGCCGCGTGCCCTCGTAATAGACGACGTTCGGGAAGTTGTTGAACGCGTTCGCGTCGATATCCCGCACGGACGAGGGAATGAGCAGGGCGTCCGTCCAATAGCCGGACAGGGCATTTTCGCCGAGCACGTACGAAGAGACCGTTTCGCCGTGATGCTCGAAGGTCTCGGGCAGGCGGAGCAACCGGTCGCCGCTGCTTCCGTCGTAACGGACGAGCGTCCACGTGCCGTCATAGCAGACGAACATAAACGGATCTGCTTCCGCGAGCATGCTCTCCGCGTCGGCGGAGTCGTAGATGATGTACGCGTAATACGCGATATACCCGTACGAGGTGCTCCCGCGCTCGAGCGGCAGCCCGCCCGCGTTGTATACTTCATACAGCTGCGTACAGCCGCGGAACGCGCTGCCGCCGATGCTGCCGCAGGACGCGGGCAGAACGACGGAACGGAGCGCGGAACAGTTGCGGAAGGCGTTGCTCCCGATCGATCCCAGCCCTTCGGGCAGCCTGAGCGACCCGAGCTGCGAACAGCCGAAGAAAGCGGAATCGCCGATCTCCCGCACCTCACCGAACGAGAGGTCGGTGAGCATGCCGCAGTCCGAAAACGCATAACTGCAGATCGTCCCCGCCTCGCCGAACGCAACGTTTTCCAGCGACCAGCACTGCACGAAGGCGTATTCGCCGATCTCCCCGACCGTACCGAAGGAGAGGGACGTGAGCGAACCGCACTGCGCAAAGGCGTACGCGCCGATCGCCCCGACCGTGCCGAAGGAGAGGGACGTGAGCGAACCGCACTGCTCGAAGGCGTATTCGCCGATCTCCCCGACCGTGCCGAAGGAAAGCCCCATGAGCGAACCGCACTGCGCAAAGGCATACATGCCGATGCGCGATACGTCGCCCAGATCCGCCTCCTGCAAAGAATACAGATAGGCAAAGGCGGATTCGCCCACTTCGTCGACCGCGTCCCCGAAGGAAACGCTCATGAGAGAATTGTTGTTGCGGAAGGCGTACGGCGCGACGACGCAGGTGCGCGCATTCGCGCCCGCGGCGCGGATGACGGAGGGAACGTCGAGCCGTAAAACGCCGTCTTCGCCCCCCGTGATGATGAAGTAGTCCGCGTTGTGCGCATAGCCGATGCCGTCCGCCGTACCGTGTTGCAGGCGGTCGGTCTGCGCGCGCGAAGTATGGATGACCACCGCGAACCTGCCCGCCTCGCCGTAGTCTCTGCTGCCGCGTTCGATCGTGAACGGGCTGTAGTTGCACACTTCGATGAGCTTGTAGCAATCCGTGAACGCGCCGCTGCCGATCTGCGTGAGCGACTCGGGCAAAACGAGCAGGCGCAGCCGTTCGCAGCCCATAAAGGCGCCCGACCCGATGTAGTGCAGCGGGTCGTCCAATTCGGCAGACACGAGCGACGGGCACCATGCAAAGGCAAACTCGCCGATCTCTTCCAGCCTGCCGCCGCTGAAATCGGCATTCGTAAGCGAAGAGCAGTTCGAGAACGCCGAATTGCCGATGCGCCGCACCGTACCCAGCCCGACGGCATCGGTGAGCGAACCGCAGCCGGCAAAGGCGTAATCCCCTATCCGGTCGAGCATGCCGTCGGCAAAGACGACGCTTGTAAGCGACGTGCAGCCGGAGAAGGCATACGAGCCGATCTCTTCCAGCCTGCCGCCGCTGAAATCGGCATCCGCGAGCGAATAGCAGTTCACGAACGCGTTGTCGCCGATGACGCGGACAAAACCCAGCCCGTACACTTCGGAAAGCGACGTGCAGTCCGCGAACGCGTACGCGCCGATTTCTTCGAGCATGCCTCCGTCAAAGGAGACGTTCCTGAGCGAGGAACAGCCCGAAAAAGCCGAATCGCCGATGCGCAGAACACAGCCCGCGCCCGTCACTTCGGTAAGCGAAGAGCAGCCCGCAAACGCGTACGCGCCGATCTCTTCGGTCATCCCCTCTTCAAACGAAAGGGTCTGCAGCGCGGAACACCCGACAAACGCGCGTTCGCCGATAACGCGGACAAAGCCCAGCCCGTACACTTCGGAAAGCGACATGCAGTCCGCGAACGCGTACGCGCCGATTTCTTCGAGCATGCCTCCGTCAAAGGAGACGTTCCTGAGCGAGGAACAGCCCGAAAAAGCCGAATCGCCGATGCGCAGAACACAGCCCGCGCCCGTCACTTCGGTAAGCGAAGAGCAGCCCGCAAACGCGCTCGAACCGATCTCTTCGATCGTTCCCCCGCCGAAATCGGCGGAAGTCAGCGCCGTACAGCCGTAGAACGCCTGCTCGGCGATCCTGCCCGCATTGCCCAGCCCCGAAACGTCGGTAAGCGCCGCACAGCCTGCAAAGGCGCTGAAACAAATTTCCTCCTGCGCGCCCTCGATGATGACGCTGCGGAGCTGCGTGCAGTTTGCGAACGCATATTCGCTGATGCGCGTCACCGCAGAAGAGATACGCGCGCCGACGACGGACGCGTCGCCCGAAAAGAAGTACGCGGGAAGGATATACGAACGGACCGTCTGCCCGCCGAAGGAAAACGACGAAGGAAGGGTGACGTACCCGTTCGGGTAGCCCGTGATGTACCAGCCTTCGCCCTCCACCTGCGCGAACTCGTACCCGCCCGCGCTCACCTTCGGGATCTCCTCCTCGCCGGGCGCGTACACCGCGAGCGCATACCGCGCCACGCCGCCGTAGCTCCCGCTGCCGCGCACGACGGAAAGCGGGCTTTCGTTGTATACTTCGAACAGATGGTAGCACCCTGCGAACGCATTGCCGTAAATATCGGTGAGCGAAGCGGGCAGCGTGACGGAACGCAGCGAACGGCAGCCGCCGAACGCGCTTTCCTCAATGACGAGCAGATCCTGCGGGAACAGGACCTGTTCGATCTCCCCGCAGCCGTAAAAGGCGTATGCGCCGATCCTGTCCGCGTCCGTGACGGTCACCTGCACAAGGGACGAAGGCACCGACGACCCGCCCGTCAGCGGGTCATTCGAACCGAACAGATAGGAGAGATAGCTGTTGCCGTACAGCATACCGCCGACGAACGGCGCGGTATACGAAACGAGCGCCGTACAGCCCGAAAACGCCGAGAACCCGATGCTCTGCACGTTCTGCGGGACCGTCACCGACGAGAGCGACGAGCAGCCGGAAAAGGCATATTCGCGGATCTCGAAGAGGTCCGCGGGCAGCGTAACGGCGGAAAGGCGGCTGCACCCCGAAAAGGCAGACGCCCCGACCGCGTTCACCGTGTCCGGCAAGGCAACGCCCGTCAGAGAAGAACAATTTTCAAAGAGAGAATCCGCGATCTCCCACAGCGTATCGGGCAGGGTCACGGACGAGAGCGCCGTACAGCCGCGGAACGTTCCGGGGCCGAGCAGTTCCGCCGACGCGGGGAGCAGCATGGTCAGGAGCGAAACGCAGGAATCGAACGCGTATCCCTCGATCTCCGTAAGGACGCTGCCGCGCGCGAACGCCACGTTGCGCAGCGCGGAGCAGCCCGCAAACGCGTTTGACCCGATCCGCACGACCGTTTGCGGGATCGTGATGCTTGCAAGCGACGCACAGCCCGAAAATGCGTCGACGGGGATCTCGTTCAGAAGGGTGTTCCCCTCCAGCTCGAAAACGCGCAGCGCCGAACTGCCGCTGAACGCGCCGCTCCCGATATAGGAGAGCTGCCTGCCGTCAAAAGCGGACAGCGCCGTACCCGAAAAAGCGAACTCCCCCGCCGACGTGACCGCCGTGCCGAGATCGAGTTCCTGCAGCGACGAACACTCGGCAAACGCAAACGCGCCGACCGCGGAGTTTCCCAATTCGGAGACGGTGACGGACGCAAGCGTCCCGATCCCCTCAAAAAACGAATCCGGTATGTAGTTCATCCGCTGCACGGAAAAGGTTTTCAGCGACATCGACTGCGCGTCGCCGCCGAACAGATCGGCAAGCCTGCCAAGCCCGTCGGGGCTGACCATGCGCAGCGTTTCCACGCCGTAGCTGCCCGAAAAGACGGCGATGCCCTGCCTGTACCCGATCTCCTTCGCCACGGTGACAGAGCGCAGCGCCGTACAGCCCGAAAACGCATCCGCGCCGAGCATCACGGTCTCGCTCTCCGTGCCTTCCGCGTCCTCCGTCGTTTGTGTGCCGACGGAAACGGACGCAAGCGAAACGCATCCGGAAAACGCCTCCCGCCCGACGTCCGCGAGCACGGGCGACTCCACTTCCGTAAGCGCGGTACAGCCGCGGAAAGCGCCGTCGCCGACGGTCTCCACGTCCGTAAAATCAAAATGGGTGAGATTGGTGCAGCCGGAAAACGCATAGTTGCCGATCGCGGCGCCGCTCTCCATTTCCACGCTGCGCAGCGCCGTGTTGCCCGCAAACGCGTTTTCGGCGATCTCTACGACGGGGTACCCCTCGAACGCCGCAGGGATCGAAACGTTTTCCACATATCCGTGCCAGCCCGTTACGGCGAGCCTGCCGTCCTCACCCTTGTCGCCGTCCAGGAAGGTGTATTCCACCCCGTTCTGCGAAAAGGTGACTTCCTTCTCCTTGAAACGGTCGAGGTGCAGGTAGGTAAACGCGAAAATGACGGCGAAGAGGAAGAGCGCGAACAGGAAGATCGCCGCCGAAAAACGGAATTTACGCGCCTTGACGGAGCGCTGTTTCCCGCCCAGTTTCCGCTTTGCCGCCGCGGGGTCGAACGCCGCCCTGCCCGCATCCGCCGCAAACCCGACGCGCACGCCGCCCTGCTCGGGCGAATAGGTATACCGCCCGTACTCTGCGGAGAGCACGGACACCTTGAAATCTTCGCATTTTTCGTCCACTTCGATCCCGCCGCCCGGGATAAAGGAGGCGTTGGGCGCCGCGTCGAGCGTGAAATCCGAACGGCTCGTTTTCAGTTCCCTGCCGTTCGCGTCGTACTGCGTCAGCTTCAGGCTGAGCCCGCTCAGCCGTTCGTTGCGCTCGTTGACAAGGCGAAGGAGCAGCAGCTTTTTGCCGCCCTTCCGCAGAACGATGTATTGCCCGATGTTGATCAGCCCGGCGGGCTGGGGGAAACGGTATCGCCCCTTTGCCAAAACTTCCTGACCCTGCATCATGTGTTCCCTTTCGCCTTTTTAACCTTTTTGTTTTTTCCCGTCCTGACCCGCACGGTGATCGCCATGAAGACCGCGTTGAGCACGATCAGCAGCAGGCAGACCCCGCAGGCGATGTAATTGCTCTCCGCCGAATACAGGAAGATCTCGCCGAACAGCCCGCCGAACAGGTGCGCGATGCACGCGCGCGCCATGAACACGGTAAAGATTTCGATCACCGCGCTCACCGCAAGGAAGAGCAGCCAGCGCTTGCCCGAAATGCGCGCGGTGAGTTTGTTTTTCCGCGTATATCCGTCCGCCGCGTTCAGGTAGATGGAGGCGTACGCCGTGTCGTCCGGCAGATCGACCGCCCCTGTATACCCCGAATCGGAGAGAAGTTCTTTCACATGCAGAACGCCCGTCACTTTGTTGAAGTTATCGAACAGCACGATGTCGAAGTCGAGGTACGAAAGACCGTACGCCGCCCTGCAGACGAGCTGTTTTTTCCCGCCGCGCTCCGAAAGGATGTACTGCGGGATATATTTGCGGATGCTGACGTCCGCATCGTACACGATGCTGCGCCCGTTCGTTTCGCGTATGACGCGCACGCCCCTTCCGATGGGCGCGCGCACGCTGAACCCGACGTTCAGGAACCAGCGCGGCAGAACGACGGCATGCAGCACGACGAATACGATCACCGTGACCGCCAGCAGCACCGACCAGAGAACGACCATGTTTCCTCCCTCTTGCGCGGACGCTTTTTCGCTTATGCCTGCGCGCCCGTTTCGCACACGGCGGAAAGGGCGGCAGCGCCCCCGCCTTTAAAATGTTGATTTGCAAAATAACCCTTTTTATATGCATATGATTTTATCATATTTTTCACAAGATTGTCAAATATTCAGACCTGTCGTATCAACGTTTTAAATATTTTTTACGCGCGCACGCGCATCTGCCCGCGGCGGCTTTTCCGCCGCGGGCGCAGAAAAAATACCCGTCATGCCGCATACGGCATGACGGGTCGCAAACACAGCGCTCCTGCCCTCTCCCTTTTCTATGTTACGTTCACGGTATACAGGCAGTTATAATAGTTGTAAGCGATCGGGCACCCCTCCTTCTGCCCGAACGGCAAAAGCAGCTCCTCTTCCAGTTCGGGGATCGAACCGATCCCGCCGCTCAGCCGGGCGTTCAGCCTGTCCATGCAGTGTTTTACGCGGCGGATGAGCCCGCCCAGCCGCGCGTCCTGCACTTCAAACCCCTGCGGCTTTTTCTCCGTCATCCAGAAGCGCTCATACTCGTCATAGAACGTTTCCAGCCGCTGCAACAAGAGCGGATACCGCTCCCCCGCCAGGCGGGCGAGCGCCGCCCTGTCCTTCGCCGCGTATGCCCTGCGCGTCTGCACGCCCAGCTCGAATTTGACGGCGAGCACGTCCGCAAGGGCGCGGATGGGGCGGAACAGATACGCCCATTCCCCCGTTTCGCCCTTCCGCAGCGTTTCGGAAACACCGGTGTAATACGCCTCCGCCGTCCCTTCGCGGACGCACCTGTCGTAGATCCCCATAAACGGATCCGTATACAAGAGCACCTTGGAAGGGTCCTGGCAGTCCGGCTCCTCCCCTGCATAGATCTTATCGGGCAACTCCAGCGCGCAGAACAAATCAAAATCTTCTCCCACGATCTCCGCAAATCTCTGTTTGACAGAGGGCATGGAAAAGTTGCCGCGAGCAAACTCCGCCGCACAGACCAGCGACGGCAGGACGGCGAACGGCGAACATTCCCCGCCGTTGTCGCCCCAGAGCGTGAAGAACACGTCGCGCATCCCGCGCGCAATGCAGGCGCGGATCGCCGCTTCGATCTCTTTGATGCTGTAACTGTTGTTCGGGCAGAACCCCAGCCACGTCCAGGCGCCGCCGGCGAACATGACGCGGTCGGAGAGCGCCTTGTATTTGTCTATCTCGCCGAGAAAGAAATTTTCGTCGGTATGATAGTAGTCCCAGCAGATGAGCGTCACGTCTTCGGGCACCTGTTCACGGACGGCGGCAGCGTCATTTCTCCCGTCGCCGTAAGCGGCATGCAGGAACATATCGCCCCACATCTCGCAGGAAAAGCCGTATTTTTTTGCGATCGCAAGCACCCGCTCGAGGTGGCGCCGCATGATCACGGCACTCGGCACAAGCCCGTTCTGCGTCAGGTACTTCCCCCTGCCGAGCAGGAACGCTTCGTCCATGCCGATGTTGACGCGCCGCGCGCGGAAGCATTCCGCAAGCGAGCGGAACATGTTTTCGATGAGCGCATACGTCCGTTCGGCGCCCACGAGGAGGATGTCGTCCGCGTCCCGTATCGCACCGTAGTCCGCATAACGGAAAATGGTGCCCAGATGCGCCAGCGTCTGGATGCAGGGAACGAGCGTGATGCCGCGCGCGGCGCAGTACGCGTCCATCTCTTTGAGCTCCTGTTTGGAGTAGCGCCCGCGCAGATAGCCGAAATACGGTTCCCCGTCCACCTCATAGGTGTCCTCCGTATAGAGGCGGATCGTGTTGTACCCTAATGCGGACAGGATGTCGGTCATTTTGCAGAACGCCGCTTTGTTCATGACGGCGTTGCGCGAACAGTCGATCATCACGCCGAACGAATCAAACGGGATCCCCATGTTTACACCCCGTTCAGCATGGAAAACGCGATGAAGTTCTTATCCGACCTGCCCTGCTGCTCGATCTCAAGGACGAAATCGTACTTACCCTTCGTCAGCCCGCGCGGCGTAAGGGTCAGTTCAAAACTGTTGTCATTGTACCCGCCGTGCCAGTGTTCCAGCCCGAGGCAGCGCTCCGTGCCGCCTTCCGCTTCCCACTCCGCAGGCACGCCGTGCAGTCGCACGGTGAGGTAACGGGGCGTGAACTGCTTGTTCAGAACAGTGATCCTCAGCTTTTTAGACACGCCTTCGCGGATCTCCGCGAGCTTCTCGTCAAATTTGATCAACACGGTATAGGGGCGGAATTTGCGGCGTATGGTATCATGCCCGCACGAAAACACCTCCTGAAAATCTTCCTGCAGATAGTCGTCGAACATCTTGCCCGCATATGCGAATTTTGCGGTCGGCTCGATCTCGTACGACCCGTCCGCCAGCATCCTGCACCGCCGCTCGAGAAATACGGGCGTTTGTTTTACGATGCGCTCGCAGAGGGAGCCGAAATCCTTGGGTACGTTCAGGAGCGCGTCGGGACGAAGCGTGCAGATCGCGATCTTATCCGAGCAGCCCTTTTTCCATTTTTCGGGCATTGCCTTTTCGCCGAGCAGGATACCGAGGATCGCGCCCAGCGTGCCCGCCGTGCAGTCCGTATCCTCGCCGCAGTTTGTGGCAAGGCAGACCGACCTTCCGAAATCCCCTTCCCCGTACAGCCAGCCGAGAACGATCGCGCCGATACTCCACGGTGCATCGTATCCGTGCACCGCCTTCGGGATGCGCGGGTCCTCCTTCTGCGCGGGGCATTGGCGGCAGACAGGCACTTCCGCCGTGCCGCGCCACAGTCCGCCCATGTCGCCGAAGCTGGACGGCACCGCTTTGAACAGGCGGATGCGCGTCTCCTTCCAGTCCACCCCCTGCTTGTGGCAGGCACGGACGAGATCGACCGCCGTGCGCACGCCGCAGTCCGCAGGGATATACGAAAGCCCTATATCGAGCAGCGTATCCGTATCGTGCTCGAAAAAGGCGGCGCTTTCGATCGCGGCGACGAACACCGCGGCGTTCACTCCCTCGCCGCTGTGATCGACGCATGCGTCGTAATAGGCGTAATTTGCCGCAAGGGCGGGATTGCCCGCACAGAGGCACGCCCAGATCTCCGTGCGGATCCATGCGCCGTTGCTGTCCTTATTGACGTTGCGCATGTGCCCGGAGAGCGGCGGCAGGACGCCCATGGAAACGTTGTTCTTACCCGTGCCGTATTCGGAGATCACCGTGCTGACATACGTGCTCCAATATTCGGCAAGCACGCAGGAGTCGATGGAACGCCCCTCGTGTTCGGCGGCCGCCAGCCAAACGAGCTGCAGATCCACGTCGTCGTTCGGAACGGGGTTCGATACGTCCTGCATGAACCCGTCGATGTCATACACGCCGCGGTAGCACTCGAACGGCGCGCCGAGCGTTCCCCCGATGTTTTTGCCGAGATAACACCCTTTTACTTTGTCATAATACGTTTTGAAGTCAAGATTCATAAAAGCCCCTCTCAATTTTGCTTTATTATCCGCGCCTATACTTCGACGACCGTGAACACCCTGTCGAGCGCCTTGCGCAGCAGAAGCGTCGTCGGGATAGACACAAGTGCAATGATGATGCTGATCGCGGATGCGTAGTACGGATTGTATTGGTCGCGCAGCGTTTGCAGCGCGAGCAGCGCAATGGTCGTTGTGTTCGCCTGCCCGTTGAACGAGATCATCATCGGCTGCATATAGAGCGTGAACGGGACCATCCATGTCAGAATGATGACCATGGAAAAGGTCGGCCAGATGATGGGGATCGTGATCTTGAAAAACTCCTTCACCATCCCCGCCCCGTCCAGCTGAGCCGATTCCACCACTTCCTGCGGGATGCGCGTCATCGCGCCCCAAAGCAGGATGGCGTTATACCCGAACCCGAACCAGACCGTATAAAGGTACAGCATGTAATTGGAATAACGCGGGTCGGTCAGCCAGGACGGCGCCGTTTCGATCGTATATCCGCCGAGCAAGTTGAACAGCTTGTTCACAATGCCGTTGATCGGGTCAAACAGCTGCCGGTAGTACTCTGCAAGCACGGAGGCGGGCAGGATATTCGGCAAAAACAGAATGATGACGATGATCTTTCCGAGCGGCACCTTTTTGTACAGAAAAAAGGAACAGACCAGCGAGATCGGCACCGATACGAACATGACGGCGATGAGATACCCGAACGATACGGCGATCATCCTCCCGTACTCCATCAGCGCAAACTGCTCAAAGAACCTGCGGTAGTTCGCAAACCCGACAAACACGTCGGTCCCCGTGCTCAGGCTCATCTGGTTGAAGGAGAGCCATACCCCGCCGATGTTCGCATAGACCGTAAAGATCAGAAAGTTAGCCATGGGGATGAGCAGCATGAAAAAGATGAACAATTTCCGTTTGAACGGATTCCCGTACTTATTCAGCGTAATGACGCCGAACAGCTTCTTTTTTTCTGTCGTCATAACTTTTTTCATGGCTGCCCTCCCCTTTGCGTTTTTCCGATCACTCTACGCCGAGATAACTGTCTTTCCACTGATTTTTATCGGAGTCCCACATCTCCATCGCGCGGGTATAGTCGTCCGCCGCGGCGACGGCGGCAACGCCCATCGCGGCATCATAACTCGTCGCGTTGATGATATTGCCGAGCGTGTTCCCGTTCTGCGAAATAAGCAAAGCAAGGTACCCGTTGACCGCCATCGGCGCCGTGCTGCATTCATAGATGTACTGGTTTGCCTGTTTGCCTTCGTTGAAATAGTCGTAACTTGCCTTTGTAAATTCGTCAAGCGCCGTCTCGTCCAACTCAACGCTCGTAGGGCGCAGCACGCCGTTGTTCTCTTCCACAAACGTCTGGTAGCTCTCCTGCATGTACATGCTTACAAGAAAATCTTTGGCGACCTCCTTGTTCTGCGAAGACGCGGGCACGGCGAGGATATTGCCGTCCAGCGAGTAGCGCACCTTGGAGGAATCTTTGCCCTGGTGGTCCACTTCGCCGTCGTTGATGTGCGGAACAGGCATGTACCCGTATTCGAATTCGGGATACCCCTTCAGATAGGCAGCCATCTCCGTCGGGAACCAGTTGCCGCAGATATCCATTGCCGCATGCCCCTGGATGAATTCGCGCTGCGCCGCCTGCGCCGTGAAGCCCCTGGAGCCCGCCAGCGCGATGCTCTCGCCGTTCGCCGTCTGCCCCTGCAACAGCCGCGCCGCCGTTTCGTACACTTTCTGCCTGCCCTCCAGCGTATAGCTGTAAATATCGGGGCTTGCATACTCCATGAACGTATTTGCGATATAGTCGTACCCGTAATACTCCACGAACCACTGGTTGAGGATGTTGACGGCATACCCGTTTTCCTGCCCGCCGCCGTACACGAGCGGCGCAACGTCTGTCTTCGCAATTTCGTCGCACAGTTCGAAAAACTCGGTCATCGTGTCCGGGCTTTCGTTCCAGCCGTGCTCCTTGAACAACGTCTTATTGTAAATGAAGCCCGGAGCCGTGGCGTCCTGCCAGGGCACGCCGTATACGCCGCCGTTACGCACGCGATAGTTGTACTGGATATCGGGGATAACGCTGCGCACGGTCGTACCTTCCGTTCCGGGAATGACCGCGTTGTACACGCCGGACAATTCTTCCAGCACGCCGAGCGCCACGAGCGAAGAGTAATTCGCGTTGGCGATCAGCACAATGTCGCTGTCGCAGGTGCCCGTTTCCAGCCGCGTTTTGATGGTATCGAACATGCGGTTGTTCGCCTCGATGGTGAACCCGACTTCGGGATGATCCTCCGAATAGATGCGGCACGCCTCCTCGATCCAGCCCGTGCCGTAGCCTGCTGCATAGACGCTGACTTTCAGAGTCGTATCCGCGTCGGGGTTGATGTCGTTCCCGCCGCTGCCGGAACAGCCCGCAACACCGAGGGAAAGCATTGCGCCCATCGCGACGCACAAAACAGCACTGAGTATCTTTTTCATAAAACGTTCTCCTTTTCCCGTTACAGCGGGATCACAAAATTCCCTTCGCCCGAACCGAGCTCGAGCGTAAGTTTATGGTCGTCCAGCCTGACCAGTTTTTCCTCGCCCTTTGCATAGACGAGCGCCGCCGTCACGTCGCTGTCAAAGGTCATCGTGACCGACGCCTCCTCCAGATCGAAGGGCGACGACTGGTTGACGACCATGAACCCGGGGAAGCCGTCCTTATCGAGGAACTGCCCCACAACGAGGTCCTGATCCGTTTCCACATCCTGCACGCCGAGCAGCTTTTCCGCCTGGTTATTGCGGATGTAGCCAAACATCGAGTTGGAAACAAGGCTCGCCTCGTACAGCTTGAAGGTATCCCATTTGAAGGAGAGGAACACCTCTTCAAACGACTTGATCTCGTCGAATACTCTCTTTACGATGTCATACGCCGGGAGCTTGGTGCCGTCACGGTCGACCATGCCGTCGCGCACGTTGTTGAGCTCCTCCTCTTCCAGCAGCGTCCAATAGCAGAAGCACTGGATCCCCGTCACGCCGAACGCCATGCTCGTATACGCCTGCCATGCGAAGTCGGCATACGTTTCCAGCGGCACGTTGTCGTAGAAGCCCATCGTCTGCAGGAAGATATAGAACGGGATGTCCTTCTCCTTTGCCTGCACCGCGAACAGGTACAGATTGTACAGGAAGTCGTCCAGCAGATATTTCACGTCGAACGCGTCGCGCATCAGCGCGTAATGGTCGTAGCTGATGAGCTGCGGGTTGACCTCGTCCACGAACATTTTTACGTGGTCCGCATAGGTATACCCCTTGTTGCTGTCCGTTCCGAACAGCTGCTGCGGCGTTGCGTAGTTCGGCAGCAGGTTAACGTAATACTCATACTCGGGGTAATATTTGAGGAACCAGTCCTGCCCCGCAGCGATCGCTTCAAACATCGTGGAATTCGGTTCGTCGTAGGCGATGATGCCCGCAAAGGACTCGTATTCCGCAAACTTGTCGTACCGTGCACGGATCTGGTCGCTTTTTTCTTCAAAGCGCGCCCGCGCCTCCGCATAGCTGCCGCCCTGCGCGACCGTCTGCTGGATGCCGAAGTTGTTGTAGTCGCGCACCAGCACTTTCACGCCCGTCGCCTCCGCCTTTTCGAGCGTATTGAAGATATGATCGTCGGTGTAATCGGACGTAGGCAGTGCGTAGTTGAATCCCGCGTCCGCCATCGTCTGCCAGTTTTCGACCGTTGCATAGTCGGGATTGTTGGCAAGATCGCCATATCCCGTGCCCGCGTTCGGCGGCAGCGACCATGCCGCCAGGCGGAAGTTCCTGTCCGTCGTGCTATATTCGGGCGGGTTGTCGGGGTCGCGCGCGATCCCGTCCGTTTCCGCTGTTCCGCCTCCGCAGCCGGCGGCGGCAAACAGTCCGATCGCAAGAAGTGCTGCCATGATCCGTTTCCCCCAATGTTTGCGTTTTTCTTTGTTCATGTGATAACGTTCCTCCTTATAAAATTTTCAGCCTTTCAGCCCGCCCGCCACGGCGTTGTTGATGATCGTATCGCGCATGCAGATAAAAAGGATCAGCAGCGGCGTGATCGCCAGCACCATAGCAGCGTACAATTCTGTATAATTGGAATAGGTTGCCGCTTCTTCGGAAAGCTCCTGCAGACCGAGCGCCAGCGTTTTGATGGAAGGCATGTACATATACGGCGTATAGTAATCGTTCCAGCAGCTGATCGCCGACATGACGCACATCATACCGATGCACCCGCGCGCCATGGGAAGCATGATCGCGACAAAGATGCGCAGTTCGCTCGCCCCGTCCATCTTCGCCGCCTCCGAATACGTCGGCGAAACGGTGCGGAACATGCTGTACGTGATGAGAAACATCAGCCCGAAGGGCGCAGCATTCTTGATCAGAATAAACCAGGTGTCGATCATGTTCAGATCGACGAACATCTTATAGATCGTAGACGAGCCGCCCAGGTCGGGAATGAGCATCGCGCCGATGCCCACCGCAACGAGGAACCCGCGCCCGCGGAAGGAAAAACGCGCCAGAACATACGCGGAAACAGTGGTCGCCGCCGTCGAAATGAGGACCGTCGCTACCGTCATGATGATGGAGTTGACGTACATATCCAGGATGGAAACGTTGCCGACCCCGAGTTCCCACGCCAGGGCGTAATTTTCAAAATACACGGATTCGGGCAGCGCCCACGCGTTGTCAAAAAACTCGAAACTCTGTTTAAAAGAGTTGACGAGCAAAAAATACAGCGGCATCAGCATCGAAAGCGAATACAGGCATAGAATGACTGACGCAACGATGAGCGAACCCTTGGTCTTTTTGAGAAATTTTCGCTTCATAGGCACCTATCCTTGCAATTTTCCTATAAGCGTGTTAAAATAGGAAAAAAGTTTACGATCCGTTCCTGCGAAAGGATCCGTCACGGAGAAACATACGATGTCTGCGGTCGTTCCAAGCAAAAGTTTTTATACGTTTGAACAAGCGCTCGACGCACGCTTCCGCATTTCCTGCGAAAACAACAAAAATTCGGAAAATATCCTTTCCGCCGTGTACATCCACAAAGACGATTTTCCTCTTTTGAAGCACTCCCATAATTTTTATGAGATCAACATCATCATCAACGGATCGGGAATGCACTTTATCGAGGACAACCGCCTTCCCACGCAGACGGGCGACGTATTCGTGATCCCGCCCAACCTTGCGCACGGATACAGTGAAGATAAGGAAGGCACGCTGGAGATCCTGCACATCCTCCTTTCGGAGCGCTTCATGCGCGAATACGGCGGCATGCTGCGCGGCACAAGCGGCTATTCGCTTTTGTTCAACGTAGAGCCGCAGCTGCGCAAGAATGTGAACGTAAAACTGTTCGCCGCCATCGACAAATCGGAATTCGTGTTTTACCTGCACGAGTTCAACAAACTGATCTCCTTCTGCCGCGGCGATATGACGACGGGCGAATACGAAACGAACAAAAATGCAAAGATACTCAACCTGCTGTGCGACCTGGCAAGTACGCTTACCGCCAACACCAACGCCCTTCCCAAAGAATCGGCGCTGAACGTAGCCGAGCTTTTGCGGGTGATCGCTTACATAGATGAAAACTATGCGGAGAACATCACCCTCGCCGATCTGTGCGCGGTATCGAATATGTCACGCAGTTCCCTGCTGAACCAGTTCTCCAGGCTGTACAACTGCTCGCCTTCCGTATATCTTTTGAACACACGTCTGGAAAACGCCTGCAAGATGCTCGAACAATCGCAGTATTCCATTGCACAGATCGCGCAGGACTGCGGGTTTTACGACAGCTCGCACTTTTCAAAAATGTTCTGTAAAGTAAAGAAGATGCTGCCGAAGGAATACCGCCATTCCATCAAAACACATTAGACGTCCGTCCCGTTTTTCGGGGAGCCGCCTTTTTTCGGGCGGCTCCCCTTTTTTACTCATACGCGACGCGTTATGCGGCGGGCGTTTGCTCCGGATAGACGCCGATCAGGTTGTCAAAGTACAGCGTGTAAGACTCTGTGCCGCAATTCAGCTGCCAATATGCCCATCCGTCGTTCCTATAAGACGCAGGAGAACCGTTTAATCCGGCATCGTATTGCACAAGAAAATCTTCGATAGAAATTTGTACAACGTTCATTCCCTGTTGCAAAACGGCGATTTCGTGGTTGTAATAGTACAGCACAGCTCCTGCTTTATCCGCATAAATATTCATTTGCAGATACGCATACGCTGCGAAATCCTCCCGAGTCAATACCGCCCCGTCCTTTTTCATATTGATGAGAAGCGTACGCATACCAGAGCTTGGATTCACTACGGTCGTAAGCTGTACGCACATCCCGTCTACCGCATTTGTGGGTGTGTTGGAAACCTTATCCCCCGCGACGGAGACGGAAGACTCCAACCCCGTTTCAAAACTCTGCAGCACGTCATAATTTTTCTCTTCCGGCTCTTCCCCGCCCTCTTCGGGATAGACGCCGATCATCTGGTCGAGCCAGATCGTATACTCCGCGCCTGCGGCAGCAGGACACGTCTGGAACCACAGCCAGCCTTCGGCGTTGTAAGACGTTTCATCGATCTGCGCCTGAATGATATCCTTCGTGAAGCGGAGCACGTTCAGCCCGCGCTCCAGATCGTAGCGCTGTTGATAGAACCAGAACTGCGTGCCGTCCGTATCGCACACGACGGAGATCTGCAGGTAGTCGTACGCGGCAAAATCGTCGCTTGTGAGCACCTTCCCGTCTTTGAGCAATTTGACTTTGACGGCGCCGTAGCTTGCGGAAGTCGGCCCGACCATGAACGCCTTTCCGCTGCGCGCGTATTGCGTGGTGAGCGCCGCATCTGCATCCGGCACCATCGCTTCGGGCGAAACCGCGACCGAAGAATTCAGCCCCGTTTCAAAGTCTTGCAACATGTCGTATGTGCGGTCCGTGGGCAGGTCGTCCCCGTCCGGCAGGTCGATCGGCTCCTGCGCCCGCACGTTGATGGTGAGATCACGCGTGGACGTAAGCCCCGTGATATCCTTTGCCGTATACGTTACGGTGTACGTTTCGCCCGCAACGGCACGGTACGTTCCGCCTTTCACGGCTTCGGTGATGTCCGTCCCCTTGTCCGTCGCTACGGTATAATCGATGGTCACGTCGTCCATCGTATTGTCGTAGCCGTACGCCTGCGGCACGGTCAGCAAAGCGCCTTCGTTGACGTTTATGATGCCCGCCGCGTTCGCCCTGCCGAAATCGATGGTCGGCGCGGCGGTATCCGTTTCAAAGTCATCATACACGCCGACGAGGTTGTCGATGTAAAATTCAACGCCGTCGCCGCAGACCTGGAACCACAGATATTCTGCCGTCGCATACTGCGGGTTCTTTGAAGGGACGATGCCGTCCGGATACTGCGAATAGAGCGCTTCCTTATCGATCGTGACGATGTTGTCGCCCGCCTGCAAATGGAACAGCTGGTTGAGCAGGTAGAATCCTTCATTGCCCGACGTCAGGTCGCGGCTGACCCAGATATTGATCGAAAGACTGTCAAAGCCGCTCAGGTTGTAGAAAGTCGGATAGACGGCGACCGCATAATACTTTGCATTGCCTTCCGTCACCATCTTCAGCGCGTTGCCCGAATAGGCGTGCTCGGTAGTGAAGCTGCCGCCTTCGCCCCATACGACGCTGTCGTTTTCAAAGTCACAGAGTGTGACCATGCGGGCGCAGTTGACCGTGACAGGCACGGTCGAGGTGTTGCCGCTGCCGTCCGTCGCCGTATAGGTGATCGTGTAATACCCATACTGCGTAGCGGCGAAGGTATCGGGCGCGCCGTCCTGTCCCTTGACGATGTCGACTTCTTTCCCGTCATAAGTGACCGTGACCGAGCTGGAAGCGACCACGCCGCTCCCGTCGGTTATCGTTGCGACAGGGATCGCGACGTCGCTGCCGATCTCGACCGTCATCGAATATGCCGACGCGGGGAGCTCGATCTCAGGCCCTGCCGTATCCAGCATCGTGATTGACGCGTCGCCGATGCTGTGCTGTTCCTCTAAATGTTCGATGAAGTATTCGACCGTATACCCGTCTACGTCATCCACAAAAATGCGCGTTCCCTGCGCGATCAGTTCCACATCCTGCCCTTCGCTGTCTTTCACGGCAAAGGTGACTTCCTTCGGATAACCGCTGTATGTGACGGAGGGAACGGGGATGATGTAGCGCGTTCCCAGCTCCGCAGTCTGCTCCTCCGTGAGCCCGCTCACCGCAACTTTTGAAGCGTCCCACGGACCTTTGTCTTCTACGGGCGGCTCGGAAGTACCCCCCCCCGCGTCACAGCCGACTATCACCAGCGACACTATGAAAAGCGCCAGAAAAACGACAAACAATGCAGCCTTTTTTCTCATTATAACCTCCCCCCAATATAGTTTTGATGTTTTCAGTATATCGCAGAAAAATATCGATTTATAGGATTATAATGCTTAAAAATTGTAAAATAATTTATATATACGACAAAACAAGCCTTTATTTTCGCAACATCGACACGCCGTACCCATTCGCGCGGAAAAGGCTGCGGCACAAAAAAAGAACCACCGAAATACCGGTGGTTCCTTTTGCATCGTTCTTTTTTTCATCCATACATATACGGCATAGACAGGATACCGAACGGCCCGTACGGGATATATGCGCAAAACATAACGAAGCTGAAGAATAAAAAGAAACTCCCGACGATGACCCCCGCAAGCCCGAGCCCCCACAGGCTCATGGTGCGGCGCTTGCCGATGCCGACGGCGGAAAGTACAAGCCCTGTACCAGCAAAGAGCAGCCCGAGCAGTCCGAAATAGAAAAGCAGCATCGAAAAACACGAGAGCGTGAACCCGACGATGGAAAAACTGCCCACCCGCTTGCGCGGCATTTGCGCCTGCACAAAATACGCGCGCGGCAGAGGCTGCATTTCGTACGGCGGCATGCCGTTCATCGGCGAAGGAACAGGCGTTCCGTACGGCGGCATGCCGTTCATCGGCGAAGGAACAGGCGTTCCGTACGGCGGCATGTTCGCCGGCGGCGCGGGAAACGCCGCGGGCGGCACGGGTGAGCCGCAAAACGGCGCCACGCCCGCCACGGGCGGCACGGGTGAGCCGCAGAACGGCGCCGCGCCCGCCACGGGCGGCAGAGCCATCCCGCCGTGCGCCGCGCCCGCCGCGGCAGGCTGCACGGGCGCACCGATTTGCTCACGCCCGGTTTGCGGCGCAGTATCCGCCGCGCCGATTTGCTCACGCCCGGTTTGCGGCGCAGTATCCGCCGCGCCGATTTGCTCCCGCCCGCTTTCGGCGGGCCGCTCCTCCTGCGGCGGCAGCAGCGCAAGCCGTTCGCCGCAGAGCGGACAAAATTTTGAATTCGGCGGCACACGCCCGCCGCAATGTTCGCAATACCGCATCTTTCCCCATCCTTCCGCTTCCGCGGCAAAAACCGTGCGCGGGCGGCTACGAGCCCAGCCCGAGCAATTCAAACAGCGGCGACAATTCCCCGAACCAGTACAGGATCACGCCGAGGTTGAGGATAAGCCCCGCGACCGCAAACCCCGAAACGGTGCGCGTTCCGTACCTTCCCGCCCCGACCGAGGAACAGATAAGCCCGATCAACCCGATGCCGAAGGTCGCCATAAAACTTTCATACGTGCCGACAATGACCAGGATAAGCGCGAGCATGCCGAACACAAACCCCGCAATGCCCGCACCGTTCGCCTTTTTTTCGGGAGCCTGCTGCTGCCGCACGACGTAAGTCTGCTGCGAAGGCGGCAAAAGCGCCCCTTCCTGCCCGCCGCCGACAGGCTGACCATACGGCGCGCCCGCCTGCCCGTACGGTGCGGGCGGTATGTACGTCGACGCACTTTCCTGCCCCTGTGCGGGCGCCGTATACGGAAGCGCCGCATACGAAGGCGCATTCTGCGGCCGTTCGGGTTCCTTTGCGCTCGGCGGCACGGGCGCCGCAAACGGATCATCGGGCTGCGGCGGGAGCGCATTGCCCACCTGCCGCGCCGAACCTGCAACACTCCCCTGTTCCGCCCCGCAGACGGGACAGAACCGAACGGCGTCCTGTAACTGTGCGCCGCATTTTATACACTTCTTCATATGCACACCTGCGCCCTCGTTCCCGCCGAGAGCCCTCCCACGCCTGCCGAAACAGGCAAATCGGACCTGATCGCCCGTATTGTATTATAGCACGCCCCGCTTTCCGCCGTCAAGCCCTTCCGCCGATTCTTTGACCCGACCGCCGCCGCGCGCCGACGAGGGAACGGAACGCATCGTTCATCGGGAACGCCGCTGACGGACCGACTTTCGCCCGCCGCTGACGCGGCGGGCGGCAAAACAGACAAAAAAAATCCCGCCCTGCAAAGCAGAGCGGGATTTTTTAACCTTACATAACGGCAGCAACAATCGCGAAAGCAAGAATAATGCTCACAATCGTCAACACCAATGCAACGATGCTGCACACAAGCCCGGCAATTGCCAAACCAGCCAAGCGATAGTTGTTCCTCTTGGCAACGCCGATCGCGGAAAGAATCAACCCAACAATCGAGAACACAACACCCAAATACCACAGGAACCATGTAAGAATGATCGCCAAGATACCGAAGATCATACCTACCAAACCGAGCGCCGGGAAAGGCTTTACGGGAGCCGTACCCTGCGGAACGTACGGCTGCTGTGCGTACGGCTGCTGCGGCTGCCCGTAGTAAGGCTGCTGCGGAGCCTGCCCGTAATAGGGCTGCTGTTCCTGCGGTTGCTGCGAAGCAACCTGTTCATCCGATACCTGTGCCGCGCCGCAAGCAGGGCAGAACTTGATGTCATCCTGCATTTCAGCGCCGCAATTGGTGCAATGTTTCATCTCTATCCCTCCAATTAAGATTTCCTTATCCATATACCTGCCACAGCCGTCAAAATCAATTTTTTCGTATGCAATACGAAAAAAGCGGTACCGCTTTTCGCAGTAACAGTAACCTATGACATTGCACTCATTTTATCACACGTTCTGCATATTAGTCAAGCAATTGAAACAAAAAATCTTCATAAAACTTTTACGAAATTTTAACAATCGGGCACGATTTTCAGCCGCTTGCCGCCCCTGCAGACGCGCCCGCGGAGCGCCCGTGTTGGCGAAAGGATATCAGCCGCTGCGACATTTCAAGCACGGAAGGGAAGAGCGCCCCCTTCCGTCATCCCGAGCTTGCCGAGGGATAATACCCCCCGTCATCCCGAGCTTGCCGAGGGATCTCTATACGGATATCGTCAAAATTAAAATAGAGATCCTTCGAAGGCGCGCGTAGTTTTACTTTGCTTGCAAGGGGTAAAACGAGCGCGCCGCAATCGGCGGCATATGGGCGCATGCCCATGGCAACTTGTTGCCGAAAGCGTCAGCTTTTTTGCCGCCGATTACTCGCCGCCGTTCCTTCTCGGCGGCTCCGCTCTGGATGACGGAAAGGCAGCCCACCCTGCTCCGCTCGGGGTGACACATAGTATACTCCTGTCATCCCGAGCTTGCCGAGGGATAATACCCTCCTGTCATCCCGAGCTTGCCTAGGGATAATACCCCCCCGTCATCCCGAGCTTGTCGAGGGATCTCTATGCGGATATTGTCTTTATTTTCATAGAGATCCTTCGACTTCGCTTCGCTCCGCTCAGGATGACGGGTGCGGATATCGTCAATGCCTGCGCGGAAAAGGGCGCGCCCGTGCGGGCGCGCCCTCTTTTTTCAAACCGTATTACTTTTTGCGGTTCACGTAGCTCGTATGCAGGATCTCGTGCGCGCGGTGCGAACCGGGCGCGCCGAAGAAATCTTTATACAGCTGCAAGATGGCGGGGTTCTCGTGGCTCTTGCGGATCTCCGCCTTTTTGTCCTCGTCGTACAGCGCCTTGGCGCGCTTGGCGCGCAGGTCGACCTGCCTGCGGGTGTACGCGCTCTGGATCGGCTGGCCGCCGCCGTTGACGCAGCCGCCGGGGCAGCACATGACTTCCACGAACGTGTAGTCGCACTCGCCCTTTTTGATCTTTTCGCACAGCTCTTTCGCGTTGGTCAGCCCGCTCGCCACCGCCACTTTCACTTTGGTGCCGTTCAGGTCGTACTCCGCTTCCTTGATGCCCTTTACGCCGCGCACTTCTTTGAAGTCCACTTTGTCAAGCGGCTTGCCCGTCAGCTTTTCCGCCGCGGTACGCAGCGCCGCCTCCATCACGCCGCCCGTCGCGCCGAAGATGACGCCCGCGCCCGTGAATTCGCCGAGCGGATTGTCGAAGGTGCCGTCGGGCAGTTCGTTGTACAGGATACCCGAATTCTTGATCATCTTCGCAAGCTCGCGTGTGGTGAGCACGGCGTCGATATCGGGGTAACCGCTCGCGTTTTCGTGATCGCGCGTCTTTTCAAACTTCTTCGCCGTGCAGGGCATGACGCCGACGACGTAGATGTTTTTCGGGTCGATGCCCTCCTTCTGCGCCCAATACGTTTTGACGGTCGCGCCGAACATCTGCATGGGCGACTTGCACGTCGAAAGGTTGGGGATGAGTTCGGGGTAGTAATACTCGATAAAGCGGATCCAGCCGGGCGAGCAGCTCGTGAACATGGGGAGCGTATCGTGCTCCTTCACGCGCTCCAGAAGTTCGTTCGCCTCCTCCATGATGGTGAGGTCTGCGCCGAAGTTGACGTCGAACACCTTGTCAAAGCCGAGCATGCGCATGGCGGTGAACA
>ERZ1643247.542-NODE-542-length-45374-cov-7.966151_pt1 | contig 45374 bp, 45 predicted proteins | sample MGYA00579264_ERZ1643247 | MGnify/ENA primary metagenome ERZ1643247 (study PRJEB29033, sample SAMEA4952262) | chicken gut metagenome | biome: Broiler Chicken; feature: Gastrointestinal Tract; material: Caecum | place: Ireland | collected 2018 | study: Broiler... | reverse complement strand
TTGATAAATACGATGTTTTTGGAAGATTTACTTTTTATAAAGTGGCAAAGTCGGGGGATGTTTGGTTTACACACAGTTTTTGCCGCAACCGTGGTGGCAAGAATTGCGTCTGCCGGAACAAATTATATGATGAATCGGCATCTCGTATTTGAAAGCAAAACCCGATCGCAGTCGCTGATGCGCTATGCGCTTTTGTGCTATGCTCTTACAGCAGCATCCGCTGTCAGTGTATTCGGAATGAACCGGATTTTACATATCAACCCTGCAACCAGTAAAATAGTCTGTGATTCTATTTTATTTTTTGTGTCTTACAGAATACAGAAAAGCTGGGTGTTTTTGAGAACGGAGCGTGTAAGAGAATGAGTTTAGAAAAAAAGAGAATTTTATGTTTTGCGCTCACCTTTTGTTTTTCCAGTATTTATCTGATATGGAGAATTTTCTTTACACTGCCGTGGAAGACGACACCCTTACAGCTCTTTTTTGGAATTCTTCTGGTTATAGCAGAGGCTGTGACAACGCTTGGAGTATTTGAGCTGATGGCGAGCAAGATGCGCTTTAAAGGAAGACAACTGGAATTTCCGGATGTACCGAGGGAACAGTTTCCGGATGTAGATATTTTTATTGCCACGCATAATGAGTCTGAGAAACTGCTGTACACCACGATCAATGCCTGTACCTATCTTACCTATCCGGACAAAAGCAAAGTACATATTTACGTATGCGATGACGGAAACAGACAGGAGATCGCTGATCTTGCAGAAAAACAGGGAGTGGGATACCTCGGGCTTGCCGACAATGTGCATGCAAAAGCTGGAAATTACAATCACGCACTTTCAAAGACAAGTTCGCCTCTGATTGCTACTTTTGATGCGGACATGATCCCTAGAAAAGAATTTCTTATGGAGACGGTTCCTTATTTTCTGCAGAACAAAGAAAAAGTTGGGCTGATTCAGACACCGCAGAGCTTTTATAATCAGGATTTATTTCAGTTTAACCTGTATTCGGAAAGAGACATTCCAAACGAGCAGGATTTTTTCTCGAGGGAGATCAATATTTTAAGAAACTCTTCCAATTCCGCTGCTTATACCGGCAGCAATACGGTAATCTCAAGAAAAGCGCTGGAAGAAATCGGTGGATTTCCATATGGGACAATTACAGAAGATTTTGAGACAAGCATACGACTGCAAAAGGCGGGATACATTACATATGCGACGTCAAAAGTACTGGCATCCGGACTTTCTACCACAACGGTAAAAAGTATGATCCGGCAGAGAATCCGCTGGGCCGGAGGTGTCATCCAGAGTATACGAAATACCAATGCTGTGTTTACAAGGAAATTATCCCTTGCCGGAAATCTTTCCTATCTCAATGCGTATTTTTACTGGTGGTCATTCTTTAACAGAATGATCTTTATTTTGGCTCCGATCCTGTTTGCATTATTTGATTTCCAGTTGGCGAGATGCGGCTTCTGGGAACTGATGATTTTCTGGCTTCCGTCTCATTTATGCTCCAGCATGTCCATGCGCTATCTGAGTACCAACATCAGAAACATGCGGTGGAGTCAGATCATAGACACGATTCTTGCACCTTATCTTATATTTCCGGTGCTTTTGGAGTCTATTGGAATTCAGCAGAAGACATTTAAGGTAACAGAGAAGAAAAAGACAAGTAACAAAACTACCTCTTTCTGGTATATCCTTCCACATGGAGCGTTAATCGTATTGAGCATCGCAGCGATTATCCGCTATGTGAAAGGGAAGTACGGAATGGCACTTTTATTCAGCAGTGTTATCTTATTTTGGCTTTTATACAATCTGATCGCACTGACCTACGCAGTATTTTTTATGCTTGGCAGAGATTCCAAACGCAAATTTGAAAGAATCATGGCAAAAGAGAACGTAAAAATCTGTGTTCACGGGAATTGGCAGGAAGGAGAAACCTTTGATGTCTCAGAAAATGGAATTGCCTTCCTGCTGGACAAATACATTCCGATGGAAAAAGGAGAGGAATTTCTGATTGTTGTTCAGGGCAATGATTATCATGCAGATCTGAAGGCGGAATTCGTGTATGTAAAACAGACGCCAGAAGCGTTTTATTATGCGGCAACAGTGACTCCAAAAGAGGAAACATCGTTCCAAAACTGGATGCAGATCATTCATGACAGAGAGCATTCCCTCCCGAAAGAGATGGATCCGTGGATGACCGTGTACGATGATGTCTGCAGAAATATTCGCATGCGTATCCGTTCGGCAAGAAAGGGGAATCAATAAAATGGAACTGATCAAAGGGGGTTTGTTCCTGGCATCCATGTGGGGCTGGCTGTTTATTGTTTACAGGAAAGGCAAAATTCCCATCCTGTTTGTTCCTGTAGTGACATCAGTGGGAATCAGTCTGCTTTTGTATGCAGGCGCCTTGACTGGCATGCTGAATCCTTCATCCTGGCTTGTGGTTGGTGCAGGACTTTTGGGATTTGGTTTTTTTATAAAAAATGTGGCAGAAAAGAACGTATCATTTCCTGCTCCAACCTTATTTTCTGTCTGCTTTGGCAGCGGTATCCTGATATTTACAGTGTTGACTTTGGGATTCCGGTTTGAACATTATGACAATTTCTCCCACTGGGCAATGATCGTAAAATCCATGCTGATTACGGATCAACTGCCAGATGCAGGGAACGAACTTGTTACGTTTAAAAATTATCCGCCGGGATGTGCGGTGTTTATCTACTACGTCTGCAAATTCCTTGGAAATGCGCAGGGTGTGATGCTGCTTGCGCAGAACAGTATTCTGTTTTCCTGTTTTCTGGCGGTGTTTGGTATTATAAAAGAGAAGCAACGATTTCTTTTGTATTCCTTTCTTGGTATGGGATGCTCTCTTTTGTCTTATCTGAATCTTACCATACGCATCAACAACCTCCTTGTTGATTTCCTGCTGCCGCTTCTTGCAATGGCAGCGATTGCTTTTGTGTATCAAAGCCGGGATTCTCTCTGGAAGACGTCGTTGTGCACGGCTCTGATTCTTGGCTTTACATGCATTGTCAAAAATACAGGAATTGTGTTTGCAGGATTTGTTCTTGCCTACTATATATGGAACATTGGAAAGAAAAAGGGAATTGCAGCATGGATAAAAGCGGTGACCGTATGCATGACTGTTTGTTTAGCGCTGATCCCGTATGCAGTCTGGAATCTCTACGTCCGCTGTCGGTTTTCCGGGATTGAACAGAAATTCCAGCTGGCTTTTGGAAAACAAGAAAGCTTAGCGGTATCCAAAGAGCAGTACGGACAGATTACAGAGGAATTTGTAAAAGCTGCGTTTTCTATATCTAACAGAGCTATTTTGGCATTTTTTCTATGTAATATTGCCGCTGTCCTGGCTGTACTGTTCGTCCGGATTTTTCTGAAAAAGCAGTGGGAACTTGGAAGGGTACTGGTTGTGGTTGACCTTATGGCGATTCTGTATCATATAGGGATTCTTGGACTTTACCTTTTTTCTATGCCGGAGGAAGAAGCGGTTCGCCTGGCCGGATTTGACCGGTATGCGTGCAGCATCATGGTCCTGGCTGCGGGTCTGCTTTTTATGCAGGCAACCATTGACATGGAACATTCTTTTGCCGTGCGGATCGAGGGCAACGGAACCTATCGTGCGTTTTCTTCTCCTGCGGCAAAGCTGAGATATCAGTACATGGTGCTGGCGACCATGATGATCGGAGTCAATTTTCTGTATTCAGAAATCAATGGCCTTCTCTACATTCAGAGTAACTATTCTCAGTCTCTGGCCGGCAGAATGGAAACACTGGCGGGTGACCGGTGGCAGGAAGAAGAGGATCAACGGAAATATCTTGTTGCAGCTTCTGACCGCGAAGGTCAGGTCTCAAACGGTGAAGTTTTTTATGTGAGCAGATATTTTTTGAACGCGCCAAATGTGGAAGTGACAGAGCGGCTGGATGCGGGTAATATGGATGAAATAAAAAAAGAATACGATGTTCTTATCATTCTGGATGAAAGTGCGGTGCATACTGGAACAGCTGATGTAGAAAATGCTGTGTGGAACAGAAGTGGGGTATACCCACTGAAAGATAATTAGCATTAAGAGATCCAGGGCAAAGAGTTTAAAACTCTATATAGGCAAATATCAGCCTGCTTATGCTGTTAAATTTTCTACGAAAAATTTCGGCTTTGAAGATGGGAAATTCCGATTTTTAAGAAGGTCAAAAAGAATCCCACGTTTATCAAATAGATATCAGGTAAACGTGGGAGGTGGACATGACATTAAGATGGTAATAGGGTTAAAGTATATAAAAACCTTCTTCGCCAAATACGTCGTCAAAAGGGTCATCTTCGTTCAGAAAATAGTCCATATCCAGAAGATCATCCAAGTAAGATCATTTTTTACGTCGGGTAAAAATGGAGCCATACACGTTTCTGCCGTGTTTCCCCTCGAATACCACAGCCAGAACCTGCTGCCCTCTCTCTGCACGTTTGTAGTCCTGATAGCTGCAGATCACTTTCTGGATCCGTGTGCCGGTATCCGGGAAGATTACATCCAGATAGTAGGTCCGGCCGTTGGTGTTTCCACTTCTTGCAGGGGACGGCCATTTTCCGTTAACGATGCCGTATTGGGTATGAGTGATGGAAGCGTGCTTCGGGATCCGGCTGTGGAGAGTGAGTCCACCCACCAGCCAGAAGATCAGGGTGCCGACTGCCAGACCCACAACGTCTTTTGTACTGGACTGCCCGAGGGAAACCAGGTAGAGGCTGATCCCCTGAAATGCAAGACCCATGAAGAAGGCAAACCAGCCTGCAACGGTGGATGTCCCGTTCAGGTTCTTTTTCAGATTCTGGATCACTTCCACCTCACTTTCATAGAGCGTCCTTTTGTGCAGCTCCTCCGGACGGATGTTACGGTAGCGGGGATCGTGTTTTGGGATATGTGGTTTCAATGATTCATCCCTCCTTTGATTTTTTTGTTATAGTATAACAAAGTTTGTCAGAAACGTAAAATTTCAGAATCCATTTTTGGAACTTTCTCCCATTGAACTGCTGTCAGCTGGAATTTATAATTAAGAATGTAGTTGTCTAACAATATGGAATAACAGGAGGAAACAAGGAATGAGAACAAAAGGCAGGAAATTTCTGCCCCTTCTTTTGCTGTCATTGATTCTGACTGCAGCCTGTATGCCGACCGTGGCACTGGCAAAGTCCAATGAAGACGTGACAGCAGAGATCACAGCAGAAGTTTCCAAGGACAAGACTTCAGCGGAAGTCACCGTGCATTTGCAGAACACCGGGAATGAGCCGGTCAGCAAGGTACGGATTCAGGGCGTCCTTCCAGAAGGCCTCAGCCTGGAAGAGGGGGACACACTGACCAAAGAAGAGGAAACGCTGGCACCGGGTTCAGAAACCGCACTTCAGTACACAGTGAAAGCAGCAAAAACACAGGACAACGGCGGATCCCAAGACAGCGGGGATCGGGAAGAATCCAACCAGAATGGCGGAGACAAGAACCCATCCCCAAATCCAGACCAGAATGACAATGGCGGAAACCCATCCAAGGGAGGAGACAAGACAACTACCCCTTCTTCCGAGGATGCAGATTCCGTTGACACCGGGGACTCCGCAAATCCGGTCATTTTCATTGTCGTATGCGTGGCAGCAGCAGGCGTGATCCTGATCGTCTGCATCCGGAAGAAAAAAGGAAAAGGTCTTCTTTCCCTGCTCTTAGTAGCAGCCCTGGTAGGACCATACGTCATCGGTGTGCTTCCAGTGAAGGCGGCAGATTCCAGACAGGGCGGACTGCAGGTTGCAGCAGACGTAGCGCTGGGGGACAAATCATACACCCTGACTGCAGATATCAGCTATTCCCTTCCGGAGACAGTAGCTCCTTCCGGAGCAGTACTGACAAGGGCACAATGGATTGATGAACTGCTGGCAGCGGTCAATGCACCGGAAACGGAAGTGGTATATGACAACGAAACACTGCCGTTTACAGATATCGACAGCCATGCAAAGAAAAACCAGATCCTGCTTGCATATGCGAACCAGCTTCTTCCGGAAATGGGAACAGAATTCCGTCCGGATGCACCGGCAGACCGTGAGTTTGCGGCTTATACCGCAGTGAAGGCACTGGGATTCCAGCCAGTAAAGGACATCGCGTGTGCCGATGCAGCAGCCATCACCTACAAGCAGGAGGTGGAAACGGCGGTTGCAATGGAACTGTTCCAGCTGACAGACGAAGCTTTCCGTCCAGCAGAGGAACTGACACAGGCAGAAGCAGATGCGGCACTTTCTAAGGTGCGGGAAATCGCAAACGTGGAAACTCCGGAGGAAAATACCGGAGAGGTGGTTTATGACGAGGATGCTATCATCATCCCGGAAGATGCAGAGTATACGATGGACGGGACAACCATCACCTTTACATCCAGCGGGGATATGATAACAGAGGGCAGCATCTTTATCCTGCCGGACCAGACCCCTTACAAAGCGGTCACTGTCCAGAAAACGGATGGGGCGGTTGTTGTGGAAACAGCGGAGCCGGATATCCAGGAAACACTGGATGAGATTACTGCATCCGGAACCGCAACAGCGGATATGTCCGGATTCATTCCGGCAGAGGGCGTGACATTTACGGAAGCAGCACCGGCCATGGCAAAAGCAGCCAGGGTGAATGTTGTGGACGTGGAAGGTTCCCTTGCAGCACCAGGAAAAGTCAACTTCAAAATCCACAAGAAGATCGGAAAAGGGGAACTGTATGGTAATGTTGCCATTAACCTCCCGAAAATCAAATACAAAGCGGATGTGGATCTTGGATGGGGCGGATTTAACATAAAAGATGTTTACTTGAAATTCCCATTGACAATCGAAGCTACCGGCGGATATGAGGTCAAGAAAGACGGCGGGTCTTATGTTCCGGATGATTATATCCCGAATGGCGGATTGCTGGAACTTGGAAAACTTCCGATTGCCGGAATCCCTGGTGTCACAATTTATGCCCAGATTGGCATCAAGTATGAGATCAGCGGCAAGATTGAAGTTGTCTGCAATATTGACGGTGAAACCGGCGTCCAGGTATTAAATAACCGCTTGCGGAAAGTGGATTCCCTGGAAGCAGATGTGGACTTCAAAGCACTGGCCGGCTCTGCAAAAATCGGGCCGAGCCTTTCCGGACTTTTGGAAGTCTGCAAGCGCTGGGATTTGATTGATTTTGGCGTTTCTGCAGGCCCGGAAGCCAGCGGGGAACTGTTGATCCGCAACACCGAGCTGATGTGTATTGATGCAAACGTCTTCCTGTACGGGGAACTTTCGACCCTGGATGAAGGCGTAATCGGTGACTGGCTGGATATTGGCTATACCTGGGAATTCTGGAAGAAAGAAAACAGCCCGTTGAAAGCGAACTGGCACTTTGAAAACTTCTCACGGGTAGACCACTGTACATATGAAGAGGAAACCGGAAAGATCGTCGGCAGGGTGGCTGACGCAGCAGACCGGAATACATCCATTACCGGTGCTACCATTACCGCATATCAGGGCGACAGCACGACTGCAGCAGGAAGCACCCAGGCAGGGCAGGACGGTGGATTTGAACTGTCCCTTCCGGCAGGAGATTACAAGATCAAGGTGACGGCAGCCGGATACCAGAGTTTTGAATGTGATGTGACGGTAGAAAAGGACAAGGAAAACTACACGGAAGTGCTGCTGATGATCGACGAGCAGTATGAGGGTGTGACCGGTTCGGCACGGGGACGCATTACAAACGCAGTGACAGGCGAAGGAATCCATGGGGCAACACTTACGCTTCGGAGAGGCTGGAACAAGACGTCCGGCGATGTCGTTGCGACAACAGAAACAAACGAATACGGAGACTACCGGATCGAGATGGCTTCCGGCAACTACACCGCAATCATCGAACGGGATGGCTATGTAACGGTAACGAAGAACATCGTAGTATTCCCAATGGATCTTGGTATGCAGAATGCATCCATGAACCCGAACGGGGAAGATCTGGAAGCAGCAAACCTTCGTGTGGTACTGACCTGGGGAGAAACCCCGTCAGACCTGGATTCCCATCTGCTGGGACCAACTGCAGACGGATCCGATTACTTCCACATTTATTATGGCAACAAGAGACATAACGAAGATTCTGTAAGGATTGCAGATCTGGATGTGGATGACATTACTTCTTACGGACCGGAAACGACCAGCCTGTATCAGAAGAATGAATCCGGAACATACAGCTTTTATGTTCATGACTATTCCAATGGTGGAAACTCTGACAGTACGGCAATGTCTCAGTCCGGGGCCATCGTGGAAGTATACCTGGACGGACAGCTTTACAAAGCGTATCCGGTACCGACAGGAAAAACAGGTGTGAACTGGCACGTATTCGATTACGATACAGCAACGAATACCATTACCGATGTCAACCAGTTTACGGAAGACATTACCTACCAGCCGAATGCAAACGCAAGGATGGCTGCTATTCCAGTTCCTATGGACGAAACAAAATAGGACAGAAATTGACACAGAAGAGAGGCTTGACTTGAGCCTCTCTTTTTCTACGAAAATTTTCGGAACCGGGTGCCGGTATCCGGGAATAAGATGTCAAGGTAGTAGGAACGGCCGTTGCCACAGAAAAACTTTACCAGCGGCGGATCAGCAATATGGAATGGTATCTGGATGTTGATCCGTTAGATTGACATGGCATTCTCCTTTTAGTACAATTTATACGGATTCGTAATTTCTCCATCGCAGATACCATGGAGGATACTATGAATAATGAAGTTTTTTTGTAATAGAAAGTATGGAGTTTGGGCATTTAGAAACGATAGAAGTAGAGGTGGACGAAAATTATTTGCTTGAACTTCTGCCCTGCAAGGCATATAATAGCACAGGTGTAAATATTCATGGAAATGACTAAATATAAATATTGTGCCGTATAGTGCCAGATAGTTATGCCTGGTGCCGCAGGGTATAGAAAAATGGAAATTGTTGTAAATCGCAATTTCAACTCAAAAAATGCGGTAATTTACAGCGGTAAAGCAGGCGGAAAACCGGTTGATTTTCCATGTATTTCCAGCCTTGAAAGTCACAAAATCCAGCGAAGTTTTTTGTGCATTATTTACAAAAAAGAGAGGTTTTTTATGAGAAAACTAGCTTTAAATGATGAAATATTACTAAAAATCGAGAAACCGGCCCGTTATATCGGGAACGAGATCAACTCGGTGATGAAAGATAAGGAAAAGGTGGCGATTCGATTTGCCATGTGTTTCCCGGACGTCTACGAAATCGGGGAGTCTCATCTCGGAATGAAGATCTTATATGACATGTTCAACAGGAGAGATGATACGTGGTGCGAGCGTGTTTACTCCCCATGGACCGACCTGGACCGGATTATGAGAGAGGAGCACATTCCGCTGTTTGCCCTGGAGTCCCAGGATCCGGTCCGGGAATTTGATTTCCTTGGCATTACAATTCAGTATGAGATGTGCTATACCAACATTTTGCAGGTACTGGATCTTTCGGGTATTCCGCTGTTCAGCAAGGATCGTACAGAAGAAGATCCGATTGTCATCGGAGGAGGCCCATGTGCCGTCAATCCAGAGCCGCTGGCTGACTTTTTTGACCTTTTTTACATTGGAGAGGGCGAGACCGTTTATGATGAGCTTCTGGATGCCTATAAGGAAAACAAGAAAAAGAACGGAACAAGAAAAGAATTTTTGGAGATGGCAGCGGAGATCGAAGGAATCTATGTTCCACAGTTTTATGATGCCGAATACCATGAGGATGGAACATTAAAGTCCTTTGAACCGAACAATCCCCATGCAAAAAGAACGATCAAAAAACAGGTTGTCATGGATTTGAGCGCGGTGCCGTATCCGACAAAACCGGTCGTTCCTTTCATCAAAGTGACCCAGGACCGTGTCGTACTGGAGATTCAGAGAGGATGTATCCGTGGATGCCGGTTCTGCCAGGCGGGAATGATTTACCGTCCAACCAGAGAAAAAGATCTGGAAACATTAAAGCAGTATGCGTATGAGATGCTGAAAAATACCGGGCACGAAGAGATTTCTTTAAGCTCGTTAAGTTCCAGCGACTATTCTCAGTTAAAAGAACTTGTGACCTTCCTGATCGAGGAATTTAAGGGGAAAGGGATCAATATTTCCCTTCCGTCCCTTCGGATCGATTCCTTCTCTCTGGATGTGATGGGTAAGGTACAGGATATCAAGAAGAGCAGTCTGACCTTCGCGCCGGAAGCCGGATCCCAGCGAATGCGGAATGTCATTAACAAAGGACTGACCGAAGAAATGATTCTGGACGGTGCTTCCAAAGCCTTTGAAGGCGGCTGGAATAAAGTCAAACTCTACTTTATGCTCGGACTTCCGGGTGAGACAGAAGAGGATATGAAAGAGATCCCAAGACTGGCGGATCGGGTGGCTAGAAAGTACTACGAGATTCCGAAGGATCAGAGAAACGGAAAATGCCAGATTACATTCAGTACGTCCTTCTTTATCCCGAAGCCGTTTACGCCGTTCCAGTGGGCGGAAATGTTTACGCAGGAAGATTATATCCACCGGGCTCATGTCGTGAATCAGGAGATGAAAGAGCAGTTAAACCGGAAGAGCCTCAAATACAACTGGCACGAGGCGGATGTGACGGTGCTGGAGGGCGTGTTTGCCCGTGGTGACCGCCGGACCGGCAAAGTACTTCTGGAAGCGTACCGTCTGGGATGTCTCTATGATTCCTGGAGCGATGAGTTTGACAATGAAAAATGGATGCAGGCGTTTGAAAATACCGGAGTGGATCTGGAATTCTATACGATGCGCAAACGGGATCTGGACGAGCTGTTCCCGTGGGATTTCATTGATGTGGGCGTCAGCAAATCATTCCTGAAGCGGGAATGGGAGCGTGCCATGAAAGGGGAAGTTACGCCAAACTGCCGGGAACGCTGCTCGGCCTGCGGCGCAATGTGTTATCAGGGAGGTGTCTGCTTTGAAGGCAAGAATTAAGTTCCGAAAATACGGAGTGATGAAATTTATCGGTCATCTGGATGTGATGCGGTATTTCCAGAAGGCTATGCGCCGGGCAGAGATCCCGATCGCATTTACCCAGGGATTCAGTCCGCATATGATCATGTCCTTTGCCAATCCCCTTGGCGTCGGACTGACAAGTGACGGAGAATATTTTGATATTGAACTGACCGGGCCGGTTGCGTCCAAAGAGGCGGTGAGAAGGCTCAATGAAGTGATGGCGGAAGGGATGGAAGTGGTAAGCTTCGTTCAGATTCCGGAGAAAAAGAAAGCAACCGGAATGGCAATCATTGAGGCTGCCGATTATCTTGCACTTCCAAAAGATGAGACAGAAGAAGTCACTAAAGAGGATATTCAAAACTTCCTTTCTCAGGAAGAGATTCTGGTCGTAAAACAGACAAAGAAGAGCGAAAAAGAAGTCAATATCCGTCCATGGATTCTGGAAATGGAAAAGCAGAGCGCATCGATTTTTATGAAAGTATGCGCGGGAAGTTCCACCAATCTGAAGCCGGAACTTGTGATGTCCGCGCTCTTAAAGCAGACCGGATCGAATCTGGATGCAGAAGCAGATTACCGTTATCACCGGCTGGAGAACTATGCCAGAAAGGATGAAGCACTGGTACCGCTGGATGCGCTTGGAACGGAGATCGTATAATGAAACAGAAAGTTCTTGTAACAAACGTAATGGATCGTCTCTGCTTTTTCCTGGAAGAGGACGGAAAGACGGCCGAAATCTTCTGCACGGACGAAACGGCTCAAAATGAGCATCCGGAAAAAACGGTTCATGCGGGAGATATCTATATTGGAAAGGTAAAAAAAAGAATTCCGAATATCCATGCGGTTTTTATTGAAATTTTTCCAGGGATGGAGTGTTACTGCAGTGAGGAGGAGGCAGCAGATGGCTGTTTTACTTCCAAAGCAGGGAAAAAGCCGATCTGTGTTGGAGATGAGCTGGTAGTACAGGTGAAAAAGGAAGCATCCAAGGCAAAAAAGCCGTCTCTTACTACGGATATTTCGCTGACCGGCCGGTACGCTGTCGTATCGCGCAAAAAGCAGATGCCCGGCGTTTCCTCCCGGATTCCGAAAAAGGAACGGGAAGCTCTGAAAGCATGGCTTCAGGAAACAGACAGCTCTCCATTTGGCGTGATTCTCCGTACGGAAGCGGCTCAGCTGACTCTGGAGGAACTGCACCAAGAGCTGCGGAAACGGGAAAAAGAGCTTGCAGACCTGCTTGAAAAAGCCAGGACACGCACCTGTTTCACCCGCCTGAAAGCGGGAGCGGCAGGAGAAGAGGCGGGATTTGCCCATGTCCGCTGGGATACGCTGGAAGAGGTTGTGACCGACCTCCCTGACGTTTATGAGCGTCTCAGATCCTATCTGGAACAGACCGAACCAAAAGTGCTGGACAGTCTCAGACTGTATACGGATCCGCAGTTTCCTCTTGTCAAGCTCTACAGTCTGGAGCGGGAAATGGAAAGGGCGCTTTCTCAGAGAGTCTGGCTGAAATCGGGCGGAAGCCTGATCATTCAGCCTACAGAAGCACTGACGGTAATCGATGTCAATACAGGACGGGCGGTTTCCGGGAAAAACGAGCGTTACCTGAAGCAGAATCTGGAGGCGGCCAAAGAGGCGGCAAGGCAGATCCGGCTTCGGAATCTGTCCGGCATCATTCTGATTGATTTTATCAATCTGTCAGAGACGGAAGACCGGGAAATTCTGATCCGGACCATGCGGGAGCTGACAGCAGCAGACCCGGTTAAGACAGAGGTGATTGACATCACCCGGCTGGAACTGATGGAAATTACAAGAAAAAAAGTACATCCGCCCCTTTATGAGGCAGTCAGAAAGAAGGCGCACACAGATGAGTAAAAAAGAACTGAAAACCAATGCCATGCGGATTCTGGACCGGATGAATATTCCGTATGAATATCAGACGTATGAATGTGAAAATTTCGAGGACGGTATCGCGACCGCCGACCAGCTGTCGCTGCCGCATGAAGAAGTGTATAAGACGCTGGTAACCCAGGCAAAAAGCGGGTCCCACTATGTATTTGTCATTCCCATCGAGGAGGAGATTGATTTCAAAAAGGCGGCAAAAGTGGTAGGAGAAAAATCACTGGAAATGATCCCGCTGAAAAATCTGACTTCGATCACAGGATATGTCCGTGGAGGATGTACCGCCATCGGCATGAAAAAGCAGTTTCCAACCGTGATTCAGGAAGATGCAAAGCAGCTGGAAAAACTTTATGTAAGCGGAGGAAAACTGGGAATGCAGCTGAGACTGTCGCCGGAGGATCTGAAAACAGCTTCCCGTGCTGTCTATGGCGATGTCATAAGAAAAGAGGAAAAGTAAAGAAATTTGTTGCATTCTTCACTTTATCAATGTAAAGTAGTACATAGTGGAGAAGCAGACAGGAGGAAAATGAGATGAAAATACCTGTAGATACCTGTAACACGGTCATCTTCGACCTTGGAAATGTTCTGATCCGGTACAGCGAAGCATTCTGCCTCGATCAGTTTGATTTTGACCCGGACATCAGAGAACGGGTTGCAAATGCTGTTTTTCGCAGCAGTGCCTGGTATGAAGGCGATAAAGGGACGTATGGACCGGATGACTGGTGTGACGCATTCATCGCCAATGATCCGGGAATCGAAGAGGAGATCCGGCTTGTCTATGACAGACTCTGCGAATGTATTCAGCCTGCGGACTACACCCTGGATCTGATCCACTGGTTCCGTGAGCATGGATACCGGGTATATTATCTTTCCAACTATTCAGAAGGCCTGTACGAAATGACAAAGGACAGACTTTCTTTTATCGAAACATTTGACGGCGGCGTCTTTTCCTGGCAGGAAAAGTGCCTGAAACCGGAACCGCAGATTTACCAGACACTGCTTGAGCGGTATCAGATCGATCCGGCAAAGGCTCTGTTCTTTGACGATATCGAGGAAAACGCAGCGGCAGCCTGCAGGGAAGGAATTCATGGCGTCGTCTTTACTCCGTCTGTTGCCTTTGATATTCTGCACAATCGATAAGTGAAGGAGCGTTTGAATATGCCAAAAGTAGTAAAATTCGGAGGAAGCTCTCTTGCAAGCGCGGCCCAGTTCCAGAAAGCGGGAGAGATCATCCGAAGTGAAAAGTCGAGAAAATATGTAATACCGTCGGCACCCGGAAAACGGAACTCCAGAGATACCAAGATTACGGACATGCTTTACTTATGCTATGACAAGGCCGAGAAAGGGCTGGATTATTCTGAGGAGTGGAAGTTCATTACATCCCGCTATCAGGAAATCATCGACGGGCTTTCCCTTACTCTTTCTCTTGAGAAAGAGTTTGAACAGATCCGGGAGCAGTTTGAGCAGAAAGCAGGACGGCAGTACGCGGCCTCCAGAGGCGAATACCTGAACGGACTGATTATGGCTGCCTATTTGGAGTTTGAGTTTGTCGATGCCGCTGATGTGATCTTCTTCGACAAAGACGGACGTCTTAATACGGAAAAAACCAATTCCATGCTGCAGCAGCGCCTGGAAAATACCGGATGTGCGGTCATTCCTGGATTTTACGGAAGCGATCCGGATGGAAACGTAACCACCTTTTCCAGAGGAGGATCAGATATCACCGGATCCCTTGTGGCAAAGGCCGTTCACGCTGATCTTTACGAGAACTGGACGGATGTTTCCGGATTTCTGGTGGCAGATCCGCGGATTGTCAAGGATCCGGCAGTGATTGAAACGATCACCTACCGGGAACTGCGTGAGCTGTCCTATATGGGAGCAACTGTCCTGCATGAGGATGCGATTTTCCCGGTACGAAAGGAAGGAATTCCGATCAACATCCGGAATACGAACCGGCCGGAGGACCCGGGGACCTTGATTGTGGAGGACACCTGCCGGCACCCGCGGTTTACGATCACCGGAATTGCCGGAAAGAAAGGATTTGCATCTGTCACGATTGACAAGGCCATGATGAACACGGAAGTCGGCTTCTGCCGGAAGGTGCTTCAGGTATTCGAGGAAAACAATGTCTGTATCGAACACATGCCTTCTGGAATCGATACGATGACGGTGTTCGTTCATCAGGATGAATTTGAAAGCAAAGAGCAGAAAGTCCTTGCAGGCATCCACCGTGCCGTGTCACCGGACTTTATTGAGTTGGAATCTGATCTGGCACTGATTGCTGTCGTGGGAAGAGGAATGCGTCAGACGAGGGGAACGTCCGGACGTATCTTCGCGGCATTGTCCCACGCCAATGTCAATGTCAAGATGATCGACCAGGGATCCAGCGAGCTTAACATCATCATCGGCGTGCGGTGCCATGATTTTGAACAGGCAATCACGGCGATTTACGATATTTTTGTGAATACACAGCTTTAAAAACAACTTACAGGAAAGATTTATAGAAGAGGTTTTAAAATGAATATTTTATTTTTTCTGCATCCAAAGGCAGAACTGGCTTTTATCTACGATTATCACACAGTACGTCAGGCAATGGAGATTATGGAGCATTATAAATATTCCTGCGTGCCGATTTTGAATAAAGAGGGAAAATATGTCGGAACCATTACAGAAGGGGATCTTTTGTGGGGACTGAAGGATTCCCATACCCTTGATATCCGGCAGGCTGAAAACCTTTCCGTCATGAAATTTGAAAGAAGGCATGATTACCTTCCGGTCAGCATTGAGGCGGATATGGAAGATCTGGTAAAACGTGCCATGGAGCAGAATTTTGTACCGGTAGAGGACGATCAGCATTTCTTTATCGGTATTGTGACAAGACGTGATATCATCGGATATCTGAATGACAAAGTTAAGGGAAGCGGCGATAAGAATGACGATTGATTTTCACACCCACATTTTTCCGGAAAAGATTGTGGAGCGTACCATCTCCTTTCTGGAACAGCAGTGTGGAGAAAAAGCTCACCTGTCCGGAACATACGAATCCCTCCTGGAATCCATGGAGAAGTCAGGAATCGGGAGAAGTATTGTACTTCCGGTTGTGACAAAGCCTTCTCAGTTTGATTCGATCAACCGGTTCGCAATGGAGGTCACGGAGAAGACCGGAGGAAAGCTTCTTTCTTTTGGCGGGATTCATCCGGTATGCGACCATCTGAAAGAACGGATGCAGGAGCTGAAACGAAATGGATTTCAGGGGATCAAGCTGCATCCGGATTATCAGGAGACACAGTTTGATGATCCCGGCTATCTGAAGATCCTGGATTATGCATCGGAACTGGGATTGATCATCAGTGTCCATGCAGGGCTGGATCCTGGATATCCGGATTTTGTACATGCTACTCCTGCCATGATCCGGGATGTAATTCAGCAGGTTCATCCACAGAAGCTTATCCTTGCCCATATGGGCGGATTTATGCGCTGGGATGAGGTGGAGGAATGCCTGATCGGGAAAGATGTCTGGCTGGATACGGCAGCCTGCTTCACAAAGATTCCGGACGAACAGTTTCTACGGATTGTGTCCGAACACGGAGCGGACCGGATTCTCTTTGCGACAGATTCGCCATGGGCAGGACAGAGTGAATTTCTCCGGTATTTTCAGGGACTGGATCTTTCATCTGAAGATAAGGAAAATATCCTTTGGAAAAATGCAGAAAAATTACTGAAAAGTGCTTGATTTTCCTAAAAGGTCATGCTAATATATATGAGTATGCCGCACAGCGAGGTTTCAAAGTTTCTTTTTAAGGACACCGAAGCTGGCGAGTAATGATAATAGGAGGTGCCATATGTACGCAATTATAGCAACAGGTGGTAAACAGTACAAAGTAGCTGAAGGCGATATCATTAAGGTAGAAAAGCTCGGAGCAGAAGCTGGTACGACTTACACATTTGATCAGGTTCTTGCAGTGAGCAATGACGGACTGAAGATCGGTAATCCGACAGTGGAAGGTGCAACTGTAGAAGCGTCTGTACTTGGAGACGGCAAAGCGAAAAAAGTTGTCGTTTACAAATACAAACCGAAGACAGGCTACCACAAGAAAAACGGTCACAGACAGCAGTACACAGCTGTGAAGATTGAAAAAATCAACGCTTAATCAAAATGATTAAGATTACGGTTTATCAAAATGCAAAAAATGAGTATGTCGGTTTCCTGACAGAGGGACATGCCGGATACGCACCGGCAGGTGAAGACATCGTCTGTGCAGCTGCGTCAATGCTTGTGATCAACACGATCAATTCCATTGAGGCCTTCACTCAGGACGAGGCTTCTGTCACAGCCGATGATGAGAGCGGAAAGATCGATTACCGGTTTTTACATTCTCCATCGAAGGAAGCGGCATTACTGTTTTCCGCCATGGTTCTGGGACTTCAGAATATGGCAGAAGATGAAGAGTACAGAAAATATATTGATTTGAGATTCAGGGAGGTGTAAACCATGATGAAATTAAACCTTCAGTTTTTCGCTCATAAAAAGGGAGTTGGTTCTACAAAGAACGGACGTGATTCCGAGTCCAAGAGACTTGGTGCCAAGAGAGCAGACGGACAGTTCGTCAAAGCCGGCAACATCCTTTACAGACAGCGCGGAACAAAGATTCATCCGGGTGTAAATGTTGGACGCGGCGGAGATGACACATTATTTGCTACATCTGACGGTATCGTAAGATTCGAAAGAAAGGGCAGAGACAAGAAACAGGTTTCTGTATACCCGGTAGCTGAGTAGTCATCTGCTGATGCTATGAATCGAAGAACATACAAAGGCTTCAAATCTGGTCGGTTTGAAGCCTTGTTTTTTACACCTTTTCTTTATATAATGTAGTAGAAACAAGCTGTAACACTTTTTTGAGAGGAAAGAAACATGTTTGCAGACAGAGCAAAAATTTTTATAAAATCAGGAAAAGGCGGCGACGGACACGTTAGCTTCCGCCGTGAGCTTTATGTTCCGAACGGCGGCCCGGACGGCGGCGACGGCGGTAAGGGCGGCGATGTGGTTTTTGAAATCGATGACGGTCTGAATACGCTCGTAGATTTCAGACACCGCCGCAAATACTGTGCGGAGCCGGGTGAGAACGGCAAGAAAAAGCGCTGCCACGGGGCAAACGGAAAGGACATTGTCCTTCGTGTTCCGGAAGGTACGATCGTAAGAGAAGCGGAGACCGGAAAGGTCGTAGCTGATATGTCCGGTGACAACCGCCGGCAGATCATCTTAAAAGGCGGTAAAGGCGGTCTTGGAAACCAGCACTTTGCAACTTCCACCATGCAGGTTCCGAAGTATGCACAGCCGGGACAGCCGGCCCAGGAACTCTGGGTGAATCTGGAGCTCAAGGTCATTGCCGATGTAGGACTTCTCGGTTTCCCGAATGTCGGAAAATCCACGTTCCTGTCCAGAGTAACGAATGCGAACCCGAAGATCGCGAACTATCACTTTACGACACTGGCGCCAAACCTGGGTGTTGTAGATCTGGCAGACGGAGAGGGATTTGTCCTGGCAGATATTCCGGGACTGATCGAAGGTGCCTCACTTGGAGCAGGACTGGGGCACGAGTTCCTCCGCCATATCGAACGTACAAAGATGATGATTCATGTGGTGGACGCCGCCGGAAGTGAAGGCAGAGACCCGATCGAGGATATCTACAAAATCAACGGTGAACTTGAAAAATATAATAAAGAACTTTCCGAACGCCCTCAGGTCATTGCGGCAAATAAAACCGATCTGATCTACGAAGGCGATGAAGATCCGGTAGAGCGGATCCGGGCTGAGTTCGAGCCAAAAGGATATAAGGTGTTTGCCATCTCCGGCGTGACAGGAGAGGGTATTCAGGATCTGTTATGGTATGTGAATAACGAACTGAAAAAGCTGGATTCCAAACCGATCACCTTTGCGCAGGAGTTCTTCCCGGAGGACGAACTTTTGGTTGCGGATCTCCCGTACACAGTGGAGAAAGAAGAAGATGGTGTCTTTGTAGTAGAAGGACCGAAGATCGAAAAGATGCTTGGATATACCAACCTCGATTCCGAGAAAGGATTCCGCTTCTTCCAGAACTTCCTCAAGGAAGCCGGTATTCTGGAAAAACTGGAAGAGCTTGGTGTTCAGGAAGGCGACACAATCCGGATGTACGGACTGAGTTTTGAGTATTTTAAATAGAAATTAAGCAGAAAACAGAAAGGAATATACACATGACGTCAAAGCAGAGAGCATATTTGAAAAGTCTTGCCATGACTATGGATCCGATTCTTCAGATCGGAAAATTCAGCATGACGCCGGAACTGACAGGTGCTGTACAGGAAGCACTGGAAGCAAGAGAACTGATCAAGATCAATGTTCTGAAAAACTGTGCAGATGATCCGCGTGAAATCGCGGAGATGCTTGCTGAGCGCACTCACTCTCAGGTAGTGCAGGTCATCGGCAAAAAGATCGTCCTTTACAAAGAGGGCAAAAAAGAGAAAAAGAAAATCGAACTTCCGAGGTAGCCAGATGAAGACAGGAATCATGGGAGGGACCTTTAATCCTATTCATAACGGACATCTGATTCTTGCCGGACATGTGATGGAAGAGTTCGGTCTTGACGAAATCTGGTTTATGCCAAATGGTAATCCCCCGCATAAGCAGCCGGAAAAGACCGGCGCAGGGATGGAAGACCGTCTGGAAATGGTAAAGCTTGCAATCAGCGGGAAGCCGCATTTTTCCCTTCAGCCTTATGAAGTGGAAAAGGATACGGTTTCCTATTCCTATGAAACAATGGAATATTTCAAAGACGCTTTCCCGGAGAGGGAGTTCTTCTATATTGTAGGGGCAGATTCCCTTTTTCAGATGGAAACATGGCGGCATCCGGACCGGTTTTTACATTCCTGTTCCATTATTGCCGCAAAGCGCGATTTAAGTGAGACAGATGCAGCCATGGAGGCTCAGATCCGGCATCTGGAAAACACATACGAAACGACGATTCTGTTTTCCCATTCTCCGGTATTTGAAGTATCATCCAGTGAAATCCGTGAGATGGTAGAAGAGGGAAAGGACATCAGCCGGCTTGTTCCGTCTGATGTAGCTTCCTATATTTCTGACCATCGTCTATACAGGGAGGAATAGAAGATGAGCAATGCAATCCATAAGATGCGTAAAAAAGTGAAAAAATACCTGGATCAGGACAGATATGAGCACACGCTTGGCGTGATGTATCTGTGTGCATCCCTGGCCATGCGTTACAATGAAGACATTAACGAGGCTATGATCGCAGGGCTCCTTCACGACTGTGCCAAATGCATCCCGTCCAAAAAGAAAATCCGGCTCTGTGAGAAATACCACTTATCGATTTCAGAAAGCGAGCGTCAGAATCCAAGTCTGCTTCACGCAAAGCTTGGCGCCTATCTGGCAGCAACGAAATATCATGTCCGGGATCAGCGGATTCTGGATGCGATCATCTGCCATACGACCGGAAAGCCAAAGATGACCATGCTGGATAAGATTCTTTATATAGCGGACTATATCGAGCCGGGAAGAAAAGAGGCACCGAATCTTCCGGAAGTCAGAAAGCTGGCTTTTCAGGACATTGATGCCTGCCTTTATCTGATTCTGAAGGATTCCCTTGCCTACCTTCACACCCGCAATCTGGCCATTGACCCTATGACAGAGAAGACATATTTATACTATAAAAACTATCTGAACAAATAATCAAAAACAGGAGGAAGATGGATGAGCAACGCATTAGAAACATCAAAAAAGATGGCAGCCGCTGCCTGCCGTGCGCTGGACAGCAAAAAAGGCGAAGATATCCGGGTCATTGATATCTCGGAAATCAGTGTACTGGCCGATTATTTCATCATTGCAAACGGAAACAGCAACAGTCAGGTACAGGCTCTTGTAGATAACGTTGAGGAAGAGCTTGCAAAAGAAGGATATACCGTAAAACAGCGGGAAGGCTATGGCCTTGGGAACTGGGTGCTGCTCGATTTCGGAGATATTATCGTCCATGTATTTGATAAAGAAAACCGTCTTTTCTACGATCTGGAACGTATCTGGAAAGATGGAAAGACGATCTCCATGGAAGATCTGGAAAAGTAAATCCTGACAGGAGATGAAGAAAAGGCTGCGAACCTCAGGTGCTCGCAGCCTTTTGTAATATCAATATCCTTATCTCATAAATCTCAGCAGGCCGATCATCTTTCCGAGAATCGTAACTTCATCAACAATGATCGGATCCATGGCGTCATTCTCCGGCTGAAGCCGGTAGTGTCCGTCCTCTTTGAAAAACCGTTTCACTGTAGCCCCGTCCTCTACAAGGGCAACGACAATCTCGCCATTTTCCGCAGTCGGTCTCTGCTCAACTAAAATATAATCCCCGTCAAGAATTCCGACATTCACCATACTGTCACCGCGCACACGAAGGAGAAATGTCTGATTGTTTGGAAGGCGCTCTACCGGAATCGGGAAATAGTCTTCAATATTCTGCTCTGCCAGAAGCGGCTCTCCTGCAGCTACACGTCCGATAATCGGCACCTGTGCCATCTCGCGGCGTGTCAGATTAAACGACTCGTCCAGAATCTCGATCGCACGCGGCTTCGTCGGGTCTCTCCGGATGTACCCGTTCTTCTCCAGCGTCTCAAGATGAGAGTGGACAGAAGAAGTAGATTTCAAATGTACTGCTTCGCAGATTTCACGCACTGCCGGCGGAAATCCTCTTTCTAAAATCTGTGCTTTTATATATTCAAGAATCTCGGATTGCTTTTCTGTAATATTTCCGTTACCCATGGAATGTCCTCCTGCTTTTAATGTCTCTGTCAGACTACATACTTTTTTTCTATTTTATCACAGCAAGGTATAAAAGGCAAACAAATGTTTAGAAAATATGTTCGATCTGATTCTTTTTTGTAAAAAAATAAGTGAATAAATATCTTGACTTCTATCTACCTTGTTATATAATGTAGACAAGAACCTTATTATACAAGGTAGAATGGAGGGAACGTTATGTTAAAAAAGAATGAGAAAAAAGGACTGATCATTTATTTGGGAACAGTAAAGAGTACGGATGGAGGTATTTCCTGCAGCCGCTTTTGCAAAAAAGATACGGAGTCTGTAAGGGGCTGGTCCTTGTTGGTGTGATCTGGGCGGTGTGGCATCTTCCGCTTACGCTCTATTATTATTCCCCGGAAGCACCAATGCAGGAAATGGTTTACCGGATTGTATTCTGCATCTGTCTTAGTTTTGTGATGGGATATTTTTATATGAAACTAAACAGCATCTGGCTTCCTGCCATCATGCATTGTTTAAACAACGGAATGGGCGCCTTGTTTACAAATCCAACAGCTGCGTCTCAGACAGAAGCACGAATTCTTTCCTGGCCGGATGTTTTTGTTAGTTCCATCATTATACTAATATTAACAATACTGTTTTTCGTTTTGTGTCACAGAATGAAAGAAAATTCGTCAGATCGCCAAAACTATGCGAATAAATCAAAATTCTCACAAAATTTTTACATTATTTCTAAAAAAATTTGTTTGAAATCTCTCACAAATATGCTACGATGTTAATATAGATTAATTTATGTAAGGAGTGATAAGGTTGGGCGAATTGAAGAAAAGACAACTTGAAGTGATGGATGTATTGTGGGAATCCGGTGAACCTATGATTGCATCCGAAATTGTAAAAGCAAGAGAAGATCTGAATGTCAATACTGTGCAGGCTGCCCTCAGAAGCCTTGTTAAAAAGAATTATATTGAAGTAGCGGATATTGTTTACAGCGGGACAGTATTATCAAGGAGATATCGAACTCTTATTTCTAAGGAAGATTATACAAATTCCATCGAAACAGATTTAAATAAAATTCTGCATAACCCATCCTTGTTTGCACACTATATCGATCAGATCGAAGAACCGGACCTTATTACAAGGCTTGAAGAGATCGTACATGAGAGAAAAAAACAGTTGGATAATGAATAATAAGACTATTTTATAACACGGGATCAAAGCGGTCCCGTGTTTTTCTGTGCCATCACAGCCTTTTCAAGGAACTTGCTCTGATAGCATCACTAAGACAGTATTGAATTATTAAATATATCATTTATATTAATGTAACATTATAAAAAGAAATATTTTATTTACAAAGTCCTTGAAACTACTCCAACAATGTGATAGGCTATTTATTAATCAAGATAGGCAGCACAAAGTTAGTATGAGAGGTAAACAAGGTGAAAAAATCAAAATACAGAAAATGGATTCTTTTATGGGGATTCCTTGTCCTGACTGGATTATTATCGATCTGTTATACACTTTACGATTCCAGAATGCTCGGAGAAGTTTTCGATCAGGTATCTCCAAATTCCGGATACCGTGAAATGCATGACGATTCTCTCTATACGGTTTCTTTTCGAAGCAGGACAGATACTGTACAGGGAATCGAGCTTTTTCTGGAGAAGATGCCTGCCGGAAATGGAAAAGATATAAAAGTCTCTTTATCCCAAAATAATAAAAAAGCAGCCGGCTGGCAGATCAGCCGTTCGGAAGTATCGGATTCTGAAACCACATATTTTCCTTTGGAAAAAGCTTTGACAAACTGTAAAGGTGACAGGATTTCCATAGAAATATCAAGCAGTGGATATACGGGAGTGAGAATCGGCGTCAGTAGTATGGATGGCACGGAGACTCCGGCCTATCGTCTGATTTCCGATCCACTGTCCAAAATACTGGTGTTCTTTCTGCTTGCCGGGATTCTGATTCTGGGATCTACTATTTTCGCAGGTTTCTATTTGTTCAGGAAAAAGTCCTTCCGGACAGAGCAGGCCTTTGTCACTATTTATATTATTCTCTGTCTGGTTTCGTTTCTGGCCATTCCTGTTTTCAATACACCGGATGAAGACCATCATTTTTACCGGATTTATGAGTTGTCACAGGGCCATTTGATCTCAGACAAACAGGTCACCACGGAAAATGGGCAGGAAGTCGTACAGGTCGGAAGAGAATTTCCGAAAGATTTATGTCCGGATGATTTTGAAACAAGAGATGTTTCACTCTGGGATGTAAAAAATCATCTGGGTGATAAGGTGGATTCCACAGAAACCGAGTTTTGTGAATTTGCAAACACTGCTTTATACGCTCCGCCATCGTATCTTCCGCAGATTATCGGAGTGAAAATAGCAGATATATTGACGGATTCGCCGCTGTTTATGGCCTATCTCGGAAGGCTGATGAACACAGTTACTTTTGGTCTATTGGTATTTTTTGCCATCCGCCTGTCCCCGTTTGGGAAGAATCTGATTGCGATCACAGCCTTGCTCCCAATGAGTATTCAGGCAGCTAATTCCTTGTCGGCCGATGGACTGGCAATAGGGATTGTTCTCCTTTTTGTTGCTTATATTCTTTATCTGAAATATACAAAAACAGAAGTGCTCCACAAAAAGGAAATAGCTCTGTTGTATCTGTTAATTTTCTTTTTGTGCTGCTGCAAAATCGTATATGTACCATTTTGCCTTCTACTGTTTTTGATCCCGCAGAAACGGTTCAAAAGCCGGTCTGCATACAAAAGACATGTGGTGACAGCAGCAGTTATGATTGTTGTTTTGTCGCTGGGATGGCTTCTGATTGCAACATCATTTCTGGGAGGAATCAAAGCCAACGTCAACGTCGATACAGCTAAGCAGATCAAAGGAATTTTGAAGAATCCGATTCAGTTTGTCATGACATTTGTACGTACCTTGAAAGTATATCTGAAAGAATATCTGCTGCAGTTTCTGGGCGAGCGGATGGGATGGATGAACATTTATATTCCATCATTTTTACTTTATCCGTTTTTGATTATTCTTGGCGTGGAAGTCTGCATGGATCAGGATACTGGAAAGCATGTGTTCCCAACGTATCTGCGTGTTTTCCTTGGCGGAACATCCATCTTGATTTTCCTTTTGGTTTTTGTGACACTTTATGGACAGTGGACACCTGTCGGTTACCGGCTGATTGAAGGAATTCAGGGAAGATATTTTATTCCACTGGTATTTCCGTTTTTGCTGGCAGTAAAACCAATTCGCCGGATCCATGCGCAGCAGACGGGAAACAAACAAATACCGTGGAACAGTTATACATGTGTTTTGATCCTGAATCTATCCGTATTCCTGGTTCTGGCTGTCCATGTGCTCGCAGATTGTATTTAAAAATCAAGACTTGAAATCAAATAACGGATAAGGGATAATGATTAAGTAAGGGAAATGTTTTAATAAAAAAATATTAAAAGGGAAAAGGTGTTATGAAAAATGGATAAGATCGCTGTTTTGATTCCGTGTTATAATGAAAGCCAAACAATAGCAAAAGTAGTATCAGATTTTAAAAAGTCACTTCCGGAAGCAAAAATCTATGTGTATGATAATTGCTCGACAGATCATACGGATCTGATTGCCAGACAAGCTGGAGCGATTGTCCGATACGAAGATAAGCAGGGAAAAGGAAATGTTCTCCGGAGAATGTTTCGTGAAATTGACGCCGAATGTTATATTCTCGTTGATGGCGATGACACATATCCGGCTGGACACGCCGGAGAAATGGCGGATCTCGTTCTGAATCATCAAAAAGACATGGTGATCGGAGACCGTCTTTCTTCTACTTACTTTACAGAGAACAAACGGGCTTTTCATAACTTTGGAAACCGTCTGGTCCGCCTTTTAATCAATGCCTTGTTTAAGAGTGAACTGAGGGATATCATGACCGGATACCGTGCGTTCAGCTATCAGTTTGTGAAGAGTTTTCCAGTCTTATATCGTGGATTTGAAATCGAAACAGAAATGACCATCCATGCTGTTGATAAAAATATGAATATCGGCAGTGTGATTGTCGACTACCGAGACAGGCCTGCGGGAAGCGAATCAAAGCTGAATACATTTTCAGACGGAATCGCTGTTCTGAAAACAATCGGAAATCTATGGAAAAATTATAAGCCGCTTCACTTTTTCAGCATCCTTTCTCTGCTGCTTGTGATTGTGGCCGCTCTTGTATTCGTACCGGTGGTTTTCATCCCGTATCTGAAGACGGGACTTGTTGCCAACTTTCCTACATTAATTGTATGCGGTTTTGTTGTAATTGCAGCACTGATTTCCTTCTTTACCGGCCTGATTCTGGATTCTATTATCAAAAAAGAAAAGCGGGAATTTGAGTTCCGGCTTCAGTTGTTACAGAGAAAAGAGGTATAACTTGAAAAAACTGATTGATCAGATCATCAAATTTACGGGCGTAGGAGTACTGTGCTTTTTTATTGATTTTGCCATTCTGTACTGTCTGACAGACTGGGCCGGATGGCATTATCTTGTCTCCGCGGCGTCGGCGTTCACTGGATCAGTGATTGTCAATTACATTTTAAGTGTAACATTTGTTTTTGATACCAATGAACGTTATCAGAAATCAAGAAATTTTACGCTGTTCATTATCTTCAGCATCATTGGCCTTCTTCTGACAGAGCTGATCATGAAGATCGGTGTAGACGGCATCGGTCTGAATTATCTACTTGTCAAAATAGGAGCAACGGCTATTGTGATGGTCTATAATTTTATAACGAGAAAAAAATTCCTGGAATAACTACAAAAGAGACGGAGTGACGTGCATGGATAGATTTTTTGATTATCTTATGAGTAATTCGATGAACCTGACATTTTCTATTGGACCTTTTATCACATGTTTTTTGACGATTTTCATCTTAACCATCTACATCTGGTTTATTATCTATAAGAGCAAAAATAATTTCCAATTTGGTATGAAAGCATCGTTTGTTGTGATTGCGCTCATGATGTTACGGATGTTGATCCCGATTAACTTTCCATTTACTTACTCTGTTGAGATAGAAAAGTATTTCGAGCCTTTGCGCAACTTCTTTTATCATCATTTTGAGTTTGATGGTGAGATTATTTTACTTTTCGAAATTTTGCTCATAGTCTGGTTCGCAGGAGCAGTCATATGTTTGGTACGTTTCTTTCGTAGCAGAATTAAAATCCGGCGATATTTTGGCGCTTACATTTTAAAAAAAGAGCAAAGAATATTTTATGAGCAATTTTTAGAAAAGTCGAAAATTTCCTCATTAGATATCGCTATTCTTCCCGGGAATCATACCGCTGGGATTTTTGGTGTTATCCATCCTATTTTAGTGCTTCCGGATGAGAATCTTCCGGAAGAAGAATGGGGCTTTATCATTCGGCATGAGTTGGAACATTACCGTCATCATGATCTGGTACTGCTATTTTTGCTTGATCTCCTGGTATGCTTTCACTGGTGGAACCCATTTGTATATATACTAAGAAAGCATTTTACACTAGTATTAGAAATTTCCAATGATCAAATGGTTATCAAAGGAATGAACGAACGGGAGAAATTAGAATATCTCTCATCTTTACTTCACGCTGCAAAAAGTTACTCGCAACAGCAGTATGATTTGTCGTTAGTTCAATCCAGTCATATGGAAATTCGTATGAAAAGAATCCTGGAAACACCGGAACGCAGTCATTTAAAACTCAGATCGGCACTGCATGCTATAATCTTATTTAGTTTATTGATCGTTTCATTTCTGGTTGTCCCTGAGCCAAAAGGAAGGATCTCGCCAGAAGTGGAAGAAGAAACATTTTCTATTACACCGGAAAATGCTTATTTAGTACCGCAGGGCGAACAATATCAATTATATGTAGATGGTTCATACATGGGAATGGTAGAAGAAGAGAGTATAGAACGCTCCTTTCCAGATATTCCGATTTACCGATTTGATCAAGGAGGGGCAACTCGATGAAAAAAAGTATTTATTAAGGATATTCATCGGAATATTGTTATGTTCCATGTTTTTACTATCACCAAACTCAGTTCAGGCCTCAACTCAAAAAAATTTTTCTCAAAGACAAATATCCCAACAAAGTAGTACTGTTGTTTGGCGTTATAAATATATTGATGGAAAACTATATAAGAGACAATATAACACTACTACTGATGTATGGATCGGAAGTTGGATTCCAGCATAATAGAGCAATGATCAACCCATAACCTGTAAAAATCCCATGAAATATCAATAATGGATTCTTACAGGTTTTCTTTTTTTCAGTTCTTTCCATATTCTGTCACATTCTGTATTCCGTGGATCTGAAAATGTCCGGTCATCATGCATGAATTTCATTTCAACGATACAGAACAGCAGGCATTATTCGACTGGGTTTTACGTGAAACTAATATAAATCTGGCCACTGTATCGAACAGCTGAATGAAGTTTTCATCATGCGTCATTGTGTGTTATAAGAGACCGAAAAAAACTCAATACCTGTAAAGATCTCTTCATTCCGTCTTCTTTTGAAAAAGTGATTGACAAACATATGTTTGGACGTTATACTTAATTACAGAAAGAACAAACGTTCGCCCTTGAACGGTGAATAGTTTTTTAGAAACCGGATACACTTTTTCAAAAGAGAAGACCTGACAGGGATCGATAGAGGAGGATTGAGACTATGCAGGGAACTACAGCTACGATTCATACAAGAACAGCCAGAAGCGCAGCCGCGAGAAAGCAGCACGCGAAAAGGAAGCGTGCCGCACGTAAGAGAAGATTTCTTTTTATCTTACTTCTTTTACTTGTGGCAGTTACATCATTTACTCTTGGAAGCTTTTTATCAAGTGCCAGGGGAAGCCGTGAGGAAGATCCGTCCTATTTCAAATATTATAAGAATATTGAGGTAAAGGCGGGAGATACGCTTCACAGTCTGGCCGAAGAATACAATGAGCCTTCGGTCTCTTCTGACCGCGAGTATGTCAGTGAGATCCGAAAGCTCAATCACATGAAGTCAAGTGGTTTGATTCCAGGGCAGTCCCTGATCATTACCTATTATGACACCGAATATAAGTAGGACGTTTCCCATTTATGGCCTTCTATACCACATACCCGGTACAGGAGGCCTGTTTGTTATCCTATGTTTTTCTTCTTTTTCCCACGCTGTACTGCATAGTATACCGGTAAACCTACCAGTGTCAGCAGAATGCTGAATACCGACATGAGCCACGCACGCATACCGGAGAGGAACAGCTGGTTAATAATAATATAGATACCGCCTGCAATAGCGATCAGCGGAACGACCGGATAACCTGGTACCCGGTAGGTACGGTGCAGATCCGGACGGTCTTTCCGGTATTTCATCACACCGATAAAAGTCAGTGTATAGAAGGTCCAGCTGGAAAAGACAGCCAGATCTGTCAGAAGATTAAACTGTCCTGTCAGGGCAAGCACGGCAGCAATCGTTCCGACCAGAATCAGACTGTTCGGTGGCACCTGATTTTTATTCAGCCTTGCAAGGCGTCTGCTTCCCGGAAGGCTTCCCTTGTCAGCCAGGAAATAAGCGACACGGGATCCGGAAAAGATAAATCCGTTGCATGCCCCGAATACCGAAATCATGATTCCAACCGATACAATACGTCCGCCCATATCCCCGAACAGCGCAATGGCCACCGCGGATGCAGGCGCTGAAAGGGTGGCAAGCTCCGATGCCGGAAGTACCTGAAGGTAAGCAATATTGACGATGCAATATACTCCTGTAATAATGGAAACTCCGCCGATGATAGCAATCGGAAGATCTCTGGCAGGTTTCTTCATCTCTCCGGCGATTGCGCCTACGGATGTCCATCCCTCAAATGCAAACAATACAGCGACAATGAGCTGTCCCATTACGACGGCCGGATTCAGCCCATCCCCGATCATCGGCTCAAAAACCGGATAATTGCCGGTGCCTTTCCAGAATCCAAAAACAGTCAGAAGGATCAGCGGAATCATCTTACACACCGTAAAGAGGATCTGGATGCCGCCTCCGATTTTGGAGCCAAGTGTATTCAAAAACACAATAAAAAAGATCACAAGGATCGCAAGCGGTACAATCACCGCGTCTCCGACAAACAGCGCAGCCTGCTGTGCAAAGGCTACAGCCAACGCAGAGATCATGGCCGGATAAAAAAGAACCATCTGGGACCATCCGGCAAGAAACCCAAGCTTTGGTCCGTAGATCCTGCTGATATAAGTCGGGATCCCTCCGGTTTCCGGAATCAGGATTGCGATTTCCGAAAAAGTAAGTGCGCCTGCGATACTGATCAGACCGGTAATCAACCAGGCCAGAATGCCAAGACCGGGAGCACCTCCTGTTGCGGTAAAAATCGCCTGTGGTTTAAAAAAGACACCGGAACCAATCACACAGCCCACAACGGTTGAAGTGGCAGTTGCAAGTCCCAGGTTCTTTTTCAGTCTTCCTGAATCACTTCCCTGCTGCATCTGAAACCATCCCCTTTCCTCATAGTCTATCTATATTCATCATGCATACAGAAGTTGTCTCTTTTTAGTTTTATGTCTGATAGTATAACATAAATCCGACCGCTCCGCGACTGTCATTCTTTATGAAATCTTAAGAAACTATTGCAAGTCTCCTTTAGATTTAGAGGGTATCCTATACTTAGCAAAGGAGGAAATGGACTATGAGCATTCAGATTTTGACAGATTATTTTTTACAATATGGAGCATTTTTTATTTTTCTGATTGTTCTTCTGGAATACCTCAATCTGCCGGGGTTCCCTGCGGGTGTCATCATGCCTCTTTCCGGTATCTGGGCATCCAAAGGAGAAATTCATTTTGGTGTTGTACTGATTCTGACCGTTCTGGCCGGACTGATAGGAAGCTGGCTTTTGTATTTAATCGGGCGCCTCGGCGGAAAGACCGTGCTGGGCTGGTACTTCCGCAAATTTCCAACGCAGGAGCCGCTCATCCGGGAAAAAATGGAAATGCTTCGGAAAAAGGGCTGCATAGGTGTTTTTATCAGTAAGCTGCTCCCTGTTGCCCGCACTTTGATTTCCATTCCTGCTGGCATGATCCGGATGAATTTCTGGACCTACACCGTCAGTTCTTTTTTCGGGGTTCTGGTCTGGAATCTGGTATTTGTCGGTGCCGGATACTTTCTCGGTGAAACAGCGATTCTGGCGTGACAGGACTTTGTGCAGGCAGAACAGTCTAAATCATAGAAGCGTAAGAAGATCCTGACGATAATGCCAGGATCTTCTTACGCTGTCTTAGTTTCTCATTGATCAGATTTCAGATTTACCGATAGGATTTCTCATAAATAGCAGCGCATTCTTCATCGCTGAGCGGCACGCGGTCACACATGAACAGTCCGCCCATGGTTGCACGTGCGTTTTGTGCCAGTGTCAGGAATTCAGACGGTTCCATACCGTAGTCGGACATTTTCAGATCCGCTACCTGGCAGTCTTCCTGGAGTTTTCCAAGCGCTGTGATGAAGTCCATCGGTTCTTTGGCATCTTTCATGCCAAGCGCCTGTGCCATTCTTACGAAACGATCATCGCAGGCATGTTTTTCGATAAAGTGAGTAAAATATGCCTTGGAGATCATGATCAGTCCGGCACCGTGCGGCAGATCGTGATGGTAGGCGCTCATGGCGTGTTCCATCGAATGTTCGCTTGTGCAGGCGCTCAAAGTCATGACTACACCGGACAGTGTATTGGCAAATGCCATATGTTCTCTGGCCTCAATGTCAGAGCCGTCTTTCACAGCACGGGCAAGATAAGCGCCGATATTTTCGATGGCAGTCAGTGCGTACATATCACTGATCAGATTAGCCGGTGCTGCAATGTAGCACTCCACGCTGTGGAAGAGGGCATCAAATCCCTGATATGCCGTAAATTTCGGCGGAACGGATGTCATAAGCTCCGGATCTACAACAGCGATGCGCGGGAAAAGGGAATCGTATCCTCCAAAGCCGATTTTCTCTTTTGTTTCATCGTTGGAAATAACGCCATACTGATCGACCTCACTTCCTGTTCCGGCCGTCGTTGTCACTGCGATAATTGGAAGCGGTTCTTCTTTCAACGGAAGGGCTTTTCCGGTTCCTCCTGCTACATAGTCCCAGAGATCCCCGTCATTTGTTGCCATTGCCGCGATTGCTTTGGACGCGTCCATAACGCTGCCTCCTCCGAGTGCAACGATAAAGTCACAGCCGTTTTCTCTGGCGCATGCTGCCCCTTCCATCACTGTGGATTTCAGCGGATTTGCCATGATTTTATTAAATACGATAAACGGAATTCCGGCTTTCTCAAGCTCTTCCTGTGTACGGGAGAGTGCGCCGTTTTCGATCATGGATTTTCCGTTTGAAATGATAATCAGCGCTTTTGTTCCAGGCATTGCCTGTTCATGAAGATGATTTAACTGTCCTGCTCCGAACAGGATTCTTGTCGGTACATACATTTGAAAACTCATTTTGCTTTACCTCCTGATTGACTTCTATTGTATTTACAGGTATAATTCCTTTGAACTTAACCTTCGTTTAGAATATACAACTTAAAGTCAACTTTAAGTCAATAGAAAAATATAAAAAACTGAAAAAAGGTGGTGAAAAGATGTATTATACGATCGGAGAAGCGGCAAAGAGAATGAATCTCTCCACGTCTGCTCTGCGCTATTACGACAAAGAGGGTCTGCTGCCGTTTGTAGAGCGGACAAGCGGCGGAATCCGGATGTTTCAGGATGAGGATTTTGACTGGCTTGAGATCATCGAGTGCCTGAAAAAGACCGGGATGCCGATCAAGGAGATCAAAGAGTTTGTAGACTGGAGCATGGAGGGCGACTCCACCATCGACCAGAGACTGGAGCTCATCAAAGAGCAGCAGGAAGTCGTGAGGCTTCAGATAGAGGCGATTCAGGAAAATCTGAAGATTCTGAATTACAAGCGCTGGTATTACGAGACAGCAAAGCAGGCTGGCACCTGCGACGTGCACAAGACAATGAAGCCGGAGGACATCCCGGAGGAATTCCGTGAGATTGCCCTTCACAATAAGAAAAAGAATATCGTTACGATGGAAAGGCTGGGAAAAGGCAATGAAAGAGAATCCTTATGACAATGAACTTTTTTTCAAGAAATACAGCGAGATGCTCCGATCCAGAGAAGGATTAGACGGTGCGGGAGAGTGGAGCGAACTGAAAAAGCTTCTCCCGGATTTTAAAGACCGCAGTGTCCTGGATCTGGGATGCGGCTATGGATGGCACTGTGGATATGCCGCCGCCAACGGGGCATCCCGTGTACTCGGAACAGATATTTCCGCAAAAATGATCGAGACCGCCAAAGAGAAAAACAACCGTCCGGAGATTACCTACCGTCAGAGTGCTATAGAAGATCTGGACCTGGAAGACGGATCATTTGACATCGTATTAAGTTCTCTCGCATTTCACTATGTCGAAAATTTTGAGGCGGTCGTAAAAAAAATTCACCGCTGGCTGACACCGGGAGGATATTTTACCTTTTCCGTAGAACATCCGGTATTTACGGCTTATGGAAGCCAGGACTGGTACTACGATGAAGAGGGAAACATCCTGCACTTCCCGGTAGATAATTACTACTATGAAGGGCAGCGGGACGCCGTCTTTCTTGGAGAACATGTGACCAAATATCACCGGACACTGACAACGTATCTCCAGACACTTTTTGCAAATGGGTTTACGCTTCTGGATCTTGTGGAGCCGATGCCGCCCCAGGAGATGATTGATCTTCCTGGAATGAAAGATGAGATGCGCAGGCCGATGATGCTTCTGATCGCAGCACAGAAAAAAGACTGATGGAATTCATTTCCGTCAGTCTTTTTTCGTATCTTTTTTATTCGCCGATCAGTACATCCAGTACGTCCCGGATTTTTCTGACCGGGATAATGGTCAGACGTTCTTTTACTTCCTCTGCCACATCTTCCAGATCTTCCACATTGTCCTGCGGAATGAATACCTTCTCGATTCCGGCTCTCTGAGCCGCCATCAGTTTTTCCGGCAGACCGCCGATCGGGAGAACATATCCACGCAGGGAAACTTCACCTGTCATGGCATATTCCGTAGGTACTGCCTTTCCTGTCACAAGAGAGGAGAGGGCGGTAACCAGTGTGATGCCGGCGGACGGTCCGTCTTTCGGGATCGCTCCTGCAGGAATATGAATATGTAAATCGTGATCCTCCAGTACCTTTGTCTCTTCCGGATAATAAATTTTGACAAGACTCAGGGCAATCTGGATGGACTCCTTCATCACGTCTCCCAGCTGTCCTGTGATGGTGACTTTACCGTCACCCCGCATCAGACGGCTTTCGATATAAAGGATCTCTCCACCGGCAGCAGTCCAGGCAAGGCCGGTCACAGTTCCCGGATCTGCCTCGGTAAGCCTCATGTCATGATGCAGCTGCTTTCTTCCAAGCAGTGTACGCAGATCTCCCGGCTGGACAGAGAGCTTCTCCTCCGGATTTTTCACAAGCCGGACAGCCAGTGCCCTGCACATGGCATCGATCTGCTTTTTCAGTCCACGGACACCAGACTCCATCGTGTATTCTGTAATGATCTGTCTTAAGACTTCTTCCGGAATCTCCAGCTTTTCCGCCGGAATCCCCATGGCTTTTTCCGCCTTTGGAATCAGGTGGAGTTTGGCAATCTGAAGTTTTTCTACTTCCGTGTATCCGCTGAAGGAGATAACCTCCATCCTGTTCAGAAGCGGTTCCGGAATGGTATCGGTTGTATTCGCCGTACAAATAAACAGAACATTGGAAAGATCATACGGAACATTGAGATAGTGGTCCGTAAAGGTATTGTTCTGTTCCGGATCAAGCACCTCCAGAAGGGCGCTCGCCGGATCGCCGCTGTAATCTTTGGAGAGTTTATCTACCTCATCCAGTACGACAACCGGATTGGAAGATCCGCTGCGCTTAATGCCTTGCATGATCCGGCCCGGCATGGCTCCGATATAGGTCCGCCTGTGTCCGCGAATCTCCGCCTCATCCCGGACGCCGCCCAGGCTGATTCGTGCGTAGGACCGTCCAAGGGCTCTGGCAATGCTCTGTCCGATACTTGTCTTTCCGGTTCCCGGTGCACCGGTAAACAGAAGGATCGAACCGGACTGTTTCTTGTTCAGGGACATAACGGCAATCTGCTGGATAATCCGCTCCTTGACTTTCTTCAGGCCGTAGTGGTCTTCATCCAGAATCCGCTGTGCCTCATCCAGATCTACCGGAGAAGATTCCGGAACTTCCCAGGAAAGAGAAGTAAGGAAATCCAGATAATCATACAGCATTCCGTACTCGTGACCGTCCTGGCCTTCCTGTTTCATTCGTCCAAGTACTTTTTCCGCCTCTTTTCTTGCGGTCTCGTTCATTTTGGATTCTTCAATTTTCTTTTCAAACATCTGGATATCCGTCACATTTTCCGGATGCATTTCATCCAGTTCCTGCTGCAGATATCCGATCTGTTTTTTGATGGCTGCCTCCCGGTACAGCTGTTCCTGATCATCTTTCTGCGCGCTTTGTGCTTCCTCGGAAACTTTGGAAACTTCCACAAGCTCATATATGGCCTGCTCCATACGATTAAAGCGCTCCCTTTCTGAATCTGCCGCAAGAATCTGATATTTTTCATCCGGTGTCAGATTCAGATATTCCGTCAGTGTACAGACCGCTTCCTCCATATTGTTCCACTGAAGGATATAGCTTCTGGCCCACATTCCCCACTGGTATTTCTGCACAAACTGCAGAAGCGCACGCTGGATCCGTGTAAACCGCTCGGATTCTTCTTCCTTCGGCAGATCATCTACCTCTGCCCGGACACATGCCTCCGCCTCAATATACCCGTCGTGAATTTCGATCTCTGAAATATCTACCCTTTCCAGAGTATGAACATGGATACTGCCGTCTTCCTCGATCGAATCGATCCGGGCCGAAACGCCGATCGGATAAAAGTCCTCAGGCTGCAGTTCTTCCCGCGGTTTATTATCCCGCAGAACGAGGAAAAGGATTCGTTCCTGTGCTTCTATCTGAACCGGACTCCAGTCTTTTAAGAAATCATTCTTGAAATAGTAATTTACATCCGGAAGCAATACAAGATTATACATTGGTCTTACAATCATAAAACCCCTCCTTATTAGCCAACATACTTATTGAGTGCTAACGATTATAAAATAACATGATTTTCAGCGGTTGTCAAACAGATGTAAAAGAAAGGTTTATTTTGTCGTACAGCACCCGGTTCTAGCATATCTTTTACATTTTCCTCATAATTTTCTCACATTTTTCCGCTAAGGTAAATCTGGTGTAGAATTACACAATTATATTATGAAACTATCAGGATGAGGAGATATACAATGAATGATTATCATAAAAAAGCGGAAGCAGTCCTTCAACAGGTCAATCAGGTGATCCTTGGAAAAGAGCAGGAGACTGCCGAGATTTTCCTTGCATTTCTGGCGGACGGGCATGTCCTTTTAGAAGATATTCCGGGAATCGGAAAGACAACCATGGCACTTAGTTTTACCCGCTCCATGGATATGGAATGCCGCCGTGTTCAGTTTACGCCGGATGTCCTTCCTTCCGATCTGACCGGATTTTCCCTTTATAAAAGAGAAGAGGAAGCCTTTGTCTTTCAGCCGGGAAGCGTTTTCTGCAACCTGCTTCTTGCAGACGAGATTAACCGGACATCGCCAAAGACCCAGTCAGCGCTTCTGGAAGTGATGGAAGAACGCCAGGTATCAGTGGATGGAGTAACAAGACCGGTTCCGCGGCCGTTTCTTGTGATTGCAACCCAGAATCCGGTAGATCTTGCCGGAACACAGCCTCTTCCGCAGGCCCAGACGGACCGGTTCATGATTTCATTAAGTCTTGGTTATCCGGACTTTGAAAATGAACTTCAGATGGTCATGGAGACGGGCGCCGGGAGAAGGGCCGGACAGCTTTCTCCTGTAATTTCCAGAGAGGATTTTCTGGCAATGCAGGAGCAGATCCACAGCGTCTATCTGAAACAGGAAGTAGCAGAATACCTGCTTCGCCTGATCCGTGAGACCCGCAGCCACCCGCTTGTGGATTCCGGCGCAAGTCCGCGCGCAGCAGGAGCCCTGGCAAAAATGGCAAAGGCATCCGCATGGTTTCAGGGCAGGGACTATGTTTCCCCTCAGGACGTTGCTGTTCAGTTCCCGTTCGTCGTCCGGCACCGTCTGATTCTGAGTCTGGAGGCCAAAAGAAAACAGGCCGGGGCAGATGCTGTCGTGGAGGAAATTCTGAGAAAAATCAAGCCTCCGCATCCGGGGGTGCTGCACCGATTTATAAAATTTTTAGAAGAAGATTCTGCATAAATATGTTATAATAAAGTATAATTTGTCACAGTTTCCTGTGAAAATGAAAAGAGGGAAATAGGTATGGAACATAAAGGAACATGTCTTCTTGAGACGGACCGGCTGTATCTTGGCCGGTTTACAATGAAAGACGTCCATGCTGTCTATGAAAACTGGGCAAAAGATCCGCACGTCACAAAATTTCTTTCCTGGCCTGCACATGTCGATCCTGACCTTACCAGACAGATTCTTCTGGAATGGATCGAATCCTATCTAAAGCCTGATTTTTACCAGTGGAGTATCACGCTAAAAGACTGCCCCGAAAACCCGATCGGAACTATCAGCGCAGTCAAGATTGATGAGGAGCTTGAGAGCATTTCCATCGGATACTGTCTTGGAAGTGCCTGGTGGAACCGTGGAATTATGACGGAGACACTTTCTGCCATTATAAGCTTTTTCTTTGAGCAGGTGGGCGTCAACCGGATTGAAGCCTGTCACGATACAGAGAATCCTGCCTCCGGAAAAGTCATGCAGAAATGCCGCATGACATATGAGGGGACTCTTCGTCAGGGCGGGAAGAATAACCGGGGAATTGTGGATCTGGCCGTTTACAGTATTCTGGCAGAGGAGTATGCGACTTTATGAAAATCTAAAAAGAAAAGAGGTTGATGATGGAAAAACTCAGAGAAAAAGTAAAAGAATCTCTCTCAAGCGTCCTTCCGATCACTGTCATTGTGCTGCTTTTGAGTATTCTGTTGATCCCGATGGAAGTGGGAGCGTTTTCCCTCTTTCTTGCCGGAGCGGTATTCCTGATCTTCGGGATGGGATTCTTTCAGCTCGGTGCCGACATTTCCATGACGCAGCTCGGACAGGGCATCGGCGGACAGCTTATCAAAAAACGAAATCTTCTATTTATTGTCGGTGGATGCTTCCTGATGGGTGTTCTGATCACCATTTCGGAACCGGATCTTCAGGTTCTGGCAAACCAGGTGGCATCAATTCCGAACAGAGTCCTCGTACTGACAGTCGCAGTCGGGGTAGGTATTTTTCTTGTCGTTGCAGTTCTTAGAATTCTGTTTAAAATCAGTCTTTCACGTCTGTTGACGTTAATGTACCTTCTCCTGTTTTGGGTTGCCCTTGCAGCACCCGGTGAATTTCTTGCGGTTGCGTTCGATTCCGGCGGAGTAACGACCGGACCGATGACCGTACCTTTTATTATGGCACTTGGAATCGGTCTGTCAGCGGCCAGAAGTGATAAAGACAGTGCCAATGACAGCTTCGGCCTGATTGCTCTCAGCAGTATCGGACCGATTCTGATGGTTCTGCTCCTTGGGATTTTTTATCACCCGACCGACGCCGTCTATACAGCGGTCACCATTCCGGATGTAACAACTACACGGGATGTGATCGATCAATTTCTATGGGCACTGCCACAGTACACGGAAGAGGTGATCATCAGCATGCTTCCGATCCTTGCCGTATTTGTACTGTTTCAGGCGGCAACAAAAAAATATCACAGAAAGCAGCTTTTTAGAATGTGTATTGGTTTTGTCTACACGATTATTGGACTGATCATGTTCCTTGTCGGAGTCAATGTCGGATTTGCTCCGGTTGGAAATCTTCTGGGAGAGCAGATGGTTTCGAATTCCTACCAGTGGCTTCTGATTCCGGTAGGAATTCTGATCGGATATTATATTGTAAAAGCGGAACCTGCCGTACAGCTATTAAATCATCAGGTAGAAGATATCACGGACGGTATGGTAACAAGAGGACAAATGAACATCTGTCTGTCGATTGGAGTAGCAGGAGCAGTAGGGCTTGCAATGATCCGGGTTCTGACCGGAATTCCGGTTTACTGGATCCTGATTCCCGGATACATTCTTGCCATTGGAATGAGTTACCGTGTTCAGCCGATCATTGTAGGAATTGCATTTGACTCCGGCGGTGTGGCAAGCGGTCCGATGACATCTACATTTCTTCTCCCTCTGACAATGGGCGCATGTAGCGCACTGGGAGGAAATGTCGTGACAGACGCGTTTGGAGTCGTCGCCCTGGTTGCCCTGGCACCTTTGATCGCGATTCAGATCATGGGCCTTGTATATGAACACAAACTGAAAAAAACTTCCAGAACACAGGAACACATTCTGGAAGATACCATTATCGAATTGGAGGATGAAGAGGTATGACGCCACATTTATTCGCACTTCGCCTGTTGTTGATTATCACAGATACCGACACGGACAAGAGCATCAATCATCTGTTTACCGAAGCAGAACAGCCGATTTATTACCAGTTCCGCGCCCAGGGAACGGCCAAAACAGAGATTCTTGATATCTGCGGTCTTGACGGAAGTACGAGAGTGATTACGGCCGCACTTATTCCAAAGAGTAAAATCAGCGAAATCTTTGAAATGCTGGAAAAAACCTTTGAGATCCGCAAGAAAGGGAAGGGTATTGCCTTGACGCTGCCGATCACAGGTGTCCAGGCAAGCATGCTTAACTTACTTAGTGCCGAACAGGAAAAAATAGCAAAAGCTCATATAGAAAGGAAGGTTCAGCAAATGATTAACGAAACTTCATATGCCATGATTACGGTGGCGGTTCGTGAAGGGTTCAGTGACGAGGTGATCGATGCCGCAACAAAGGCGGGAGCAAGCGGAGGATCTGTCATTCGTGGACGAAGAAGGGGAACGGAAGCCGTCGTACAGTTTTTAGGAATTTCCATGCAGGAGGAACAGGAATTTGTCATGATCATTGTGCCAAGAGAGAAAAAATCCTATATCATGAATGAAATCAGTTCTGCCTGCGGATTACAGACCGAGGCACACGGAATCATTTTCTCAGTACCGGTCGATGAAGTTCTCGGAATCCATGAACCGTAGAATAAGAAAATAAAAGTAAAAAGAAGACTGAAAGCCATGAGAACTTTTTTACATACTTTGTGTAAAATGATTTTTCATGGCTTTTTTACGTCCATGGCTTCTGAACAAGCTCAAAACAGCAGTTTGTCTGCACAATTAGTTTAGCGGACAAATACAGATTTATCCGAAAAAGTCTGGCTTTTTCCTTTGTTTTATGTTAAACTACTCTCAGAAACCTCAATTTGACCAACGACCCGCAACTGGAACATTTTTACAGAATTTGGAGGATTTTATTTATGGCTAAGCCTGCTACTTACCGTGAACAGGTAAAAATTGAAAATACCATGAGGCTTCGGGAATTTTTATCCGAACTGCATCCTTATGTAAAGGAATATTTCCGTGCCAAGGAAACCACAACATCCGATAAAACCAGATTGTCATACGCATATGATCTGCGCGTGTTCTTCCGGTTTCTTCAGGAAACAAATCCCACGCTTCATGACAAGGCGCTGTCCGATATTTCCATTGAGGATCTGTCCATGTTAAAGCCCGTGGATTTTGAAGAATTTGAAGAATATCTCAAGGCCTATAAGACGCCTGATAACCGGACCGAAACCAACTCCCGTACCGGAATCGCCAGGAAAATGTCCTGTCTGCGCAGTTTCTATGATTATCTGTGCAAACGCGAACTGTTAACAAGCAATCCGGTCCGTCTTGTAGATATGCCGAAAATCAAAGAAAAAGCGATTATTCAGCTGGATACCGATGAAGTCGCCGCGCTTCTTGATTATATTGAAAATTATGGAAATGATCTGACCGGAGTCAAACTGTATCATTACCAGAAACAGAAATACCGTGACATCGCAATCGTTACTCTCCTGCTCGGAACAGGTGTTCGAGTCTCCGAACTTGTAGGACTGAACATTGCTGATGTTGATTTTAAAAACAACGGCATCCGGATCATCCGGAAAGGTGGAAACGAAATGATCGTCTACTTCGGTGAGGAAGTGGAAAAGGCACTGAAAGACTATCTGGAGCTCCAGAGAAACGGCATCACTCCCCTCTCCGGCCATGAAGACGCCCTTTTTCTCTCCGGCCAGAAAAAGCGGATCAGCGTTGATGCAGTGGAAAAAATGGTAAAGAAATACTGTTCCGCTGTCTCGGTCAAAACCATTACGCCGCATAAGCTGCGAAGCACCTACGGCACTGCCCTCTACCGTGAAACCGGAGACATCTATCTGGTGGCCGATGTACTTGGTCATGCCGACGTCAACACGACAAAGAAACACTATGCCAAATTAAGCGATGAACGCCGAAGAAGCGCATCTAAGGCTGTGGTTTTGAGGGAAAAACTGGATACACAGTAAAATAAAACGGCCCTCCAGGCAAGTAGTAATCCGATGCAAATATAACGTTCAGAATAGAAAAAGCCGGAAATGCTCCATAAAATGGATTTTCCGGCTTTTTCTTTCTAAATTTTATTTCTCTACTTTCACTAGTCCTGCACCTTCAAAGAACTGTAAATATGCATCCTGTACCTGATCTTTATCAATGACATAGATCAATGTATATTCTGCTTCTTCTCCCGATTGGAGCTCTTTGAAAAATATGTGCTGTTTTTCGTTTTCTGTATTCTCCTGAATGTTCTGATAAACCGGCATCTCTCCGCTCAAAAACTGATAAGATTCAGATGCGTTAGTATAACGATATACCTGCTGTAACGTGTTGTTGACTTGCTGCTCATATGTATACAGAAGCGGTGCAAGCATAGTATCCACGGCATCTTCTCCTGCATTTTTTGCTTTCACGTGGACTACGACAAACTGTCCCTGTACTTTTTCTGCGTTTGTCTGATCTGGCGTTCCATTTTCTTTGAGCGGATATCTCTCATGTTCTTTCAAAGTACCATCTTCATTCAGCCATGATTTTATTTTTGATTCAAAATCCGGGATAAAATATTCTTCCGAAAATTCTTTCATATCAATCTGATCCTGTACACGGATTTCCTCTACCTGATATTGAATCTTTTCTCCAGTCGCTTCCTGTACTTCTTTGTTCTCGATGATCTCACCGATCTGATAAGTCGAAGATGTCAAAACAGAAGTTCCCTGAGCCTCGCGTAAGTCATTGTCTTCTTTCATTTGAGCAAGTTCTTTTTCAGATGGACAAGAAACAGTTTCCTCTTCGACTGCCATCGTTCTTTTCATTGTATCATCCTCTAAAGCAAAAGAGAATCAGGCGGTGAACTATTCTATCCGTCCGAACCTCTTTCAAATTCCTTTGCTTCTCAGGTTTAAGAACCATAGTAAAAGCGGACCGCACAAAGAATGCTATCACTCTTCATGCAGCCCGCTGTTTTATTATCATTTAAAATTCTTTTTTCTCCAGAATCCGGCACGCAAGCAGGAAGGAAATTCCAAGGACAACAATCCCAAGGATGATGCATCCCGGATAGATATATCTGCTCATCAGGGCCTCATTCAGCCAGCGGATTATGGCTGCCTGCTGATCCGGAAAATTATTTTCCAGAATCCGGAATCCAAAGAAAATCCCGAAAAAGACAATCATGAAACCGAAGATCAGCATAACCCGTCCCTTTTCCGCTCCAAACTTCAGATCCGCAGGAAGGGAAAATGCAAGCATGATCACCCCGACGAACGCACATACCGCTGTCGTGAGCAGTGTCGTCTTCATGTCGGCGCCGCCGCCCGTCAGGTTCTGAATGACTGCCAGAGCCAGGGCATAAACGACACCGACGGCAATAATCAGCAGTCCGATCAGATATTTTTCTGCCACATACTGTTTTCTGCTGTAAGGCAGGGTCATCAGAAATGCCATGCCGCCGTTCATCTCATCGTAGCTGAGAGTCATTCCTGCAATCAATGCGCTGAGAATGATAACATATCCGGTCAGGAAAGCTTGGTCAGTTCCGCTGAATACGAAAATAGCGGAAACAAAGACAATGATAAGCACCATTTTTTTCAGTTCACGCATCAGACATAAATCTTTTACTAACAATCCTTTCATACTGCTTCCCCCTTTACTGTCATCATAATGATTTCATCAATACTTCCTTTTTCTGCCGTGATGTCCGGATAATTTTCCATGTAGTAGTGAATTTCATCCGTCAGGCAGCTGTATCCGTAAGACTCTTTCTTCTTTTTGAGAAGATGGCTGCGGTCGACTGTCGCAAACCGTTCTTCCGTCATCTTTAAAAGTCCGTAGGAACTAAGCAGACGGTCTGTATCTTCGTGCAGGACAATCCGGCCTTCATGGATCATGTAAATATCATCACAAAGCCCTTCCAGATCCCCGGAAATATGGGAACTGATCAGAATCGCGCGGCTTTCGTCCTCCTCCATATATTCTCTGAGGAGTGTCAGGACCTCATCCCTTGCAACCACATCCATGCCGGCGGTCGGCTCATCGAGAATCAGAAGACTGGCATTGTGGCACAGGGCGATAAACAGTTTGAGTTTCGCCTTCATACCGGTGGAAAATTCCTTGAGCTTCTGATCCTGAGGGAGCCGGAACCGCTCCACAAGGGAAAGGAATTTCTCCTTTTCAAAATCCGGATATACTGCTTCCAGAATCTTCACCACATCTTTGATCATATAGACGTCGGAAAAAGTACTTCCGGATAAAACCACGCCGATTTTCTGTTTTTCTTCGGCGGTCAGCTGATCGTGTGGTTTCCCAAACAGCTCCACGCTTCCACCATCCAGAAAAATCAGATTTTCGATTGCCTTAAAGGTCGTGCTTTTGCCCGCCCCATTTTCCCCAATCAGACCGGTAATGCATCCGGCCGGGACTTCCATCGTGCAGTCCAGGTGAAAATTCTTGTAATTCTTTTCGATCTTATTTACTTTTAACATAGCCTATTCCTCCAAAATGAGTTCTAAAATCTCCCGAAATTCCTTATCTTCCATGCCGTAGCGTCTGCCTTTTTGAATGGCCAGTTCAAAATCGGCTTCTACTTCTTTGCGCTGCTCTTCTTTCATCAGTTCCTGATTGGCAGCTGCAACAAATGTTCCCTTGCCGTGAATCGTCACGGTGAGCCCTTCCTGTTCCAGAGAATCGTACGCTTTCTTCACTGTCAGGGCACTGATCTTCAAGTCTTTGGATAGACTTCGGACCGAGGGCAGGATGTCATTCTCCTGTAATGTACCGTTAAGAATCATCCCTTTAATCTGTTCTACAATCTGTTCATAAATCGGAATCATGGAAGAACTGTTAATTATCAGTTTCATCTGGTTCCTCCTCTTCTTAATAAACAGTATATAACAGTATATAACTGTTGTCAACTGTTATATACTGTTTATTTTAAGCTTTTTGAGTTTGTCATCTATTACGACAGAAACAGCTGGAATTTTACACGGCTGGGCACGATCGATCATATTTCGGCAAAAGAGCTGAAGCAGATCCTTGGAGATGGCGATGTAACTGTTACATTATCTTTATAACACTGCAAAATAATTTTACAAGAAGGAAAAGCTGTGAATCCCATTTCGGGTCATTCACAGCTTTTTATTTGTTTCTAAAGTTCTTTACTTCGTTTTATTAGCCGAGTTTTGCGTACTCTTCATCTGTTACAGGTTCGCACCACTCATTCTGAGCATTTTCTCCCGGTACATCCATTGCTATATGGCTGAACCAGCTGTCTGCCTTTGCTCCATGCCAGTGTTTTACGTTTGCCGGAATGGTGATAACAGTACCCGGTACCAGGCTGACTGCTTCTTTTCCTTCTTCCTGATACCATCCTTCTCCTGCTGTGCAGATCAGAATCTGTCCGCCGCCCTTGTCAGCATGGTGGATATGCCAGTTATTCCGGCATCCCGGTTCAAATGTGACATTCGCAAGTCCAACTGCCGGAGAGCCTGCTGAAGTCAGTGGATTCAGGAAAGATTCTCCGATAAAATACTGTGCATAGGCTGTGTTTGCCTGTCCTTTTCCAAATACGTTTTCTTTGCTGAATACTTCTTCGTTCATTGTTGTCATACTGATACCTCCTGCAAAACTAAATTTTTTTCTGATGTTTTTGAATTTCATATACAAGATAATCGAGACAGTAGATCCGTCTTTCTTCCACATGCACCCGGTCCAGCAGCTTCTGACGGTGCTTTGACAGTAATGTCAGCTGTTTTCCGGTCTGGCCGGATTCTTCCAGTGAGAGAAATTCTTCTACCAATTTGTCATCACACCCGGCATCGATCAGGTTCTGAATTACCGCTTCGCTGTCCGGTGGTGAATGAACCTGTTTCCTCACAGTGCTTCACTCCTATCTCTAATTCTGTTTCTGATATCAGTATAGTCTTCTGCCGCCACAATAGCAAATACCTATTCATTATAATGGGACATAGCTTTTGATTATACATTCTATCATTCGTGCAACCCGTGGTTAATTGAAATCCTTACTGCAACATTGAAGTTGTAACTGCACATTGAAAACTT
>ERZ1643247.541-NODE-541-length-45374-cov-28.029171_pt1 | contig 45374 bp, 40 predicted proteins | sample MGYA00579264_ERZ1643247 | MGnify/ENA primary metagenome ERZ1643247 (study PRJEB29033, sample SAMEA4952262) | chicken gut metagenome | biome: Broiler Chicken; feature: Gastrointestinal Tract; material: Caecum | place: Ireland | collected 2018 | study: Broiler... | reverse complement strand
ACAAGCACTAATAAATTTAAAAAATTTGACAAAAAAAGTGCAGGTTTTACAAGGCATGCGAACGTATTTTTAATTATTCAACTGTCAAACTCCCGCATACAGCTGTAACAGCAGTATTATAACATCTTTGCGTGATGAACGGACAGGGAAATATAGAAAATTATTCAGGATATAGTTGACAAAGCGGATTGGGTATGGTAAATTAAACACTGCGTGAAGCAAAAAACAAAGTAGAGTATCCACTCTCACCATAGCACAATCGGGTGACTATTGGTCTGATATTGATGCAGCGGTTCCGAGGTTCGGGACGTTTTGTTGATTGTCGGGTGGATATGATATTCACTCGTTTTTTGTGCGATAAATCCGGAATATGACTGCGATGCCTGCATCAGCAGACATTTGACGGATAAGTACAGCGAGCAGTCCGGCTGTGAGCTGTGCGGTATCGCAGGGAGCGTGCAGAAATCAGCCTGCACGGTCGTTTTCGCATAGGAAACCTGAAGGAATTCATGTGACGGAGGTATACAACAATTAGCGATTTAATGATTAACGAGCAGATCAGAGACAGAGAAGTACGTCTGATCAGCGAGAATGGAGAGCAGTTAGGTATCATGTCAGCCCGGGAGGCTTTTAAAATCGCACAGGAAGCAGAACTCGATCTGGTGAAGATCGCGCCCATGGCGAAACCGCCGGTCTGCAAGATCATTGATTACGGCAAGTACAAGTACGAGCAGACGAGGAAAGAAAAAGAGGCGAGAAAGAAGCAGAAGACGGTCGAGATCAAAGAGGTCCGTCTGTCACCGAATATCGATACGAATGACCTGAACACGAAGATAAACAACGCCAAGAAGTTTATCTCCAAAGGAAATAAAGTGAAGGTTACACTGCGTTTCCGCGGAAGAGAGATGGCTCACGTTCAGCAGAGCAAGCATATCCTCGATGATTTCGCAGAGACTCTTGCGGATATTGCGGTCGTTGAGAAACCGGCCAAGATGGAAGGAAGAGCGATGAGCATGGTTTTAACTGAAAAACGTTAAATTTGATATGTCCGGGATGAAGTCCGGCAGGCAGCACAATAAAGGAGGAAATTATCATGCCAAAAATCAAAACAAACAGAGCAGCAGCAAAGCGCTTCAAAAAGACAGGTACAGGAAAACTGAAAAGAAATAAAGCTTACAAGAGCCATATCTTAACGAAGAAGTCTACAAAGAGAAAAAGAAATCTCAGACAGTCTACGATTACAGATGCAACAAACGTAAAGAACATGAAGAAAGTTCTTCCGTATCTGTAAATTGCGGTTCAGCTTTGCAAATGGCAGGTCTGAACGGAAAGACACGATTACAGACACACTGTTTTAAATGAAATAGGAGGATTAAGAAATGGCAAGAATCAAAGGCGGAATGAACGCTAAGAAGAAACATAACAGAACACTGAAACTGGCAAAAGGATACAGAGGAGCACGCTCCAAACAGTACAGAGTGGCAAAACAGTCTGTCATGAGAGCTCTTACTTCTGCATATGCAGGAAGAAAGCAGCGCAAACGTCAGATGAGACAGCTCTGGATCGCACGTATCAATGCTGCAGCAAGAATGAACGGTCTGTCCTACAGCAAGTTCATGCATGGCCTGAAACTGGCTAACGTTGATATGAACAGAAAGATGCTGGCTGAGCTGGCTGTAAATGACAAAGAAGCATTTGCAACACTCGCAGCACTTGCAAAAGAGAAAGTAGCGTAGTAGAATAAAGGCAGAAGCCCGGTCCCGGTTGGGATTCGGGTTTTTCTTTTTCTACGGAATATCTCAGAGAAATTATCCTGTGCGCTGAGGGAAGAATAAACTGCGGTGAAAAAGCATTTGACGTTTCACCGGAAACGGGGTGTGACAGATATGAGAAATCATGAAGTAACGAAAGAGCAGCCGCTTCTTGGAGAGGACGGCAGGATTGCGGAACCGGGCTGGGCGCGCCGTCAGGTCTGGAAGTATGACAGAAAGCGTATTCAGTCACCTGCTTTCCGTATCAAGGAGTGGGACTACTATCTGGTGATGAATGAGGATTATGCTGCGGCATTTACCTTGTCTGACGATGGATATATCGGACTTCAGTCGGTATCTCTTTTGAACTTTAGAGAGAGATGGGAGCATACAGAGACAATTCTTACTCCTTTTCCCATGGGAAAGATGAAGATGCCGTCTTCCTCGTCAAAGGGAGATATCATTTACCGCGATAAAAGGATGCGTCTGGAATTCCGCGTGGATTCGGGAAGGCGAATGATTTCCTGTGACTTCAAAGATTTTTATGAAGGAAAACCATTCTACTGTGAGATTGCGCTGGACCAGCCGGATATGGATACCATGACAATCGCGACTCCGTGGAGCGGAAAGAAAGCCTTTTACTATAATCAGAAGATCAACTGTATGCCTGCGGAAGGATATATGTCTTTTGATGATATCACTTACTGGTTCAGCCCGGATAAAGATTATGGTACACTTGACTGGGGAAGAGGCGTCTGGACCTATGACAATACATGGTACTGGGGATCGGGAAATGGCACGGTAGGAGGAAAGCCTTTCGGATTCAACATCGGATACGGATTCGGCGATACTTCTGCAGCCACGGAAAATATTCTTTTCTATGACGGGAAAGGGCATAAACTGGACGATATCGCGTTCCATATACCTGAGGATGACTATATGAAACCGTGGAGGTTTTCATCCAGTGACGGCCGTTTTGAGATGAAATTTGAACCTGTGCTGGACCGTGCAGCCGCCATGTCTGCTTTACTGGTGTCTTCAGACCAGCACCAGGTGTTCGGCAGAATGAGTGGAAAGGCTATACTGGACGACGGGAAGTTTATAGAGTTGAAAGATTTTATGTGTTTTGCGGAGAAGGTGCGTAATAAATATTAAATTGGACTTTTTTGATTGACATATATGCTGTAACGTGGTAAAGTCACTTTAAACCGATGAGGAAGAGTAAGTAACTTCAATGAAAATCTCACAGAGAGCTGCGGATGGTGGGAATGCAGCAGACAGACATGGGGTGAATGGACTTCCGAGGGCGAACTGAAAGCGGGTCTGTGGACGAACATTTTTAGAAGACCGGCGAGTAGGGGAGACGGAGAGTGAAACTTCGTTACAAAAAGGAGCATATGACGGTATGCGCTGAGTGGATGCATGAAGCATCAAGCCGGGTGGCACCGCAGGAGTTGTGAATGGATATTGACTCTTGTCCCTGCAATATTTTAATTGTATGGGACGAGAGTTTTTTTATAATAGCGACCGCTTACAATTACGGAAAATGTCTTTTGACACTTCCGGTGATTGATAGCTTATTTATTCTTCAGAGAATGGCTTTAAGTCCCAGAAAGAAACGTCTGAAAGGAGAAAAGAAATGAGTGAAAAGAAAATCCCTTACAAAATCTACCTTGAAGAGAGCGAGATGCCGAAAGAATGGTATAACGTCCGTGCAGATATGAAGAATAAGCCGGCGCCGCTGCTCAATCCGGCTACGTTAAAGCCGATGACGGCGGAAGAACTGGGCGTTGTATTCTGCGAGGAACTGGTAAAACAGGAGCTGGATAATGATAACCGGTATATTGAAATCCCTCAGAAAATCCGGGATTTCTATAAAATGTACCGTCCGGCGCCGCTTGTCAGGGCGTACTGCCTGGAAGAAAAGCTCCAGACACCTGCAAAGATTTATTATAAATTCGAGGGGAATAACACATCCGGAAGCCATAAGCTTAATTCAGCCATTGCGCAGGCTTACTATGCAAAAGAGCAGGGGCTCAAAGGTGTTACAACTGAGACGGGAGCGGGACAGTGGGGAACCGCGCTGTCTATGGCGTGTGCATACCTTGATCTTGACTGTAAGGTGTTTATGGTTAAATGCTCCTATGAGCAGAAGCCGTTCCGCCGTGAAGTGATGCGGACATACGGGGCAAGCGTGACTCCGTCGCCGTCCGAGACAACAGAAGTGGGAAGAAAGATTCTTGCCGAGCATCCGGGAACATCCGGAAGCCTTGGCTGTGCGATCTCTGAAGCAGTAGAAGTGGCGACACATACGGATGGGTACAGATATGTACTTGGTAGTGTGCTAAATCAGGTGCTTCTGCATCAGTCTATCATAGGAGTAGAGACAAAGATCGCGATGGATAAATATGGGATTAAGCCGGATGTCATCATCGGCTGTGCCGGAGGCGGTTCGAATCTGGGAGGCCTGATCTCTCCGTTTATGGGTGAGAAGCTTCGCGGCGAGGCGGATTATCAGTTTATTGCAGTAGAACCGGCATCCTGTCCTAGTCTTACAAGAGGCGTGTACGCATATGATTACTGTGATACCGGAATGGTGTGCCCGCTGGCGAAGATGTATACACTCGGAAGCGGATTTATCCCGTCAGCGAACCATGCGGGAGGACTGAGATACCATGGAATGAGTTCCACACTGTCCCAGCTCTATGCTGACGGATATATGGAGGCACGTTCCGTTGAACAGACTTCCGTATTCGAGGCGGCAGAGAAGTTTGCGAGAGTAGAAGGAATTCTTCCGGCGCCTGAGAGCAGCCACGCAATCAAAGTTGCAATTGACGAGGCTATGAAATGTAAAGAGACAGGAGAAGAAAAGACAATCCTGTTCGGTCTTACAGGAACCGGATACTTTGATATGTATGCATATGAGAAATATAATGATGGCGAGATGACAGATTACATTCCTACAGATGAAGATCTTAAGGCCGGCTTCGACGGCATCCCCAAATTTGACGGAAACATGCAATAAGCATTGAGCCATGCACAGGAAGAGACAGACTACTGTTTGTGCTTGCACAAAAACAGTAGTCTGTCTCTTATTGTATAGGGCGAAAGCCCGCAGTGAGATGGAGCGGAGCGGAATCGAACTGGCGGAATATTATTGTCAAAATTTTCGGTAATTTTTAAAAAATATGAACAATTTTCGAACTTTAATTTTTTTGCGAATAACAGTTGACATTTTGGGCTTGTAAGAGTATTATATCACTTGTGGTCAGCACGAGAGATTAAAAAGACCACAGAGAATAAGGAATGCGGAAGTGTCGGAACTGGCAGACGAGCAAGACTAAGGATCTTGTGACATTCGTGTCGTGTGGGTTCAAGTCCCATCTTCCGCATTAGTAAAAAGCTTTGAGTTATCAAAGCTTTTTTCTTTTTCAGAAATGAGGATGTCCGGTGGCGAGTTATGGCCGGGACATCCTTTTTAGCGACCGGCTTTGTGAGAATCCTCTCTGTCTCTTCCGGTAAGTTCATCCAGAGTTACGTCGAAATAATCAGCGATCCGTATGAGCAGATAAATATCAGGCAGAGTGACGCCCCTCTCATACGCAGAGATAGACTGTCTCCCGATATGCAGCTCCAGAGCGAGAGTTGTCTGTTTGATTTCTTTCTGCAAACGCAGATTCCGTATGTTTTCACCGATAGTATTTTTCGTATACTCTTTCATTTGAACCCTCATGGCAGATATTTCTTCCTATAATTCTAACACTATTCCGATACTTCAGACCCCGTATATCCGGAAAATGAGTACAACAATACGTTGCATTTGAGTATTATGTGCCGGATTATCAGATAAAATAAATGTAAAATACTAAAGGGTGTGACGAGATACTGTGGAGAACCGGATCAGAGAATTACGCAATGAAAGAGGACTCAGGCAGGAAGACCTTGCCGGAATGATAAATGTTTCCCAACAGACGATAAGCCGGCTTGAAAGCGGAGAAAACGCTCTAACAGCAGATATACTGATAGATCTTTCGAGAGTTTTTCATGTATCTGCTGATTACATATTAAAACTGTCTGACTCAAGACTGACACAGGAATGGCAAATTGAAATTGATCAAAATAAGGAACGAAATACAGAACTCTGCCGGGTGTATGACAGGCTGAGCAGGACGAATCAGGAGCTTGTTTACCGTCTGATGGGACAGCTGGAAGAGCAGCAGAAAGAGAAATAGAGAATAACTGAAAATGAACATAAATAAATGAGAAAAGAAAGAATCTTATCCGGATTTTTTCTTTTTTTTATTGAATATATGATATAATTACAATAATTTATATGAACACGTTAATAATATCAGAATAAGAGCGATGGAGGATGAGTTATGTTAGAAAAAGTGGATCTGACGAAAAAAATCTCAAAAGAAGAATATAAGGAGAAAATGCCGCAGCTCGAAGCGAGGCTTGGGAGACTGCAGAGAGAGTGCAAAGCATTGGGTATCCCGGTCCTGATCGTATTCGAGGGATTCGGGGCTGCCGGAAAAGGTCTGCAGATCGGACATCTGATTCAGAGTATGGATCCGAGAGGGTTCGAGGTATATCCGATTAAAAATGAAACAGAGGAAGAACGGATGCATCCGTTTATGTGGAGATTCTGGACAAAGACGCCGGCCAGAGGAAGAATCGCCATATATGACGGGAGCTGGTATAGAAGAGTGCTTATTGACCGTTTTGAGAAACGGACAAAAAACAAGGATCTTCCGGCAACGTTCCATTCTATCAATTCGTTTGAACAGCAGCTTGCGGAAGACGGAAACTTGATCATTAAACTGTTTCTTGATATCGACAAGAAAGAGCAGAAGAAACGTTTTGACAAGCTTGAAAAGAACAAAGAGACTGCCTGGCGTGTCAGCCAGGGCGACAGGGAGCGCAATGCTCACTATGACGAGTACGCTTCGATGATGGAGGATATGCTCTTTAAGACAGATACAGATTATGCTCCGTGGACAATTATTGAGTCGATGGACCGCAGATTTGCCACTCTCAAGATCTATACGACGGTAATCAGGGCGATGGCGGATCAGATTGAGAAGGTGCAGCGCCAGAATGCCAAAAAAGCGACGGAAAAAGCGGATCAGACTATACTGGAAGAAAATTTAGAACCTGAGGGAAAATCCTGCGCAGATACTATCGAAGAGATCGCGCGCGAGACGGATGCCGAGATGAAGGAGCTCCAGGTATCGATTCTGTCAAAGGCAGACCTGACATTAAGTTACACGAGAGAAGAATACAAAGAAAAACTGGATAAACTTCAGAAAAAACTGGAAAAGCTTCACGGCGAACTGTACCGGAGAAGAATACCGGTCGTCCTTGGATTCGAAGGATGGGATGCCGGGGGAAAAGGCGGGGCGATCAAGCGCCTTACGGAAAAGATGGATCCCAGAGGATATGTGGTGAATCCTACGGCTTCACCGAATGATATAGAGAAAGCTCATCATTATCTCTGGAGATTCTGGAGAGCAATGCCGAAAGACGGGCATGTGGCTATTTTTGACAGAACCTGGTACGGACGCGTGATGGTAGAACGTATTGAGGGGTTCTGTACGACGGAGGAGTGGAAAAGGGCCTACAAAGAAATCAATGATATGGAGAAGGACCTTTATGATGCGGGCGCCATTGTGATCAAATTCTGGATGCACATCGACAAAGACGAACAGGAACGCAGATTTAAAGAACGTCAGGAAAATCCGGAGAAACAGTGGAAGATCACGGATGAAGACTGGAGAAACCGTGAAAAATGGGATCAGTATGAGGATGCGGTAAATGAAATGCTGATGCGCACCTCTACGGATTATGCGCCATGGATTGTCGTGGAAGGCAACAGCAAGTATTACGCACGTGTAAAAGTGCTTAAAACGGTAGTGGATGCGATTGAAGCCAGGTTGAGAGAGGAATGAGGTTATGACGATCAGGGAGCAGCTTGAGGAAAGGGAAACTAAATATCTGAGCCGTTATGCTACGTTGAGCCGTGATACAAAAGGGCGGGTAAGAGATGAACCGCAGTGCGATATCCGCCCGGTCTTTCAGAGAGACCGGGACCGGATCCTGCACTGCAAGGCTTTTCGCAGGCTGAAGCAGAAGACACAGGTATTTCTTCTGCCCAGCGGGGATCATTACAGGACCAGACTGACACATACACTGGAAGTTTCCCAGAACGCAAGGACAATAGCCAAGGCCCTGCGTCTGAATGAGGATCTCGTGGAGGCAATCGCCCTGGGACATGACCTGGGGCATACCCCATTCGGCCATGCGGGGGAGAGGGCGCTTAACACGGTCTATCATTTCTCTCATAATAAACAGAGTCTGCGGGTTGTTGACTGTATTGAGAAAGAGGGAAGAGGGCTGAATCTTACCTGGGAGGTGAGAGACGGGATACTCAATCACAAGACAGCCGGTCACCCTCATACTCTTGAGGGGCAGGTTATGAGGATTTCGGATAAGCTGGCTTATATATACCATGATATGGATGATGCGATCAGAGGAGGAATATTGACAGAAGACGATATCCCTGCGGATATCCGGAATGTGCTTGGTAATTCCTGCAAGGAAAGGCTGAACAGATTAATTCACGATGTGATCATCAACAGTATGGACCGCCCGGAGATCTGCATGTCACCTGCAGTAGAAAAGGCAATGGCAGATCTCAGAAAGTTTATGTTTGAGAATGTTTATCTTAATCCGAAGGCCAAAGGGGAGGAAGATAAAGCGGTACATATGATCGAGCAGCTCTTTGACTATTACATGAAGCGGCCGGAAGCGCTCCCGCAACAGTTCAGAAACGCGCTGGAACATACGGAAATCAGCCGGGAACAGGTTGTGTGCGATCACATTGCGGGAATGACAGATTCGTATGCAGTAAAGAAATTTCAGGATTATTTTGTTCCGGAATCATGGAAAATTTAAAAAAATAAAGGAAACCAAAAACTTTTGTCGAATATATATTATAGGGTATTCTTTATGGAGGCGGAACATGTACTATCCTGATGAGCTGATAGAAGAGATAAGGACAAGAAATGATATAGTAGATGTGATCTCCGGCTATGTCCGGCTGCAGAAAAAGGGCAGTTCATATTTTGGACTCTGCCCTTTTCATAATGAGAAATCACCCTCTTTTTCTGTCAGCAGACAGAAGCAGATGTATTACTGCTTCGGCTGCGGTGCGGGTGGAAATGTGTATACATTTCTGATGGAGTATGAAAATTTCTCTTTTGTGGAAGCGGTGAAATTTCTGGCGGACCGGGCCGGGATCGAACTTCCGGAGATGGAATACTCAAAAGAGGCAAAAGAAAAAGCAGACCTCAGGGCGTCAATACTGGAGGTGAATAAAAAGGCCGCCAGATATTATTATGTACAGCTGAAATCAGAACGTGGGAAAAAGGCCTATGCCTATCTGAAAGACAGGGGGCTTTCTGATGATACGATCAAAGCCTTCGGTCTCGGTTATTCGAATGTGTTCAGTGATGATCTGTACAAATATCTGCGGAAAGAGGGATACAGTGAGGAACTGATCCGCCAGGCGGGACTGATCAATACCGATGAGAAAAAGGGTGTTTATGACAAGTTCTGGAACAGGGTGATATTTCCGATCATGGATGTAAACAGCCGGGTGATCGGTTTCGGAGGGCGTGTGATGGGAGATGCAAAACCGAAGTATCTGAATTCCCCGGAGACGCCTGTATTTGATAAGAGCAGGAACCTGTACGGCTTGAACCGGGCTCGGACGTCGCGAAAGCCATATTTTCTTCTCTGTGAAGGCTACATGGACGTGATCTCTCTGCATCAGGCGGGTTTTACCAATGCCGTAGCTTCTCTGGGGACGGCCCTTACACCCGGGCATGCTTCCCTGATCAAAAGATATGTGAAGGAAGTTTATCTTACATATGACAGTGACGATGCCGGTACACGGGCTGCGCTGAGGGCGGTCCCGATCTTACGTGAAGCGGGGATTTCGGCTAAAGTAGTCCGCATGGATCCCTATAAAGATCCGGATGAATTTATAAAAAATCTGGGAGCGGAGGAATACGAGAAGCGCATTCAGAATGCGAGAAACGGATTCATGTTCAGTCTGGAGATGCTGGAAAAAGAGTATGATATGGCATCACCCGAGGGAAAAACAGATTTCTTCCGGGAGACGGCGAGACGGCTGATGAATTTTGAAGACGAACTGGAACGAAACAACTATATCGAGGCAGTGGCATCTGCCTATAAAGTGAGCAGGGAGAGTCTTGAAAAACTCGTCGCAAAAACTGCCGTGAATTCCGGTATGGCCAGACCCGCGTCGAGACCGAAGCGGGCGGATGGCACAGCGAAAGAAAAGAAAAAAGAAGAAGGTATCCTGACATCCCAGAAAGCACTTCTTACATGGATGATCGAGGATGAAAACCTCTTCGGAAAGGTCGGCAGTTACATCCATCCGGATGATTTCGCTCCGGGAATTTACCGGAAAGTAGCGGAGCTGCTCTACGAACAGTATGAGAATGGCAGTCTGAATCCGGCTGCTATCCTGAATCATTTTACTGAGGAAGAAGATCACAGGGAAGCCGCGTCACTGTTCAATACTAAGATCAGGCAGTTGGAGACGAAGGAAGAGGAGGAACAGGCCCTGAAGGAAGTTATTCTCCGGGTTAAGAGCCACAGCATCGACGAGAGAACCCGCATGCTTGATCCGACAGATATGGCGGGACTTCAGAAGCTGATGGAAGAAAAACGCAAGCTGGAAGGCTTGAGGACACTGCATATTTCTATTGATTAAGGATAAAATAAAACAAGATAGCCCGCGCCTGTGCGCCGGCAAAGGAAGGATGGACACATGGAAGAGAACACACAGAAGTTTCTGGAAAGAATGAATGAACTGGTAGCGCTGGGAAAGAAAAAGAAGAGCATACTGGATGTTCAGGAGATCAATGATTTCTTTACAGATATGGAACTGACAACCGAGCAGATGGAGAAGGTGTTTGACTATCTGGAGGCAAATAATATCGATGTCCTGCGCATTAACAGTGATTCCGATGATGATGCGGATATGGATATTGACGGTATCATATCTGACGAGGAAGAAGTAGATATGGAGAATATCGATCTGTCTGTTCCGGAAGGTGTGAGCATTGAGGATCCGGTCCGCATGTATCTGAAAGAGATCGGTAAAGTGCCCCTCTTAAGTGCCGAGCGTGAGATCGAACTTGCCAAGAGAATGGAAGAAGGAGATGAGGATGCGAAGAAAGAGCTTGCGGAAGCGAATCTTCGTCTCGTTGTCAGCATTGCAAAAAGGTATGTGGGAAGAGGCATGCTCTTCCTTGACCTGATACAGGAAGGAAATCTCGGTCTGATCAAGGCGGTAGAGAAATTTGATTATCATAAAGGATATAAATTCAGCACCTATGCTACATGGTGGATCCGTCAGGCAATCACCAGGGCAATCGCAGATCAGGCCAGAACGATCCGTATTCCGGTGCATATGGTCGAGACAATCAATAAGCTGATCCGTGTGTCCAGACAGCTGCTGCAGGAACTTGGAAGAGAGCCTCTTCCGGAGGAGATCGCAAAAGAACTGGATATGCCTGTGGACAGAGTGCGTGAAATTCTAAAGATTTCCCAGGAACCGGTATCCCTGGAAACACCGATTGGCGAGGAAGAGGACAGTCATCTGGGCGATTTTATTCAGGACGACAATGTTCCGGTGCCGGCTGAAGCCGCGGCCCAGACATTGTTAAAGGAGCAGCTTGACGAAGTGCTGGATACGTTGACGGAGAGGGAACAGAAAGTACTCCGCCTGCGTTTTGGCATGAATGACGGACGAGCCCGTACACTTGAGGAAGTAGGTAAAGAGTTCGATGTTACGAGAGAACGTATCCGTCAGATCGAGGCGAAAGCCCTCAGAAAACTGAGACACCCGAGCCGCAGCAGAAAACTGAGAGACTACTTAGACTAACAGTTCAGCCATGCGTAGCTTTATCCAAAGGAATATGCTTGCATATTCAATCGGATAAAGCTACGCATGGCGCGGCTGAACTGTGGATGGAGAAAGTATGGAATTATCGAAACGTTTAAACGCGGTTGCCTCACTGGTTACGGAGGGTTACAGACTGGCGGATATCGGGACAGATCATGCATACATCCCGATTTATCTGGTCAGCTCCGGCAAGATACCGGAGGCGGTCGCTATGGATGTAAACCGCGGTCCTCTACTGAGGGCAGAAGAAAATATCCGGGCGAATGGACTGCAGAATAAGATCAAAACCCGCATCTCAGACGGATTTTCCGCTCTGAATAGAGAAGAAGCTGATTCTGCGGTGATCGCGGGAATGGGCGGATCACTGACAATCCGCATACTGAGAGAGGGAGCCGGTCTTGTGTGCTCCTTGAAGGAATGTATCCTTCAGCCCCAGTCGGAGATAGAAAAAGTCAGAGCCTTTCTTTTAGAGGAAGGCTTTTTCTTTCTCGGAGAAGATATGGTGGAAGAGGATGGGAAATATTATCCCATGATGAAAGTAAGACCGCCTCAGGGCAGATGCGGAGCCCGGAATGAACCGGACTGGAATGAAACGGAACTACGGTATGGGAAGCTCCTGCTGAGAGAAAGGAACCCTGTGCTCAGGGAATATCTCCGGCGGGAAATCTGTATACGTACCGGGATTCTGGACAGACTGAAGGACAGAAATTCACCGGATGTGCAGCGCAGGATAGCGGAACTGGAAGAAGAATTGAAAATAGCAGAGAAAGGGATGGATCATTATGCTGTGTAAAGAAATCATGCAGGTTATTGAGGCGACGTATCCGAGAAGTGCGGCGCTTGATTTTGATAATGTAGGGCTCCTTGCGGGAAGAACGGAAAAAGAGGTAAACCGTGTTTATCTGGCGCTTGACGCGACAGACGGCGTCATTGACCGTGCGATTGAGGCGGAGGCAGATATGCTGATCACACATCACCCATTGATTTTTTCACCGTTGAAAAAGGTGACAGACGAAGACTTTATCAGCAGGAGAGTAGTGAAACTGATCCAAAATGATATCGCTTACTATGCTATGCACACGAACTATGATGTACTTGGAATGGCCTCTCTTTCTGAGAAAATCCTGGGAATCAGGAATACACAGGTACTGGATGTTACTATGAGCGAAGACGGGAAAGAGGAAGGAATCGGCCGTGTAGGAGATCTTGAAAAAGTAATGACGCTGGAAGAATGCTGCGTCTATGTAAAGCATAGACTGAAGCTGGGAAGCCTTAAAGTGTTCGGTGATATGGACAAGAAGGTATCCAGACTCGCAATATCACCGGGATCAGGCAAATCAGCTGTCGCTCCGGCAATTGCAAAAGGCGCCGATGTACTTGTCACAGGAGATATCGGCCATCATGACGGCTTGGATGCTGTTGAGCAGGGACTTTCGGTCATTGATGCAGGTCATTACGGGACGGAATATATATTTATCGACGATATGAAACAGTTCCTTGAGGAAAAGCTGCCGGTGCTGGAAGTTATGACAACTCCGATCATACATCCGTTTCAGGTGATCTGATCAGGCGGGCCGGATCCGGAAAAGTGATCAGAGAGTGGCAAAAGTTGCGAGAATATTCCCGGGAGTGAAAGGAGGAGACAAATGTCTGCGCGTATGTGTAAAGTCACAGTGGACGGCAAGGTAAGAGAATATAAGGCAGGAACCACATATCAGGAGATTGCGGAAGAATTTCAGCCGTATTATGAGCATCAGATTGTGTTGGTGTTTGCCGGTGGATTCCATCTTCAGGAACTCAGAAAAACTGTGGAGAAAGACTGTGAACTGCGGTTTGTTACAACAGCAGATGAGATCGGCCGTGCAGCATATAAGAGAAGCATGTGTTTTCTTCTTGTCAAGGCAGTCCATGACGCTGCCGGACATGATAAGAAAGTGGAAAGGGTAAGAATCCATTTCTCACTGGACAAAGGATACTACTGTACGATAGAAGGCGGAGTAAAGCTCGATGAGGAATTTCTCCGAAAAGTATCGAATCGTATGATAGAATTGTCAGAACAGCGAATCCGGATCGGTAAAAGGTCTGTGCATACGGACGATGCGGTCGAACTTTTTCATAAATACGGGATGTATGACAAAGAGCGCCTTTTTGAGTATCGGCGCGTGTCTAAAGTTAATATATACAGCATCAATGAATTTGAAGATTACTATTATGGATATATGGTTCCGGATACGGGCTGCCTGAAATATTTTTCCCTGCATCTTTATGATGAGGGATTTGTGTTGCAGATGCCGACAATGGAAAAGCCGGAAGAAGTGCCGGAGTTTATACCAAGTCCAAAACTATTTCATGTGTTAAAAGAGTCTGTGGAATGGGGAGACTGTCAGGATATCGACACAGTGGGGGCTCTTAATGATATGATCACACAGAATGACATGCGGGAAGTGGTGCTTGTACAGGAGGCACATCAGGAGCGTCAGATCGGGGAAATCGCAAAACAGATTTCTGAAAAGAAAAATACAAGATTTGTACTGATCGCAGGGCCGTCTTCTTCGGGAAAGACGACATTTTCCCACAGACTGTCCATACAGCTCAGAGTCAACGGGCTGAAGCCTCATCCCATAGCCGTAGACAATTATTTTGTGGACAGAGAGCATACGCCCAGAGATAAGGATGGTAATTATAATTTCGAATGTCTGGAAGCGATTGATATTGAGAAGTTCAATACGGATATGGAAGCTCTTCTGCGGGGAGAGGAAGTATATCTGCCTGTATTTGATTTCAAGACAGGTAAGAGAAAATATGAGAATCATCCGAAGAAACTGGGAGCGAACGATATACTTGTGATAGAAGGGATACATTGCCTGAATCCGAAATTGACAGAGGCGATGAAGGATGAATGTAAATTCAAAATATATATTAGTTCTCTGACTCAGCTGAATATCGATGAACATAACCGTATTCCGTCCACGGACGGGCGTCTGATACGCAGGATTGTGCGTGACGCACGTACACGAGGCTCATCTGCTATGAGGACCATAGCAATGTGGGGATCGGTCCGCCGCGGGGAAGAGGAAAATATATTTCCCTATCAGGAGCAGGCGGATGTGATGTTTAATTCTTCTCTGCTCTATGAACTGGCGGTGCTTAAGCAGTATGTGGAGCCTCTGCTGTTCGGAGTGGATAAAGATTCGGAAGAGTATCTGGAAGCGAAACGGCTGCTGAAATTTTTCGACTATTTTGTGGGAATCGGAAGCGAATATGTGCCGACGAATTCCCTGTTAAGAGAATTCATCGGCGGCGGATGCTTCCGCGTATAAATCTGTTGGAATCAGATTATATATTGAAACTAATAGATTTTTTTGAGATATTCCATTTTAGCTGTCATATTCTGCAGGAGCAGATCGGCAAGAGTAATCGCGGTCATTGATTCCACCACTACAACTGCGCGGGGGACGATGACGGGATCATGCCGTCCGAGCACAGTAATCTCGGTGTTTTCTCCGGAGGTATTGACGGTGTGCTGTGTCCTGGCGATGGATGAGGTAGGCTTGACAGCGGCTCTTAAGATCAGTCTGGAACCGTCGCTCATGCCACCCAGAGATCCTCCTGCGTGATTGGTTTTTTTACAGATATGTCCGTCTTCAGCGAAGAAAGGATCGTTATTCTGGCTGCCGGTTGACAGTGCGGCTTTAAATCCGTCACCGATTTCCACTCCTTTGACAGCACCGATGGACATGACTGCCTGTGCAAGAAGAGCATCAAGCTTTTCAAATACCGGTTCTCCGAGTCCGACCGGGAGCCTGTCGGCTATACATTCGATAATGCCTCCGCATGAGTCTCTTTCGGCCATGAGAGAAGAAATATATTCACCGGCCTGTTCTGCCACAGCATTGTTTGGCATGTACAGGCTGTTTTCTTCTATTTCTGAATAATGATAATCTTTTTCTTCAATTGCGAAGGGACCGATTGCTTTTGTATACGCGCGGACAGAGATCCCAAGTTCGCCCAGAAGAAGAGAAGCGACGGCGCCGGCAGCAACTCTTCCGATTGTTTCGCGGCCGGAGGAACGTCCGCCGCCTCTGTAATCACGGATCCCGTATTTTTCTGTAAAAGGATAGTCTGCGTGTCCGGGACGGTACAGCTCTGCAATATTACCGTAATCCCTGGAACGCTGATCCTGATTGCGAACGAGAAGTGAGATAGGAGTTCCGGTAGTTTTCCCTTCGAATACTCCGGATAGAATCTCTACGGAATCAGCTTCATTTCTTTTTGTTGTATATTTGCTCTGCCCCGGTTTGCGGCGGTCAAGAAATATCTGAATCTGTTCTTCGGAAAGCGCAAGTCCGGCCGGACATCCGTCTATCACGACACCGATTCCGGGACCATGGGATTCGCCCCATGTTGTTATTCGGAAAATTTTACCAAATGATGAACCACTCATAATTATAGATGTTCTCCTTTCTGAAATTGTACATAAAAATAATTATATAGGAAGATACCTGTTATTGACAAGTGTAAGTGTACTTTACTTTTTGAACTATACGTACTATAATGTTGAAGAGATTGGGTAAAGGAGAGAAGATTGACTGATGGACAGAAATAAAAAGCTTAAATCTGAATTACATCAGGAAGACATAGATATCAAAGACGACAGCACATATGAAGAGGTTCCTGAAGAAGAGCTGGCGGATGATTTTGATGAAAATATTACAGATGAAAAAGCTATAGCAGAAGAAACTACAGATGAAGGAATTCCGTCTGAAGATATTACAGACGAAAATACTGCAGATGAGACGGATGGCCCGAAGAAAAATGAGGAGAATGCGGAAGAACCTTCCGTGAAACCGGTGAGACGGAGACGAAAGAAAAGAAGAAAAGCCGGGAAAAAGAGAGTGAAGAAGACGATGAGCAAAAAGCCGTGGATTATTGCCGGAAGTATTATCGGTGCGCTGGCAGTGATTTATCTTGGAGTTTCCGTGTTTTTTATGAGCCATTTTCTTGTGAATACTACAGTTAACGGAAAAGATTTTTCCGGAAAAACAGTTGCTGATGTGGAAGAATATCTGAAAGCACAGGTTGCAGACTATGAGCTTACCGTAGTTGAACAGAACAACACATCTGATGTGATCACGGGATCGGAAATATCTCTTGCCTATAAAGATAACTCCCAGGTGAAAGATGCTCTGGATGCGCAGAACCAGCTTCTGTGGATCACATCCCTGTTCTCAAAGTCCAATGCGGACGTTTCTATTGAAGTGGAGTATGATGAGGCCGCACTTGATGAGAGAATACAAAATCTTCAGGCAGTTACCGCCGAGCAGACAGATCCGGTGGCGGCGCACCCGGAATATGACGGCAATTCTTTCGTTGTTAAAAAGGAACAGTATGGTACAAAAGTGGATATGGATGTGCTGAAAGCAAAGGTCGAGCAGTATATTTCCGAGTTCAATCCTACTCTTGATATGATGGATGAAGAATGTTATGTCATGCCTGCTTATACGTCGGATTCCCCGGAAGTACAGGCAGCCTGTGACGAGATGAATTCGTATCTGAAAGCCAGCATCACCTATCCGATGGATGAAAAAGTAGTAGTAGACAAAGAACTGATTTCCGGATGGGTCACATATGATGATAAGATGAATGTCACTTTTGATGAGGATGCCGTCAGAGATTGGATGAGAGAGTTCGGCAGCAAATATGATACGGTCGGGAAAACAAGATCGATCACGACGCCTACTGGAAAGTCCGCGGAAGTGTCCGGCGGTACATACGGGTGGTCTGTCGATGAAGACAAAGAAACAGAAAATCTGATAAACAGCATCAAAAACGGTGAAGTGGCGGAGAGAGAACCTGCCTATAATCAGAAAGCGGCTTCGCACAGCGCTCAGGACTGGGGCAGTACTTATATAGAAGTAGATATCGCGGCACAGCATATGTGGTATATCGTAGACGGATCTGTTGCGATGGAATCAGATGTGGTCACAGGACTTCCGGCAGACGGAAGGGATACACCGACAGGTGTTTATTCTATATTATATACGGAGCGCGATTCTACTCTGAAAGGAGAGACTGATCCGGCTACGGGAAAACCGAGTTACGAGACGCCGGTTGCGTTCTGGATGCCGTTTACGTGGCAGGGACACGGGTTCCATGACGCTACATGGCAGTCATCATTCGGCGGTGACCGTTATCTGACCAACGGATCCCACGGATGTGTCAATATGCCGTATGATAAAGCAGAACAGCTGTTCGGCATGATCAGCGCGGGAACTCCGGTTGTTATCCATAATTAAGCCGGAATCGGAAATTTATTAGCAGACAAGGAAGATAAGGATATAAATAATATGTATGAACTTCTGAAAAAAGACGGAATGGCGAAGCGGGGCAGATTCCATACAGTACACGGTACGATCGAGACTCCTGTATTTATGAATGTAGGGACAGCCGCCGCAATCAAGGGCGCTGTATCAACAGATGATCTCAGAACAATAAAAACACAGGTGGAACTCTCGAACACATATCATCTGCATGTGCGTCCGGGCGACGAAATAGTGAAGAAACTTGGAGGTCTTCACCGCTTTATGAACTGGGACAAGCCGATACTGACAGATTCGGGAGGATTTCAGGTGTTTTCGCTTGCTTCCCTGCGAAAGATAAAGGAGGAAGGAGTACATTTCCATTCTCATATCGACGGAAGAAAGATTTTTATGGGACCGGAGGAAAGCATGCAGATCCAGTCGAATCTGGCTTCTACCATTGCCATGGCTTTTGACGAATGCCCGTCAAGCGTGGCGGATAAGAAATATATCCAGAATTCTGTAGAACGTACAGCGCGCTGGCTGAAACGCTGTAAAGATGAGATGGCCCGGCTGAATTCTCTTCCGGATACGATCAATCCGCATCAGATGCTCTTTGGCATCAATCAGGGGGGCGTATATGAGGATATCCGTATCGCTCACGCACAGATGATCACAGAACTGGATCTGGACGGATATGCAGTAGGAGGCCTGGCAGTAGGGGAAAGCCATGAGGAAATGTACCGGATCCTGGAGGCTGTGGTTCCTTATCTGCCGGATAATAAGCCGACTTATCTGATGGGCGTCGGTACTCCGGCAAATATTCTCGAGGCGGTGGATCGCGGTGTTGACTTTTTCGACTGTGTATATCCGTCACGTAACGGAAGACATGGCCATGTGTACACCAATCACGGGAAAATGAATCTTTTTAATGCAAAGTACGAACTGGATGACCGTCCTATAGAAGAGGGCTGCGGATGTCCTGCCTGCAGAAGTTACAGCAGAGCATATATACGGCATCTGCTCAAGGCAAAAGAGATGCTGGGAATGCGTCTGTGCGTCCTTCACAATCTGTATTTCTATAATACAATGATGGAGGAGATCAGGGATGCTATCGATGCCGGCGAGTATAAGGCATATAAGAAAAAGAAATTGGACGGGATGATGGGGCATTAGATGACATTTTTCATGTTTTTCCAAAAGAGTCTTGAAGAAAACGACGTTTTTGTGTATAGTAGACTTATTGCCGGATAGAAAGTTAGGAGGAAATATATTATGGGTGAAATAGCTAGTATGCTGATTCTGTGGGTGGTTGTGATCGGACTTATGTGGTTCCTGCTCATGCGTCCTCAGAAGAAAGAGCAGAAGAGAGTACAGGCAATGCTGGCGTCCATGGAAGTGGGAGATACAGCACTGACAACAAGCGGATTCTATGGTGTGATCATTGATATTACAGATGATGATGTAATCGTTGAGTTTGGAAATAATAAGAACTGCCGCATCCCGATGCAGAAGGCGGCGATCGCTCAGATTGAAAAACCGAGTGCAGAGTAAGGAAAAAACAGGATCAGTGGCCGGATAAAGATCAGTCGATAGACGGATTTTTATCCGGTTTTTTTATGGCTGTATAATAACAGCCCGGTACGGAAAATTTTAGAGCGCCCTCTATTTTTTGCCCGTAATACTTGAAACACTTTCCGAAATGAGGTATGATAGACATTGATATTTTAGATTTGGAAGGATGAGCGGTTATGAATATGAAGATCGGAGTAATAAAGGGGGATGGCATCGGCCCAGAGATCGTGGATGAGGCGCTGAAAGTTCTCGACAGGATCGCGGAGGTTTACGGTCATTCCTTTTCTTATACACAGCTTTTGATGGGGGGAGCATCCATTGACGCTAACGGCGTGCCTCTGACAGATGAGACGCTTGAAGCCGCAAAGGCAAGCGATGCGGTCCTGATGGGATCCATTGGCGGAGACGCGAAAACGTCTCCCTGGTATCAGCTGGAACCATCCAGACGTCCGGAGGCCGGACTGTTAGCCCTGAGAAAAGGACTGAACCTCTTTGCAAATTTAAGACCGGCAGTGCTGTATCCTGAGCTGAAGGGCGCGTGCCCGCTGAAAGAGGAGATTGCCGATCGCGGATTTGACATGATGATCATGAGAGAACTGACCGGAGGGCTTTATTTCGGAAAGAGGAGCACAGAAGAGGTTGACGGAGTTCTCGTGGCAAAGGATGAGCTGACATACAGTGAGACAGAGATCCGGAGAATTGCAAAGCGAGGCTTTGACATTGCCATGAAGAGACGGAAAAAGGTGACCAGCGTGGATAAGGCGAATGTGCTGGATTCTTCCAGACTGTGGAGAAAAGTCGTGGAGGATGTGGCGAAAGACTATCCGGAAGTTACACTGGAACATATGCTGGTTGACAACTGCGCGATGCAGCTTGTAAAGGATCCGGCCCAGTTTGACGTGATACTGACAGAGAATATGTTCGGAGACATTCTTTCTGATGAGGCCAGTATGGTGACAGGTTCTATCGGAATGCTCGCAAGCGCCAGCTTAAATGAGACAAAATTCGGACTCTATGAGCCGAGCGGAGGTTCGGCACCGGATATTGCAGGACAGGGGATTGCAAATCCGATTGCGACAATCCTGTCAGCGGCTATGATGCTTCGTTACTCCTTTGATCTTGACGAGGAGGCGGAAGCTGTAGAGAAAGCTGTATCCGCAGTGCTGAGAGACGGATACCGCACGATCGATATTATGACTGACGGCATGAAACAGATCGGAACAAAAGAGATGGGAGACAGGATCTGTGCATATATTAAATAATGGCAGCAGCCTGACATACAGCCGGCAGCAGTAAAACGGCGGGAAACCGGGATATATTCAGATAATAAGAGAAAGAGAGGAATTGACAGATGAGAAGTGATACAGTGACAAAAGGCGTACAGCAGGCACCCCACAGATCTTTATTTAACGCTCTGGGCATGACGCAGGAAGAGCTTGACAGACCGCTGATCGGCGTGGTCAGCTCTTATAACGAAATCGTACCGGGGCATATGAATCTTGACAAGATTACCGAGGCGGTCAAGATGGGTGTCGCAATGGCGGGCGGCACTCCGATCGTTGTTCCGGCAATCGCGGTGTGCGACGGTATTGCCATGGGACATATCGGGATGAAGTATTCACTCGTCACAAGAGATCTGATCGCCGATTCTACAGAAGCACTCGCGATGGCGCACCAGTTTGACGGGCTCGTGATGATTCCGAACTGCGACAAGAATGTGCCGGGCCTTTTAATGGCTGCGGCACGTGTCAATATACCTACGATCTTTGTCAGCGGCGGCCCTATGCTTGCCGGCCATGTGAAGGGCGGGCGTACGAGCCTGTCCAGTATGTTCGAGGCAGTGGGAGCTCATGCGGCAGGAAAGATCACTGACGAGGAACTGTGCGAGTATGAAAATAAAGCATGTCCTACCTGTGGTTCCTGCTCCGGAATGTATACTGCAAACAGCATGAACTGTCTGACGGAAGCACTGGGAATGGGACTTCGCGGCAACGGTACTATCCCGGCCGTATATTCCGCAAGACTGCAGCTCGCGAAGCATGCGGGCATGCAGGTAATGGAACTGGTGAGAAAGAATATCAGACCACGCGACATCATGACAGAAGACGCTATCCTTAATGCGCTGACTGTAGATATGGCACTCGGATGCTCCACGAACAGTATGCTGCATCTCCCGGCTATTGCCCATGAGATCGGAATGGACTTTGAGATTGATTTTGCGAACAGTATCAGCGAGAAGACACCGAATCTGTGCCATCTGGCGCCGGCAGGACATACATATATCGAGGATCTCAATGAGGCCGGCGGAGTATACGCGGTCATGAATGAGCTGAGCAAGAAAAATCTGTTAAATCTGGACTGCATGACAGTTACGGGAAAAACAGTGGGAGAAAATATTGCCGGATGCGAGAACTTAAATCCTGAAGTGATCCGTCCGATCGACAATCCGTACAGCGAGACCGGCGGACTTGCCGTCCTTAAGGGAAATCTGGCACCGGACGGAAGTGTTGTGAAACGTTCTGCTGTCTGCGATGAGATGCTGGTGCATGAAGGACCGGCAAGGATCTTCGAGAGCGACGAAGAGGCGACAGAAGCGATCAAGACCGGAAAAATCAACCCGGGAGATGTCATTGTTATACGCTACGAAGGACCGAAAGGCGGACCGGGCATGAGAGAGATGCTCAATCCGACTTCGGCGATCGCAGGGTATGGTCTGGGCTCTACGGTTGCCCTGATCACGGACGGACGCTTCAGCGGCGCTTCCCGCGGCGCTTCTATCGGACACGTATCGCCTGAGGCGGCTGTAGGCGGCCCGATCGCACTGGTGGAAGAGGGTGATATTATTAAGATCAATATACCGGAACTTAAACTGGAACTTGATATCTCTGATGAAGAGATGGCTGCGAGAAAAGCAAAATGGCAGCCGAGAGAGCCGAAGGTTAAGACAGGATATCTTGCCAGATATGCCGCTATGGTAACTTCCGGCAACAGAGGTGCTATTCTCGAAGTACCGGGGAAGAAGGCGGATTAAGTGAGTCTGAGTTGAAAGGAGCGTAAGAAAAAAGCATGCAGTTAAATGGAGCTGAGATAGTAATAGAGTGCCTGAAAGAGCAGGGGGTAGATACGGTATTCGGGTACCCGGGCGGAGCCATCCTTAATGTTTACGATGAGCTGTATAAACACCGGGACGAGATACGTCATATCCTGACTTCCCACGAGCAGGGAGCCTCCCATGCTGCGGACGGCTATGCACGTGCCACGGGGAAGGTCGGCGTATGTCTGGCTACCAGCGGACCGGGCGCGACGAACCTTGTGACCGGAATCGCCACGGCATATATGGATTCTATTCCGATCGTTGCGATCACATGCAATGTGGGCGTGTCACTGCTGGGAAAGGACAGTTTTCAGGAGATTGATATCACCGGTATCACGATGCCGATCACAAAATACAGTTTTATCGTGAAAGATGTGACAAAACTTGCCGATACGATCCGCAAAGCTTTCCGGATTGCAAAGTCCGGAAGACCCGGACCGGTTCTGATTGATATTCCGAAAGATGTGACGGCTGCAGTTACGGAGTATGAGCGTCAGGAGCTTGGGAAATATGTCCCTGAGCATCCGGATATCAGTGAAGAGAAGATCAAAAAAGTACTTTCTATGCTGGAAGAGTCAGAAAAACCGTTTGTGTTTGTCGGCGGAGGAGCCGTCCTTTCCGGAGCAAGCGACGAGCTGATGGAATTTGTGGATAAGATGGATGCGCCTGTTGCCGATACACTTATGGGAAAAGGTGCTTTTCCGGGAACAGACCCGCGTTATACGGGGATGCTCGGTATGCACGGAACCAAGACTTCGAATTACGGTGTGAGTGAATGTGATCTCCTGGTTGTGCTGGGGGCAAGGTTCAGCGACCGTGTTACTGGAAACACACAGACATTTGCAAAGAATGCAAAAATACTGCAGATCGACATTGATGCGGCTGAGATCAACAAAAACATCCTTGTTTCAGAGGAAGTGATCGGAGATGTGAAAGAGGTCCTGTGCATATTGAACCGCAATCTTAAACAGCAGGATCACAGACCGTGGCTTGAGAAAATTGAAGCCTACAAGGAAAAATATCCGCTGAAATATCATCCGGATGTGCTGACAGGGCCGTTTATTGTGGAAGAAATTTACCGTCAGACAAAAGGTGAAGCGTTGATTGTTACAGAAGTAGGACAGCATCAGATGTGGGCGGCTCAGTATTATAAATATACGAAGCCGAGGACACTTCTTACATCGGGCGGACTGGGAACCATGGGATACGGACTCGGGGCATCTATGGGAGCTAAAGTCGGCTGTCCGGATAAAACAGTGGTAAATATTGCCGGCGACGGCTGTTTCCGTATGAATATGAATGAGATAGCCACCGCAGTCAGACACAATATACCGATCATTGAGATTGTGGTCAACAATCATGTGCTCGGTATGGTGCGTCAATGGCAGGATCTTTTTTATGACGAGCGCTACTCTGCCACAGTGCTGCGCGATTCGGTTGATTTCGCGAAAGTGGCGGAAGCGATGGGCGCGGTCGGCATTCATGTAGAGACACAGGATGAGTTTAAAGAGGCGTTTAAGAAAGCTCTTTCGTTGAACCGACCGGTTGTGATCGACTGTCAGATCGGCAGTGATGATAAGGTATGGCCGATGGTGGCGCCCGGAGCGGATATCAAAGAAGCATTTGACGAGGAGGATATGAAAAATGAGCAGAGTGTATAACTTTTCAGCGGGACCGGCAGTACTTCCGGAGGAAGTGCTTAAAGAGGCGGCAGCAGAGATGCTGGATTATAACGGAACCGGTATGTCGGTGATGGAGATGAGTCATCGTTCTAAGGCGTTTGAGGAGATCATCACGACAGCAGAGCAGGATATCAGAGATCTTATGGGAATTCCGGATAACTACAGAGTGCTGTTCCTGCAGGGCGGTGCGTCCCAGCAGTTTGCTATGATACCGATGAACCTGATGAAGAACCGTGTGGCAGATTACATCATCACGGGACAGTGGGCGAAAAAAGCGGCAAAAGAGGCTGAGAAATACGGGAAAGTCAACCGGATCGCTTCTTCAGAGGACAAAACATTTTCTTACATTCCGGACTGCTCCGATCTTCCGGTATCCGAGGATGCGGATTATGTGTATATCTGCGAGAACAATACGATTTATGGAACTAAGTTCAAAGAACTGCCGAATACAAAGGGCAAGACACTGGTGGCAGATGTTTCATCCTGTTTCCTGTCCGAACCTGTTGACGTGACAAAATACGGTGTGATCTACGGCGGTGTTCAGAAGAATATCGGACCTGCCGGTGTAGTCATTGTGATTATCCGCGAGGATCTGATCACGGAAGACGTACTTCCGGGTACTCCGACGATGCTTACATACAAGACACATGCGGATGCAAAGTCTCTCTACAATACACCGCCGGCATATGGAATCTATATCTGCGGCAAGGTGTTTAAGTGGATCAAAGCCCAGGGCGGACTTGCGGCGATGAAAGAGAGAAATGAGAAGAAGGCAAAAGTTCTCTATGACTTCCTGGATCAGAGTAAACTTTTTAAAGGGACTGTGGTACCTAAAGACCGTTCCCTTATGAACGTGCCGTTTGTGACAGGAAATGCTGATCTGGATGCGAAGTTTGTAAAAGAAGCAAAAGAAGCAGGGCTCGAGAATCTGAAAGGACACAGGACAGTCGGCGGCATGCGTGCAAGCATTTACAATGCAATGCCTTATGAGGGTGTTGTGGCACTTGTTGACTTTATGAAGAAATTTGAAGAGGAGAATCTGTAGGATGTATAAATATCATTGCCTGAATCCGATCTCGGAAGTGGGATTAGGACAGCTGGATGAAAACTATGTTGTTACCGGAGATGTTGAAGAGGCAGATGCCATTCTCGTGCGAAGCGCCAAGATGCATGATATGGAGTTCAGTAAGAATTTAAAAGCGATTGCCCGTGCCGGAGCAGGAGTAAATAATATTCCGCTGGACCGCTGTGCAGATGAGGGGATTGTTGTATTCAATACGCCGGGTGCGAACGCGAACGGCGTAAAAGAGCTTGTGATTGCAGGAATGCTGCTGGCTGCCCGTGATATCATTGGCGGTATCAACTGGGTACAGGAGTATGAAGAGGACGGAGATATCGCAAAGATCACAGAGAAGAAGAAAAAGGCCTTTGCAGGAACCGAGCTGCAGGGTAAGAAACTTGGCGTGATCGGACTGGGAGCGATCGGTGTCCGTGTGGCAAATGTGGCCGTACATCTCGGGATGGATGTCTACGGATATGATCCTTATGTGTCTGTTGACGCTGCGTGGATGCTCTCCCGAAGCATTCATCATGCGAAAACTGTGGATGAACTGTACAAGGAGTGTGATTATATCACAATCCATGTACCTGCAACAGAGGACACAAAAGGTATGATTGACAAGAATGCGATCAGCCTGATGAAGGATGGCGTTGTTATCCTGAACCTTGCACGCGACGTGCTGGTTGAGCAGGAGGATATTGTAGATGCGCTTGTCTCCGGAAAAGTACGCTCCTATGTGACAGACTTCCCGACAAAGGAGATTGTGGGTGTGAAAAATGCCATTGTGATCCCGCATCTCGGTGCGTCTACAGAGGAATCAGAAGATAACTGCGCAAAGATGGCGGCGGAAGAATTGAGAGATTTTCTTGAAAACGGCAACATTACCCATTCGGTCAATTATCCTGACTGTAATATGGGTCCTAAAGGAGCCGGACAGAGGATTACAATCCTGCACAAGAATATTCCGAACATGCTGGGACAGTTCACCACACTGCTGGCAGAAAAAGGCATGAATATCGCCCTTATGACAAATAAGAGCAGGAAAGAGTACGCATATACTATGATCGATGTTGATACAGAAGTATCATCAGAACTGGAAGAGCAGATCGCATCTGTAAGCGGAGTGCTCAAAGTCAGAGTAATCCGGTAAGGGGGCTAGGTTCGATCCGAAAGAACTGAAAAGCTGATCGGAAAGAGAAATATAAACGTCAGGCCTGAGCGGCTGACAGCGACAGAGAGGTCGGAAGAGATACAGGGAATCTGTGTCTTTCCGGCTTCTTTTATTTTTTAAGAAAGTCTGTCCTAAATCAAATAGATTGATATTTGTTTATTGACAAGAATTGCATTATTGTATACAATTATGCACGAATACAAGAATACACTGCGAAATTGACGGAGGAAGAGAGCAATGGAAGACAGAAAAGTATTTTTAAATGAGCATACAAATCTCCTGGAACTTGAGGAGCACATGTACCCGTTGGTAGACGTGGATACACCGAATGTGTTCCGCAATCTGTTCCGCTACGATGAGATACCGAAAATAGCGTTTAACGACAGGATCGTGCCTCACCACATGCCGGACGAGATATGGATCACTGATACGACTTTCCGGGACGGACAACAGTCCAGAGCGCCATATACCTCAGAACAGATTGTAACGATCTATGACTATCTGCACCGCCTGGGAGGTCCAAAAGGGAAGATCCGCCAGAGTGAGTTCTTCCTTTACAGCAAAAAAGACAGAGACGCAGTGTACCGCTGCCTGGAAAAAGGGTATGAATTTCCGGAAGTGACAAGCTGGATCCGGGCCAGCAGAAAAGACTTTGAGCTCGTAAAGGAGATTGGCCTGAAAGAGACAGGAATACTGGTGAGCTGTTCGGATTATCATATTTTTTATAAACTGAAGATGACGAGAAAACAGGCAATGGAGCATTATCTTTCTGTGGTACGCGAGTGTATGGAGACAGGCGTCAGACCGCGCTGCCATCTGGAAGACATCACCAGATCAGATATCTACGGATTCGTGATACCGTTCTGTGTCGAATTGATGAAACTGATGGAAGAATATAAGATACCGGTGAAAATCCGTGTCTGCGATACGATGGGGTATGGTGTAAATTACCCCGGAGCAGTGATTCCGAGATCTATACCGGGTATTATTTACGGACTGATGACTCATGCGGGAGTGCCCAGTGAGCTGATTGAATTTCACGGTCACAATGATTTTTATAAAGCTGTAAATAATTCCAGTACAGCCTGGCTCTACGGCGCGAGCGGTGTCAACTGTTCTCTGTTCGGTATCGGAGAGCGGACGGGCAACACGCCTTTGGAGGCAATGGTATTTGAGTATGCGCAGCTCAGAGGCACACTGGATGGTATGGATACGACGGTCATCACGGAACTTGCAGAATATTATGAGAAGGAGATTGGATATCATATTCCTTCGAGAACACCTTTTGTAGGAAAGAATTTTAATGTGACAAGAGCGGGTATCCACGCGGACGGAATGCTGAAGAACGAAGAAATCTATAATATATTTGATACGGACAAATTCCTGAACCGGCCGGCTCTTGTATCTGTTTCAAATACTTCGGGGGCGGCAGGAATCGCATACTGGATCAATACATATTATAAACTTTCCGGAGAGCGCGAAGTAGACAAAAATTCAGAACTGGTGCAGAGAGTAAAGGCGAGCGTGGATAAAGAATACGAAGATGGCAGGGTTACGGTCTTGACAGATGAGGAATTAATTGACAAAATAAACAGTGTGTGCGAAGAGCTGCATATGACATTGTGACCAGGAGGACTTCAGAATGGAAGAATACCAGGATCACTCTCTGAGCGGACGTGTTTTCCAGAAAATCCGTGAGGATATTCTCAACGGAAAATACAAGGAGAATGATGAACTCAGAGAGAATACCATCGGCAGAGAAATGGGAGTGAGCCGTACTCCCGTCAGAGAGGCGCTTCGTCAGCTGGAGCTGGAGGGCCTTGTGACGATCATACCCAACAGAGGGGCTTATGTGACAGGCATCAGCCAGAAAGATATCTGGGATATATACATGGTGCGGTCACATCTGGAAGGATTGTGTGCCAGATGGGCCACGGAGCACATCACGGAGAAACAGCTTGATGAACTGGAAGAAACGTTGATGCTCTCTGAATTTCAGATGAACAAAGAAAGCGGATTCAGCGTACAGCAGGTAGCTGGCCTTGACAGCAGATTTCATGCGATTCTCTATGAGGCTTCGGGAAGCAGGATTTTATGCCACGTTCTGACTGATTTTCATAATTATGTGCAGATGGCAAGAAAGTCATCTATCGTTTCAGAAGAGAGGGCAAGAAAATCCATACGGGAGCACCGGCAGATCCTGCGGGCGATCAAAGAGCGCGACGCGGAGATGGCGGAACAGCTCGCAAACGAACATATCCTGCATGTGATGCAGAACCTGAAAAAACAGGGCTACCGTGCGGAATAGCACGGCGGCGCGAATATGTAACAGTTCAGCTGTGCTGTAGTTAAAAGAACAGGAGGAGACAGACAATGGCGAAAATTAAAATGACAACACCGCTTGTAGAGATGGACGGAGACGAGATGACAAGGATTCTCTGGAAGATGATCAAGGATGAGCTGCTTATCCCGTACATTGATCTCAAGACAGAGTACTATGATCTGGGACTTGAACACAGAAATGAGACAAACGACCAGGTTACAGTAGATTCCGCAATGGCGACAAAGAAATACAAAGTAGCAGTGAAATGTGCGACAATCACACCGAATGCCGCACGTATGGATGAATACAACTTAAAAGAGATGTGGAAGAGTCCGAACGGAACGATCCGTGCGATTCTTGATGGAACAGTGTTCCGTGCGCCCATCGTCGTAAAAGGTATCGAGCCGTGTGTGAAAAACTGGAAAAAACCGATCACTATTGCGAGACATGCATACGGTGATGTTTATAAAGGATCTGAGATGAAGATACCAGGACCGGGAAAAGTTGAGCTTGTATATACAGCTGAAGACGGAAGCCAGACAAAAGAACTGGTACATAATTTCGACGGAGCGGGCATTGTACAGGGAATGCACAATCTGAACAAGTCTATTGAGAGCTTTGCGAGAAGCTGTTTCTCCTATGCGCTTGATACAAAACAGGATCTGTGGTTCGCTACAAAAGATACGATCTCCAAAAAATATGACCATACTTTCAAGGATATCTTCCAGGAGATTTATGACGCAGAATTCGATGAGAAGTTCAAAGAGGCGGGAATCGAGTATTTCTATACTCTTATTGACGACGCAGTGGCGCGTGTAATGAAATCCCAGGGCGGATATATCTGGGCATGCAAGAACTATGACGGCGATGTGATGAGTGATATGATCTCATCAGCATTCGGCTCACTTGCCATGATGACATCCGTGCTTGTATCTCCGGAAGGATACTATGAGTATGAGGCGGCTCACGGTACAGTGCAGCGTCATTACTATAAGCACCTGAAAGGTGAAGAGACATCCACAAACTCTGTGGCAACTATCTTCGCATGGACGGGCGCACTCCGCAAACGCGGTGAGCTGGACGGAAACAAAGAGCTGATGGAGTTCGCTGACCGTCTGGAAAAAGCTACGATCGATACGATTGAGGCCGGTGAGATGACAAAAGACCTGGCACTGATCACAACGATCGAAAACCCGACTGTATTAAACAGCGAACAGTTTATCAAAGCAATCGCAAAACGACTGTAAATTTGTGCTTGTCGGACTGAATGCCGATGATATAAGATTCGAAAACGGACGGAGATGAGACGCGGAAATACTTTTTCGAGATGACCGGCATGTGCTTCAGGCTCCGCACCATAATCTAAGAAAAATTAAAGGGTCTGAAATCTGATTAAAGACAAAGCCGCAAAATGGACAACTCGCCTTCGGCTCAAACAATCCATTTTGCGGCTTAACATCAGCTTCCAGACCCTTAACTTTTTCTAGCAGATTATTCCGAAGTCGCCTTCTTCACATACCGATCCTCTCTTTTTAAGTATTCCTGCGCCTCATTTCCGTCTGTTTTCTACTTCATCGAATTCGGCAGTCACTCCGGCAAATCAGAATGTAAAAGTAGCCGGGAGGCAGGTATTGTGTACGCACCGTTGGAGCAGCGTCGGCACTTAGAGCGCGTCTTTTGCGCTCTTATGTACCGCTACGCTGCGACCGAGTGAAAACGTGTGCGATAACAATACCTGCCTCCCGGCGGCCCCTTTCCTAGTTCGAAAAATCCGGAATTTTATATTTTAAGGATTCTTTGCCTGTATTCGTTCTGATATGCCGTCTTATATTTATCTGTCACGACGGATGTGTACAGATTGGAAGCAAGGATATCGTTCCGCAGCATTTTTTTCCCGGCGGCGGGGAGTGTTCCGCTTTCTGAGAGCTTCGTGAGAAGTGTGAGCGTGCTTTCTTTTGTTATGCGGGCCAGTATTTTCTGCCGGTCTTTTCTGACGCCGAGCAGACGGGCGTAATAGTGATAGCCGCCGCTTATATATTCTGAGACGTCTTCTTTTTTTATCCCGAGCATGATGTGGAGAAGCGCGCGGTTGATGCGTGTCTGTGTTGTCTCTCTTGTTTTCAGAAGATCACAGAACTGTTTGTAGTTAAAATAGTTATCGAGCTGTGCGCAGATCCGGTTTGCAAGTTCTTCCGACACATCCATGTAGCGGACGAGGCTTTCCGGATGTTTGTTCAGAAGCTTATATTTCAAAATGAGTGAAAAGTCGTTCTGGTATATCGGATAAGATATCCTGTGGTAATCTTTCAGCAGTTCGAGGCAGCAGGAAGGAACCTGTTCCTCGAGATCGTTTAAAATATTGGAAAAGGGCGTGTTCTCAAAAGTGCCGCCGGACCGGTCGGTCTTCAGCGCGGATCCGGAGTAGGCAAGAAGAGAGCGGATGGCAGAGGCGGAACTTAAGTGCTCACTGGACAGTTCCCGGTCATGATAGTGGGATCCGGCTCTTCTGATCGTATAGGGACGAATCGGGCTGCCCAGTTTTTTCAGAGCTTTCAGGTATTCAATCCCGAGGATATTGTTCGGATCATTGAGCACCGAAGTACAGGAAGGAGCATCCAGATATTCTGAGACGGCGTGCATGCGGGCGGCGGGATACGACTGTCCGTTCTTTAAATGGGTTTTCAGCAAATGCCGGTATTTTAACGGCTCGTCCAGAAGAATGTCGGCAATGCGGCTGAGGGCACTTAGGTCATTGCACTCACTGCCGAAGCAGAGGCAGTCTATGATCCCCAGACAGTTGAGGAGAGATACGGCGCCTGTGGCAAAATACTCCGCGCTCCCTGTGGCATAACAGACGGGAAGTTCAAATACGGCTGCCGCACCGCATTTTAAAGCCATTTCAGCACGCAGTCTCTTTGGCATAATGGCAGGCATGCCCCGCTGTACATAGTCGCCGCTCATAACTACAATGGCCGCATCGGCCCCTGTGACCTGCAGGGCTTCTTTTATATGATACAGATGTCCGTTGTGAAAAGGGTTGTATTCAGTGATCAGTCCGACAATTTTCATAAGAATCTCCTTGTATATCAATTTCTACCATATTATACTATAAAAAGATGACTTCACATAGAGGGAAAAAATCGATTAATTTACAGAGAATGGGAAAAGGTGATTGCATGGAAAAAGAGTTCGGAAAGGATTTCAGGATGGATGCGGAGCGTATGGGAGATCTGCTTGAGAAACATGATTTCAAACAATTGAAGGAAGAACTGGAATCCATGCATCCTGTGGATATTGTTGACGCTTTCGAAGAACTGGACAAGAAGCAGAGGACACTAGTATTCCGGCTGCTGGCAAAGGAAGAGGCGGCGGAAGTATTTACTGATATGAACAGTGATATGCGCGAAGATCTGATCAACGCACTGACAGACTCGGAGCTGGAAGAGGTCATGGATGAGATGTATGTCGATGATACCGTGGATGTCCTGGAAGAGATGCCAGCGAATGTGGTGGATCGTCTTCTCATGGTTACGGACGAAGATACAAGGCAGAAGATCAACGCGCTTCTTCAGTATCCGGAGGACAGCGCGGGCAGTATCATGAATATTGAATATATCAGTCTGCGCAAGGAGATGACGGTGGCTGATGCGATTCTGAAGATCCGGCAGGTCGGCATCAACAAGGAGACAATCTATACATGCTATGTTACGGAAAAAAAGAAGCTGATCGGTATGGTGGATGTAAAAGATCTGCTCACCGCCGGTGAATCCCGTAAGATAGAAGAAATCATGGATGAAAATGTGCTCTATGCCAGGACTCTTGACGATCAGGAGCATGTGGCAAACATGATCAACAAATATGGTCTTGTGGCGATCCCGATCATCGATCATGAAGACTGTCTTGTGGGAATTGTAACAGTTGACGATGCGATGCTTGTCCTGCAGGATGAAACGACGGAAGATATCAGCATTATGGCAGGTGTGAGCCCCAACGAGGACTCTTATTTTGAGACTTCTGTATTCAGACAGGCAAAGAACCGTGCACCCTGGCTGATGCTGATGATGCTCTCGGCTACCGTGACAGGGGAGATTCTGGGCTACTATGAAAATGCTATGGCAGTGATGCCGGTGCTTATTACATTTATCCCCATGCTCATGGGGACGGGCGGTAACTGCGGCTCGCAGAGTTCTACACTGATAATCCGGGGGCTGGCAGTGGGCGAGATTGAATTCAAAGATATTTTCAGGGTTATATTTAAGGAAATCAGAGTTGCGCTGATCGTGGGTGCACTGCTGGCTGTTGTGAACGGGCTGAGAATCTGCCTGATGTATGACTGGAATGTCATGCTGGCTCTGGCTCTCGGCATTACCATGATCGCGGTTGTTATTATGGCGAAGTGTATCGGGTGCGTGCTTCCTCTGGCAGCCAAGAAGATCGGGCTGGATCCGGCGATCATGGCGGCTCCTCTTATTACAACGATACTGGATACCTGTACGATTCTTGTATACTTTAATATTGTAACGGCATTTTTTAAGCTGTAAGCAGGAACGGGCTTCAGCCGGCAGGAATACGGGAAAGTTTGTTATTTTTGTAACAATCATATAAAAGCAAGAGAGGAGAAAGGTGCATTGTACTCGAAAATGCACATAAAATGCCGATAAAATGCGGTGGAATCCCTTGTATACAAAATTAATTTGCTTTATAATAAATCTATGTGATTAAAAATGAAAGGTGGCACATTAAACATGGGATTTATTGATGAAATCAAGGCAAGGGCTAAAGCAGACGTTAAGACAATTGTCCTGCCTGAGACAGAGGACGAAAGAACTTATAAAGCTGCGGAGACGGTTTTAAAAGAAGGGATTGCAAATCTGATTCTTGTCGGCAGCAAAGAGGAAATCGAGAAGAATAAAGGTACATATGATATTTCCGGAGCGGCAATTGTTGATCCGGCAACAAATGACAAGACGGAAGCTTATATCGCCAAGCTTGTTGAACTCAGACAGAAAAAAGGCATGACGGAAGAACAGGCAAGAGAACTTCTTCTTAACAATTATCTGTATTACGGAGTTATGATGGTAAAGATGGGAGACGCAGACGGCATGGTCTCCGGCGCGTGCCATTCTACAGCTGATACGCTGCGTCCGTGCCTTCAGATTCTGAAGACAAAACCGGGAACTAAACTTGTATCTGCTTTCTTCTTAATGGTAGTTCCGGATTGTGATATGGGCGACCACGGAACATTTATCTTCGGAGACGCAGGGCTTGAGCAGAATCCGGATCCGGAGAAACTGGCGAATATCGCAATTTCTTCAGCAGAGTCGTTCCGTACACTGACCGGACACGAGCCGATCGTTGCAATGCTCTCTCACTCAACAAAGGGCAGTGCAAAACATCCGGATGTCGACAAAGTCGTAGAGGCAACAAAGCTTGCGCATGAGCTTGATCCTGAACTGAAACTGGACGGAGAGCTTCAGCTTGACGCGGCAATCGTACCGGAGGTGGGAGCTTCCAAAGCACCGGGCAGTGAAGTGGCAGGACATGCCAATGTCCTCATTTTCCCGGATCTGGATGCAGGAAATATCGGATACAAACTGGTTCAGAGACTTGGAAAGGCAGAAGCTTACGGACCGCTTACACAGGGAATCGCGGCTCCGGTCAATGACCTGTCAAGAGGATGCAGCGCAGAAGATATCGTGGGAGTTGTAGCTATCACATCTGTTCAGGCGCAGGCTCAGTAAGACGGAAAATTACAGGAGAAGTCCTGGAAAAATAAATGTTGTTTGGAGGAAAGGAAATGAACGTTTTAGTAATTAACTGTGGAAGTTCTTCACTGAAGTTCCAGCTCATCAATGCAGAGACGGAAGAAGTACTTGCAAAAGGAATCTGCGAGAGAATCGGAATCGACGGAAGACTGACCTATCAGCCGAAAGGCGGAGAAAAGGAAAAATCAGACAAACCGATGCCTACTCATACAGAGGCTATCCAGTATGTGATCGAGGCACTGACCAATTCTGAGACAGGTGTTGTAAAGAGCCTGGATGAGATCGGTGCTGTAGGACACCGTATAGTACACGGCGGAGAGAAATTCGCATCTTCAGTTGTCATTACTGATGAAGTCAAGAAAGCAGTCGAAGAGTGCAATGAACTTGCGCCTCTCCACAATCCGGCAAACCTGATTGGTGTTGAAGCATGTGAGAAACTGATGCCGAATACTCCGATGGTAGGTGTGTTTGATACAGCTTTCCACCAGACAATGCCGGAGAAGGCTTATATGTATGGCCTTCCGTATGAGTATTATGAAAAATACAAAGTGAGACGCTACGGATTCCACGGAACAAGCCACAGCTTTGTGTCCAAGAGAGCAGCTGAAGTTATGGGCAGACCGTATGAGGATCTCAAGACAATCGTGTGCCACCTCGGAAACGGATCCAGCGTTACGGCTGTCATGAATGGAAAATCCGTAGATACTTCAATGGGTCTGACCCCGCTTGAAGGTGTTGTGATGGGAACACGTTCCGGCAGCATTGATCCGGCAATTATGGAGTTTATCGCTCAGAAAGAGAATATGGACATTGAGGGCGTGATGAATGTCCTGAATAAAAAATCAGGTGTGTTCGGACTTTCAGGAGGACTTTCCAGTGATTTCCGTGATCTGACAGACGCGATGAACGCAGGGGATAAGAAGGCAAAGATCGCTATGGATGTATTCTCATACAGCGTGGCAAAATACATCGGCGCTTATGCAGCTGCCATGAACGGCGTGGACTGTATCGCGTTTACAGCCGGAATCGGTGAGAATGACGATTATGTCCGCGAGCAGGTATGCAGCTACCTTGGTTATCTTGGAGTTGACTTTGATAAGGAAGTCAATACCGGATTAAGAGGAACAGAAAAAGAACTCACAAAACCGGGCTCAAAAGTAAGGGTATTCGTGATCCCGACAAATGAAGAGCTGGCGATTGCAAGAGAGACTCTGGCACTCGTAAAATAGTCGTATTGTGATGATTCGGATAAGAGAGGCGTCAGACCTCTCTTATTCTTTGCAGAAAAGTGATATTTCCAGTTGACAAACATATTTTCCGTGATATAATGATTTAGGTGTGAATAGGAGAAATAACTATGTTAATTAACCTATCAGACGTTTTGTCAGACCAGCATAAGACAGTGGAGGAGACTGTGCCGCTCACGATGGAGATGATCCATTTGAAATCCGGAGACTATCCGGTCGTTGAAAGTGAGCCGGTTCATGTCCGGGCAGAACACGTAAAAGGAAAGGAACTGCTTATTACAGCCGATACGGCCATTACCGTTCTGATTCCGTGCGACCGTTGCCTGGAGGATGTCAGATATGATTTTGTAATAAATTGTACAAAGCATGTGGACATAGGTCTCTCCGACGCAGAACTGACAGAGGAGCTGGATGAATCAAACTTTATTGACGGATATCATCTTGACGTGGACAAAATGCTCTTTCATGAGATTTTGTCAGAATGGCCGGCGAAAGTGCTCTGCCGTGAAGACTGCAAAGGCTTATGCAGAGTGTGCGGCCAGAATCTGAATACGGGGTCCTGTGACTGTGAAGATCCGGGACTTGATCCTAGAATGTCAGTTGTCCGTGACTTATTTAAGAATTTTAAGGAGGTGTAACCTATGTCAATCTGTCCAAAGAATAAATCTTCAAAAGCAAGAAGAGATAAGAGAAGAGCTAACTGGAAGATGAGCGCTCCGAATCTTGTAAAATGCAGCAAGTGCGGCGAGCTTATGATGCCGCATCGTGTGTGCAAGGCATGCGGCGCATACAACAAGCGTGAGATCATCTCCGTTGACTAATCAGAAAGCACAGGTAAAAGACGTAAAAACTTTGTATTTTGCGTCTTTTTTTTATTGATTTTTATATTGTTTTCCAGTAGAATGATTTCAGTAGTGTTAGGAGGAGAGAAAATGTCTGAGATTACGAAGGTTGCCCTTGACGCGATGGGCGGTGATAACGCGCCTGTCGAAATTGTGAAGGGCGCGGTAGAGGCAGTGCAGAAGAGAAAAGACATTCTGATCTTGCTGACTGGACAGGAGAGCGTGATCAAAAACGAGCTCGCGAAGTATAGCTATCCTGAGGAGCAGATCAGGATCGTAAACGCCACAGAGGTGATCGAGACTGCGGAGCCGCCTGTAAAAGCAATCCGCGGCAAGAAAGATTCGTCTATCGTGGTTGCTATGAAGATGGTGAAGAACGGAGAGGCCGACGCTTTTGTGTCAGCCGGGAGCACGGGAGCAGTCCTTGTGGGAGGACAGGTGCTTGTCGGCAGAATCAAAGGGGTTGAGAGACCGCCGCTTGCCCCTCTTTTTCCGACACTGACAGGAGTATCGCTCCTGATCGACTGCGGGGCGAATGTAGATGCCCGCCCTTCACATCTCGTACAGTTTGCAAAGATGGGATCCATCTATATGGAGAGTGTGATGGGAAAGAAAAATCCTACGGTCGGCATTGTGAATATCGGGGCTGAGGAGGAAAAAGGAAACGCTCTTGTCAAAGAGACATTCCCGCTTCTGAAAGCATGCAAGGATATTAATTTTGTCGGCAGTGTGGAAGCGAGAGAGATTCCGTACGGCAAAGTTGACGTAATTGTCTGCGAGGCATTTGTCGGAAACGTGATCCTCAAGCTTTATGAAGGCGTAGGTGGTGCTCTGATCAAAAAGGTTAAACAGGGAATGATGACGAATCTTCGAAGTAAGATCGGCGCGCTTCTTGTGAAACCGGCACTCAAAGCTACATTAAAAGACTTTGACGCCAGCCAGTACGGCGGGGCTCCCCTTCTGGGATTAAAAGGTCTCGTGGTCAAGACCCATGGAAGTTCCACTTCCACGGAAGTATGTAATTCAATTATCCAATGCGTCACATTTAAAGAGCAGAAGATCAATGAGAAAATAAAAGTAGCGATCCAGGAGACGCAGGCGGACAGCAAAGAGAACGAGTAAAGTAAGGAGGATCTGATTATGGAATTTGAAAAACTTCAGGACATTATCGCGGATGTCCTCAATGTTCAGAAAGAGGAGATTAAACCGGAGACAACATTTGTGGACGATCTTGGTGCGGATTCCCTCGATATTTTCCAGATCATCATGGGGATTGAAGAGGAGTTTGATATTGAGATCGACAACGACGAGGCTGAAAAGATCGTAACCGTACAGGATGCGGTGGATCAGATCAAGAAAGCAGTGGAATAAGTAAAAAAGTCTACAATCTGAAACGAAAAAGCCCCTGAGGGCTTTTTCGTTTTCATGAGAAAATGTGAGGAATATGGATACAGGATTAAAAGAACTGGAAAAGAAGATTGGATATACATTTAAAGATTTTTCTCTTCTGAAGCAGGCAATGATGCACAGCTCATATACAAATGAAAAGCATCTTCCGAAATACAGGTGCAATGAGCGGCTGGAGTTTCTGGGTGACGCGGTACTTGAACTGGTGTCCAGCGAGTATCTTTTTAAGGAATCGCCGCATATTCCGGAGGGGGAGCTTACGAAGACAAGAGCAAGCATGGTATGCGAGCCGTCTCTTGCGCTCTGCGCGAGGGATATCGGTCTGGGGGATTATCTTCTTCTGGGAAAAGGAGAGGAGGCTACCGGAGGAAGAGAACGCGATTCGGTCACATCTGACGCGATGGAGGCGCTGATCGGCGCAGTCTATCTGGATGGTGGTTTTACTAGTGCAAAAGAGTTTATTCACCGGTTTATATTGACGGATCTTGAAAATAAGAAACTCTTTTATGATAGTAAAACTATCCTTCAGGAAATTGTTCAAGCCGGTAAGAAAGGAGATATTACCTATCGACTTGTCCGGGAAGAAGGACCTGATCATAATAAGTCTTTTGAAGTACAGGTTATGATCGGCGGAACGCCCTACGGAGAAGGAAAAGGCCGGACGAAGAAATCCGCAGAGCAGCAGGCGGCTTATCAGGCTATCCTTAAGCTCAGAAAACAGGGATAAAGCAGGTGTTATATGTATTTAAAAAACATAGAGGTGCAGGGGTTCAAATCCTTTGCAAATAAAATAAAATTTGATTTCCACAACGGTATCACCGGTATTGTCGGGCCGAACGGAAGCGGCAAGAGTAATGTGGCGGATGCCGTGCGCTGGGTACTCGGAGAGCAGAGGGTGAAGCAGCTTCGCGGAGGAAGTATGCAGGACGTGATCTTCTCCGGCACTGAGAACAGGAAGCCGCTCAGTTATGCCTCTGTGGCTATTACTCTCGATAATTCGGATCATAAACTGCCTGTTGATTTTGAGGAAGTGACTGTGACACGTAAGCTGTACCGCTCCGGTGAGAGTGAATACCTGATCAACGGGGCTGCCTGCCGGTTAAAGGACATAAACGAAATGTTCTATGATACAGGAATTGGAAAAGAAGGTTATTCCATTATCGGTCAGGGTCAGATCGATAAAATCCTGAGCGGAAAACCGGAAGAGCGCCGGGAGCTTTTTGATGAGGCGGCCGGAATCGTAAAATTCAAGCGGCGTAAGAATCTTTCTCTGAAGAAACTGGAGGAAGAGCGGCTGAATCTGACGCGTGTCAATGATATCCTTTCGGAGCTTGAAAAACAGCTCGGACCTCTTGAAAAACAGTCGGAGACGGCAAAAGAATATTTAAAGAAAAAAGAAGAGCTGAAAACATATGATATCAATATGTTTCTTCTGGAAGAGGAACGACTGAGGGAACGGATCAAAGAACTGGAAGAAAAATATACGATCGCATCCTCTGAGATGGAAGAGTCAAATGAACGCTATGACAAAATGAAGGCGGAATATGAAGCTATCGAGGAAGAGGTTGAAGGAATCGACCTTGCTATCGAGACAGCCAAAAATCAGCTCAATGAGACAAATCTGCTCAGACAACAGCTTGAAGGGCAGATCAATGTCCTGAAAGAGCAGATCAATACGGTACGGATGAATGACGAGCATTATGGGAAACGCGCCAACACGATCCGTGTTGAGATTGATACAAGGCAGGAACAGAAAGAGTCGCTTGCCGCTGAGAAGTCAGAGGTTCAGGCAAAACTGAACAGCGCGCTTGCACAGGACAGCGAAGCAAAGGAAGATCTGGTTGATATACAGAGCCGGATCGCGGAACATACAAACCGTATCGAGGAGAAGAAACAGGAAATCATGAACCTTCTCGGTAACAGGGCGTCGACACAGGCCAAGATCCAGCACTATGATACCACGAAGGATCAGATTTCTGTCAGAAAAGCGGAACTTGCACGCAGTATTCTGGAAGTATCGGAAGAAGGAGAACGTCTTGCAGAGCGGCTCAGAGAGTATGAGGAGGAACTGGGAAAAGTACAGGAGACGATTCGAGGATATAATGCCCGCATTAAGGAAAATGAGCAGCAGATCGAGCGCTTACAGAAAGAACTGAACGAAAAGCAGGAAAAACTGCGAATCGGGCAGACAGCTTATCACAGAGAATCTTCACGTCTGGAATCCTTGAAAAACATTACCGAGCGCTATGACGGTTATGGAAACAGCATCCGGAAAGTTATGGCGAATAAAGACCGGGAAAAAGGTCTGATCGGGGTAGTTGCGGATATTATCAAAGTCGACAAGGAATATGAGATCGCGATTGAGACGGCTCTGGGCGGCAGTATTCAGAATATTGTCACCGATAATGAAGAGACTGCCAAGCGGATGATCGCATTTCTGAAGAAAAATAAATTCGGGCGCGCTACGTTTCTCCCGCTTACCAGTATGCATGGAAACGGAGGCATCCGCACACCTGAGGCTTTGAAGGAATCCGGCGTGATCGGTCTGGCGAACACACTTGTCCATGTAGAAAAACGCTTTACAGGTCTTGCTGACCAGCTGCTTGGGCGGACAATCGTGGTGCGCACTATCGATGACGGAATAGCCATTGCAAGAAAATACCGGCAGTCACTGCGGCTGGTTACACTCGAAGGAGAACTGATCAATCCGGGCGGCTCCATGACCGGAGGCGCTTTCAAGAATTCCAGTAATCTCTTAAGCCGCAGGCGTGAGATTGAAGAGTTTGAGAAGACAGTCGCCATGCTTAAGGCTGATATGGATGCTATGGAGAAGCAGGTAAGTGAAGTGAAGGCGGCAAGGGCATCGTGTTACAGTGATGTCGATGAGATACAGAAAGAACTGCGGAAAGCTTCGGTTCTTGAAAATACCGAGAAGATGAACGTAGAGCAGACTCAGGTGCGTCAGAGAGAAGCACAGGAGCGTTTTGAACGGTTCAGGGAGGAACAGTCCAATCTGGAGAGACAGCTCAGGACGATCGCAGAGAATGAAGAGTCTATTCAGATGGAGCTGGAGACATCCCAGAGTCTGGAACAGGAATTGAATGCGGAGATCGAAACACTGCAGAGGGATCTGGAGAGCGAGAAAGAAGAAGAAAGTACAAGATTGAAAGAGTCGGAGAAAGTACATCTGGCTCTGGCAGGCTTTGAACAGCAGAATGCGTTTATCGAAGAAAATATCACACGTATCAATGACGAGATAGAAAAGTTCGAGGCAGAGCTCAAAGAACTTGACCGGAATAAAGACAACGCGTCTGAGGAGATCCGGGAAAAGGAAGACAAGATCAGTGAACTCCGGAAGACGATCGAGGATTCGAAAGAACTCTATAATGAGATCGAGAAGGAAATCGGAGAGCAGAGTGAAAAGCGGGAAGAACTGAACCAGAAGCATAAGAACTTTTTGAAGATGAGAGAAGAGCTTTCAAAGCACATTTCAGCTCTGGATAAGGAATGTTTCCGCCTGAACAGCCAGAAAGAATCCTATGAGGCTTCCTCCGAGAAACAGATGAATTATATGTGGGAAGAATACGAGATCACCTATAATCATGCCATGGAACTCCGGGATCCGAACCTTACGGATCTCAGCCTTATGAAGCGTCAGATCCAGACACTGAAAAATGAGATACGACAGCTGGGAACAGTCAATGTCAATGCGATCGAGGACTATAAAAATGTATCAGAGCGGTATGAATTTCTCAAGGGGCAGCACGATGACCTTGTAGAGGCAGAGGCGACACTGGTCCAGATCATTGATGAGCTGGACACTGCCATGAGAAAACAGTTCAGCGAGCAGTTCAAGCGTATTGCAGAGGAGTTTAACATTGTATTCCGTGAGCTTTTCGGAGGAGGAAAGGGAACTCTGGAACTGATGGAAGACGAGGATATCCTTGAGGCCGGGATACGTATCATTGCGCAGCCGCCGGGCAAGAAACTTCAGAATATGATGCAGCTCTCAGGAGGGGAGAAAGCGTTGACCGCTATATCTCTTCTGTTTGCAATTCAGAATCTGAAACCGTCGCCTTTCTGTCTCCTGGACGAGATAGAGGCAGCGCTGGATGACAATAATGTGACCAGATTTGCCCAGTATCTGCACAAGCTGACAAAGTATACGCAGTTTATCGTGATCACGCACAGGCGCGGTACAATGTCGGCGGCGGACCGGCTCTACGGAATCACGATGCAGGAGAAAGGCGTATCTACACTGGTTTCAGTGGATCTGCTTGAAAACGAACTGGTATCCTGAGAAAATGGAGGACAATGAAATGGAAGAGAAGAAAGGTTTTTTTAGGCGGCTGGTATCAGGGCTTACAAAGACACGGGATAATATTGTATCCGGTATGGACAGTATTTTTCACGGATTTTCTAAGATAGACGACGAGTTTTATGAAGAACTCGAAGAGACTCTCATTATGGGAGATCTCGGCGTCCACGCTACAATGAATATTCTGGATGAACTGAAAAAAAAGGTGCGCGAACAGCATATTAAAGAGCCTATAGAGTGCCGTCAGCTTCTGATCGACAGCATACGGGAACAGATGGATGTAGGGGAGACTGCGTATGAATTTGAGAACCGCACATCCGTTGTTTTTGTAATCGGCGTCAACGGCGTGGGAAAGACAACGACAATCGGAAAACTGGCGGGAAAATTAAAGAATCAGGGGAAACGGGTTGTTATAGCAGCGGCAGATACTTTCCGCGCGGCGGCCGGAGAGCAGCTGAAAGAATGGGCAAACCGTGCGTCCGTCGATATGATCGGCGGTCAGGAAGGAGCGGACCCGGCATCTGTTATTTATGATGCGGTGGCAGCGGCAAAAGCCAGAAAAGCGGACGTGCTTTTATGTGATACGGCGGGACGTCTCCACAATAAAAAGAATCTGATGGAAGAGTTAAAGAAGATCAACCGTGTGATCGACCGGGAATATCCGGAGGCATACCGGGAGACTCTTGTCGTGCTCGACGCAACGACAGGACAGAACGCACTGGCTCAGGCGAAAGAGTTTAATGAAGTCGCGGATATTACAGGAGTCGTTCTGACCAAGATGGACGGAACGGCAAAAGGAGGCATTGCGGTAGCGATTCAGGCTGAACTGGGCATACCGGTGAAATATATCGGTGTCGGCGAGACAATCGATGACCTGCAGAAATTTGATTCTGAGGAATTTGTAAACGCATTGTTCTACAGAGAAGAGGACTGAGGATAGATTCATAGAAGACAACAGGAAAGAGGATGATGACAATGATGACACTGGAGAAATTTGAAGAGGCAAGCGAACTGGTCAAAAGGGTCACTAACCCGACTAAATTGATCCGGAGCGAATACCTGAGCGAGCAGACAGGCGGCAAAGTCTATCTGAAGCCGGAAAATATGCAGCATACCGGCGCGTATAAGATCAGGGGCGCTTACTATAAGATCAGTACAATGACGGAAGAGGAAAGAAGCCGCGGGCTGATCACTGCATCTGCGGGAAACCACGCCCAGGGAGTGGCATTTGCCGCAAAGAAATTCGGCTGCAAGGCTGTGATCGTCATGCCTACAGTCACACCGCTGATCAAAGTCAACCGGACAAAGAGTTACGGCGCGGAGGTTGTACTGTACGGTGATGTGTATGATGACTCCTACGCATATGCCTGCGAACTTGCGGAGAAAGAAGGCTATACATTCGTTCATCCGTTCAATGATCTTGACGTGGCGACGGGGCAGGGAACGATCGCAATGGAGATTGTGCAGGAACTTCCGACAGTGGATTATATTCTCGTTCCGGTGGGTGGCGGCGGACTGATCTCCGGTGTAGCCACACTGTCCAAAATGCTTAATCCGAAGATCAAAGTCATCGGTGTGGAGCCTGCAGAGGCGGCAAGTATGACAGCGGCGTTAAAGGCAGGGGAAGTCGTAGAACTTGAAAGTGCGAACACGATCGCTGACGGGACAGCGGTGAAAGCTGTCGGAGATAAGATTCTTCCCTATGTACAGGAAAATGTGGACGATATACTTCTTGTAGAGGATGACGAGCTGATCGGTGCCTTTCTTGATATGGTGGAAAACCATAAGATGATTGTGGAGAATTCCGGGCTTCTCTCTGTTGCAGCATTAAAACAGCTGGATCTGAGGGGAAAGAAGGTTGTCTGTGTTTTAAGCGGAGGCAACATGGACGTCATCACCATGTCCTCGATCGTTCAGCACGGACTGATTCAGAGAGACCGTATCTTCTCGGTATCCGTGCTTCTGCCGGATAAGCCGGGAGAACTTGTGCAGGTGGCAAAGACTATAGCAGATGAGCAGGGCAATGTTATCAAGCTGGAGCATAACCAGTTTGTCAGCACCAACAGAAATGCTGCCGTGGAATTAAGGATCACAATGGAGGCATTCGGGACAGAACACAAAAACAGAATCCTTGATGCACTGGAGAGGAACGGTTTCCGTCCGAAACTGATCAGTGCAAAGTTATATTAGTAAGGGGCATTGTTATGGATAGGAGAATTCCGAAAAAAGGAGATATTTACAGACATTTTAAAGGCAGAAAATATAAGATCCTGGATATTGCGGTATGTACGGAGACAGGAGAAGAGATGGTCATATTTGAGACCATGGAAGGAGCGCGCAAGGTGTTTGCCAGTTTCCTTGAGACTTTTTTAAGTCCGCTGGATTCGGGAAAATATCCTCACGCGGATCAGAAATACCGATTTGAGCTGTGCCGTGACGCAGCGGACGGCGATCTGCTTGGACTGAAACGTCATGGGAATACAACATCACTGATTCTGGAGTTCCTTGATCTGAATGATAATGAAGAACGCATACAGTTTCTTCAGAAACACCGGTCTGAGATCGACGCAAGATTCCTGACGGCTGCGTCGGAAAGCCTGGAATTTACGGAAAATGCCGAAACAATAGAAGAAAGATATGCTGCATTGATCCGCTTCCTGAAGACAAAGAGCCGATATGAGAGCCGCCGGCTGCGGTAGACAGTAGAGCGGACGGACTGGCGGGAAGATGGAAAGCCGGGAAAACAAGAGATGAAAAAGGAAGAATGCGGGAAGTCTGTGCGTGAGACTTTCTGCATTCTTCCTTTTTGTATATGCATATTATTACTCTGGTATAAA
>ERZ1643247.539-NODE-539-length-45630-cov-30.285639_pt1 | contig 45630 bp, 48 predicted proteins | sample MGYA00579264_ERZ1643247 | MGnify/ENA primary metagenome ERZ1643247 (study PRJEB29033, sample SAMEA4952262) | chicken gut metagenome | biome: Broiler Chicken; feature: Gastrointestinal Tract; material: Caecum | place: Ireland | collected 2018 | study: Broiler... | reverse complement strand
GAGCAACCGGTCCCGGAGAAGGAGCGACCGGCCCGACAGGACCTACCGGTCCGACGGGAGCAACAGGTCCGACGGGGGCAACAGGTCCGACGGGGGCAACAGGTCCGACGGGGGCAACCGGCCCGAGCGGAGCAACAGGCCCAAGTGGCCCGACCGGCCCGACGGGAGCGACCGGTCCAAGCGGCGCAACCGGCTCGAGCGGAGCAACCGGTCCAAGTGGCCCGACCGGCCTGACGGGAGCGACCGGTCCAAGCGGCGCAACAGGCCCAACAGGAGCAACCGGCCCGAGCGGTGCAACAGGCCCGAGTGGAGCAACAGGTCCGAGCGGGGCAACAGGTCCGACAGGAGCAACCGGCCCGAGCGGAGCGACAGGCCCGAGTGGAGCAACGGGTCCGACAGGACCTACAGGTCCGAGTGGAGCAACAGGACCAAGCGGGGCAACAGGTCCGACAGGAGCAACGGGTCCGACGGGGCCAACAGGCCCGACAGGACCTACAGGTCCGACAGGATCGGATGGGGAAGACGGTGAGGACGGTGCTACAGGAACTGCGGCGACTATACGTGTCGGCACAGTGACCACGGGTGATCCGGGAACTGCGGCGGCAGTAACGAACAGCGGAGATGAGAATAGTGCAGTGTTTGATTTTGTGATCCCGAAAGGCGATACAGGTACCTGCGAAGAATGTGACAGGACTTTACAGCTGCTCTCAACTTTCTCAAATCCGCCTCAGCAGGGAACTGCCGGCGGCAAGCTGGTCTTTGACCGGAACGGTGTGACGAATGGTACAGCCATAAGCCATGCTGATAATAGTACAGATGTTGTGATCAGCCAGCCGGGATTTTATTTCGTGACATTCCATGGAACGCTGTCACCGGCGAAAAAAGCGGATTTTCCGCTTACTGTTCTTTTGTATCTGCAGCAGCAGGGAAGTCAGGTGTCAGGTACTGTGGTGCAGCATACGTTCCACACTTCATCGGAGGCGGCCAACGTGGCGTTTTCACAGATCATACAGGTGGATACAGCTCCGAATGTACTGGAGATGATCAGTCAGGGCGGAAACTTCTTCTACAGTGCGATCAATTTGACTGTTCAGAAGATCGGTGAACTTCCGGAAGCTTAACGACTGAGATATATTTTCCCGAAAATGTGATAATATCACTGTCCATCGCATAAGAAATATGATATCCTCACTATACCTGCCGGGAACAGGTGCCGTCTGAAATACAGGCGGCACCTCATAAGGCCGGAATTAAAAGAAACGGGAGAATAGGGATATATGGGATTTACGATAGAGACAGGGATATCCGCGATCACGGTATTTGTGCAGGGTCTGCTCAGCTTTTTCTCGCCCTGCGTACTTCCTCTTGTACCGCTTTATCTGGGATATCTTTCCGGAGGGCTGAATTTCGGACTGAATGGAATAGAAAATAAAGAAGAGAGTGCTGTGGCAGCGTCTTCAAAGATACGGCTGTTTGTCAGGGTTCTGTTTTTTACGCTGGGAATCAGCGGCGCCTTTTTTGTCCTTGGGCTGGGAGCTTCGGCAGCCGGAAGCTTTTTCGGCGAACACAGGATGCTTTTCGCAAGGATCGGCGGCGTGCTGATTATCCTGTTCGGTCTGTATCAGATTGGGGTGTTTGGAAGTTCTTCCGTGCTTGGCGCAGAACACCGCATTCCCCTGCGCCTTGAGAAGATGACCATGTCACCGGTCACTGCCCTGATTATGGGCTTTACATTCAGTTTTGCATGGACGCCGTGCGTGGGACCGGCGCTCACAAGTGTGCTCCTGATGGCGGGAAGTGCACAGACGGAAATGCTCGGTTTTCTTCTGATCGGAGTATATACGCTGGGATTTATCCTTCCCTTTCTGGCAGCAGGGATCTTTACAGCGCAGCTGCTGGGATTTTTCCGCCGGCATATGAAGGCGGTCCGTTATACCGTCAAGATCGGCGGCGTTCTGATGATTCTTATGGGTGCGCTTATGTTTACGGGGAAGATGAATGACATCACAGGATATCTTTCTACGGTACAATCCGGTACGGTGCAGGAGACGGAAGAGGATGACAGCGCCGCAGATGAAGGCGGACAGGCTGAGACAGAAGCAGATGAACAGGAGAACACAAATTCCGATAACAGCGAAGACGGGAAAACACAGGAAAACGGGGAAGAGTCAGAGCGGCAGCTGACGCCTGCTCCTCTGGCGGACCTTGAACTTAAGGATCAATTTGGAAATACGCATACACTTTCCGACTATAAAGGGAAAGTCATCTTTCTGAATTTCTGGGCGACCTGGTGTGGGCCGTGCCGCAATGAGATGCCGGATATCCAGAAACTCTACGAGGAATATTCGGCACAGGGCGGGGATGCGGAAGTTGTTATACTCGGGATCGCAGGACCGGGGATCGGTCAGGAAGGATCAGCGGAGGAGATTGCCGGTTTTATGGAAGAAAACGGATATACCTACCCGGTGCTCATGGATACAGACGGGGAAATGTTCACCCAGTACGGGATTTCGGCGTTCCCGACCACATTTATGATCGATAAGGACGGAAATGTATACGGCTATGTCCCCGGACAGATGACAGAGGATATTATGAGAAGCATCATAGACCAGACGCTGGGAAACAGCGGTGAATAGACGGAAAACAGATAGAAGCAGGCAGAGATTATTTCTACCTGCTTCTATCTGTTTTGTCCATGGAGCCAAAAACCATGCCGAACATCAGGCCGATAGCTGCTCCAAAAATCATTCCGATACCGGTATTGTTATAAAGCGTGTCGAAAGATGTACCGATGGCAACGCCGAAACATAATCCGAGTGCGATGCCCATGCTGAGGCGGTTCTGTTTTTCCTGCCAGTGGAGAGCCTTTTCCTCCAGTGATTTCATGTATTTTTCTTTGCCGTTGCAGTAGCCGTCATTGTCAAAGGGGAATTCCGTCGCCAGCTTTTTCTTCAGGGCGGCATATTCTGCCGCTGTATCCGGATGGGAGTTAAGGTAATCCCGCACAGCGATATGGCGCTGAATGTCAGTCTGATTGCTTTGCTCAAATATATGGATGTGATGCGTTCGGTTATCACCGCCTTTGGCATAGAATCTTCTTCCGGGAATGCCGAATTCACCTCTGCATTCGTAGCCCAAGGATTCGAATTCTTTATTGTGTGCATCGACAAGGGAAAGGTCTTTTACGACCGGCATGATATCGATGATCGGCTTGGAAGCCATATTTTTGACAGACGTACTTCCAATGTGATAGATCCCGATGCAGTTTTTGCCGAGTATCTTTTTAATCTTTTTTGCTTCTTCTTTGAACATGGACTCCCATTCGGGACGATAGTCTGTGACTTCGATCTTTCTTGTCATATATTCTCCTCTCTGCAGGCCGGGTGCTGCGGCTGTATTTAAAGGATGGGACAGCCTTATAGGATGAGTATAACATAAGCGGAGGCTTTTTCATACTTTTTCAGGAGGGGGAATCGTGCTATAATGATTGCATTGAACGCAATCCAGACTGATTGCATCGGTCTGCCCTGCTGCGCAGGGATTATAGCGTGATAGAAGTTTGATAGAAAGTGGAAGACAGCATGGTTACGATAGAGAATAATTGTTTCTCCATCCCTCAGATCTGTGAGTCCGGTCAGTGTTTCCGGCTGGATGCTGTTTCAGAGGATACATATGAACTGCTGGCGGGCAGCCGGTATCTGAAGATCAAGATCCGGGAAAACCCGGCGGAGGCGGCAGGCAGAGAAGAAAATGCAAATGCACATACACACGCATACGGGGAGACAATCCTGTACTGTACGCAGGAAGAATATGAAACATTCTGGAAAGAGTATTTTGATCTTTCGGTGTCCTATTCGGATTATATAGATCAGATTGACAGGGACGATGATTATCTGACAGGCGCTGCTGCGTTTGGCAGCGGTATCCGGATCCTCAGGCAGGATACATGGGAGATGATCATTACATTTATCCTCTCCCAGCAGAATAATATTCCCCGCATCAAAGGCCTTATCCGGACGCTTGGCGAAAGGTACGGAGAGAGACGTGAGACGCCGGACGGCAGGATATATTATACATTTCCACGGGCTGAGAAACTTTCAAAGGCGACAGAAGAGGAGTTAAGAGAACTGAAACTGGGATATCGAAGCAAATATATCTGTCAGACTGCGAAGATGATTGCCGGAGGAGAGATCGATCTGGACGCCCTGAAAGAAATGGAATACACGGAAGCCCGCACAGAACTTATGAGGCTTTCCGGCATCGGCGGAAAGGTGGCTGACTGTATCTGCCTGTTTGCCCTGCACCAGATGGACGCCTTCCCGGTGGATACCCATATTAAGAAAGTGCTTGAGTGTCACTATCCGGACGGCTTTCCGTTTGAGAGATACAAGGGCTGCGCGGGAGTGATGCAGCAGTATATTTTCTATTATGATCTCAAATGCAGATAAGATATCATAATGGTGCGCAATGTGCGGCGGAATTAAGGAAAGGAGAAGCAGAATGAACATACTTGTAGTTGTAGATATGCAGAAGGATTTTATCGATGGATCTCTCGGCACGAAAGAAGCCGTTGCAATCGTCCCGGATGTCGTGGAGAAGATCCGCAGGTTTGACGGAAAGGTGATCGCTACGAGAGATACGCATGCGGAGAATTATCTTGAGAGCGCAGAGGGAAGACATCTTCCGGTCGTACACTGTGTGAAAGACACGCCGGGCTGGCAGATCAACGGGGAAGTGGCAGAAGCTCTCCGGAGCAGAACTGAGGTCAGGATTATCGATAAGCCTACGTTCGGCAGTGTGGAGCTGGGGGAATATGTAAAGCAGTTAAATGATACCGCGGAACCGGTCGAAAAGATTACACTGGTGGGGCTGTGTACTGATATCTGCGTGATTTCCAATGCACTGCTTTTGAAGGCATATCTCCCGGAAGTGCCGATCGAGGTTGACATTTCATGCTGCGCGGGCGTGACGCCTCAGAGCCATGAACAGGCGGCGGAGGCAATGAAGATGTGCCAGATTGAAATTGTGTAGATCCGCTGGCAGGTGAGTGCAGAGGAAAGCGTTTTAAAAACATTACAGAAAGACAGGAAAAGGAGATGGATACATGGAGAATTTCCAGTATTATACACCGACAAAAGTCGTGTTCGGAAAAGGAACCGAAGATCAGGCCGGACAGCTGGTGGCAGAGCAGGGGTGCCGGAAAGTGCTTGTCCACTATGGAAGCGGCAGTGTGGTGAGAAGTGGACTGCTGGAGCGCATATACCGGTCTCTTGACGATGCGGGGATCCCTTATGTGTCTCTGGGAGGAGTCGTGCCGAATCCCCGACTGTCTCTTGTGTATGAGGGAATCGAGCTCTGTAAAAATGAAAATGCGGATTTTATCCTTGCTGTAGGAGGCGGCAGTGTGATCGATTCCGCCAAAGCAATCGGATACGGCGTGGCAAATGGAGGAGACGTATGGGATTTCTATGACAGGAAAAGAACTGCAGAGGGATGCCTTCCTATCGGTGTGATCCTGACGATCGCGGCGGCAGGATCCGAGATGAGCGATTCTTCGGTTATAACAAATGAGAACGGATGGCTCAAGCGGGGGTACAGCAGCAATTACGGGAGAGCGAGATTTGCCGTCATGGATCCGGAGCTGACCATGACGCTGCCGAAATACCAGACCGCAAGCGGGTGCGTGGATATTATGATGCACACAATGGAGCGCTATTTCAATCATTGTGACAACATGGAGCTGACGGACGGTATCAGTGAACACCTGATCAGGACTGTGATGAAGAACGCAGAGATTCTGATGAAGGAACCGGATAATTACAATGCAAGAGCTGAGGTAATGTGGGCGGGAAGCCTTTCCCACAATGGGCTGACCGGATGCGGCACAGACGGCGGAGACTGGGCCAGCCATCAGCTGGAGCATGAACTCGGCGGTATGTTTGATGTGGCTCACGGAGCCGGACTTGCAGCGGTCTGGGGAAGCTGGGCGCGCTATGTGATGGACGCGGCGCCGGAGCGATTCGCAAAGTTTGCGGTCAATGTCATGGGCGTGGAGCCGGAAGCAGATGATACTTTGACCGCGGTAAAGGGAATAGAAGCGATGGAAGCCTTTTACCGAACGCTTGATATGCCGGTAAGCATCCGGGATATGGGGATTGAGCTAAGTGAGGATCAGATGCGGGAACTGGCAGAAAAATGCAGCCATTTCGGCAGACGCACCATCGGCTGCATCAAGAAACTTGACAAAGAGGATATATACCGGATTTACAACAACGCGAGAGGATGATCAGAGATGAATACGGTAGAGATGCTGGACGAACTGCAGAACAAGGCTCTGCACGATGAAGAACTGAAAAACAGATTTTTAAAGACAAAGGAAGAGGAAGATTCGCTTGGGGCTTTCTGCCGTGTCTGCCGGGAGATGGGATATGAGATCTATCCTATGGACGTTATTCAGGCTGGAGATGAATTTTACGCGACAATGAAGCGCAGTACCAACGGCGGCGGAGAGAATTCTCCAAAGCTGGAAGGCGAGGATGACCTTTATGAGATGTTCTTTTCCAGTCTGGAACAGACCGGAAATCAGGACGGCAGATGAGAGAACGGGTATTAACTGAAGCAATTTGATTTAAAGGAGGAAATGACCATGGAATCAACATTAAAAGACTTAAAAGAGAGAAGAAGCATCCGTGCATATAAACCGGAGCAGATCAAAGAGGAGGAACTGCAGAAAATCCTTGAGGCGGGTACCTATGCTCCCACCGGAATGGGAATGCAGTCTCCGAAGATCGTAGTGGTACAGGATAAGGAGACTAGAGACTATCTGTCTGAGTTGAATGCAAAATATCTGGGAAGCGATTCGGATCCGTTCTACGGCGCGCCGACTGTGCTTGTCGTGCTCGCATCAAAGGAACGTCCTACATGTGTGGAAGACGGTTCTCTTGTGATGGGGAATCTGATGAATGCTGCGTATGCTGTCGGTGTCGGATCGTGCTGGATTCACCGTGCGCGAGAGGTGTTCGATTCGGAAGAAGGCAAAGCACTTCTGAAGAAATGGGGAATCGAGGGAGACTATATCGGCGTCGGCCACTGCATACTGGGATATCCGGCGGACGGAGCCGTGCCGCAGGCAAAACCGAGAAAAGACGATTATATCGTTTATGTGAGGTAGCATAATGGCGGGATTTGTGTGCGTCGGGATCGGCGGAGCTCTCGGCGCAATGCTCAGATATGCCATCAGCCTGATCCCTTTTAAAGGCGGTTTCCCTGTACTTACACTGATCACAAATGTACTTGGAGCGCTTGCCATCGGTATGATTGCCGGCGCTGCGGCAAGAAAAGGACTTCCGCAGAATGCCGTGCTGTTCCTTAAGACGGGCGTGTGCGGAGGATTTACGACATTTTCCACCTTTTCATTGGAGGCTTACAATCTGCTGGAGCAGGGACAAATCAAAATGTCGGTCCTGTATATCGTTTTAAGCGTCGTCTTCTGTCTGGCTGGTGTTGCGGCAGGTATGTATGCTGCAGAACATATTGTGTAAAATTTCTCATTTACAGGAACATTATTTTACCCCGGATCAGACAGGATAACGATATTACAGGAATACTTTTGTTCTGGGGTGAGACAGACCTTACAGATGTAGCTTGTGTGCAACCAAGATTGCGATTGACTAACCCGGCATGAGTTCCCTAAAATTGAGAAAAGGAGGGATATCATGCAGGCGTTATCAAATGCCAGACCGGGAGAGTCATACACAATTAAATGGATGTTCGGTCTGCCGGACGTACTCGAATTCCTGCATAGCCGCCATGTTGAAGAGGGCAGCACGATCCGGGTGATCCAGCAGTGCCGCGACAGTGTGATCATCGGAGTTCAGGATGTAAGGCTGGCTCTCGGACACGAAGTCGCAGAGCGGATCAAGGTGTAGGAGCGAAACAGAACAGGGTACCTGATCCGGACCGTAAGATAAGTGGTGAATAAAATAAGAGAAAAGGCAGACGCTGTTTGGTGACGGAAGAATATCAAAGTGATGTTTGGACAACCGGACAGTGCCTGTTTTTTTAGGTGGCAGAAATTGGCTTTTGATGATACAATAGGGGACAGCAGATGCATGACATGTGCAAAAAACCACAGTGTGAACTAAATGAAAGGAGATCACAATGGAAGAAACATACATGGAAATGCTTACACGGCGTGCGAAAAATGCTGCCACAGAGGCGGCAAAGCTTGGAACTGCAGAAAAAAACAGAGGGCTTCTTTCCGTGGCGGACGAACTGATCTCACAGCAGGAGTCGATTCTTGCAGAAAATGAGAAAGATCTTGAAGCTGCCAGAGAGAAAGGAATCAAGCAGTCTCTGATCGACAGACTGGCTCTCTCGGAAAAGAGAATTGCGGATATGGCAGAGGGATTAAGACAGATTGCCGGCCTTGATGATCCGATCGGCGAAGTTTTATATATGAAGACAAGACCAAATGGTCTTCGAATCGGGAAGAAGAGAGTTCCGCTCGGCGTTGTGGGGATTATTTATGAGTCCCGCCCGAATGTGACAGCGGACGCTTTCGGGCTGTGCTTTAAGACGGGAAACGCTGTCATTCTGCGCGGAGGCAGCGATGCGATCCACTCTAATCAGGCGATTGTCCGCGCAATCAAGACAGGACTGCGCAAAGAAAGACTCTGTCAGGATCTGGTCGTACTTGTGGAGAATACGAGCCGTGAGGTCGTGAACGATATGATGAAAATGCACGGCGGTATTGACGTCCTGATTCCGAGAGGCGGTGCGGGTCTTATCGCAAATGTTGTAGAAAACAGTACGGTGCCGGTGATCGAGACCGGAACCGGAAACTGCCACGTGTATGTGGATAAAAGTGCGGATGTCAGGATGGCCGCCGATATCATTGAGAATGCCAAGACTCAGCGCATGGGCGTGTGCAATGCCTGCGAATCTCTTGTAATCCACAGCGGAATCGCTGAGGAAGCACTTCCGCCGATCGTACAGAAGTTAAAGAACCATGATGTGGAGATCCGCGGCGATGAAAGAGCGCAGTCGATCTGCAAGGAGATCGTTCCGGCGACAGAAGAGGACTGGGGTACAGAGTATCTGGACGCCATTATATCTGTGAAGATCGTAGATTCCATCGATGAAGCGATTGCCCATATTAATAAATATAATACCGGACATTCCGAATCCATAATCACGAAAGATTATGACAACGCGCTGAAATTTCAGGATGAGATCGATGCGGCGGCAGTATATGTAAACGCATCCACCAGATTTACCGACGGATTTGAGTTCGGATTCGGCGCTGAGATCGGCATCAGTACTCAGAAACTCCATGCAAGAGGACCGATGGGACTTGAGGCACTGACAACGACCAAATATATCATCTTCGGGAACGGACAGATCCGGAAATAAAGAAGAAAAGAATTTAAATACTCAGGCGGAGTATCAGAGGGGAAGACTTCTGATGTTCCGCCTAAGTATTTTATAGAATTTGTGTCTGGAAGGGACGGATTATCTTCCGTCCGCCTGCCATCTCTTCCAGACAAAAAATCCCCCAAAGGAAAACAGAAGAGCAAGAATAAGATATATGAACGGTCCTACCTGATATGATGCCAGATAAGTGCCGAAGAAGGGAATCAGCCGAGGGTCAAGCATACTGCCCGATACAGAGATCAGTTTGGCGGGACAGTATGACCAAATCTGTGATAATATGCGGAATTGTTCCGGTATATTCAGAAAGGAACTGATGAGCAGGAAACCGATAAGGATACCCATGACAGGAATACTGGTCTTGAAACATTCTGCGAGAAACAGTGCTGTACAGCTTAAGAGAACAGCAGCGGCAGCACAGATGCCGATCAGAATGCATGATGCCTGTCCCACAGACAGATCCCATGTACATCCGGGAAGGGCTGCCTGTATCTGTGCTGAAAAGCCTTCTGTTCCGTACATGAAAAATGACGGCAGCGCAATAGAGGCATAAATAAGGAGTACGGCACAGACGGAAAATGTGACGGCGGTAAACAGCTTTGCAAAGAAAGCAGTACGTTTGCCGAGCCGTGTGCACAGGATGATCTGATCTGTCCTGCGGGAATGTTCATCTGCAGATACAGGCGGAATGCATACTACCGTAAGAAATGAAATCATAACAACTGCAATTACAGTGCAGGAAAGTATAGATTTATAACTTGAGCAGTATTGATAAGTAAATGGTGTAGAGAGTTTGGTCTCTTGTTTGGAGAGATATGTCTTCTCCTGATTCGACAGATAGAATATGTCCCATATCTTTTCATTTGTGTCCCGGCGGAGCTGGTACAGGTCGTCTGTGCTGCATGTATACAGATATATCATACCAGTTTGCTCGGAATTGTTTTTTTCGGCAAGATATGCCGCGCCGCAATCATCTACAAAGTAGTCGATATCATCGTATTTTACAGAATATGGAACCGCAGAAGCTGGGGATGCGGTCAGATCTTCCGGCTGTATATTTTCTGTTTTTCCTGAAAGCCTGAGACGAAGGTCGTCAGGTAATGCGCTTATTATTTCGCCGGATACCGGCTTGCGCTCCTCAGCCGGAAGAGACGCATTGTAATCCAGTAAGAGGACGGCGTTCATTTCTTTGAGCATTTTACTGTCAATAGAGCGGCCAGACAGATCAGATGCCAGTTCCCGCTGAGTTTTGCAGCTGTCGTATGCTGTATATGAAGCGCCGGTGTTTGAAGAAACGGCCGATGTAAAAGGCGGCAGGATGACAGAAAGCGCTGCCAGCGCCATTAACGTGAATGTCAGGATCCAGACGGCTTTTCGCTGAAAAAGTTTTTTGTATTCATATTTTATGAGAGTTCCCAGATTATACATGGTCAAATACCTCCGTGTTTTATCTTGCTCCCCGTCACAGTGCCGGCCGGAGCAGGGGCAGACGGATTGATATCGTCAAACTGTTTCAGATAAAATTCTTCCAGATTCTCTCCGATATCTTCATGTGTTCCGTTGAAGATCAGGCGGCCGTCTTTCATCATGAGGATACGGTCCGCGATCAGTTCAATGTCAGATACGATGTGGGTGGAGAGCAGGACGATGCTCTCTTGACCGAGCCGGTCGATCATTTCCCGGAACCGGACGCGCTCTTTCGGATCAAGTCCGGCGGTGGGTTCGTCGAGTACAAGAAGCTTCGGCCGGTTTAAGAGCGCCTGCGCGATGCCCAGGCGCTGTTTCATTCCGCCGGAGTATGTTTTGATCTTTTGTTTTTTATGGGCGTCAAGTCCGACAAGGGACAGAAGCTCTTTGGTACGGCATCGGGCATCGGTTTTGCGCAGCCCTTTGAGTGCGGCCATATACATGAGGAAGTCTTCAGCGGTAAAGCCGGGGTAATAGCCGAAATCCTGAGGAAGATATCCGAGGATACTCCGGTATTCTTCTGTGGATACATCGGTTTTCCCGAAAGTTATCGTGCCGCTGTCCGGGCGCAGGATGCCGCAGATCATGCGCATGAGAGTCGTTTTTCCGGCTCCGTTGGCGCCCAGCAGTCCGTGGACTCCTCTTCCGAGAGTGAGAGAGATACGGTCCACGGCGATCTTATTTTTATAATGTTTACTCAGCCGGTCAATGTGAAGTTCCATGTTAATTCCTCCGATTGTCTGATATATTTTCTAAGTTCCAGTACCGCTGCGGTCCCGAAGAAGAGAAGCGCCGCGGGAATGAGCGCAGGGGCAGCAGCCGCACGGTCCAGAAAGCCAGTGGCGTCCGCGGTGAGAAAGGATAGGCTGACAAGAGCGCTGATCCCGGCGCACAGGATCGTGCAGTCTTTTCCCCGGAGTTTTCGGACTGCGGGGAGCGTGAGGGCGCAGGTCAGCAGATAGGGCAGCAGGATACAGGCCGCAGTCATGCTCAGGTCTGTTTCCCAGAAACGGGGGCCCAAGGGCATCAGTACTGCCAGCAGGACAAGATTTTCCCCGCCCAGTATGACCAGCCGTGCACACAGGACAGCCTGCAGGGAGAACCGGGCGGACAGCTCCAGCTCCTCCATGCCGAACCGGGCAGAGCGTCCGGCCTCTGAGGTCGTTGCCAGCGCAAGGAACGGGATACAGGCGGACAGGATGACAGGGGTGGAGAGATCCAGCCCCCGCAGATCTTCCTGTGGGGCGGCTGTCTGCCAGGGCTGCAGGGTCAGAAGTATGGCGGCCGCAAAGATGCAGACAGCCAGGATCCAGTTCCATTTTCGGATGTAGTGCATTTGGGTCTGAAGAAAAGCTGCCCACGGGACGCGGGGAGGATAAAGGGCCTCACTTGCTGCTGCGCGGTAGGCGGAGCTTTGGAAGAAAGCATCTTTTCGTTCGGGAGCCGGAACTGTATAGAGCCTGCGCAAAGTCTTGGTCAGGAGCGCTTTTTGTCTGAAATGATTTCCCTTCACTGGAAGTCCTCCTTTCTCAGTTGATTTTCTAAAAGTTTTAATGCCCGTTTCAATCTGCGGTATACTGCAAAGCGTGACAGGTTCATAATCCTTCCGATCTCACCGGGATTCAGCTCCAGTATATAGTGCAGGCAGATAATCTCCCGGTCGGACTCGCTGAGTGTCTGCAGAGCCTGCGTCAGGACAACCGATGTGTCCGTGAGTTCCGGACCGGATAAAGTGGGAGAGAATGCCGTGCCCGTTATGCTGTAAGATATATCGCCGTTCAGGTGGAGATCACCGGTTATGCCGGATTCCGGCCGTGCCGCTGTGCGCCGGATGTGATCGATGCACAGATTCCGCGCGATGGTATACAGGAAAGCGAGAGGCTTTCCTCTGTCGTGATAAGCAGAAGTTTCCAGAAACTTAAGGAAGGTTTCCTGCGTCAGATCTTCAGCGAGACTGCGGTCCCGCATACGAAAAAAACAGTACCGGTAAATGTCATCGTAGTATTTTTCCAGATCCATCGGCAAAGCCCCTCCTTTCATAATGTATAACGCATGAACTTTATAAAGTGTGCGCTCCTGAATGAAAAAACAGCGGATTGTATCTGCGCGTTTTTACGCAGAAGCGGTTGAGTGTTATAAGTATTCATATATTATACACCGGAAGTGCTCCGCTTTATCGAAAATTCATGGGAAAATAAGTTTTGATGGATGAATATAAATAAATAATGCTTGCATAATATGCAAAAAAGATGTATTATTATGCAAGCGCTATTCATAACTATTTTTATGAAATGCTTTACTTACTATTAAATGAGGTATATCATAAGAAACTGAAACGCGGAGCAATCCGCAGCGGTATTGAAGTCAAAAGGAAGAAAGATAACATATATATGGAAGGGACAGAGATATGATCAAAGTTGGTATAATCGGCGCCACCGGCTATGCAGGCGGCGAGCTTGTAAGAATATTATCAGGACATAAAGATGCAGAGATCAAATGGTATGGCTCAAGAAGCTATATTGATCAGAAATATGCGGATGTATACAGAAATATGTTCCAGATCGTGGATGCGGTCTGTATGGACGACAATATGGAGGAGCTGGCGTCCCAGGTGGATGTGATCTTCACGGCGACGCCTCAGGGGCTGTGTGCATCTCTTGTAAATGAAGAAATTCTTTCAAAGACAAAGATCATTGATCTGAGCGCGGATTTCCGACTGAAAGACGTGAAAGTTTACGAAGAGTGGTACAAGATCGAGCACAAGGCGCCGCAGTTTATTGACGAGGCGGTATACGGGCTGTGCGAGATCAACCGCGAAGATGTGAAGAAAGCAAGACTGGTGGCAAATCCGGGCTGCTATACGACATGCTCCATCCTGACGGCCTATCCGCTTGCCAAAGAAGGACTGATCGATATGGGCACACTGATCATCGATGCCAAATCAGGTACTTCAGGAGCGGGCAGAGGAGCAAAAGTACAGAATCTCTTCTGTGAAGTAAATGAGAATATGAAAGCTTACGGCGTGGCAACCCACAGACATACTCCGGAGATCGAGGAACAGCTTGGCTATGCGGCAGGTGAGAAAGTGGTGCTCAACTTCACACCCCATCTCGTGCCGATGAACAGAGGAATTCTTGCTACGGAATATGCAAAACTTACGAAAGATGTAAGCTGGGAAGAAGTAAAGGCTGTTTACGATAAATATTATGCAGATGAAAAATTTGTGCGTGTCCTTGATAAAGACGTATGCCCGGAGACGAAATGGGTAGAGGGCAGCAACTATGTGGATATCGGATTTAAGATCGATCCGAGGACAGGACGTATCATTATGATGGGCGCTATCGATAATTTGGTAAAAGGCGCTGCGGGACAGGCGGTTCAGAATATGAACCTGATGTTCGGATTAAAAGAGAGCGAAGGGTTGGAATTAGTCCCGATGTTCCCATGATCGGGGACGTAGTCAAATAGGATTTTACTACGTCCCGAATCGAAGTTCAGGGTGTCCCAAAGCTGTGAGAAGGGTGTCCCTAAATGAAGATGAAAGGAATATTTAACAATGATAAGAGTTATGACAATAGACGATTATGATGAGGTTTATGCTCTCTGGAAGAAGATCCGGGGGTTCGGTATCCGGAGTATCGATGACTCCAGAGAGGGTGTGGACCGGTTCCTGAAGAGAAATCCTACGACCAGCGTGGTAGCGGTGAAAGACGGAAAGATTGTGGGAAGTATTCTTTGCGGTCATGACGGAAGACGGGGCTGTCTCTATCATGTATGCGTGGATGAAGCGTATCGTCGGCACGGGATCGGGCGCGATATGGTGGTCCATGCGATGAAAGCATTGCAGGCAGAGCAGATCAACAAGGTTTCGCTCATCGCATTTACAAAGAATGATATCGGAAATGCATTCTGGAATACGATCGGATGGACAGAGCGTCTGGATTTAAATTACTATGATTTTACATTGAATGAAGAAAACATTACAGCTTTTAATGAACAGTAGAAAACAGACAGATAGATATAGATAAAGAAAGCAGAGGGATGACAAATGCAGAAGATCGAAGGCGGAGTGACAGCGGCAAAAGGATTTGAGGCGGCAGCGGCAGCAGCCGGGATCAAGTATCAGGACCGCACGGATATGGCACTTATCTATAGTGAGAAGCCGTGTAAAGTGGCGGGAACATTTACGACAAATGTAGTGAAAGCGGCACCGGTAAAGTGGGACCGAAACGTAGTTGACAGCGGTATGAAGTCACAGGCTGTTATCGTGAATTCCGGCATTGCAAATGCGTGTACCGGAGAAGAGGGCATGAGTTATTGTAAAGAGACGGCAAAAGAAGCGGCTCAGGTGCTGGGAGTAGATGCCAGGAGCGTTTTGGTCGGGTCCACAGGAGTGATCGGAATGCAGCTGCCTATGGACAGAGTAAAAGAAGGGATCCGTAAGCTGGCGGAGGCGAAGAAACCGGATCTTGAGAGTGGTACGCAGGCGGCTCAGGCGATCATGACGACGGATACGAAGAAAAAAGAAGTTGCAGTTACGGTTGAAATAGGGGATGTGACAGTGACCATTGGCGGGATGGCAAAAGGATCCGGCATGATTCACCCGAATATGTGTACCATGCTTGCGTTTATCACAACAGACGCCAAGATTTCGAAAAAGGCTCTTCAGGCCGCACTCAGCGAAGATGTGGAAGATACATATAATATGATCTCAGTGGACGGGGATACTTCTACCAATGATACCGTTCTCCTGCTGGCAAACGGAGCAGCCGGAAATGAAAAGATCCGTTATGGCACATGGGAGTATGAGGCGTTTAAAAATGCCCTTCATTATGTAAATGAAACTCTGGCGAAAGAGATGGCAGGAGACGGCGAAGGCGCTACAGCACTGTTTGAAGCTAAAATTATCGGGGCAGATACGAAAGAGCAGGCAAAAAAACTTGCAAAATCTATCGTCTGCTCAAATCTGACCAAAGCAGCGATAGCAGGACATGACGCCAACTGGGGAAGAATCCTGTGCGCAATGGGATATTCCGGAGCGCAGTTTGATCCGGAGAAAGTGGATCTCTATTTCGAGAGCGAGGCGGGAAAACTTAAGATCATCGAGAATGGAGTTGCACTGAACTATAGTGAGGAGAAAGCAACAGAAATCCTGTCACAGCCGAAAGTAACGGCAATCGCTGATATTAAAGAGGGTGATGTCGAGGCGGCAGCATGGGGATGCGACCTGACACATGGATATATTGATATCAATGCAGATTACCGCAGTTAAAACGATTTAGAATAAAATGATGTAAACAGGGACAGGGCAAAAGTCGATTTGGGACACCGTGAAGTTCGATTGGGGACGTAGTCAAATCGGGTTTTACTACGTCCCCGAAGGAGGTAAGTATGAATAAGAATATGCAGCAATATCTCGATAAAGCGCAGGTTCTCATCGAGGCTCTGCCATATATCCAGCGCTTCAACCGCAAGATCATTGTGGTCAAATACGGCGGCAGCGCTATGGTGGATGAGGAACTGAAGAAACGTGTGATCGAGGACGTGACTCTTTTGAAGCTTGTCGGATTCAAGCCGATCATTGTTCACGGCGGCGGCAAGGAGATCAGCAAGTGGGTCGGCAAAGTGGGAATGGAGCCGAAATTTATCAACGGCCTGCGTGTGACTGATGCAGATACGATGGAAGTGGCGGAGATGGTGCTTGGCCGCGTGAACAAGAGTCTGGTACAGCTGGTGGAGAGTCTTGGCGTTCGTGCCATCGGCATCAGCGGCAAGGACGGAGCTCTCCTGAAGGTTGACAAGAAGTATTCCGACGGTCAGGATATCGGATATGTGGGGGATATCAAAGAAGTAAACGGCCAGATCCTTTATGATCTGCTGGAGAAGGATTTTCTCCCGATCGTATGCCCGGTGGGACTGGACGATGACTTTAATACATATAATATCAATGCGGATGACGCGGCGTGCGCAATTGCCCGCGCGGTGAAAGCGGAGAAACTGGCATTTCTGACAGACATCGAGGGTGTCTACAAAGATCCGTCCGATCCGTCTACGCTTATCTCCGAGCTCCGTGTGGATGAGGCGAAGAAGCTGATGGACAGCGGATACATCGGAGGCGGTATGCTGCCGAAGCTCCAGAACTGTATCGACGCCATTGAGGCAGGCGTTTCAAGAGTGCATATTCTGGACGGACGTATTCCGCACTGTCTGCTCCTTGAGATCTTTACGAACAGAGGAATCGGTACGGCAATTTTAAACAGTGAAGAAAGCAGGTATTATCATGGTGAATAATAAAATACAGGCAGCAGAAGAGAATCTGATCCATGTCTACAACCGTTTCCCGGTCGTGCTGGATCACGGCGAGGGAATGTATCTTTATGATACAGACGGGAAAGAATACCTTGATTTTGCGGCAGGTTTTGCAGTGACAGGACTGGGGTACGACAACAAAGAGTTAAATGAGACGCTTAAGGCGCAGATAGACAAACTGTATCATACTTCCAATCTCTACTATCACGAGAGCTGCGGCGAGGCGGCGAGAGAGCTGAACCGGGTGTGCGGCATGGACCGTGTGTTCTTTACAAACAGCGGAGGTGAGGCCGTGGAAGGCGCCTTAAAGTCAGCCAGACGCTACGCATATACAAAAGGAACAGGAAGATATGAATTCATTGCTATGGAGAATTCATTCCACGGCAGGACGTTCGGCGCTGTGTCCGTGACAGGACATGATTCTTACAGAGAGCCGTTTGAGCCCCTTGTACCGGGTGTGAAATTCGCGAAGTTTAATGATCTAGACAGTGTGAAAGCACTGGTCAGTGACAAGACCTGCGCGATCATTCTGGAGCCGCTGCAGGGAGAGGGCGGCATCAATCTTGCCACACAGGAATTTATGGAAGGAATCCGGGAAATCTGTGACGAGAACGGAATCCTTATGATCTGCGATGAGGTGCAGTGCGGCATGGGCAGGACAGGAAGTATGTTCGCATGGCAGGGATTCGGCACAAAGCCGGATATTATGACAATGGCAAAAGCCATCGGAAACGGTATTCCGGTGGGAGCGTTTGCCATGACAGAAGAAGTCGCGCAATACTCTCTGAAACCCGGAGACCACGGAGCGACATATGGCGGTAATCCGCTTGCGTGCACTGCTGTGAAGAAAGTGATCGAGATCTTTGAGCGGGATAATATCGTGGGCCATGTCAATGAAGTGGCTCCTTACCTCACGAAAAAGCTGGATGAGCTTGTGGAGGAGCTGGACTGTGTAGTTCAGCGTAAAGGAAAGGGTCTGATGCAGGGCATCGAGATCACAAAGCCGATCGCCGAAGTAAACCGGCGGTGTGTGGAAGGCGGCCTTCTGGTAATACAGGCCGAAGGAAATGTGCTCCGATTTGTTCCGCCTCTGATCGTGGAGGAGAAACATATTGACGAGATGATCGGAAAACTGAAACAGGCGCTGGCAGATTAAACGGCGGGCCGGCGGCGTATAGGAAAACCATTCACAGGACATACTATCCGGAAAACAGGCATAAAATGCATGGAGGTATGATCTATGATTGGTTTTTTTATTGCGCTGCTCTCAGGAGCGATGATGAGTATACAGGGAGTGTTCAATACACAGGTTACGAAAACAACCGGAGTGTGGGTGAGCAACGGGTGGGTGCAGATCACGGCTTTTGCGGTCTGTCTGGCAGCATGGTTCTTTACCGGGCGCGACAGCGTGGCCGCTCTCGGAAAAGTGGAACCGAAATATATGCTTTTGGGCGGTGTGATCGGCGCCGGGATCACATGGACGGTTATCAAAAGCATTGAAGCTCTGGGGCCTGCGAAGTCGGCGCTTCTTATCGTTATTGCACAGCTGGCGGTATCTTACGTGATCGAGCTCTTCGGCCTTTTCGGAATGGATAAAGAGCCCTTTTCATGGAGAAAGCTGGGCGGACTGGTTCTGGCTGTTGCAGGAATTGCGATTTTCCAGTGGGAATAAAAGGTTTTTTCTGTAAATTGAAAATGAACCGTAATAAAATTGTAACAATGCGTCAAATCCTTAACAAACATTTAATTGTCTATTGTAATTTTGGAAGAAATTCGTTACAATGTTACTGTCCGGCATGCAAGGGGTATTTCTCCTGCTTGAGAAAGTAGGAGAAGAAATATGCAAGACAATCTGAGACAAACAAGTACATCGCACATTTTCTGTAAAGTGCTTATTTTTTCCGCGCTAATATTTCTTTTCGGTTGCAGCAGCGGAGCCGCAGAAGAAAAGGGCGTTGAAGAAATTGTTCTGGCGGACGAGGACCAGAAGGAAGAGGCAGAGGGAAATACCGGAGTTTCGGAGGATGGAAAAGAAGCACAGGCGGAGCATCAGGAGACGACAGTGTTTGTCTATATATGCGGGGCGGTAAAATCCCCGGGAGTATATGAGCTCGAGCCGGGTGCAAGAGTATTTGATGCCATACATTCGGCAGGCGGCATTACAGAGGATGCTGCTCCGGATGCTGTTAATCAGGCGAGAATCATCGCTGATGGGGAGCAGATTTATATTCCGACAGCCGATGAAGCGGCGTCGCCGGACACAGGGGTTGGAGAAACAACAGTAACCAATGGTACGGAAAATGCAAAAGTAAATATAAATACGGCCGGAAAAGAGGAACTTATGACTCTGACGGGTATCGGTGAGGCGAAAGCCGGGGATATCCTGAAATACAGGGAAGAGCACGGCAGCTTCGGGAGTATTGAAGAGCTGATGCAGATCAACGGGATCAAGGAAGGCGTATTTAATAAAATAAAAGATGACATAACAATTTGACATAGGAGTCGTGAAAGTGGAGTATGAGTAAAAAGATATTAGTCGTAGACGATGAAAAACTTATCGTAAAAGGAATCCGGTTCAGTCTGGAACAGGAAGGCATGGAAGTGGACTGCGCGTATGATGGCGAAGAAGCATTGGAGTACGCGAAAAAGTGCGAATACGACCTGGTGCTTCTGGATGTGATGCTCCCGAAGATGGACGGATTTGAAGTATGCCAGCAGATCAGGGAATTTTCAGATATGCCGATTGTCATGCTGACAGCGAAAAGTGAAGATATGGATAAGATCCTGGGGCTTGAATACGGAGCAGACGACTATATTACCAAGCCGTTTAATATTCTCGAAGTGAAGGCGAGAATCAAGGCAATCATGCGTCGTACTTCCAAGAGAAAGGAACCGGCCGGAAGCCCTGTGCTGGTAAAAGGAAATATGAAGATCGACTGCGAGAGCAGACGGGTGTTTATCGGGGACAGGGAGATCAATCTGACCGCAAAAGAGTTTGATGTCCTGGAGCTTCTTGCAACTAACCCGAACAAAGTATACAGCAGGGAAAATCTTTTAAATTTTGTATGGGGATACGACTATCCGGGAGACGCGAGAACAGTCGACGTGCATATCAGACGGCTGAGGGAAAAGATCGAGATCAACCCGAGCGAGCCGAAGTTTGTACATACAAAGTGGGGAGTGGGTTATTATTTCCAGGGCTAAACGACATTTCAGATTAAGAGATAAAGTCTTTAAAAATATGCGGGTCCGCATTATCGTCTTGTTTGTGCTGGCAGGGCTTGTGCCCTGTCTTGCCGCGCTGTTCGGAGTTGTCAAGTTCTATGAGGTTCATGCCGTAGAACTCAGGACGGCTGAGATACAGAATCAATGTACGATCCTTTCTAACCAGCTTAGTAATTACGGATATCTGACGGATACTTCATCGGAAGTGATCAACGCAAATCTTGCACAGCTTACCAATATTTATAACGGCAGGGTCATGATCATAGATTATGAGCTGAATGTAATAAAAGATACATACAGTCTGGATGAGGGAAAAACAGACGTTTCTGAAAATGTGATCCGCTGTATGCAGGGTGAAACAACAAATCAGTATGACCGGAAGAATCATTATATTGAGGTGACGTCGCCGATTCCGGGAGCAGAGGGCGATGACGTCGCAGGGGTTATGCTTGCTACCGTGTCAACAGATAACATTGAAGCAACTATTCAGATGCTATATACACACGGCGGTGTGGTAGTCGGTATTATTCTGATCCTTTTGACTGCCTTAGGCGTGTTTATTGCAGACCGGATGGTGAGACCGATCCACAGGATCACAGGTGCGATTGAAAACGTGACCGAAGGCTACAGCGATGATGTGCTGCATGTAGATACTTTCACGGAGACACGGCAGCTCAGCGAAGCTTTCAACAAGATGCTCGGCCGACTGAAAATGCTTGACGAGTCGAGGGAAGAGTTTGTTTCCAATGTCTCCCATGAGTTGAAGACTCCTATGACCTCCATGAAGGTGCTGGCGGATTCTCTTCTTGAGATGAAGGAAGCCCCGGTGGAAATGTATCAGGAGTTTATGCAGGATATTGCAAAAGAGATTGACAGGGAGAATCAGATCATCACAGACCTTCTCTCTCTGGTTAAGATGGACAAGAACGCACAGAATCTGAATATCCGGACAGTCAATATCAATGAGCTGCTGGAACAGACACTGAAGCGGCTCCGGCCGATCGCGGACAAAAAGAACGTCGAGATGGTCATGGAGAGTTTCCGTCCGGTCAGCGCTGAGATCGATGAGATGAAATTCACACTGGCCATATCCAATCTTGTAGAGAATGCCATCAAATATAATCATGATAACGGCTGGGTCCACGTATCTCTTAATGCAGATCATAAATATTTTTATATCAAGGTGGAAGACTCGGGAATCGGAATTCCGGAGAAAGACCAGCCGCATATCTTTGAACGTTTCTACCGGGTGGACAAGTCTCATTCAAGAGAGATCGGCGGTACAGGTCTGGGACTTGCAATTGCAAGAAATGCCGTGATCGTCCACCGCGGTGCGATCAAGGTTTACAGTACTGAAGGGGAGGGAACGACTTTTACTGTTCGTATACCTCTGACGTATGTGGCGGCATAGGAGGGTGAGAAAATTGAAGATAAGAAAAGCTGTTCTCCCCATGCTGGTCTGTCTGGCTGTTCTGATCGCAGCCTGTGGAAGGCAGGAACAGATCGGGGAAGGTGATTCCGTTGTTTATTGTCTGAATGAAGACGGGACCGGTCTGGTCAAAGTCTCATGTGACCTGCCGGATGGCGAAATACAGGAGAAAGCCGAGGCAGTCCTGGAAGAATTGAGTACGCCGACGGATAACATAGAATATATGACGCCCATTCCTGAAGATGTAAAGGTGCAGAAGTGTGAACTTTTCGGCGAAATCCTGGAAGTTGATTTCAGCGGTGAATATCTGGATATGGGAAATATTCATGAAAAACTGATGCGGGCGGCGGTTGTGCAGTCGCTGGTGTCTATTGACGGGATAAATGCAGTCGCTTTTACAGTGGATGAAAAGCCCCTGACGGATGACGAAGGTGTTAAAATCGGTCTGATGAACGAAGATGATTTTGTGGAGACTACGGCTTCCTCGCCAAGCGCATATCAGAATGATACACTTACGCTTTATTTTGCAAATAAGAGCGGGGATAAGCTTGTAGCGGAAAAAGTGGATGTCAGATACAGCAGCAATGTGTCGAAAGACAAACTGATCGTGGAAAAACTGATGCAGGGGCCAGGCGGAGCAGGATATTATCCTACGATCAATCCCGATACAAATCTGCTGAGTGTGACTACAAAAGATAATATATGTTATGTGAATTTTGACAGTACATTCCTGACGGGAGCATACGATATCCTGCCGGAACTTACTGTATATTCGATCGTGAACTCTCTGGTTGAGGGAACAGAGGCCACACAGGTACAGATCACGATCAACGGAGAGACTAACGCCAGTTATATGGAGACTGTAGATCTTTCGCAGCCTCTTAAGGCGGATATGGATCTTGTCGCAGCCGATGAAACGGATGAATGAAAAAACGGCCTCTTTGTGCAATATGTATTTTGTTTCTTGTAATACAGGGGATAAGAGTTTTCTTTTTCGGTGTGGAAGATATGGAACCTTCCGCACTGGAAAAGGCGGTTTCTTATGGCGAAAAGCAGGTTGAACTTGCGGGCACTGTATACAGGATCGAGGAAAAGGAAAGAGTAACGGCTGTCTTTCTGAAAGACAGCACTGTATCTGTCGCAGATCAGATCATCAATGAGTCTGAAATTCTTGTGTATATTTCCAAAAATGAAACTGAAAAATCTACAGCAATAAAAATCGGGAACCGTGTTGCCGTCTCGGGCGAGGCGGCAACTTTTGAACCTGCCCGGAATCCGGGGAATTTTGACCAAAAAGCATATTATATGCGACAGGGAATCCATGTACTGGTATGGGCCAAGCAGATCAGGGTACAGTCCTTTGATACAAGACCTGTCCGGCAGTTCCTTTTGGAGCTCAGAGAAAAGTGGAACAATCTGCTGATCCGTCATCTCGGGAAATATTACGGAGAAACGATGAGTGCTGTCCTTCTGGGAGAAAAAAGCGGACTGGATGCAGAGATGAAGACAATGTACCAGAAGTGCGGAATCAGCCATCTGCTTGCCATTTCCGGCCTGCATATGACGTTTCTGGGCATGGGCATCTATAATCTTCTGCGGAAAGCCGGATGCGGATTTATTGTCTCAGGTCTTGCGGGAGGTGTCCTCCTGGTTTTGTACAGTATGATGATCGGAGCCGGCGTCTCCAGCCTCCGGGCTCTTATCATGTTCCTTGTGAGGATCGGAGCAGAGATCACGGGCAGAGACTATGATCTTCTGACCAGTCTGTTTCTGTCTGCTGCAATTCTCTGTTTCCGGCAGCCGCTGTATCTGACGGATGCAGGATTCCAGCTTTCTTATGGAGCTATCCTCGGGATTGCTCTTCTTGGTCCGGTATTCTCCGAGATGTTCGGATGCGCGAATATCAGTGTCTGGAAGAAAAGGCTCGAGCATAAGAAAAAAGGACGGTTCCTGAGCCTTCAGAGAAAAGTCCTTGCGGCAGTTCTGTGGATCATGAACGGTCTGTGTACCAGTCTTGCCGTCAATGTGCTGCTGCTTGGACCTATGCTCTGGTTCTATTTTGAGATCCCGCCATATTCTGTTTTCCTTAATCTGATCGTGATACCTGTCATGCCGGCTGCCATGGGAGCAGGAGTCATAGGTTCCGCGGCGAGTCTTCTGTCTGATGCAGCAGGCGGCGTTGTGCTTCAGGTCTGCCGCTGGGTGCTCCGGGCATATGACCAGATATGTACATGGGCATGCAGGCTTCCCGGTAACCGTTTTGTCGCGGGAAAACCGGAAATGCTCTGGCTTGCGGTGTATTATCTCGTGCTGGCCGCATTCTGGCTTTCTTACCGGTATATAGTACTGAAAAGAGAACGGGCGGAAGAAAAGGAGACAGACAGGAACAAAATTCCGAATGAAAGCCGGAAATTATGCCGGCTCCCGGGGTGCGGTATGCTGTTGTTTGCGGCCTGTATGGCTCTGTTATGCAGAATCAGCTTTCAATGGCAGAACGAAGTGCAGGTTACAGTATTGGATGTGGGACAGGGAGACGGCATCCATATCCGGAACGCTTCTTTAAACTGCCTCATCGACGGCGGAAGCAGTGATGTCACCTCAGTGGGGACCTACCGTCTGGAGCCTTATTTTCTCTCTCAGGGAGTAGATACGATTGATTACATATTTGTGACCCATGGGGATGATGACCATATCAGCGGAGTGCAGGAAATGCTCGAGAACCAGATGTTTGGAGTGAAGATTCGGAATCTGGTGATGCCGTCTTCGGAATATCAGGATGAAAAACTTATCGCACTTGCACAGACTGCCGTAAAAAACGGGATCAGAGTGGCTGTCATGGATCCGGGAGATGAGATCACATCAGACGGGGCAGAAGAGGAGATCGGACTGATTCTCACCTGTATCGGACCGGAAAGCGGTCTGGGAGTGGATCCGGGAAATGAGACCTCTCTTGTGCTGGATCTGTCTTACGGGGAATTTGACATGCTGTTTACCGGTGATGTGGAAGGCGCCGGGGAAGAGAAGCTGATCAGCTCCGGGCGGCTGAGGGACTATGACGTTCTGAAAGCCGCCCATCATGGATCGAAAAATTCCGGTACAGAAAAATTCCTGGAACTTACACAACCGGAGTATGCCGTCATTTCAGCCGGCGTGGACAACCGATACGGGCATCCTCACACAGAGACGCTGCAGAGATTTAGCGCTGCCGGGTGCACGGTCTGTTCCACACAGGATAACGGAGCGGTTACGATACGAAGCGACGGCGAGAAGATGACAATACAAGGTTTTATAACAGAGTGACAGTTCGGCTTGAACTGTTATTACAAACCTCTTGTCAAACAGGGGCCCCTTCCTTTATAATACAAGAGTTATGAAAAGCCTGAATGAAGATTTAAAAACAGGACAATTTAAACAGATTTATCTCCTCTATGGTCAGGAGTCCTATCTGAAGAAACAGTATAAGGAACGGTTTATTAAAGCAATGGTTCCTGAAGGGGATACGATGAACTATTCCTATTACGAAGGAAAGAAGACAGATATCAAAGAAGTCATCGATCTGGCGGAGACCCTGCCTTTTTTTTCAGAGCGCCGGCTGGTCGTGTTCGAGGATACCGGATTTTTCAAGACCGGAGGAAATGATCTGGCGGATTATATTAATGACGGCCTGCCCCGGACGACGCATTTTATTTTCATAGAAAACGAGGTGGATAAGCGGAGCAAACTCTATAAAGCCGTGAAAGCAAAGGGACATATCGTGGAGCTCGCCGCTCAGGATGAGAATACGCTCCGGAAATGGGTATCCGGACTGGTCCGAAAAGAGAAAAAAGAGATGTCACAGCCGGATATCGCGTATTTTCTGAATAAAGTGGGCACGGATATGGAGAATATCACGAAAGAGCTGGAAAAGCTGTTCTGCTACTGCCTGGACAGGAATGTCATTACGAGGGAAGACGTGGATGCCATCTGTGTGACACAGATCACAAACCACATCTTTGATATGGTAAATGCGGTGGCAGCAGGAGACCAGCGCCGGGCGCTCGATCTGTACTATGACCTGCTCGCGCTGAAAGAACCGCCCATGCGTATTCTGTCGCTCATGTCGAAAGAATACAGGGATCTGTTCCACGTAAAGCAGCTTTCAAGGCAGGGCTACGGAAGAAAAGATATTGCGTCGAAAGCCGGCCTGCATCCCTTTGTGGCGGGGAAATACATGGATCTGGCAAAACGTTTTCAGGCGGATGACCTGAGAAATGTTATGGAGGAAAGCGCAGATCTTGAACAGCGGGTGAAGACCGGACTTATGACGGACCATCTGGCTGTCGAATTGTTTATCGTAAAACATTCAGTATAAATTCAGCTAAAACATGGAGGAATGAAATTGGCAGTAATAGATCAGAGTAAAATCAGAAATTTTTGCATTATCGCACATATCGATCACGGCAAGTCCACTCTGGCGGACCGTATCATTGAGATGACAGGACTTCTCACGAGCCGCGAGATGCAGGCTCAGGTCCTTGACAACATGGATCTGGAAAGAGAGAGAGGTATCACGATCAAAGCTCAGGCGGTCCGTACTATCTATAAGGCGGACGACGGTGAAGAGTATATGTTCAACCTGATCGACACGCCGGGACATGTGGATTTCAATTATGAAGTATCCAGAAGCCTTGCGGCATGCGACGGGGCGATTCTGGTGGTGGACGCGGCACAGGGAGTGGAAGCGCAGACTCTGGCAAATGTTTATCTGGCGCTGGATCACGATCTGGACGTAATGCCAGTTATCAATAAGATCGACCTGCCCAGTGCGGATCCGGAGCGCGTCAAAGAGGAAATCGAGGATGTCATCGGTATTGACGCGGAGGACGCTCCGCTCATATCGGCCAAGACAGGACAGAATGTACATGAAGTACTGGAACAGATCGTGAAAAAGATACCTGCGCCCACGGGAGATCCCAAGGCGCCTCTGAAGGCATTGATATTTGATTCCAAGTATGATCCCTATAAAGGAGTAATTGTTTTCTGCCGGATCAAAGAGGGAACCGTGAAAAAGGGAACCCCCATGCTCATGATGGCTACCGGCGCGAAAGCAGAAGTCGTGGAAGTGGGAACATTCGGGGCAGGACAGTTTATCCCCTGTGATGAGCTGAGCGCCGGAATGGTAGGCTATATTACCGCGAGCCTGAAAAACGTAAAGGACACTCATGTGGGCGATACGATCACAAACGCAGAGAATCCGTGCGCAGAGCCTCTGCCCGGATACAAAAAAGTAAATCCCATGGTATACTGCGGACTTTATCCCGCGGACGGAGCCAAGTATCCGGATCTGAGAGATGCGCTTGAAAAGCTTCAGCTCAATGACGCGGCCCTCCAGTTCGAACCGGAGACATCGGTTGCCCTTGGTTTCGGGTTCCGGTGCGGCTTCCTCGGACTTCTTCATCTTGAGATCATTCAGGAACGTCTCGAGAGAGAATATAATCTGGATCTGGTGACAACGGCTCCCAGTGTTATCTACAAAGTCCATAAGACGAGCGGCGAGGTCATCGACCTGACGAATCCTACAAATATGCCGGACCCGTCCGAGATCGACTATATGGAAGAACCGATGGTGAAAGCGGAGATCATGGTTACTTCAGAATACATTGGCGCGATCATGGATCTGTGTCAGGAGCGCCGCGGAATCTACCAGAGTATGGAATATATCGAGGAGAAACGTGCCGTGCTTCATTATCATCTTCCGCTCAACGAGATCATTTATGATTTCTTCGACGCGCTGAAGTCGAGGTCAAGAGGATATGCATCTTTTGATTATGAGATGATGGGCTATCAGAGATCTGAGCTTGTGAAGCTGGATATCCTTATTAATAAAGAAGAGGTGGATGCTCTCTCCTTTATTGTATTCGCAGGCAGTGCTTACGACAGAGGCAGAAGAATGTGCGAAAAGCTGAAACAGGAGATACCGAGACAGCTCTTCGAGATTCCGATTCAGGCAGCCATCGGCAGCAAGATCATTGCACGTGAGACTGTGAAAGCCATGAGGAAAGATGTGCTGGCGAAGTGTTACGGCGGAGATATCTCCCGTAAGAAGAAACTGCTGGAGAAGCAGAAGGAAGGAAAGAAGCGCATGCGTCAGGTGGGCAATGTAGAGATCCCGCAGAAGGCGTTTATGAGTGTGCTGAAACTGGATGATGATTAAAAAAGAGCTGGAACTGTATGTGCATATTCCGTTCTGTGTGAGAAAATGTGCATACTGTGATTTTCTGTCCGCCCCTGCAGATATGCAGGAGCGGACACTTTATGTAGATGCCCTGACAAAAGAGATCCGGGCGGAGAAAGAAGAATATAGAAACTATAAGGTGAGCACCATATTTCTGGGCGGAGGCACTCCGTCTGTTCTGGGCGAAGATGAGATTGCAGAGATATTCCGCGCCCTATATGAAAGCTTTGACATATCCGACAGTGCGGAGATTACTATGGAAGTGAATCCGGGAACTGTGACGGAAGGAAAAGCTGCGGTATGGAAGAAATGCGGTGTCAACCGGCTCAGTATCGGACTGCAGTCTGTAAATGACGATGAACTCCGGATGCTCGGGCGCATTCACACATACAGGGAGTTCTTAAATACATGGGAGGCTGTGCGCGGGGCAGGATTCCGGAACGTGAATATTGATCTCATATCGGCAATTCCCGGACAGACATTGGAGAGCTGGTGCAGGACACTGCGCACGGCGGCGGAGCTGGAGCCTGAGCATATCTCCGCCTACAGCCTGATCATAGAGGAGGGTACTCCGTTTTATGAGCAGTATGGAGAGGAAGCGGGCTGCAATTTTGAAACGGAGAACGACAAGGCCAGAGAAGCGGACGGATGTCAGACTGTTCTCCCGCCGCTTCCGGACGAGGATACTGAGCGTGAGATCTATAAAGCTACGGAAGAGATTCTTGCCGGGTACGGTTATCACAGATATGAGATATCCAATTATGCAAAAGACGGATATGAGTGCCGGCACAATCTGGGTTACTGGGAGAGAAAAGAGTATCTCGGACTTGGACTTGGAGCATCCTCACTGATTGATGAGTGCAGATTCCATAATACGGAAGATATGAAAAAATATCTTGAATTTTTTGAAAAGTCAGCTTCAGATCCGGCAGGACTGTCGAACAGCACAGACTGCCTGTCAGGTATCCGTGAAGAAGTCGAATCTCTGTCCCGTGAAGATCAGATGGAAGAGTTTATGTTCCTCGGCCTGCGCAAGACCGAAGGAATCTCTATGAATGAATTCTGCGAGGCGTTTGACAGAGATGTCTTTGAAGTGTACGGGCCGCAGATCAGGAAAATGGAGGAGCAGGGGCTGCTGATCGTGCAGGATGGGAGGATCCGTCTGACAGAGCGGGGAACCGATGTGAGCAATTACGTATTCAGTGAATTTATACTGTAGTAACAGTTCAGCCATGAAGCAGTCCACTCGAAAAATCATGCGAGCATGATTTTCTCTCCCGGACAGCTCCATGGCTGAACTTATTTCGATAAAAAATCTATAAACATGGTTGACAAACGGAAATGTGAGTGCTATCTTAATATACGAAAGGTGTTAGCACTCGAAACAAAGGAGTGCTAATAGCGGGAAGGGAGGAAACATAATGGCGGTCGATACATCATTAAGCGAAAGAAAACTGATCATATTGAAAGCCATTATCCAGAATTACCTTGAGACCGGTGAACCGGTCGGCTCGCGTACTCTTTCAAAATACACGGAACTGAACTTAAGTTCCGCGACGATCCGAAATGAGATGGCAGATCTGGAAGATCTCGGATATATTTTCCAGCCCCATACATCGGCGGGAAGAATTCCTTCGGATAAAGGATACCGGCTGTATGTGGATATGCTCATGGAGGAGAAAGAACAGGAGATCACAGAGCGCGAGGATGCGATGCTGGAGAAAGCCGACAAGGTCGAGAAGGTACTGCAGCAGGCGGCAAAGGTGCTTGCTTCCAATACCAATTATGCGACAATGGTTTCGGCTCCGATGAACAGCCGCAATACATTAAAATTCATCCAGCTCTCGCAGGTGGATGAGGAACAGATCGTGGCGGTCATCGTGCTCGGCGGAAATGTGATCAAGAATAAGATCATCGAGGTCGGTGAAACACTAAGCAATGAAACTCTGTTGAAGCTGAACATGCTTCTGAACACAACACTGAATGGAATGTCGATCGATCAGATCACACTCGGGCTGATCGCCAGACTGAAAGAACAGGCAGGCATCCACAGCGAAGTGATCGGACATGTGCTGGATGCGGTGGCAGAGATCATTCACGTGGAAGATGACATGAAGATCTACACGAGCGGCACGACGAATATCTTCAAATATCCTGAGCTGAGCGATAAGCAGAGCGCACAGGAGATCATCAGTGCATTTGAAGAAAAGCAGCAGCTTGAAGATCTGGTCACTGAAACCCTTGCAAGCGGAGATGATCATGCGATTCAGGTTTATATCGGCGACGAGGCACCTGTAAAGAACATGAAAGACTGCAGTGTGGTGACAGCCACATATGAGCTGGGAGAGGGTATGAAAGGAACCATCGGTATCATCGGTCCGAAACGAATGGATTATGAACATGTCATGAAGACGCTGAAGACTCTTCAAAGTGAGTTGGATGCGATTTATAATAAAAACCCGAAAGAATAGGAAGGTGGAAAGCTGGTGAGTGACCAAATGAGCAAAGAAGATATGGTAAAGGAAGCTGTCGAAGAAGCAAAGGCTAAAGCCGCTGAGGCGGAGGAAGCCGGAAAAGATCAGGATGAGGCGGCAGAGAAGGCAGGAGAGACTGCCGGAGATGAAGCCGCACAGACTGAGACGGAGGGAACGCCGGAAACAGAAGAGAATAGTTCGGAGACCGGAGATACCGGCGAGAACGGCTCTGATGCGGATGGAGATTCAGAAGATCAGTCTTCCAAAGCTGAAAAAAAGAAATTCTTCGGCAAGAAGAACAAGAAAGACAAAAAGGATGAGAAGATCGATGAACTTACAGATCGGCTCACCCGTCAGATGGCAGAGTTTGATAACTTCCGCAAGCGTACTGAAAAAGAGAAATCTCAGATGTACGAGATTGGAGCGAAAGATATCATAGAAAAAATTCTTCCGATTGTCGATAACTTCGAAAGAGGTCTTGCCTCGATGCCGGAAGATGAAAAAGCCACTCCTTTTGCAGAGGGGATGGAAAAGATCTACAAACAGCTTATGACCACGCTGGAAGGAATCGGAGTAAAGCCGATCGAAGCAGTGGGTCAGGAATTCAATCCGGATTTTCACAATGCAGTGATGCATGTGGAGGATGAGGAACTCGGCGAGAATATCATCGCAGAGGAATTCCAGAAGGGTTATATGTACCGTGACAGTGTCGTGAGACACAGCATGGTAAAAGTTGCAAACTGACATTATCAAAATTTAGAATAAATAAGAATATTTAAAGGAGGAGCATTACTATGGGCAAAATAATTGGTATTGACCTTGGTACGACAAACAGCTGCGTGGCTGTTATGGAAGGCGGTCAGCCGACAGTCATCGCAAACACAGAAGGCGCAAGAACTACACCGTCAGTTGTGGCATTCACAAAGACAGGCGAGCGTCTGGTAGGTGAGCCTGCAAAACGTCAGGCTGTAACAAACGCAAACAGAACAATCTCTTCTATCAAGAGAGAGATGGGTACAGATTATAAGGTAGACATTGACGGAAAGAAATATTCTCCGCAGGAGATTTCCGCAATGATCCTTCAGAAGCTGAAAGCAGATGCAGAAGGATACCTTGGTGAAAAAGTAACAGAAGCTGTTATCACAGTTCCTGCTTACTTCAATGACGCACAGCGTCAGGCTACAAAGGATGCCGGAAAGATCGCAGGTCTTGATGTAAAACGTATCATCAACGAGCCTACAGCGGCTGCACTGGCATACGGACTTGACAATGAGAAAGAACAGAAGATCATGGTATACGACCTCGGCGGCGGTACATTCGATGTATCTATCATCGAGATCGGCGACGGTGTCATCGAAGTTCTCTCCACAGCCGGAAACAACAGACTGGGCGGTGATGACTTCGACCAGAAGATCACAGACTATATGCTGGCAGACTTCAAGGCAAAAGAGGGCGTAGACCTTTCAGGCGACAAGATGGCTCTCCAGAGACTGAAAGAAGCAGCAGAGAAAGCAAAGAAAGAGCTTTCTTCAGCAACGACAACAAATATCAACCTTCCGTTCATCACAGCTACATCTGAGGGACCGAAGCACTTTGATATGAACCTTACAAGAGCAAAATTCGATGAGCTTACAAGAGACCTTGTAGATAAGACAGCAGAGCCGGTTAGACGTGCTCTTTCCGACGCGGGAATTACAGCTGCAGACCTTGGCCAGGTACTTCTGGTCGGCGGATCTACACGTATCCCGGCTGTACAGGAAGAGGTTAAGAGACTGACAGGCAAAGAGCCGAGCAAATCCCTGAACCCGGATGAGTGTGTTGCACTCGGTGCTTCCGTACAGGGCGGTAAACTTGCAGGCGATGCAGGCGCAGGCGATATCCTTCTTCTGGATGTTACTCCGCTGTCACTTTCCATCGAGACGATGGGCGGTGTCGCTACAAGACTGATCGAGAGAAATACTACGATCCCGACAAAGAAGAGCCAGATCTTCTCCACAGCTGCTGATAACCAGACAGCCGTTGATATCAACGTAGTACAGGGCGAGAGACAGTTCGCAAAGGACAACAAGTCACTCGGACAGTTCAGACTGGACGGAATCCCGCCGGCTCCGCGTGGAGTACCGCAGATCGAAGTTACATTTGATATCGATGCAAACGGTATCGTAAATGTATCCGCTAAGGATCTTGGTACAGGTAAAGAGCAGCACATTACGATCACTGCAGGCTCCAACATGTCCGATGCAGATATCGATAAAGCAGTAAAAGAGGCTGCTGAGTTCGAGGCTCAGGACAAGAAGAGAAAAGAAGCGATCGATGCGAGAAATGAAGCAGACGCTATGGTATTCCAGACAGAGAAAGCCCTCAAAGATGTAGGCGACAAGCTGGATGCAAATGATAAAGCAGCAGTTGAGGCAGATGTTCAGGCACTGAAAGACGTACTTGCAAAATCTACTCCTGAGACAGCAGCAGATGCTGATGTTGCTGAGATCAAGGCTGCAAAAGAGAAACTGATGGAGAGCGCACAGAAACTGTTCACAAAGATGTATGAGCAGGCAGGCGCAGGTGCCGGTGCAGCTGGCGGCCCGAATCCGGGAGCAGGCGCAGGTCCGAACCCGGGAACAGGCGCAGGTCCGGCTCCGGACGGTTTCCAGGGTGATGATGTGGTAGACGGAGACTATAAAGAAGTCTAAGCTGCCGGATTTGAATAGAGCACAGGGAATCTTCCCATTGTTTCATGATAAGAATAAGAAAAATTCTACGGAACCACTGGGTGGTTTCGTAGATTTTTTCGTGAAAGGTAGAGTATTCCAGTTATGGCAGAGACAAAGAGAGATTATTATGAGGTGCTCGGAGTAAGCAGAGACGCTGATGAGGCGGCGATCAAGAAAGCTTATCGTGCACTTGCAAAAAAATATCATCCCGACATGAATCCGGGAGACAAGGAAGCCGAGAAGAAATTCAAAGAGGCTTCCGAGGCATATGCTGTCTTAAGTGACGCTGAAAAGCGGCGTCAGTATGATCAGTTCGGTCATGCGGCATTTGAAGGCGGCGCCGGCGGTGCGGGCGGATTCGGCGGCTTTGATTTCAGCGGTACGGATTTCAGTGATATTTTCGGCGATATATTCGGCGATCTGTTCGGCGGCAGCCGCAGAGGCGGCCGTGCGGGAAACGGACCGATGAAGGGAGCCAATATCAGAAAGAGTATCCGCATTACATTCGAGGAAGCTGTATTCGGCTGCGAAAAAGAGATCGATCTGATCTTGAAAGATCCTTGTGAGGATTGTCATGGAACGGGCGCAAAGCCGGGTACATCGCCTGAGACCTGCCCGAAATGCGGCGGCAGGGGACAGGTTGTCTACACCTCACAGTCTTTCTTCGGAACAGTACAGAATGTGCAGACCTGTCCGAACTGCGGAGGTTCCGGTAAAGTGATTAAAGAGAAATGCCCGAAATGCGCAGGTACAGGATATACATCAAGTAAAAAGAGAATCAAGGTTACAATTCCCGCAGGTATTGACAACGGACAGAGCGTCCGCATCCGCGATAAGGGTGAGCCGGGAGTAAACGGAGGTCCGAGAGGAGATCTGCTTGTTGAAGTGAATGTATCTCATCATCCGATCTTCCAGAGACAGGATGTCCATATTTTCTCGACTGTGCCGATCTCATTCGCAGTTGCCACACTGGGCGGCGATATCCGCATCAAGACGGTAGACGGTGACGTGATTTACACTGTTAAGCCGGGAACAAAGACAGATACAAAAGTGCGCCTGAAAGGAAAAGGTGTGCCGTCGCTTCGTAATTCCCAGGTAAGAGGCGACCACTATGTAACACTCGTGATCCAGACTCCGGAGAGACTGAGCGCGGAGGCAAAAGAAGCCCTGCGCAGATTCGACGAGCTGACAGGAAATACACTGCACCAGAACGAAGATGCAGAAGAGAATAAAGGCGACAAGAAGAAAAAGAAAGGCTTCATGGATAAGATGAAGGAAGTCTTTGAGGATTAAATTCGTGTTTGTCGAAGAAGACATTTCCGCCGGGAGACAGGTATTGCTAACGCACTCGTTTTCACTCGGTCTCAGCGCAACGGTACATAAGAACGCAAAAGACGCGCTCTAGGTGCCGGCGCTGCTCCAACGGTGCGTACGCAATACCTGTCTCCCGGCTGCTTCCTTTCCTAGTCTGAAAATTGAATTTAAACGGAAGGGTCAAAATCGTTACTTTTCCGACTAAAATTGAACATAAAGCAGACAAGCGGAACCAGAAATCATCTTCATTGGCATTCAGTCAGACAAATACGAAGTTACAGTACCAGTGACGGAGCAGCATATGTGCGTGCCGCGAGTTCCTGATCCAGCAGATACAGACTCTTCGGATCGGAACCGAACAGGTTCATTTTTTTGATGAGGTCAGTTGCATTTGTCTCTTCTTCGCCCTGCTCTTTGACAAACCAGTCAAGGAACTGCATGGTGCGGAAATCTTTTACATCATATGCAGATCCGTAGATATTGTTGATCAGACCGGTCACATAGCGCTCGTGTGCCAGACCTGCCTCGAGAACCTCCATATGGCTTTTGAATTCAGAATCCGGTTTATCAATTGCCTCAAAGGTAATTTTTGCATCATTGTTCTGCATGTACTGCACAAAAAGCATGGCGTGATCGCGTTCCTCCTGTGCCTGTACATTATACCAGTTGGCAAATCCGTCCAGCCCTTCATCGGAAAAATAATTAGAGAAGGAAAGATACAGATATGCCGAATAAAATTCTTTATTAATCTGTGCGTTCAGAAGTTCAGCTACTTTTTCGTTTAACATGATTACGATCTCCTTTCTGGATATAAAATTTTCACTGTATAATATAGTCCGAAAAAATCTGAAAAGCAATACACAAATCGGGAAAGATGGGAAAAAATACCGTACAACCTATTGATTTTTCTGGAAATTATAATATAATAAGCTTGTAAATTAATCCTAGTAAAAAACTAGGATTAAAACAAGGAGTTATGCGACCATTAAAAAGGAGGAAAAGAGAATGGTAAATATACAGAAAGCAGCAGTGATAGGTTGTGGATTTGTGGGATCGACGATCGCATATACATTAATGCAGAAAGGCACTTTTTCGGAGCTTGTTCTCATAGATGCGGTGCAGGCAAAGGAAGAGGGAGAGGCGATGGATATCAGCCACGGACTTCCGTTTGCCCATGCTATGGATATTATTCCGGGCAGTTATGAAGATATAGCGGATGCGGCGGTCGTGATCATTACGGCAGGGGCGAATCAGAAGCCGGGAGAGACAAGGCTGGATCTTGTGCAGAAAAATTCAAAGATCATGAAATCGATCATCAGTGAGATTAAACGGGTAAATTGCGAAGGAATTCTGATGATCGTATCAAATCCGGTGGATATTCTGACGCAGGTTGCCCTGAAAGAATCCGGATTTCCGAAAGAGCGCGTGATCGGTTCCGGTACGGTGCTTGATACAGCAAGATTGAAATACCTGATCAGCGAGAAGCTTGATGTAGACAGCAGAAATGTACATGCCTTTATTGCGGGAGAACATGGCGACAGTGAGCTTGCGGTATGGAGCTGTGCAAATGTCTATGGTATTGGCATCAGAGATTTTGCCAAAATGCGGGGATTTAGTGATTTCTCTGACGAGATGGACGAGATTTACCATGCAGTGCGCGACAGTGCATATGAGATCATTGAGAGAAAAGGGGCTACGTATTATGGGATTGGAATGGCGGCGTCCAGAATAGCGGAGGCAATCGTCAGGGACAGTCACGCAGTAGTACCGATATCTGTTTCACTTAACGGAGAATACGGACTGGACGGACTGTGCCTGAGTATTCCGACGATCATAGGAAACAAAGGTGCGGAGCAGGTGCTGGAGATCAATCTGAGCGACGAGGAGAAGGAGCAGCTTAAGAAATCCGCAGAAGAGCTGAAAGCAGTGCTTGCACAGATTAAAGAGTAAAAAGGATCAAAGATAAGCGGTATCAGTGAATGGCTGATACCGCTTAATTAATATACCTGTATTTTTATTTGATATGTCTTTTTATTGCTTCAAAGCTCTCAGCGCTGATCACATGCTCAATCCGGCAGGCGTCTTCTGCGGCAACTTTCGGATCTACTCCGAGGCGTGTGAGCCAGGAGGACAGAAGCGTGTGGCGTTCATAGATACAGTCGGCAATCTCTTTTCCGGCTTCGGTAAGGGTGATATATCCCTCCGGTGAGACTACGATATGTCCGCTTTCTCTTAATTTTTTCATGGCAACACTTACGCTGGATTTCTTGAAGTTCAGTTCTGTTGCCACGTCTACGGAACGTACGACAGGGAGGCGCTGGCTTAAGACCAGAATTGTTTCCAGATAATTTTCAGCAGATTCATTTCCATGCATAGTTTTCACCTCGCTCTTTCAAAATACTTTCCATTAAGTATACCATATTCGACTAGTTACGGCAAACGCTGATTTGCGCTGGAAAAAATTGAAAAAAATGCAAAAGAGTTCTTGACAACTAATAATAGTTAGCATATACTAACTAATGGAAAGAAGATAAATGAAAAATATTATCAATCTCAATAAGGAGATTTTTAATATGATTGGAAAGAGGGTTTTCTTATGCCACTTACAATGGCAGCGATAGGCGAAATTAATACCATCCGGAGAGTCGGAGGAAACGATGAGACGAAAAGATTCCTTGAAAATCTCGGGTTTGTTGCGGGGACGGAAGTCACCGTGTTATCTGCAATCGGCGGCAATGTGATCGTAAATATTAAAGATTCACGTGTCGCCATTAATGCTGATATGGCGCGGCATATAATGATCTGATGCATTATGTCCGCTGTATATTTATACATAGTAAGCTAAGGAAAGGAGATAACGGTTATGACATTAGGTGATGCAAAGGTGGGAAGCACTGTTGTTGTAACAAAGATAGAAGGTGACAGCGCCTATAAGCGCCGTATCATGGATATGGGGATTACAAAAGGCAGTGAACTCTACATCAGAAAAGTAGCGCCGCTCGGCGATCCGGTTGAGATCACAGTCCGGGGATACGAGTTATCCGTAAGGAAAAACGACGCACAATGCGTTCAGGTGAAATAGACTGGCACGCAGCCCAGACAGAGGCAAGGTTAAAGGAGGTATAAAGGAATGGCAATAAGAATTGCACTCGCCGGAAACCCGAACTGTGGTAAGACGACGATGTTCAACGCGCTGACCGGCGCGAACCAGTATGTCGGAAACTGGCCGGGAGTTACGGTTGAGAAGAAAGAAGGTAAGGTGAAGAGCAGGAAAGCAAAAGGGGAAGAAGTCATAGTAACCGACCTGCCGGGAATCTATTCCCTTTCCCCGTATACGCTGGAGGAGGTTGTCAGCCGCGACTATGTGCTGAATGAGAACCCGGATGTGATCATCGATCTGGTGGATGCTACAAATATCGAGCGTAACCTGTATCTGACAACACAGCTTATCGAGACGGGAGTGCCGGTGGTCATCGCGCTTAACATGGCTGACCTGATTGACAAGAGAGGCATGAAGATTGATACAAAGCGTCTTTCCATGCTGCTGGGATGCCCGATCATTGAGACGTCTGCCCTGAAACAGACGGGGCTTACGGAACTGATCGACGAGGCGGTGAAAGTGGCGAAGAAAAAAGAAATCAGTCTTCCGGGAGAGATCTTCTCCAAAGAGATGGAAGGCGCGGTTTCGGAAGTGAAGGGGCTCCTTCCGGAAACGATTACCGATGATAAGAAAAGATGGTATGCCGTCAAGTTCCTTGAGAATGACAGTAAGGTAGTCGAAAGCGTAAAACTTCCTGCGTCGGCAGCGTCAGCGGTAGCTGATCTCAGAGGAAAGATCGAGAAAAAGCATGACGATGATATGGAAAGTATCGTGACGGATGAACGCTACAGATACATACAGCAGATTGTAAAGACAACGGTTCAGAAAGGAAAAGAAAAGCTTACCACATCGGATAAGATCGACCGTATCGTTACAAACCGTATTCTCGGAATCCCGATCTTTATCGTTATTATGTGGGCTGTATATTATGTGTCTGTCACGACGGTAGGTACGTGGGTGACAGACTGGACCAACGATGTATTCGTTGTGGCAATTCAGGATGCCGTAGGCGGATTCCTGGGAAGCATCGGCGCGGGAGATCTGGTGACGGGACTTGTAGTGGATGGTATCATTGGCGGCCTCGGGGCAGTGCTTGGATTTGTCCCGCAGATGGCGGTATTGTTCCTGTTCCTGTCCATACTTGAAGACTGCGGTTATATGGTGCGTATTGCATTTGTCATGGACCGTGTATTCCGTCATTTCGGACTTTCGGGCAAGAGCTTTATCCCGCTTTTGATTTCTTCCGGATGCGGTATCCCGGGAATTATGGCGTCCAAGACGATCGAGCAGGATAATGACAGACGTCTGACGATCATGACGGCAACTTTTATCCCGTGCGGCGCTAAGCTCCCGGTTATTGCCCTGATGGGCGGTGTGATCGCAGGTGAGGCAGCCGGATACACAGAAAGCTCATTTATCGCTCCGTTGATGTATTTCATCGGTATCATCGCGGTTCTTGTTGCGGCGATCATCTTAAAGAAAACAAAGCCGTTCTCAGGAAAGCCGGCGCCGTTTGTTATGGAGCTTCCTCAGTATCACGTTCCGCAGGTCAGAACAGTTCTTCTCCATGTATGGGAAAGACTGAAAGGCTTTATCATCAAAGCCGGAACGATTCTGTTCCTTGCGTGCGTAGTAATGTGGTTCCTCGGCGGCTTCGGATTTACCGACGGCGGCTTTGGATTGGTAGAGGACAGCGCAGACAGTCTTCTGGCGACGATCGGAGGAATCATTGCACCGATCTTCATTCCTCTCGGATTTGGCGAGTGGCAGCCGGTTGCTGCATCCCTTTCAGGATTTACTGCGAAAGAAGCGATCGTTTCTACCATGGGCGTCCTTGCAAACGTAGCAGGAGATACGGAAGATGCGGTAAATGTAGCCGGTGGCGTTGTAGCATGGTTCCCGAGTGCGATGGCGGCATTCTCATTCCTGCTGTTTAATCTGCTCGACTCTCCGTGTCTGGCGGCGATCGCTACGATGGCACAGCAGATGCAGTCCAGAAAGTGGTTCTGGTTTGCAATCGTGTTCCAGAACGTGTTTGCATACGTGATATCTCTTACAGTATACCAGATCGGTACATTCATACTGGGCGGAGGATTTACAGCCGGTACGGCGGTCGGATTTATCTTTGCGATCATTCTGCTCGTACTGCTGTTCAGACCTGATCCGTATAAGAACCAGAAAGTATACTCCAAACGTTCTGTACAGAACGCATAATGCTGCAGATTTTTGAATTGAAATATTTCCGGCGGAACAGAAATACCGTTTGATGAAAGAGGATACAGCCGGATACTTTACAGGTGTCCGGCTTTTCCGTAAAATAGTATAAGTAATAATATATTTATCAGATAAACAGAAAGAAGGTGCGGGCATGATCGCTGATATTGTGATACTGGCCCTGATTCTGGGGTATTGTATCTTCCTCATTTATAAAGGATATAAAAACAAAAAAGCAGGAAAATCTGTGGGCTGTGCAGGATGCAGCGGGAACTGCGGGTCGTGCGGCGGATGCCCGGCGCATCCGGATCCCACGCCGGATAAGAAATGAAAGGCGGGCGTGACATGGGAGATTCAACAGGATCTATGTTCTATGCATTTGGAGCTTTTCTGCTCATATATATTATAGGAGCCACAATCTATCAGATTTACCTGTGGATCAAAAAAAGAAAAGACCGCAGGAAATTTGAAGAAGACTGACAGAAGATTTTGGAAGAATAAACGTAAAGAGGGATGGCTATGGTTGATGCGGTTATTATACTTATCGTAGTAGTATTGCTGATATTTGCACTGAAAGGATCGATCAAACATTTTAAGGGCGAAGGCGCATGCTGCGGAGGCGGTTCTGTTCCCGACAGGAAGCCGAAGGCAAAGACACTTGACGGCCCGGTGATCGGGAGACGCACGATCAAAATATCCGGCATGCACTGCCAGAACTGTGCCAACAGCGTGACGCGTGCGCTTAACGCCATTGACGGAGTAGTGGCAAAAGTAAATTTGCGCCATAACTGTGCGGAGGTTTCCTATGACCGCACGGTTGATGAGATTGAATTGAAACAGGCAGTGGAAAAAGCAGGGTATGAGGTCGTCAGTATTTCGTAAACACGGACACCGGAACGTGTGCGGAGAAGAAAGAGGTTGATGTCAGGAGGCTGCGGTGAACAAGAAAGATCAGATAATCGAAAAGCTGAAAGAAAACGGATGCCGCATTACAAAACAGCGCCTTATGCTCATAGACATTATTCTGGAAAATGACTGTTCAAGCTGTAAGGAGATTTTTTACAAAGCATCAAGGGCAGACCACAGGATCGGTGTCGCGACAGTCTATCGTATGATCAATGCCCTTGAGGATATCGGGGCAATCAGCCGGAAGAATATGTATAAGGTGGAATGTTCCGATAACTGCGGGGTACAGGGAGGCTGTGAGATCATACTGGATGACAATACGATCTGCCGTCTTTCCCCCGGTAACTGGAATAAAGTGGTGCGTGAAGGAATGCGGCGGTGCGGATATCTGAAGAACCAGAAAATAGCAAAAATAAAAGTTGAGAATTAACAGATACTTTTGAAGATTTCTCCGGGATTACCGGATCGTCATTGGAAAAAGTATCTGTTTTGTTTTCAGCATTTTTCGGATTTCCCATGTATCGATAAGATTTATCAATAGAAGGTGTTAGATTTGACTACCTAAGAATATGGCTGTTATGCTGTAGCAGAACCCAGAAGGTTTACATATTATTAACAAGGGAGTGGTGAACTGTGAAGCAGCACAGATTCTGGGCGTGGGCTGCAGTCTTTTGTTTTGTGATGGTCTTTTACACCGGATATAAGCACAAATAATATCCGAAGCTGTCACGGAAGACAGAGCAGACATGAACGGGTACAGCAAATATTACACATATGACAGGAGGTATTTTAACATGGTAAGAGTATCTACATTAAAAAAGATCGGTTTATTCGCAGGGGGCGTCCTGTTCGGAACAGCGGGAGTGAAAGTGCTCTCAAGCAAGGATGCGAAGAAGGTATATACGAACTGCACAGCAGCTGCACTGCGCGCGAAAGACTGCGTGATGAAGACAGCGACGACAGTACAGGAGAATGCAGAGGATATCCTTGCGGAAGCTCAGCGGATCAATGAGAAGAGAGCTGCGGAAGAAGCTGCGGCTGTTCAGGCTGATGAGAGCGGCGCAGAGGATAATGGTGCGGAAGACAGCAGTGCAAAGACTGTATAGCAGGCTATGAAATTTATCATAAAGCATGAGATAAAAGGCCGTTTGCGTATACATGCCGTTCAAGGGAGAATGACGTGTGCGCAGGCGGATACTCTTTGCTGGTTTCTCGGTAAACAGGAATATGTGACAGATGCAAAGGTATATGAGCGCACCGCAGATGCCGTGATCTGTTACACGGGAAGCCGTGAAGAGGTGATCGCAGTGCTCAAAGGATTCAGTTATGAGAATACGAATGTCCCCGAAAATGTACTGTCCAGTTCAGGAAGAGAGCTGAATTCATCATTTCGGGAGCAGCTGATCACAAGGGTGCTTCTGCATTACGGCAGTAAGCTTATCATTCCGTATCCGGTCCGAAAGGTATGGCTGACGTTTAAGGCGCTGCGTTATATATGGAAAGGTCTTAAGTGCCTCGCAAGGCGGAAAATCGAGGTGCCGGTTCTTGACGCGGCAGCCATCGGTGTGTCCGTAATCCGGGGAGACTTTGACACGGCGGGGTCCGTCATGTTCCTGCTCGGCGTGGGAGAACTGCTGGAGGAGTGGACACATAAGAAATCCGTGGGTGATCTTGCAAGAAGCATGTCACTCAATGTAAAGAAAGTATGGCTGAAGAAAGACGATCAGGAAGTGCTTGTCAACGCATCGGATATCCGGCCTGGTGATACGGTAGTCGTTCATATGGGAAATGTGATCCCCTTTGACGGTGAAGTGTCCGGTGGAGAAGGCATGGTCAATCAGGCGTCTCTTACAGGCGAGTCCCTTCCGGTAAGAAGAGAAAAAGGCAAGACTGTCTATGCAGGAACGGTTCTGGAAGAAGGAGAACTTGAGATACTTGTAAAGGCAGTATCCGGGTCGACCAGATTTGAGAAGATCGTGACCATGATCGAAGACTCCGAGAAACTGAAATCCGCACTGGAGAGTAAGGCGGAACATCTGGCGGACAGACTGGTGCCGTATACACTTCTCGGCACAGGCATTGTAGGACTTGTTACCCGCAATGCGACAAAGGCGCTTTCCGTCCTGATGGTAGACTTTTCCTGCGCGCTGAAGCTCGCTATGCCCATCGCAGTGCTTTCGGCTATCCGTGAGGCCGGTCAGCACGGTATCACAGTAAAAGGCGGAAAATATCTGGAGGCAGTGGCAGAGGCCGACACGATCGTATTTGACAAGACCGGTACGCTGACAAAAGCAAAGCCGACAGTAAAAGAAGTTGTCGTTTTTGGAGACTATCCCGAAGACGAAGCGCTCCGCATCGCGGCGTGTCTGGAAGAGCACTTCCCTCACTCGATGGCGAAGGCAGTGGTGGACGCGGCGAAAAAGAGAAAGCTCTGTCACGAAGAGATGCACTCGAAGGTGGAATATATCGTTGCCCATGGCATCTCGTCTTATATTGAGGACAAGAAAGTCGTTATCGGCAGCAGTCATTTTGTCTTTGAAGACGAAGACTGCAGGATCCGGCAGGAGATGCAGGAGCGATTTGATACTCTTCCGTCAGAGTATTCCCATCTGTATCTGGCTATTGACGGCGAGCTGACAGCGGTCATCTGCATCGAAGATCCGCTCCGGGAAGAGGCGGCGGATATGGTAAGAATGCTGAAAGAAGAGGGCCTGAAAAAGGTCGTGATGATGACGGGAGACAGTGAGCGTACAGCTGCATCCATTGCGGGACGCGTGGGCGTGGATGAATACTATTCCGAAGTCCTGCCGGAAGATAAAGCCCGGTTCGTAGAGAAAGAGAAGGAAGCCGGTAAGAAAGTCATTATGATCGGAGACGGCATTAATGATTCTCCCGCACTGTCTGCTGCGGATGCAGGTATTGCCATCAGCGACGGGGCAGAGATAGCCCGGGAGATCGCGGACATCACTATAGCAGCGGATAACCTGCGGGTGATCGTGACTCTGAGGAGACTTGCCAATGCCATGATGAAACGGATCCAGAGTAATTACAGAGGAATCGTCGGAATCAACTCGGGACTTATCGCCCTTGGCGTGGGCGGTGTGATCCAGCCGACAACATCGGCGCTCCTGCACAATACTTCGACGCTGGCTATCAGTCTGAAGAGTATGCAGAATCTGCTGCCGGATGATAAAACAGATCCGGACAGAACAGCTAAAAAATAGTGAAAAAAAGTATGCAGAGATGATATAATAGTTCGCGGTATAGAATGCAGCAGTGCATCATACCGCGAACTTTATTTTGCAGGGGAGAAAATACAATGGATAAAAAGATCTATGATACTTATGTACGGATTCTGAAGGAAGAACTGGTGCCTGCCCTTGGATGTACAGAGCCTATTGCGCTTGCTTACGCTTCCGCAAAAGCAGGAGAGACACTGGGGACTTTCCCGGAACATCTTACTGTGGCGTGCAGCGGAAATATTATCAAGAATGTAAAGGGAGTTACAGTGCCGAACTCCGGCGGGATGAAAGGCGTTGAGGCACCGGATCAGGCAATCAGGGGATGACCTGTTCGCTTCCGGTGATTGAATATGGAAGAGCGCTTGGAAAAACAGAAGAAGAAATATATCGGGCGCTGTGCGTTTCAAACCTCACGGCACTGAATCAGAAGAGATATATCGGATCACTTTCCGCATATTGCGGGGCTGTATGCGCAGCGGCAGGCGCAGGAGCGGGAATTACGTATCTGCATGGCGGTACGCTGGAACAGATTGAGAATACTGTTGTCAATACGATCGCAGATGCGGGAGGCATTGTGTGCGACGGAGCGAAACCGAGCTGTGCAGCCAAGATATCGACCGCACTGCAGGCGGCGATCCTGAGTCATAAGATGGCGATGAAGGGGCTTACGTTTGGAAGAGGGGAAGGATTAGTTATGGACTGCCCGGAGAATACGATCAAAGCGGTCGGATATGTAGGAAGAGCAGGAATGAAACAGACAGATGTTGAGATCCTGAACCTTATGATTGGCAAGACGAAGCTTGAAGAAATTTCATAGCCGGACATATCCTCTGCACAGGCCGGAGAGTATCGGGAGATATGTCCGTACTATGATGGTCATATAGAGACGTCTGATAGAAAAAGATTACGAGAAATTCTTCTTATAAATCTGTATGGATAGCAGACAGCTCAGTACAAAGATCACGACTGAAGCCGGCAGGAAAAACCAGAGGCGCACGGTTGTATCCATTGAGGTATAGCTCTCTATCCCGAAGAGCACAGTAGAGCTTCCATACAGTCCGGCGAGGATTACAGCTGTTGCGACATATATGAAAGTTCCAATCTTTTTCCCCAGTAGAAAGTAGCAGACATATACGACAGAAGTAAAGACAAGAGATCCGCAGATACTCAGCCCCCATACCGTCAGGGCCTCCCTCAGTGTGACCAGGCGCCAGAAATATACATTCGCCAGTGCGTAGATCAGGGAGATCAACAGACTGATACCAGTACAGATCAAGGACAGAAGATATTTTGATAGTACGATTTCTGCCTTTGTCAGAGGAAAAGTAATCTGAAGCTTGCCGAAATTCGCTTTTTCATCCTGTTCACAAGGAGCTTCCAGTGGAGCTGAACCGAATATAATACTCAAAAACATCGTATAGAGTATGAAAGTATAATATGTATTTATAAATATCATCGCAAGTCCGATGAACAGTGCTCCGAATATATAGGATGCGAGGTTTTTCTTTATGTAAAAATTTTCATATAAGTCTTTGAGTATGATCCCTTTCATTTCACTTTTTCTCCTTTTACGTAGAATAGCATGATATCTTC
>ERZ1643247.537-NODE-537-length-45708-cov-28.086128_pt1 | contig 45708 bp, 46 predicted proteins | sample MGYA00579264_ERZ1643247 | MGnify/ENA primary metagenome ERZ1643247 (study PRJEB29033, sample SAMEA4952262) | chicken gut metagenome | biome: Broiler Chicken; feature: Gastrointestinal Tract; material: Caecum | place: Ireland | collected 2018 | study: Broiler... | reverse complement strand
TTTATTATCAACATGGAATTGTCGTGCAAGTTATGTTAAAATATTGCACAGAATAATTACGGAGGATAAAGACATGAATAAAAAAGCGGCATATGCACTGCGGATTATACTTGGAGGATATCTTGCATATCTGGGAGTTCGTATTCTGATATTGATGGTGCGGGAGAAGCCGACGGATATGATTTTTATGTGCGTGATGAGTGCTGTCTTTATAGTTGTAGGCGGAGGTTATGCTGTCTATTGTCTGAAAAAGTTGTTTGATATCCGAAAGGGAGAAAAAGGAACAGCCTTATCTGATGAGCCGGAGAATGATAATGAAAGTTCTGTTTCCAGAAATCCGAATGCTGTCAGACGGATGAATATGCAGGCAACAGAGATAAAGAAAGTGCCCGGGGAAAACAATGCCGGTTATTCGGATGATGAAAATGATACTTTTAGCCAGGAGAAAAAAGAAGAACCGGATAAGAACGATGAATCAGAAACAGAGAATAGATCGGGTGCGGTGATATTATCGGAGGAAAAAGAAACGGACAGTCAGGGGTATGATAGAGAAAAATCTGATGATGAAAAAATAGATGAAGAGAAATCCGACGAAGAGAAATCTGTTGAAGAGAAATTCATCGATGAAAAAAACGGCTATGAAAAAACTGACGAAAAGAGAATTGACGAAGAGAAAGCTGATGATCAGGAGTCTGCTGATGGGGAATCTTCCGGTCAGGAGTCTGCTGATGAAGAAATAGAAAATGATTATGAGGAGAAATAGACATGCGTGTAGGAATGGGTTATGACGTACACCGGCTTGCTGCCGGGAGAAAATTAATCATAGGGGGCGTTGAAATCCCCTATGAAAAGGGGCTGCTCGGACATTCGGATGCTGACGTGCTGCTGCATGCAATAATGGATGCCCTTCTTGGTGCAGCTGCATTAGGTGATATCGGCAAACACTTTCCGGATACGGATCCGGAATATGAAGGAATTTCAAGTATAAAACTTCTGGAGCATGTAGGAAGACTGCTGGATGAGGGCGGATACGTGATTGAGAATATTGATGCTACTATTATAGCGCAGCGCCCCAAGATGAGGCCGCATATAGATCAGATGCGTGAGAATATTGCCGCTGCGCTCAATATAGAAACTGAGCAGGTCAATGTGAAGGCTACGACAGAGGAGGGGCTTGGTTTCACAGGCACAGGGGAGGGAATTTCTTCCCAGGCGGTCTGTGCTGTTGAAAAATATACTAATTACGCCAGCACGGATATGGCATCTATACCCGCTGGATGTGGCGGATGCTGCTCCCGCGGATAGAAGTCGGACGGAATTTATAACGATCAGGATGGAACGGAAGATACAGAGAAAAATATGCGCCGGAGCAGAGGAGACAGATAAGATGATCATACGCAGACTGGATCAGAATGATCACGGGAAAACACGTCCTTTGTGGGAAGAAGTGTTTAGCGAGGATACAAAGGAGTTTCTGGATTATTATTACTATATCAAGACAAAAGATAATCAGATATATGTCGTAGAGGAAGACGGGCAGATATGCTCGATGCTCCAGCTTAATCCATACCGCATTAAAGTGGAAGAAAGTGAGCTTCAGACATCATATATTATCGCGGTCGCAACAAAAGAAACATATCGTGGACGTGGTTTTATGGGAGCGCTCCTTCGAAGATCGCTCAATGACATGTATGTGGCAAAGATCCCTTTTACATTTCTGATGCCGGCTGCGGAGGCGATCTATACCCCGTATGATTTCCGTTTTATTTATTCCCAGTGCATCGCATCGGTGGATCCGTTCGCGGAAAATCTGAATAATGCTGAGGAGAGTTCCCGAACATTCAGTTTTACAGATGCTGCTCTCTGGAACGCGGAAGAAATGTCAGCTTTTTTTAACCGGAATTTTGCTGCGAAATGGCAGGTGCATGTAGTTCGCGATACAGCTTATTATCAGACTATGATCATGGAACAGCAAAGCGAGAGGGGCGGTGTACGCCTTATCAGAGATAGCGGGAAACTTGCAGGATTCTATGCCTATGCTGCAGAAGACAATCTAGAGATCCGTGAGCCACTGTATCTTCCAGGATATGAGGCTGCATTTCTGCAATCGGTACGTGAACTGGCAGCTTCTGCCGATAAAAGCTCCAAAGATAAAACAGAGGGTACGATAAAGATTTTTGCATGCCCGGAATATATGGCGGATGAAAAGAAACCTGTTATTATGGCGCGGATCATATGTCTAAGAGAACTTTTGAAAAGCATGCGGGTCTCTGAGGAGGATGGCGTGGATTGCTCTTTTGCTGTGATTGACCCGCTGATTCGCGAGAACAGCCGCATATGGCGTATTACAAGCTGCCCGGGCGAGACGCGGCTCAATGTGTGTGAGACTGAGGATTCAGAAGGCGTGCTGCCGATAGATGTACTGACGGAGCTGCTGTTCGGACGGATCGGCACAGATGAACTGATCGGGAGAGAAAATGTAATCATGCCGGAGCATCTGGCAGGAGAGCTTCAGAAGATTATAAAACTTACAAAAATATTTCTGAATGAAGTGGTGTGATCATGTTTCGGCTGGCTGAACTGTTAGTTGACAAAAACGGAAATATCTCATAATATAAGGTGTAGTCAGATATAAACTAAAGGCCGGGAACGGAGAGAGTAGCATATTCAGAAACTTACAGAGAGAAGATGCCGCTGGCTGAAAGCATCTTTGAGCGGAGAGTATGTGAAGTGCATCCGGGAGCTGATCCTGTGAAATACATAAGTAGCGGGATACGTGGGTATACGTTACATACAGGCAGAGTGAAAGAATTTATTCTTTTAATAGAGTGGAACCGCGGATATGACTTCGTCTCTTATAGGAGGCGGAGTCTTTTTTGCAGTGTGCCGCTTTATTTATTTGATAAGGAGAGAAAAATGGGTATAATATCTTATATTAAGGAGGAGATTCAGGTGATCCGTGAACGTGATCCCGCGATCAAATCTAATATGGAAGTTTTCCTTTATCCCAGCTTCAAAGTAATCCTGCGATACAGACTTGCGCATAAGCTGTATCTGAAAGGACATTATTTCTGGGCAAGATGGATTTCCCAGAGAGCTGCTCGAAAGACCGGAATAGAGATTCATCCGGGCGCAACGATCGGAAAGGGATTATTCATAGATCATGGAAGCGGTGTTATTATCGGGGAGACAGCAGTAATAGGTGATAATGTTACCCTGTATCAGGGGGTGACTCTTGGAGGAACCGGAAAAGAAAAAGGAAAACGGCATCCGACTCTGGAAGATAATGTAATGGTAAGCGCGGGAGCTAAGATTCTGGGTTCATTTACAATCGGTGAAAACTCAAAGATCGGGGCAGGATCTGTCGTGCTTGAAGAAGTACCGCCAAATTGTACGGTAGTCGGCGTACCGGGGCGTATCGTCCGCATGGACAATAAGAAGGTGCCGAGGCTCGATATGGACCAGATACACCTCCCGGATCCGGTACTCAACGATATCAGAAAACTGCAGGATGAGAATATCAGATTACATAATGAACTGAAAAATCTTATGAAAGAGCTCAGGTGTATAGATAAGAAAGGAGAAGACGATGAAAATCTATAATACAATGTCAAAGAGAAAAGAGGAGTTTGTTCCTCTTGAAGAGGGAAAGGTAAAGATGTATGTATGCGGGCCTACTGTATACAACTTCATTCATATCGGAAACGCACGTCCGATGATTGTTTTTGATACCGTGAGAAGATATTTTGAGTATAAAGGATATGATGTGAATTTCGTATCGAACTTCACGGATGTTGATGATAAGATCATCAAAAAGGCAATCGAGGAAGGGGTGACTGCGGAAGAGATTTCCAAGCGCTATATTGCGGAGTGCAAGAAAGACATGGACGCCATGAACATCAAACCCGCCACCAAGAACCCGCTTGCGACAGAGGAAATCTGCGGTATGGTCGATATGATCCAGACGCTGATCGACAAAGGATATGCTTATGAGAAAAACGGGACTGTATATTACCGTACGAGAAAATTCAAAGATTACGGAAAGCTTTCTCACAAAAATCTTGACGATCTTCAGTCCGGCGGAAGAACGCTCCTTGTCACCGGCGAGGATGAGAAAGAAGATCCGCTTGATTTTGTGCTCTGGAAGCCGAAAAAAGAAGGAGAGCCGGCCTGGCAGTCTCCGTGGAGCGAGGGACGTCCGGGATGGCATATCGAGTGTTCGGAGATGTCAAAAAAATATCTCGGAGAGCAGATTGACATTCACGCGGGCGGCGAAGATCTGATCTTCCCTCATCATGAAAATGAGATTGCGCAGAGCGAGGCGGCAAATGGCAAGGAGTTCGCAAAATACTGGATGCACAACGGATTTCTCAATATAGACAACCGCAAAATGTCAAAGTCTCTCGGAAATTTCTTTACAGTGCGTGAAATCAGTGAAAAATACGATCTCCAGGTGCTGCGTTTCTTTATGCTGAGCGCGCATTACAGAAGTCCCCTCAATTTCAGCGCAGATCTGATGGAGTCTGCAAGGACCAGTCTGGAGCGTATCCTTACAGCTGCTGAAAATCTGCGGTTCCTCTCGAAAAATGCCGGAGAGGAAAATCTGACAGATGAAGAAAAGGGACTGCTTGATAAAGCAAATGAATATGTTCAGGGATTTGAGCGTGCTATGGATGATGATTTCAATACGGCAGATGCAATCGCTTCCGTGTTCGAACTGGTGAAGTTTATCAATACAACTGCAGACGGAAGCAGATCAAAAGAGTATCTTGATACTCTCTATGATATACTTTTCAAACTGACAGATGTTCTCGGGATCATCATTGACAAGAAAGAAGAAATGCTCGATGCAGACATTGAGGCGATGATCGAGAAAAGACAGGCAGCCAGAAAGGAAAGAAATTTTGCATTGGCTGACCAGATCAGAGATGAATTGCTCGCAAAGGGAATTATCCTGGAGGATACAAGAGAAGGAGTAAAATGGAAAAAAGCATAGAATACGGATTTGAACATTATATTGCGGAAATCCCGGGCATGCATCAGACAGACCCGAAAGCTGCATCACCGCTTGTGCTTGCATACATCGGAGACTGTGTGTTTGATCTTATCATCAAGCTGATGGTCGCAGGGAGGGGGAATCGGCAGGTACACAAGCTGCATGAGGAGACAAGTCATTATGTGCAGGCGTCTGCCCAGTCATTTATGATGCGCTCTATGCAGGAACATCTTACGGAGCAGGAGCATGCTGTTTACCGCAGGGGCAGAAATGCAAGAAGTGTCACACCTGCCAAGAATCAGTCTATTACCGATTACCGCAGGGCGACCGGTTTTGAAGCGCTGATAGGATATCTTTATCTGAATCATGAGTACGGGAGACTGACGGAACTTGTTACGATTGGTCTTAGGAGTATGGAAGAAAGAAATTTGAAAGAGGATGAATAATGCAGGATAACAGGAGAGAGAATACGGAAAACCACATGGAACATACACTGGTAATCGAGGGGCGAAATGCCGTGCTCGAGGCTTTTCGTTCCGGCAGGACAATAGATAAACTTTTCGTGCTGGACGGCTGTCAGGACGGTCCTGTACGCACGATCGTCCGGGAGGCAAAGAAGCATGGATCGCTTTTGAATTTCGTAAGCAGAGAACGTTTGAACCAGCTTTCTCAGACGGGTAAGCATCAGGGGGTAATCGCCTATGCGGCTGCATACGATTATGCGGAAATAGATGACATGCTTAAACTTGCCAGTGAGAGAGGAGAAGACCCGTTCTTGTTTCTTCTGGACGGAATTGAAGATCCTCATAATCTTGGCGCAATCATCCGTACGGCTAATATTGTGGGGGCTCACGGCGTTATAATTCCGAAACGCCGCGCGGCGGGACTTACCGCGACAGTGGCAAAGACATCTGCGGGAGCCCTTAATTATACCCCGGTAGCCAAGGTGACAAATCTGGTTAAAACAATAGAAGAGCTTAAGGAAAAAGGCTTATGGTTTGTCTGCGCTGATATGGATGGAGAGACAATGTATGATCTGAACCTGACAGGACCGGTAGGACTTGTGATCGGGAGCGAAGGTGAGGGAGTAAGCCGCCTGGTAAAAGAAAAGTGCGACTTTATCGCCGGAATTCCCATGAAAGGTGAGATTACTTCGCTGAATGCTTCGGTTGCAGGAGGTGTCCTTGCCTACGAGATACTCAGGCAGAGGATGCGAAGGGCATAAGCCGGGATGGTGAATCATGAGAAAATATGACAGAATGACAGATGAGCAGCTCATCAGCGAACTTCGGTCCGGAGATCAGGGGATCATGGATTATATCATGGACAAATACAAATCTATGGTCCGGAAAAAAGCGCGTGCCATGTTCCTTCTTGGCGGGGAAAATGATGATCTTATACAGGAAGGTATGATAGGACTGATCAAGGCGGTGCGGGATTATGATCCGGAACAGGGCAATTCATTTTCGAGTTTTGCGGATCTGTGCGTTTCCCGGCAGATGTACAGTGCGATTGAGGCGTCAAAAAGAAAGAAGCATCTGCCCCTCAATTACTACGTTTCGCTTTATGAGGAAAGCGAAAATCACCATGACGGGGAAAATAAGATGCAGCTGATCGATACGATCGAACCGGAACAGGAAAATAATCCGGAAGCACTGTATTTTGGAAAAGAGTACACGGAAGCTTTTGTGGAACAGCTCAAAGAAATGCTGAGTCCGTTTGAAAATCATGTACTTTATCTGCATCTTATGGGAACGGATTATAAGAAAATTGCGGAAATCCTTGAGAAGAGTCCGAAGTCGATCGACAATGCGATCCAGAGAATCAGAGGAAAGGCGGAGAAGATGATCCGCCGGGGGGATTAGTGGCAGAAACATTGCGAACATATGACGAGAAGATAAAAGGAGACAGAACGATGAAAAAGGGTGCAAATTACGGAATAGCGGCTCTGGTATTTATAATCACGATGATCCTGATAAACGGCGCGGGGGTAGTGCTTGCTGCGGGAACTGCGGTATTCGGAATGCTTATCGGCGGAAGCGCGGGAGTGAACATGGTCTATGGATTTTTGATGAATCATCTGAATCTGTATTCCTGTCTGATGTATGTAATACCGGGTGTGGTATTTCTGCTGTGGTATTACTTCGCTTTTATAGAGCCCGTGGGCGTGAATGAATTCGGAAAACGCCAGACGAGGAGACTTAGTCCGTCATGTTTTATATGGCTTGTTGTACTGGCGTTTGCCATTCAGCATGCGATATCGCTTCTGATGGCGCTGATCAGTGCGCTTATGCCGTCTGCCATGGAAGAATATACAGAACTTGTAGAGTCTTCCGGTATGACGCAGTATTCTCCGGTATGGGTAATCGCTACTCTTGTTCTTCCGCCTCTGGTGGAAGAGACAATTTTCCGGGGGCTGATCCTTCAGTATTTAAGAAGAGCGGGCGCGTGCTTTATCGCCGCGAATCTTATACAGGCAGTACTCTTCGGTATTTTTCATATGAATCTTGTACAGGGGATTTATACCGCGATCTTCGGATTCCTGCTGGGATATCTGGCATGGCGTTACGACAGCCTTCTTGTACCTATGGCTATGCATGCGATATTTAATTTCTTCGGTACTGCGGTAGTTGAGCTCGAGAATGCGGTTCTGCCTGATTTCCTGCTCGGTCTTATTGTTATAGCCTGTGTTCCGCTTACAGCGATTGTGATTGTAATGATACATTTTGGTATTGGAGATAAAAAACGGGGGAAATTGCAATGAGATTTGTTATCCAGAGAGTGAAAAAGGCATCTGTACAGGTAGAAGAGAAAGTGATCGGAGAAATAAATAAAGGATATCTTGTCCTGATTGGTGTATCTGACAGCGATACAGAACAGACGGCCGATAAAATGATAAGAAAGATGATCGGACTGCGGATCTTCGAAGATGAAGACGGCAAGACGAATCTTTCACTTAAGGATGTAGACGGCAGCCTGCTGCTCGTATCTCAGTTTACCCTGTACGCAAATTGCAAAAAAGGAAACCGCCCGAGCTTTATTGAGGCAGGGGCGCCGGACAGGGCAAATGAGCTTTATGAATATATAATCCGGGAATGTAAAAAATCTGTACCGGAGGTACAGACAGGAAGCTTCGGGGCAGAGATGGAAGTAAGTCTTGTAAATGACGGACCTTTTACTATTCTGCTGGATTCGGAAAAGCTGTAAAAAAGACAAAAAAATAAAGCTGTCTAGGGGACTTGAACCCCCGACCTCCGCCTTACCAAGGCGACGCGCTACCGACTGCGCCAAGACAGCTTATTGCGTAATGATTTAATACGCAAGCATTAATATACACCAGTCCGTCTCGTATTGTCAAGAGAAAAATGCAATGATTCCTGTCATTTTGTACTTTATATACCGGCTTATGCTATACTTTGGGAACACGGTGGTGTTTCCGACAAGACTGGAGGAAAAAGTATGAAAACAGAACGAGAGGAGCTTGAGATTTTACGAGAGGAACTGGAGAAACTGATGGATTTTGTCCGCAACATGGAGAAAGGAGAACTTCCGTATTTTTACCGATATTTTGATACAATGAAGAACAATATAGAAATCTTCTTCCGAATCGGCGGAGAAGATACAGAAGACATCATTCCGGTATTGGAGAGAGACTGGAAAGCCTCCCATACAATGTTTATCGGTGTGCAGAATTATGATATCAGAAAAGAGCATCCGGATCTCGATCCTGTGCTGAGCCTTTATTTTGCAGGACTTCTTTCTGACGTCGGAAGATTTTTTGAGTGCAGGAGTACAGAAGCTGTGATATAATAATAGAGTGCCGGAAGAACGCGGCTGCAACGAAGCAGAACGTTCTTCCGGCACTTGTGGTCATTTGCATTTTATGGTAAGATAGCATTTATGAATGTTTGCGTTATTAGAGGAGGAGACAATGGAAAACGAAACTGTTTCAAAGAATTTTATAGAGCAGGAGATCGATAAAGATCTTGCGGAGGGCGTATATGATCATGTTTGTACCCGCTTTCCGCCTGAGCCGAACGGTTATCTTCATATAGGACATGCCAAATCAATTCTTCTGAATTACGGACTTGCCCAGGAGTATGGCGGCACATTCCATATGAGATTTGATGATACGAATCCGACAAAAGAAAAGATGGAATTTGTGGATTCTATCAAGGAAGACATCAAATGGCTGGGCGCAGACTGGGGAGATCACCTTTATTTTGCATCGGACTACTTTGACCAGATGTATGAATGTGCGGTCAAACTGATCAAAAAAGGAAAAGCATTTGTCTGTGATCTGACAGCGGAAGAGATGAGAGAATATCGTGGAACCCTGACAGAGCCGGGAAAAGAAAGCCCGTACCGCAACCGTTCCGTAGAGGAAAACCTTAAACTATTTGAAGAAATGCGTGCGGGGAAATATAAGGACGGCGAGAAAGTGCTTCGCGCTAAGATCGATATGGCGTCTCCTAATATCAATATGAGAGACCCGATTATTTACCGTGTAGCTCATATGACGCATCACAATACAGGGGATAAATGGTGCATCTATCCGATGTACGACTTTGCTCATCCTATTGAGGATGCGATTGAAGGTATCACACACTCTATCTGTACTCTGGAGTTTGAAGATCACAGGCCGCTTTATGACTGGGTGGTAAGAGAATGTGAGTTCGAGAATCCGCCGAGACAGATTGAATTCGCAAAACTCTATCTGACTAATGTTGTTACAGGAAAGAGATATATCAAAAAATTAGTCGAGGACGGAATTGTAGACGGCTGGGATGACCCGCGTCTTGTGTCTATAGCAGCGCTCCGCAGACGTGGATTTACGCCGGAGTCGATTAAAATGTTCATCGATCTGTGCGGAGTGTCTAAAGCTCAGAGTTCTGTGGACTATGCAATGCTTGAGTACTGTATCCGTGAGGATCTCAAGATGAAGAAGCCGCGTATGATGGCCGTGCTTGATCCGATCAAACTGGTGATCGATAACTATCCGGAAGATCAGATTGAATATCTGGATGTGGCGAACAATCTGGAGAACGAAGAACTGGGCAGCAGAAAAGTTCCGTTCGGACGGGAACTCTACATTGAGAGAGATGATTTTATGGAAGAGCCTCCGAAGAAGTATTTCAGGCTTTTCCCGGGTAATGAAGTCCGCCTGATGCACGCTTATTTTGTAAAGTGCGTAGGCTTTGAAAAAGACGAAGAAGGCAATGTAACTGTCGTTCATTGTACTTATGATCCGGAGACAAAGGCCGGCAGCGGCTTTACAGGAAGAAAGGTAAAAGGTACGATCCACTGGGTTCCGGCCTCTCATGCACAGAAGGCGGAGGTGCGTCTGTATGAGAACCTGATCGATGAGGAAAAAGGCGTTTATAATAAGGAGGACGGCTCTCTTAACCTGAATCCGAACTCTCTTACCGTGATAAAGGATGCCGTTGTGGAACCGAGCTTTGAGGGATACGGCGCATACGACAGTTTCCAGTTTGTGCGTAATGGCTACTTCTGCATTGATTCCCGTGATTCAAGTCCGGAACATCTTGTGTTTAACCGGATCGTATCACTTAAGAGCTCGTTTAAACTGCCAAAGAAATAAGACATTTTATTATGTATGAACTGACGATCAACCTTAAACCCGGTGAGAAGACGCCGCTGTATGAACAGCTCTATGAATATATCCGCGGAGAGATTCGCGACGGTCATATCGCGAGTGGTGAGAAACTTCCGTCTACGCGGGCACTGAGCCGTCATCTTGAAGTGAGCCGCAGTACGGTCGAACTGGCGTATGAGCAGCTGCTTTCCGAAGGATATATAGAAGCACAGCCGTATCGCGGATATTATGTGGCTCAGATAGAAGGACTGTATCAGATAAAACAGCAGCATATGAACGCAAAGAAAAGCAGTCCGGAAGCAAAAAAAGTATACCGGTATGATTTCACTCCGAATGGAGTGGATCTGAAGAGCTTTCCGTATAATACATGGAGAAAGCTTTCAAGAGAATGTCTCGTGGACGACAGAGCGGAGCTTTTTCGCCTTGGCTGCCCCCAGGGAGAATTCGGGCTGCGGAATGCCATCAGCAGTTATCTTCATCAGGCACGGGGGGTGAATTGTTCCCCAGATCAGATTATTGTAGGGGCAGGCAATGACTATCTGATGATGCTGCTCTGTGCCATTATCGGGACACGTCATAAAGTCGCGCTTGAAAATCCGACATATAAGCAGGCCTACAGACTGTTTGAAAACCTTTCGTGCGAAGTATGTACTGTAGATATGGATGCAAAGGGGATGCGCTCAGACGGACTTAAGGCATCGGGGGCGGACATCGCATTTGTAATGCCGTCACACCAGTATCCGCTCGGTACTGTAATGCCGATCAAAAGGCGTATGGAGCTTCTCGGGTGGGCGGATGAAAGTGAAGCCCGGTATATTATAGAAGATGATTATGACAGTGAATTCCGCTATAAAGGGAAGCCGATCCCAGCGCTTCAGGGGTACGACGGAAATGGAAAAGTTATCTATATCGGTACTTTTTCCAAGTCGATCGCTCCGGCCATCCGAATGAGCTATCTGGTCTTACCGGAAAATCTCTGCAGAGTCTATGAAGAACGGTGCAGTTTTATTAATTCTACTGTATCAAAAGTAGATCAGCTTATCCTGCAGAAATTTATAGAAGACGGCTATTACGAGAGGCATCTGAATAAAATGAGAGCACTGTACAAGAGCAGGCACGATACGCTGCTTCTGGCTCTCAGAAGCTGGAATGGAGAATTTTCCGTTTCAGGGGAAAATGCCGGAGTACATCTTCTTCTTCACTTCCGGGACGGAAGAAGTGAAGAAGAACTGATACGTCTTGCAGCATTAAAAGGCGTGAAAGTATACGGCCTTTCAGAATATTATGTGGATGGGAAAAAGGATCGAAAAGAAGCGGTCATTCTTCTTGGATACGCGAATCTGAGCGAGGAAAAAATAAAGGATGCCGTCAGGCTGCTTAAAGAAGCATGGAAAATGTAAGTGCCGGGAGTCGACTCCCGGCACTGATCATGTCTGTGACATTACTCTTCTTCTGATTTTTCAGATTTCGCCGCATCCTCTCCGGATGTCTTTTCAGGCTCTTTTTTCAGAGATACATACTCCCTTTCGGCCGGCTGCAGATCAGCGTCCAGGTCAAAATCTTCATCCTCTGTAAAATCTGTCCCGGTTTGATCGGGATCGTCGGAACTGTTTTTGCAGAAATATGCAACTGCAAGTCCGATCGCTGTTCCGATGACAGCAAAGATACCAAACCATTTAACTAATTTTTTCAATGCAAGATCTCCTTTCTGTCAGAAGATGTACTCCTAATTATTATGAAAAGAGAACATCCTTAATATGCCTATTATTGTAATACTTTTTTCTTTTAATTACAATAGCAACGTAAAAAAGCATGAAGTGAAAATAACATTTTACAGAAAGGAAAATCTATAGTATAATTCTAAAGGCGGTTATTCACAGATGCCGCTGTCAATAATATATCGGCTAACACGATACGCAGGAGGAATAAAAATGGTAAAAGCAGTAGTTGGTGCAAACTGGGGCGATGAAGGAAAGGGCAAGATTACGGATATGCTCGGAAAAGAATCCGATATCATCGTACGTTTTCAGGGTGGTGCGAACGCAGGCCACACGATCGTAAACGATTATGGCAAATTTGCGCTGCATACACTGCCGTCCGGAGTGTTTTACGGACATACAACGAGCATTATCGGAAACGGAGTTGCGCTTGACGTACCCAAGTTATTCAATGAGATTCAGTCAATCGTTGACCGCGGGGTTCCGATGCCTAAGATTCTTGTCTCTGACAGAGCGCAGATGGTGATGTCTTATCACAAAAATTTTGATGCCTATGAGGAGGAACGGCTTGGAGGAAAGTCTTTCGGTTCTACAAAGTCGGGAATCGCGCCGTTCTATTCAGACAAGTATTCAAAAATCGGTTTCCAGGTAAGCGAACTGTTTGATGATGATCTGCTCAAAGAGAAAGTTGTACGTGTCGCAGAACAGAAAAATGTGCTGCTCGAGCATCTTTACCATAAGCCTCTGATCGATCCGGATGAATTATATAAAGAACTGATCAGCTATAAGGAAATGGTTGAGCCATATGTTTGCAATGTATCCCTGTATCTTTACAACGCGATCAAAGAAGGGAAGAACATCCTTCTGGAGGGGCAGCTCGGCTCACTGAAGGATCCTGACCACGGTATTTATCCTATGGTCACATCTTCATCAACACTTGCGGCATACGGTGCGATCGGCGCAGGTATCCCGCCTTATGAAATTAAACAGATCATAACGGTATGCAAAGCTTACTCCAGTGCAGTCGGAGCGGGCGCATTCGTAAGTGAGATATTCGGTGATGAAGCTGAGGAACTGAGAAACCGCGGCGGAGACGGAGGAGAGTACGGCGCGACGACAGGACGTCCGAGACGTGTAGGATGGTTTGACTGCGTTGCTTCCAAATACGGATGCAGAATGCAGGGAACGACTGATGTGGCATTTACCGTGCTTGATGTACTCGGTTATCTGGATGAGATACCGGTATGTGTGGGCTATGAGATCAACGGAGAAGTGACGACAGAATTCCCGGTTACACATCTTCTTGAAAAAGCAAAACCGGTATTTAAGAAGCTCCCGGGATGGAAGACAGATATCCGCGGTATCAGAAAGTATGAGGATCTGCCGGAGAACTGCCGCAATTACATCGAATTTATTGAAAAAGAGATAGGATATCCGATCACAATGATCAGTAACGGTCCGGGAAGAGAAGATATCATCTATCGTAATCGTTAAGACTGAATATAAAAGTATGAATAATTAAAGAAGCACATCTGCCGCAGTATAAATGGATAATTTATTCCGTTGTACCGCGGCAGTTTTTTTAGTCATATAATTTCCGGCCGGATCATATAATATAAAGCTGAGATTAAAAAAGGAGGTATTTTTATGCGTCAAAACAGCAATGAAACGGCAGGGAATATGATATCGATGGAAGAATACCTGAAAAAAAGACAAGCGATGACACCGCCTGCCGCAAGATGGCAGACGGAAGGAAAAGAAGAGCCGGTAACGGCGTTGAAACTGGCAGAACTTTTATATGTCTGAATGGTCATTTCTCTGATCATCGCTGCGATCTTTTAAAAGACGTGTTATCAGAATGAATGCATATAACAGGACCGGAATCAGTATCGTTGCCGCCACGGAAGCCTTGAACAGTTCCGGCGCCGCAGGGGAATCAACGAGTGCGAAAATGAGAGTGGCCAGATACATGCAGACAAGGAGGACTGCACCAGTCAATGCAAGAATCTGTTTTAATTTTTTCATGATGTAACTTAACTCCTCCTAAATTAAATTTTCTAGCAGTTCAGTCATCTGCAATCAGACAACCGGACTGCAGGACTAAATACAGTATAACCAAAATAACGGTTTACGGCAAACAGAAATTGGTATATAATAATTGGCGATGGATTTCAGATCACAGATAAAGGAGTAGTATACAATGAGTGAAAAAAGTTTATTAGACCAGTGGCGTGGCATGGCATATGACCAGACTCTGTCAAAGGACCAGCTTGAGAAGTTCTGGGCAAACTACTTTCTGATCGAGAAAGGGATTTATGAAAAACTGCTCGCAGATCCTGATACTGTTGTAAAAGGAACTGTTAAAGAACTGGCTGAAAAATACGGACAGGACGTTATGACAATGGTCGGATTCCTCGACGGGATCAATGACAGTCTTCTTACCCCGAATCCGATCGAGACGATGACAGAGGATACAGAGGTAAGCCTGGCATTTGACAAAGAAAGGCTGTATAAGAACATGGTAGACGCAAAGGCCGACTGGCTGTATGGTCTGCCGCAGTGGGAGGCGATTTTTGACGAAGAGACAAGAAAGCGCCTCTACAGAGAGCAGAAGGCATCAGGGACGATACGTAAGCCGAAAAAGATAGGAAGAAATGATCCCTGTCCATGCGGAAGCGGTAAGAAATATAAAAAGTGCTGCGGAAGAAATGCATAAATGAGATATTATTTTCTGATCACAGGCGTTTTGTTTGTTTTGTATTATCTGATACTTGTATGGCATTCACGGAAGCTGAGATCGACTTTTGCAGTATTCTGGCTGTTTACGGGCGGCGCGCATCTTATCATCGGATGTGCGCCGTTTCCTGCATATATGTATATTTTTTTAACAGCTGTCTGCTGTGCGGGCTGGATCTGTTTTATCTCAGTTGAGATTCGGATTTTTTCTGCTATGTTTTCCGGATGCGACAGAAAAGTGGACTGTATTATAGTTCTGGGAGCACAGGTAAAAGGAAAGAAGATTACCGATTCTCTGAAACGTCGGCTGGACAGGGCTGCCGGTTATTTACAAGAGTATCCGGATACACGGGTTATCGTTTCAGGAGGGCGGGGACCGGGCGAAGAGATATCTGAAGCAGATGCCATGGCAGATTATCTGATCAGTTCCGGAATCAGCGGAAAAAGGATCAGCAGAGAAGACCAGTCCTCGTCCACCAGACAGAACTTTAGATACAGCAGAAAATATATCGATTCTGAGCATGAGTCTGTGGGAATTGTCACGAACGGGTTTCACATGTACCGGGCATATATGATCGCGGAACAGGAAGGCTATCAAAATATTTACAAAATTCCTGCAAGCTCAAATCCGGTGTTTCAGCTTAATTATCTGATGAGAGAATTTTTCGCGGTTGTATACGCACAGATGAAAATGAAACCAAAAAGAGGAAAATAAAATGATAAACAGATTTGGATTAAATAAGACAGAGCATTACATATTAAATAATGGGGTTGAAATACCTGCTATAGCATTCGGAACATATAAAGCGGCAGACGGCAAGAGCGCGGATGTGATTCGTGCTGCGATCGAAGCAGGATACAGATATTTCGATACGGCGTCATTCTATGGGACTGAGACGTATCTTGCGCAGGCTGTCAGAGAGAGTGAAATTTCCAGAGATGAGATATTCATTGCAAGTAAACTCTGGAAGACAGAGATGGGATATGAGAATGTTAAGTATGCATTTGAACGCAGTCTGGATAAGCTGAATACAGATTATCTGGATCTGTATCTGATTCACTGGCCGCTGCCGGATCCGGAATATAAAGACTGGAAACAGCTGGACAAAGAGACGTGGAGGGCAATGGAAGAATTATATCAGGCAGGAAAGGTCCGGGCTATCGGCCTGAGTAATTTTCTGCCTCATCACATTGACAATATTCTTGAAGACTGTACGGTCAGACCGGCGGTCGATCAGATTGAATATCATCCCGGCTACAGCCAGGAGGCAGCTGTACAGTACTGTAAGGAAAGAAACATACTCGTACAGGCATGGAGCCCGATCGGCCGTCAGCGGGTGCTGGAAGAACCTCTGGTGCTGGAGCTGGCTGGGAAATATGCTGTGTCGCCGGCACAGATCTGTCTGAAATTTGCCGTACAGAGAGGCATTATCCCTCTGCCGAAATCTTCTTCTGTAGAAAGAATGAAAGAAAATCTTGACTTGTATTCTTTCGAGATGGAGCGGGAAGATATCTGGAGGCTGGCGACAATGCCGCAGGCAGGATGGTCCGGAGAGCATCCTGACCGGGAACGTGTCAGAATATGATGTGAAAGTATAATTTGCGGGATAAAAGGGCATAATGATTCTGAATCTGAAGAAAGAGGAGGTATTAATATGCCGGAATTAAAATGTACGGTACAGACATGCGTACACAATCAGCAGTATCTCTGCGCGCTTGATAAAATCCAGGTGGGAGGAGAGAATGCAAAGAACCCGCAGGAAACATGCTGTGACAGTTTTCAGGAGAGAAAAGAAGGAATTTATTCTAATTCCATGAACTCTATGAATGAGGCGTCCGACCGTTCTGCCATCGACTGTAAGGCGACAAACTGTATGTATAATGAACAGTGCAAATGTCATGCAGGCAAGATCAGTGTCGAAGGCGGAAGCGCGAAAACAGCAGACGCTACGGAATGCGCTACATTCCAGTGCCATTGCGGATGATCGCATAATTAAGAGAAAAAAGAAAAAGAAAGAAATGTGCCGGGCAGAAATGAAAAATGCCCGGCTTATTAGCGGTTGACTGTCACAGTAAGTAAGCGTTATAATCTTACTATCGCAGTCCGGCGGGAGAAAATACGCCGGAAATACATAATGACAGAAGAGGAGAGCTGTTATGCCGATTCGAGTACAAAACGATCTTCCGGTAAAAGAGATACTGGAACAGGAAAATATATTTGTAATGGATGAGTACAGGGCTGCCCATCAGGATATCCGCCCTTTGAGCATCGGACTTCTCAACCTGATGCCTCTCAAGGAAGATACGGAGCTTCAGATTTTGCGTTCCCTGTCTAATACACCGATTCAGGTAGACGTAACCTTTGTCCGAATGACGAGTCATGTGTCGAAAAATACGTCTACGAGCCATATCTATAAATTTTATGAGCCTTTTGAGAGCATCTGTGATAAAAAATTTGACGGCTTTATCATTACGGGAGCCCCGGTAGAACAGATGCCTTTTGAGGAGGTAGACTACTGGGAAGAACTGAAAACGATCATGGAGTGGACGAAGACAAATGTGACATCTACTCTTCACCTGTGCTGGGGAGCCCAGGCGGGTATCTATTATCACTATGGAATCGATAAAGCAGATCTCCCGAAAAAACTTTCCGGTGTTTACCGCCATCGTGTCAGAAACCGTAAGATACCTCTTGTAAGAGGGTTTGATGATATTTTCATGGCACCGCATTCCAGACACACGGAAGTACCACAGGATCTTCTGGAAGCAGATGACAGGATCACTATACTGGCGGATTCCAGACAGGCAGGAGTGTTCCTGTGCATGGCGCAGGAAGGAAAACAGATCTTTGTCATGGGACATCCGGAATATGACCGGATGACTCTGGACTCGGAGTATAAACGGGATATGGGAAGAGGCTTAAACCCTCAGATTCCGGAAAATTATTATCCGGATGACGATCCGGATAATAAGCCGTTATTAACGTGGCGTTCACATGCGAACAACCTGTATACAAACTGGGTCAATTATTACGTATATCAGGCGACGCCTTATGATCTGTACGGAACGCCGTCTCAAAAATGAATATATTATAAGTATTTTGCACAGAAAACGGCAAAAGAGGAGGAAACTTAAGTGGACAACAGTCATTTTTCCAGTATGATCAATAATTTTCAGCAGGGAATCTTCGGCGCCCTCAATGAGAAAAAGAAAGAACTTTTAAAGGAGGGACGCAAAGTCTATAATCTGTCTGTGGGTACACCGGACTTCAAACCGGCACCCCACGTGATAAAAGCAATGCAGGAAGCGTGCGCAAAACCGGAGAATTACAAATACTCGCTCGCAGATCTGCCGGAGCTCCTGGAGGCGGTGCGATATCGTTATAAAAAAAGATTCGGAGTGGAGATCAGCACGGACGAGGTAATGTCTGTCTATGGTTCCCAGGAAGCAATGGCGCATATCGGAATGATTTTCTGTGATCCGGGTGACGTGATACTGGTTCCTAATCCGGGATATCCTATGTTTGAAATGAGCGGAATCATGGCAAAAGCAGATGTCCGTTATTATACGATAGAAGAGAAAAACGGATATCTCCCGGATCTTGACAGTATCCCGGAGGAAACATTGAAAAAGACAAAGTACATGATTGTGTCTTATCCGCTGAATCCGGTCTGTGTGTGCGCGCCGGATGAATTTTACGAAAAACTGATCGACTTTGCCAGAAAAAATGACATTGTGATCCTGCACGATAATGCATATTCTGATATTACATATACAGAAAAGCCCGGAAAATCATTTCTTGCATACGAGGGAGCAAAGGATGTGGGCGTAGAATTTTATTCTCTGTCCAAGTCCTATAATCTTACCGGAGCCAGAATTTCATTTGTGGTGGGAAATAAGGATATTATCAGCAAGTTCCGTCTGTTGAGATCCCAGATTGATTACGGCATCTTTTATCCGGTACAGTATGCGGCGATAGCGGCACTTACGGGGCCGGATGATTTTATTGAAGAACAGCGGCAGGAATATGGAAGACGAAACCGGGCTCTCTGCGGTGGTTTGCGGCGTATTGGCTGGAACGTGCCGGACAGCCAGGGAACGATGTTTGTGTGGGCAAAGATACCGGCGGGGTATGAGTCCTCAGCAGATTTCTGCATGAGACTGATGGAGAGAACCGGTGTGATCGTAACGCCCGGAAGCGCGTTCGGTTCCGGTGGAGAAGGATATGTCAGGATGGCTCTTGTGGTGGACGAAGAGATGATTGATGAGATCCTGCATGTACTGGATGAGTCCGGGATATTCCGGTCTTGACTACAGCCGGTATATTAAGCAGACTGACAGATGAAAGTGGGGGTACTTATATGGATTACAAGGAAGTCATAATCAAAGCAAGAGACTGCATCGGCCCGTACTGTAAGGCATGCCCTGTCTGTAACGGGGCGGCGTGCAGGAACACAATGCCGGGACCGGGCGCAAAGGGAATCGGAGATCTGGCCATGAGAAACTATCAGAAATGGCAGGAAATACGTATCAATATGGATACAATCTGCGAACAGAAGCCGTTGAATACTGAGACGGACCTGTTCGGGAAAAAATTTGCCTATCCGTTCTTTGCAGGTCCTGTCGGTGCAGTAAAACTGCATTACGGAGATAAATACACAGATCAGGAATATAATGAAATCCTGCTGAAAGGCTGTGCGGACAATAAGATCGCAGCTTTTACCGGAGACGGTACGGACTACAATGTTATGATAGAGGCAACGGACGCTATCGGAAAACTGAACGGGCAGGGGATTCCGACCGTGAAGCCGTGGGACATGAAAACAATACGGGAGAAGATGGAACTGGTCAAGAAGTCCGGAGCATTTGCTGTGGCAATGGATATCGATGCCGCAGGCCTTCCGTTCCTGCAGAATCTTAATCCTCCTGCCGGAAGTAAGTCGGTAGAGGAACTGAAAGAAATTGTAAAGATGGCGGAAATTCCGTTTATTCTGAAAGGGATCATGACCCCGAAGGGAGCGCTGAAAGCCGCAGAGGCAGGCGTACAGGGAATCGTCGTGTCTAATCACGGCGGAAGAGTGCTGGATCAGTGCCCGGCTACTGCTGAGGTTCTTCCGTCCATCGTAAAAGCGGTAAGAGAATCCGGAAGTCAGATGAAGATATTTGCAGACGGCGGTATCAGAACGGGAGTAGATGTATTTAAGGCGCTTGCTCTCGGAGCTGATGCTGTACTTATCGCCCGTCCGTTTGTAACAGCAGTTTACGGAGGTCAGGAAGAAGGCATCGCAGCGTATGTCAATAAGATAGGAGCAGAACTTAAAGATACGATGCAGATGTGCGGCGCATTTTCACTTTCTGAGATCAGCAGCGATATGATCTGGAATACGTGCGGATAAGCGCCGGAGAACAGTGCATACTGTATCTGGCAGCCGAGTTTGAAAAGGAGTAGTTTGATGAAAAGAATAGCGAGATTTGAAAAGGTAAGCTTTGAGCAGTTTCTGGAAGGCTGGGGAGAGACTCTGAACATTACTGATAGAAACAGGATCAGAGAGATTTACGATGGAATCCGCCTGCCGAGACGCGCTACTGCGGGAAGTGCGGGATATGACTTTTTCGCTCCGGCAGATATTACACTCAGGCCGGGGGAGACGATAAAGATTCCTACAGGTGTCCGCGTCTGGATGGAGCCGGAATGGGTGCTCAAGTGTTATCCGCGCAGCGGGCTGGGATTCAAATACAGGCTGCAGCTTAATAACACAGTGGGAATTATTGACAGTGATTATTATTATTCAGATAATGAAGGTCATATTTTCTCTAAGCTCACCAATGACAGTAACGAGGAGAAAACCGTTGAACTCAAAACGGGAGAAGGATTTATGCAGGGGATCTTCGTGGAATACGGAATTACTCTCGATGATGATGCAACGGAAATCAGAAACGGCGGATTTGGAAGCACAACAAAATAATCAGGCTTACAAAAATGTCATAATTTTAAGAAAATCGTAAGAAGATATAATGGAAGAACACAGATTTGTCCGGTATACTTTCTATAATGAAAGGAGCAATCATATACTATGAAATGGATAAAACGTCTGTGTTCTTTCCTTGTTCTGGTCATTATTATTCTGATCGGCGTACTTTTTGTGAAAGGATACATAGATTACAGGGAAGCACTGAATGAAAAGAGCGTGGAGAAGATGGCAGCGGAAATCGAGTTGATTGATAATTATACGACAATCGATGAGCTGCCGCAGACCTATATTGATGCCGTTCTTGCAGTGGAGGACAAGCGTTTCTATTCTCATCCGGGCTTTGACCCTATTGCCACTTGCAGGGCTCTGGTCAATGATATCCGGGCAGGCTCCTACGTGGAGGGCGGTAGTACGATTACCCAGCAGCTCGCGAAAAACCAGTACTTTACGCAGGACAAAAAGATCATACGCAAGGTCGCCGAGCTGTTTATGGCATTTAAGATAGAATCTGTGCTTGATAAAGATAAGATTTTCGAATTATATGTTAATTCAATTTTCTTCGGCAACGGATATTACTGTGTCGCAGACGCTTCCTGGGGATATTTTGGAAAGCCGCCTTCAGAAATGGATTTTGATGAATGTACTTTGCTGGCCGGAATACCGAATGCACCGACCAATTACAATCCGGTCGCAAGCCCGGAGCTGGCGAGGGAGCGTCAGGCTCAGGTGATTGAAAAAATGAAGAAAGCAGGATATCTGAAAGAGGAAGAAGATACTGACTGATCCGGCCAGTATAAAATCACAGATCCTTTTTAAAATAAAAAACAGTTTTCGCATATTTTGGAATTATCAGGGTAAGCTAACCGTAGATACCGCTGCCGCCGGGAAAACACAGGGCGGACTGAAAGGGGAAAATATCTATGGTAGAAAAGAACAGCAAAAAGATCAGTGACTCATTCGAGGAAAATATCAGATATATGAATGAAATGCTGCCTGTGACAGAGAGCTTTGACATCATCAGGCGGGATATCATTATAGGAGGAAGAGCTTCCGTGTTCTATTACATCGACGGATTCATAAAAGATGAAGTTATGTTAAAGATCATGGACTCTTTTCTTTCTGTAACAGAAAAAGATATGCCGGAGGATGCAGAGGGGTTCATACAGAAACATGTACCATATGTAGAGGTTGATGTTGCAGAAGATTTTGACGAGATCATACGGAATGTGCTCTCTGGTCCGGCATGTCTTTTTATAGACGGATACAAGGAGTGTATTGTTCTGGACTGCCGTACTTATCCGGCCCGCAGCGTGGATGAACCGGATAAGGATAAATCTCTGAGGGGGTCCAGAGACGGTTTTGTAGAGACTATTGTTTTTAATACGGCCTTGATGCGAAGAAGAATACGCGACCCCCATCTTATTATGGAAATGACAGAAGCAGGGCAGGCTTCACGAACAGATATCGCAATCTGCTATATGAGTGACCGCGTGGACAAAGAACTTCTGAACAATCTGAAAAAAAGGATTGAAAATCTGCAGCTCGATGATCTCCGCATGAATCAGCAGAGCCTTGCAGAGGCACTTTTTAAGAGAAAGTGGTTCAACCCTTTCCCGAAATTTAAATATACAGAGCGACCGGATACGGCAGCTGCCTGCCTTCTGGAGGGGAAAGTAGTCATTCTCGTGGATAATTCCCCTTCAGCCATGATTCTGCCTACTTCTGTACTGGACATGATTGAAGAAGCAAATGATTACTATTTTCCTACAGTAACAGCAGTTTATCTGAAGGTTACAAGGGCGATCATCACGATAGCTACTGTTTTCTTTACCCCACTTTACCTGCTTTTTATGCAGAATCTGGAATGGCTGCCGGACGTGTTCGCTTTCGTTGCGGTGAGGGATACTGTTAATATTCCCTTGATCTTTCAGTTCCTTCTTCTGGAAATATCTATCGACGGGCTGAGGCTTGCGGCTATGAATACACCTACTATGCTCAGTACGCCTCTCAGTGTGATCGCCGGTATTGTGATGGGAGAATTCTCCGTACAGTCCGGATGGTTTAATTCCGAAGTTATGCTGTATATGGCATTTGTCGCGGTGGCTAATTATACGCAGCCTAATTTTGAACTGGGCTATGCGCTGAAATTTATGAGGCTCATGCTTCTCGTACTGACTGCACTGTTCAATCTGTACGGATTTATCGCCGGATGCATTCTGGTACTTTGCTTCCTGATATTTAATAAGACTCTGTCAGGCAGAAATTATCTCAACGTAAAATTGAATTAGCACCGCTGAGGTTATTTAACATTTTTCGGAAAATGTTAAAATATTTTGATAAACTGTATGAAAAATGGTATGATAGATGAAGTGGGAATGTTCTGTGAAAAACTGCACAGAGCGATAGTTCAGTTATATTAGGAGGATACCAAGATGAGAGATTATGTGATTACAGTAAACAGTACTGTAGATTTGCCGAAAGAATGGCTTGAAGAAAGACATGTTCCGGTAATTCCGCTGAAATATACAATCGACGGCGAGACATATACAGATATGGAAGGACTGTCGGCTAAGGAATTCTTTGACAAGCTCAGAGAAGGAAAAATGTCCACTACTTCTCAGGTGAATCCTGAGGAAGCGGCAGATATGCTGGAGCCATTTTTGAAGGAAGGAAAAGATATTCTGCATCTCGGATTTTCCTCCGGACTGAGCGGCACCTTAAACAGCATGAAGATCGCAGGGGAAATGCTCCAGGAAAAATATCCGGAAGCTAAGGTCATTGTGATAGATACGCTGTGTGCATGCCTTGGAGAGGCGCTTCTTCTTTATAAAGCGCTTCAGCAGAAAGAAAAGGGTATGAATATAGACGAACTGGCGCAGTGGGTGGAAGAGAATAAACTGCACATCTGCCATAATGTAACAGTGGATGATCTGCATCATCTGCAAAGAGGAGGCCGTATTTCCAAGACGACAGCCGTGCTCGGTACACTTGTACAGATCAAGCCCATCATACATATGGATGACAACGGAAAGCTTCAGGTGATCGGAAAGGAGAGAGGACGTAAGAAATCGCTCAACAAGATCGTTGATATGGCGGTAGAACAGTCTAAAGGATGGGATAACGATATTATCATGATCACTCACGGTGACTGCATTAAAGACGCGGAATACGTGGCAAAACTTGTGCGTGAAAAGATGGGGATCGATAATATCCTGATCAACAATATCGGAACCGTGATCGGAAGCCATACAGGACCGGGAGTAGTGGCAGTATTCTGCATGGGAAATAAGAGGTAGATTTATAAAATATCCGCCGGGAGATATGTATTGTTATCACACACGTTTTCACTCGGTCGCAGCGCAGCGGCACATAAGAGCGCAAAAGACGCGTTCTAAGTGCCGGCGCTGCTCCAACGGTGCGTACACAATACATATCTCCCGGCTGCTTTTCCCAGTTTGAAGTTCGAATTTCAGACGGAAAGGTCAAGAACGAAACTTTATCTACTACGATTCTTTTTTTTCTGCATGTCTTATTCCAATTTCGTAGAGTATGACATCTGTTATATATTTTCCGTCTTTTACTTCTGTGTTCAGAGTCCCGGCGTATTTCTTCACTGTCTCTTCCACATTTTTCATTCCGATCCCATAAGGGGATTTTTCGGAAATCTGCTTTACAGCAGCATTTACAACTGCGTCCGGAATGGCAGAGTATCTTATCTGTATAATTGCAGGCGGACTGGCGGTCTTTAGTTTTGCAGTATCTGTATTGTGGTTTCCAATGTGCAGGAAGAAAAAGTGAATTCGTGTTTATTGAACAAACACGAGTTTTACTCAGCCAGCATTTCCCACATTTCGTAGAGCTCTTCCAGCCTTTTCTCATTTGCCGCGTGTTCTTCTGCGAGTTCCTGACATTTGACGGAATTAGAGTAGACCTCTTCGAGCGTCATTTCATGATCAATCTGTGCGTTCCGGTCTTCCAGACGGCTGATCTCATCCTCGGTTTTTTTGAGATCATTTTTGCGCTTGCGCTCTTTTGCCTGCTGTTCTTTCTGTTCCTGCCAGCTTAATTTGGAGCCGGGGGCAGCAGCGGCGTCAGAGTCAGGTGAAGACACGGAAGAAGCAGAAGAGCTCCCGCCGGCGGCTGAAGAAACGGGCGCACTGCCTGATGTGTAGGCACGGGTAAGTTCTTCTTTTTTCTCCAGATAGTAATCATAGTTCCCGATATAGTTTACAAAAGTCTGATTGACCAGTTCAAGTATTCGCGAAGCTGTGCTGTTGATAAAATATCTGTCGTGAGATACATAGAGAACAGTTCCGCTATAGTTGTTGAGAGCCTCTTCCAGGATTTCTTTTGACGCGATATCCAGATGGTTCGTCGGCTCGTCAAGAATCAGAAAATTGGCTTCAGAAAGCATAAGCTTTGCCAGAGAAACGCGGCCTTTTTCACCGCCGCTTAAGGAACGGATTTCTTTGAACACTTCATCTCCGGTAAACTGAAATGCAGCCAGTGTATTCCGAATCTGTGTATTGTTTAAGGACGGATAGGCGTCGGATATCTCCTCAAATATAGTTTTCTCATCGTGAAGTACATGGTGTTCCTGATCGTAGTAACCGATCTGTACCTTGGCTCCGAGTGTGAATGATCCGCTATCTGCTGTCTGGACCTGATTTAATATTTTTAACAGTGTAGTCTTTCCGGTACCGTTATCGCCGATTACTGCCACGTGTTCTCCTCGTTTAATCTCGAAACTTACATCCTGAAAAAGCACCTGTCCGTCAAACTGTTTGGAAAGGTGTTCTACAGTCAGCACATCATTGCCGCTGACACATGACGGCTCGAGTGAAAAGTGCATTTCTGTATTGACTTCTACCGGCTTTTCTACCGGTTTGATTTTCTCAAGCATCTTTTCCCGGCTTTCCGCGCGGCGAATCGATTTTTCTCTGTTAAAAGATTTCAGTTTGTCAATTACAGCCTGCTGGTGTTTGATTTCCCTCTGCTGATTGTAATACTCTTTGAGACGGGCGTCACGAAGCTGCTGTTTCTTTTCAGAATAGGCTTTATAATTCCCCATATACATCCGGATTTCGCCATTTTCGATCTCTACGACTTTGGTTACGACACGGTTGAGAAAATAGCGGTCATGGGATACGATGAAAACTGCTCCGCGATAGTTGATCAGATAAGTTTCCAGCCATGCGATGGAATTAAGGTCAAGATGATTGGTGGGCTCGTCCAGGAGCAGAATGTCCGGATTGGTAAGCAGCAGCTTGCCGAGAGCTACCCGCGTTTTCTGACCACCGGAAAGGGTAGCTGTTTTTTTGTCGAAATCATCTTCTGTAAAGCCAAGGCCTTTCAGCACGCCTATGATCTCACTCTCACAGGCATACCCGTTGCGGGCTTCGAATTCAGACTGCAGACGATTGTATGTATCAAGCCGGTTTTCCAGCGCCTCTCCGGATAGCGACTTCATTTCCAGCTCTATTGCGCGGATCCGCTGCTCCATATCTATAATATCTGCCTTTGCAGAACGCACTTCTTCATAGATCGTTCCGTCCGGAATAAGATTCTGATGCTGGGCAAGATAACCGATTGTTTTTCCTTTGGCGAGAATGATATCTCCTCCGTCGAGCGGTTCCTCATTCATTATCATTTTTAATATAGTGGATTTACCGGCTCCGTTAATGCCGACCAGAGCAGCCTTTTCTCTTTCTTCTATATGAAAAGACCCCTCGCGGACGATCACCCGGTCGCCGAAAGATTTTTCAATATTGTGACATGCGAGTATCATGCAGGTACTCCTCCTCTCAGATATCCATTATAACTGAAATGGCTGAAAAATAAAGTAAAAATTGACATAAGTTTAACTATTCTATATAATAATACAGAATATAAAATGGAGCGCATAGATGAGCAAATCCATCCGTAGCAGGCTGAAAATTGTGACTGGAGGATTGCCATGCGATGGAAGGTGGTAAATTTGGAACATAGAAAAATATCCCGTGCAGTAATCTCCCGGCTGCCGAGGTATCACAGATATCTAGGAGATCTTCTGGAGGAAGGAGTGGAAAGGATATCCTCAAATGATCTCAGCAAAAAAATGCAGGTAACTGCATCGCAGATCCGTCAGGATCTCAATAATTTCGGGGGATTCGGTCAACAGGGTTACGGATATAATGTAAAATATCTTTATACTGAAATTGGAAAAATATTAGGACTGGATAAAACACATAATTTTATTATCATCGGAGCGGGAAATCTCGGACAGGCGCTTGCCAATTATGCATCTTTTGAAAGAAGCGGATTTATCCTAAAGAGTCTTTTTGATGTAAATCCCCGACTGGAGGGGATGTCCATACGCGGCGTGCAGGTCCGGATGATGGACGAACTGGTTGATTTTCTTGCCAACAATGAGATTGAGATCGCAGCGCTTACGATACCTAAATCAAAAGCAGTCGAGGTTGCGGATCTTCTTGTGGCAAATGGAATCAAAGCAATATGGAATTTTGCACATACAGATTTGACGCTGCCAAAGGATGTGGTTGTAGAAAGCGTACATCTTTCAGACAGCCTGATGCAGCTGTCATATAATATCAGCCGCCGCAAAGAATCGCGCAAAAAATAGGAAACAGACAGACGACCCCGCAGCTTGCTGCGGGGTATATTGTGGGAATATATCGATAATAAAGGACTGGTGAACAGATATGAGATATCTTCCGAATGGAACACAGATGAGTTCCGCAGACAAATTCACGATAGAGGAAACGGGAATTCCTTCTCTTGTCCTTATGGAGCGTGCCGCGTTAAAGACTGTAGAGATAATGCATGTGAATGGGATTGACACATCGCGGGCATTGGTGGTATGCGGCAGCGGCAATAATGGAGGTGACGGCTTCGCCATTGCCAGACTTTTGACAGAAGAGGGGATGGAAGCACAGATCCTTTTTGCCGGGAAAGAATCCTCACTGAGCAGAGAGTGCGGTATCCAGAAAAAAATCGCAGAGAATCTTGGAATCAGCATCATCACTGAAATACCCGCCCGGGAATATACTGTTATAATAGACGCTGTCTTCGGCGTGGGATTAAGCCGCGAAATCAGCGGGAAATATAAAGATATCATCGCATGGATGAATGAACAGAAATGCCAGAAAGTAGCGGTCGATATTCCTTCCGGTGTAAGTTCCGCAACCGGCAAGATACTGGGGACTGCGTTTTATGCGGATCTCACAGTTGCAATGGCGTGTGTGAAGGTGGGAAGTGAGATGTATCCGGGGAAATACTGCGCGGGGAAAACCGTGGCAGTACCGATTGGTATTGATCCGAAATTCTTTTCTACAGATGAAGAGGTCTGTGTCACGTATGACCGCTGTGACATTCCGGAGCTTCTGCCGGCAAGGAAACCTGATTCTCATAAAGGAAGCTACGGCAAAGTTCTTATGATTACGGGAAGCAGAGGGATGGCGGGAGCTGCTTATCTTTCGGCAAAGGCCGCATATGCAGTCGGGGCGGGCCTGGTTCAGATTTATACGGCGGAAGAAAACAGGACTGTTTTACAGCAGCTTCTTCCGGAGGCAATTATCTCCTGCTATCACGAATACGACCAGGAGAAACTTTCTGCTCTTCTGGACTGGGCGGACGTTGTATGTATCGGCTGCGGACTTGGCACCGGAGAAACTTCGGCCCGGCTTCTGGAAGGGACTCTGAGCAGAGTGAATGTCCCATGCATTATCGATGCGGACGGACTGAATCTGCTGAGCAGGAATATGCATCTGCTGGAAAAGATTCAGAGTCCGGTCGTACTTACACCGCATATGAAGGAAATGTCACGGCTGACAGGATATTCTGTCAGTGAGATCTCAGACAGACGACTGGAGATTATCAGTGAATTTACAAAGAAATATCCTACAGTGTGCGTTTTGAAAGACAGTAGAACAGTCGTAAAGGAGAAGGGAAGGCATCCGTTCTTCAACCTTGCCGGGAACAGTGCCATGGCAAAAGCAGGGGCGGGAGATGTCCTTGCCGGGGTCATTACAGGTCTGTCAGCTCAGGGAATGCCGGCTTATGAGTGTGCCGCGCTTGGTGTGTTTCTCCATGCATGCGGAGGAGATAATGCCAAAGAAGAAAAAGGAAGTTACAGCGTTTTTGCCCGCGATCTCATCGTCGGAATTGAAAAATGCATGGAAGAAAAAATAATATAATAATAGGAGATATACAAAAATGAAACAGCATAATCGTGTGTATGCCGAGATCGATCTCGACGCTATCGCGTATAATATGGAACAGATGCGAAACAGGATCGGAGGCGATGCAGAGCTGATCGCTGTTGTGAAGACAGACGGATACGGACACGGCGCCGTTCCTATTGCAGAGATGTTTGAAAAATTCTCTTATGTGTGGGGATATGCAGTGGCTTGTCTGGAAGAAGCGGAAGATCTTCGCGAACACGGTATAAAAAAGCCGATACTTGTTCTCGGGTGTGTATTTCCGGATCAGTATGAAGAGATGCTCCATTATGATGTACGCCCCGCCGTATACACGGAAGAGATGGCAGACGCGATATCTGAGGCAGCAGTCAGGTTAAATGCGACAGCTCATTTTCACATTAAGATTGATACCGGAATGGGAAGAATCGGCTTTCCGGTGTGTGAGAAAAGTGCGGATATCATAGAGCGGATCAGTCGTCTGCCGAATGTTGAGCTTGAGGGAATGTTCACCCATTTTGCAAAAGCGGATGAAGAGGATAAGACTTATACAATGATGCAGCATGACCGCTTTATGTGGATGAAGGGTCAGATTGAAAAGAAAGGTGTTTCAATCCGCTATTTTGACTGTGACAATAGTGCGGGGATTATTGATCTCCCGGACATGAGACACGATCTTGCAAGAGCAGGAATCTCAACCTACGGGATGTACCCCTCTGACGAAGTAAACAAGGAAGCGGTAGATTTAAAACCGGCTCTGCGGCTGATCAGTCATGTATCATTTGTCAAGGATGTAGATGCAGGAACTTCGATCAGTTATGGAGGGACGTTTACTGCGCCGAAAAGGATGCGGGTTGCGACTATACCGGTAGGTTACGGGGACGGTTATCCCAGATCTCTTTCTAATAAGGGATATGTGCTCATTCATGGAAAACGCGCACGGATTTTAGGCCGGGTCTGCATGGATCAGTTCATGGTCGATGTGACAGATATTCCGGAGACAAAGTTCATGGATCAGGTTACTCTCGTGGGAAAAGACGGTAATGACCGTATCACAGTGGAAGATCTGGCTGAGCTGAGCGGAAGATTCAATTATGAATTCGTCTGCTGTCTCGGAAAAAGGATACCAAGGGTCTACAAGCGGGGGACAAAGATCAGCGGCTGACAGCAGACCGTATGGAAGCGCCGGAATGCGGCGGATCATTGAATACATCCGATGAATAAGGGAATACTGAAGTATGCGATATGCATTTAGTAAGTGAATCGGAGTGTGAAAAAATTGATGATCAGAAGAGGAGATATCTATTACGCCGACTTAAGTCCGGTAGTGGGTTCAGAACAGGGCGGCATCCGTCCGGTTCTCGTAATACAGAATAACGTGGGTAATAAGCACAGTCCCACGATCATCTGCGCGGCAATTACTTCGAAAATGAATAAGGCAAAACTGCCGACTCATATCGAAATCAGTACAAGAGATTATAAGATAGTAAAGAACTCCGTGATCCTGCTCGAACAGATTCGAACGATCGACAAGCAGAGACTTAAAGAATATGTATGCCATATTGACGGCGCTATGATGCATAAAGTTGATCAGGCGATCAGGGTCAGTCTGGAACTCACTACATAGTACGGTTCAAACAGACTTCTTTACAGAATACGAAAAGAATGATAAAATTGTAGGGCATAATGTGCGTAGAAATACAGATACGCAATTTATATACCAGCAAGAAAAGAGGAGAATTTATGTCAGGACATTCAAAATTTGCCAATATTAAGCATAAGAAAGAGAAAAATGATGCAGCCAAAGGTAAGATCTTCACGAAGATCGGACGCGAGCTGGCAGTAGCGGTCAAAGAAGGCGGCGGACCGGATCCGGCTAATAACAGCAGGCTGCGTGATGTGATTGCAAAGGCAAAATCAAATAATATGCCGAACGATACGATTGAGAGAAACATCAAGAAAGCAGCCGGAGAAGGATCTGGTGATAATTATGAGCATATTACATATGAAGGGTACGGCCCGAACGGAACGGCTATTATTGTTAAGACACTGACAGATAACAAGAACAGGACTGCTTCTAATGTGCGAAACGCTTTTACAAAAGGAAACGGAAACGTAGGTACTCCTGGATGTGTGTCTTTCATGTTTGACGAGAAAGGACAGATCTTCGTTGCAAAGGAAGACTGTGATATGGATGCAGATGAGCTTATGATGCTCGCACTGGATGCCGGCGCAGAGGACTTTGTGGAAGACGAGGAGAGTTATGAGATTCTCACTACTCCGGAGACATTCAGTGATGTGCGCCTGAAACTGGAAGAGCAGGGAATCAAAATGGCTCAGGCTGAAGTGACAATGATTCCGCAGACATATGTGGAACTTACATCAGAAGAGGATATTAAGAACATCCAGAAGACACTGGACCTTCTTGAAGAGGACGACGACGTACAGGATGTATATCATAACTGGAATGAATAGAGGTATCGATATGGATACAGACAGACTTCTGGAGAAACTCAGGAATCTTTACATGGTGACAATGGCCTATGAATTTCATAAGTCCAGTTATGTAAAGTATATGGATTCTCTCAGATCAAAGTACGCTGATCTGCTTCAGGAGACAGCGGATGTCTGTGACGGGACAGACGACGGTGCAGAACGTATCGCCGCGTGTATTCCGGAGTATGTCTGCAGTGAACTGGAGAAGATCGGTTCAAAGAGAAAGAGGGATTTAAGAGCTCTGGATCACAAGATGAACATGGTATCATACTTTGTCCCTCTTATGGGAGAAATTCCATCTCCGCAGGCAAAAGATCTGACAAAACATATGGTAGAGAAGTGGAATGAGAGAATGCCGGAATATAAGATCGGCCATTCAACCTATGAAAGTATCAAGGGCGGATTCAGACAAGGAATATTCTGCTATATTACGACGGCAGTGTGCAGGAGTATGCACAAACCGGACGACTGTTATGAGCTGACCACACTGAGGGCGTATCGTGACGGTTATCTGTCCGGAACGGAAGAAGGACGCCGTATTGTAGAAGAATATTATAATATCGCGCCGACGATTGTAAAACGGATCGACAGGCAGGAGAACGCAGATGAAATTTACCGTGGAATATGGAATGAATATCTGAGACCCTGCATTCGTCTGATAGAAAAAGACGAGAAAGAAGAGTGCAAGGAGCTGTATATAACTATGGTTCGCAGTCTTGAAAAAGAATATTTATATTCATAAAATACAGGAGGAGACAGACAGATGAGCGATTACAGAATTGAGACAAAATGTATACAGTCAGGATATGAGCCGGGTAACGGAGAGCCGAGAGTGCTGCCAATCTATCAGAGCACTACATTCCGCTATACGAGCAGCGAGCAGATGGGAAGACTGTTCGACCTGGAGGAGTCCGGATATTTTTATACAAGACTTCAGAATCCGACGAATGACGCCGTGGCGGCGAAGATATGCGATCTTGAAGGCGGAGTGGCTGCTATGCTTACTTCATCCGGCCAGGCTGCGAATTTTTATGCTGTCATGAATATTGCGCAGGCAGGAGATCATATTGTATGTGCTTCAGCACTTTATGGCGGTACATATAACCTCTATGCCCATACTATCAGAAAGATGGGTGTTGAAGCTACTTTTGTTGATCCGGACTGCACAGAAGAAGAACTGGAGGCGGCTTTCAGGGATAACACTAAGGCTGTGTTCGGCGAATCAATTGCAAATCCGGCGCTGGTTGTGCTTGATTTCGAGAAGTTTGCAAAAGCGGCCCACGCTCACGGAGTACCGTTTATCGTGGACAATACATTCGCGACACCGATCAACTGCCGGCCGTTTGAGTGGGGAGCTGATATCGTGACACACTCTACTACGAAATACATGGACGGACACGCGGCATGTGTAGGCGGCGCTATCGTGGACAGCGGTAATTTTGACTGGGAAGCAAACGCAGAAAAGTTCCCGGGACTCACAACACCTGATGAGACATATCACGGTATTGTTTATACTAAGAAATTCGGAAAAGGCGCATATATTACAAAGGCGACTGCGCAGCTGATGCGTGACCTCGGTTCTATTCAGTCTCCGCAGAATGCTTTCCTTTTAAATATAGGTCTTGAGACACTGCACCTTAGAATGCCCCGTCATTGCGAGAATGCGCTGAAAGTTGCCGAATATCTGAAGAATCATGAAAAAGTCGCATGGGTAAGCTATCCGTCGCTGCCGGGTGACAAATATTATGATCTTGCACAGAAGTACATGCCGAATGGAACATGCGGTGTACTCACTTTCGGATTAAAGGGCGGAAGAGACGCTGCTGTTGAGATGATGGACAAACTGAAAATGGTTGCTATCGTGACACATGTGGCAGATGCAAGAAGCTGTGTGCTCCACCCGGCAAGCCATACACATCGTCAGATGAATGAGCAGGAGCTTCTCGAAGCAGGAGTACAGCCGGATCTGATCCGCTTTAGTGTGGGAATTGAAAATGTAGAAGATATCATTGCCGATGTAGAGCAGGCTTTGAGATAATTTGAAATGGTATGGATGTATACAATCTGCATCCGTACCATTTTTCTGTATAATATGACCATACTTCTTCAATACTAATTTAAGCAGATATGAAACAGGCTTAAGTGTAAAGAGGAGGTATGATTGAAATGGAAAAAGAACAGGGACGGGATTCTTCCCAGGAAGAAAGAAATGAGGAAAATGCGGAAATCCGGGAAATGGGAACACTGGAACTGGAAGACGGCCATTCGAAACACGGTATACAGCTTTTGACGATTATCGGTGAGATTGAGGGACATGAGGCGGTATCCGGAAATACAAAAGCTACCAAATATGAACATCTTCTTCCCAGACTTGCCGCGGCTGAGGAAGATGAAAAAACAGAAGGGGTGCTTATTTTGCTCAATACATTGGGCGGTGATGTAGAGGCCGGGCTTGCGATAGCAGAGATGATCGCGTCTCTCAGTAAGCCGACGGTGTCTCTGGTTCTCGGTGGCAGCCATTCTATCGGAGGCCCGCTGGCAGTTTCTGCAGACTATTCGTTTATTGTGCCCACAGGTACAATGATCGTGCATCCTGTGCGGTCTACCGGGATGTTTATAGGAGTAATCCAGAGTTACCGGAATATGGAAAAAACACAGGATCGTATTGCCCGTTTTATTTCTTTCCACTCGAAGATTACGCAGGAACGGCTTCTGGAACTGATGCTGGACTCTACCCAGCTCGTTAAGGATGTGGGCACAATGCTCGAGGGAGAGGAAGCCGTCCGGGAAGGCCTTATCGACGAAGTCGGCGGCATCAGTGATGCTTTCCGTAAGCTTCATGAGCTGATTAATGATAAGAAAAAATGTGATGACATGCTTTCCAAATGATGATATACTAGATATAGTATGTTTAAATTACTAAGGGGGAATTATATGGCTGCTAAATCGACAAAGGGTCGTAAAAACTCAAAAAGCAGACCAAAGAAAGGACAGCAGAATACAGAACTTCGGGGAGAAATTATCATACTCGCAGCACTTGCAGTATGCATTCTGCTTGTACTCAGCAATTTCGGAGTCGGAGGAATCGTTGGGGAGGCGGTATCATCCGTATTCTTTGGAATGTTTGGATTCATGGCGTATCTTTTACCTTTTATAATATTTGCGCTGACTGCGTTCCTTGTGTCCAACAAGGGAAATACGCACGCATATATTAAGATCGGGGCTGCAGTTATGCTGTTTCTGTTTATTACGGCGATTCTGGAACTGATCTTCAATTCATATACGCCGGGAGCGTCACTGCTTTCGTATTATCAGGCGGCAAGTGAACACAGAAATGCGGGCGGACTTACAGGAGGCTGCATTATCAGTCTGCTCTGTCCGCTGATCGGTATTATCGGAACATATGTGGTGCTGGTGATTCTTTCTGTTATCTGCCTGATCCTTATTACGGAAAAATCACTTTTGGCCCCCATCGGGCGGCAGAGCCGCAAGGCATATGAGGATGCAAAAAGGAAACGGCAGGAAACAGCCGTAATCCGGGCGAGAGAAAGAGAAGAAAGACAGAAGACAGCGAAGATCCGTCAGGAAGATAATAAAAAGCAGGGTGACAGACGCACTGATCATAAAGTTTCAGGTGTTTCCTTCGCAACTACGCTTGGCGGGGAAGAAACCGGCGGAAAAAGAAAAAGAGGACGAAGGAAGTCTCCTGATGTATATGAACTCCGACCGGAAGATATACCGGAAGATGAATTCTCTCAGCCCTATGCTGCGGACAGCTTTGTGATCAACCGTGCAGAATCTCAGGATATCCCTGCGGAGGAGACAGAGGATACTTTATTTGACCCCGGCTCAGGACAGACTGAAGAGATACCTCAGACAGATGTAAAAGAAAATGATGAGAAGCCTGTGAAACGGCACAGTAAAGCCAGGGAAGCTGCTGAAGTTTCGGCAGAGACAGAAAATGTGAAAGCTGCTGTAGAGAGAGAACAGGAGAAGGAAAAGCCTGTTTATCATACTCCGCCGATCAGTCTTTTAAAACGAGGAAAGAAAAGCGGAGGAGATTCCGACAGCCATCTGCGCGCAACCGCGTTGAAACTCGAACAGACACTGCAGAATTTCGGCGTGGGAGTCCATGTTACGAATGCAAGCTGCGGACCGTCTGTTACCAGATATGAGCTTCAGCCGGATCAGGGAGTAAAGGTAAGCAAGATAGTCGGCCTGGCCGATGATATCAAACTGAATCTGGCGGTGGCTGATCTGAGAATCGAGGCGCCGATACCGGGAAAGGCAGCGGTCGGCATAGAAGTTCCGAACAAGGAAAATACAGCTGTAATGCTTCGTGATCTTCTGGAATCAAAGGAATTTAAGGCAAGTGAATCGCCGATCACATTTGCAGTGGGCAAAGACATAGCCGGAAAAGTAGTTGTTGCTGATATTGCGAAAATGCCGCATCTGCTTGTCGCGGGAGCTACAGGATCCGGAAAGTCAGTATGTATCAATACTCTGATCATGAGTATTATCTATAAAGCGGATCCGGACTCGGTAAAACTGATTCTTGTAGATCCTAAGGTTGTGGAACTCAGTGTATATAATGGAATACCGCATCTGATGATCCCTGTTGTTACAGACCCGAAGAAAGCCGCGGGAGCTTTGAACTGGGCTGTGGCTGAGATGGAGAAGCGATATAAGCTTTTTGCTGAATATAATGTAAGGGATCTGAAAGGATTCAATGCAAAAGTAGAGAAAGGCGAGACCGGTGAGGAAATTAAAAAGAAGCTTCCGCAGATTGTCATTATCATCGATGAGCTGGCAGATCTGATGATGGTGGCGCCGGGAGAAGTGGAAGGGGCAATCTGCCGTCTGGCACAGCTTGCCAGGGCTGCAGGCCTGCACCTTGTCGTCGCTACCCAGAGGCCGTCTGTTAACGTCATCACCGGACTGATCAAGGCAAATATGCCTTCCAGGATCGCTTTTTCGGTAACTTCCGGTGTGGATTCAAGGACGATCATCGACATGAACGGGGCAGAAAAACTGCTGGGAAAAGGAGACATGCTTTTCTATCCTTCAGGATATCCGAAACCGGTACGAGTACAGGGATCTTTTGTCTCAGACAAAGAGGTTCAGGATGTTGTTGATTATCTGATAAATAACAATGCCAATGCCTCTTACAATGATGAACTGGAAGAACACATGAACACGAATATGCCGGTTCCGGGTACAGCGCCTGGTCATGAGAGCGCCGATGATAAGGATACATATTTTGTAGAAGCAGGAAAGCTTATTATAGATAAAGAGAAGGCATCTATCGGAATGCTTCAGAGAATGTTCAAGATCGGATTCAACCGGGCAGCGAGAATCATGGATCAGCTTGCCGAAGCGGGGGTAGTCGGACCGGAAGAGGGTACAAAACCGCGAAAAGTCCTGATGACCAAAGAAGAATTTGATGAATATCTCAGCAATAACCAATGAAATACAGAAGGAAAGAGGAGAAGACAATATGAAAACAGATATTGAGATCGCACAGGAAGCAAAACTGGAACATATCAGAGATGTTGCAGCAACTATCGGAATTCAGGAGGATGATCTTGAATTCTACGGCAAATATAAAGCAAAACTCTCCGATGATCTGTGGGAGAAGATCAAGGATAATGAAGATGGTAAATTAGTCCTTGTCACAGCAATCAATCCGACGCCGGCAGGAGAGGGAAAGACAACAACGACAGTCGGTCTCGGTCAGGCAATGGCAAAGTTGAATAAAAAAGCTCTGATCGCGCTGCGTGAGCCGTCCCTTGGACCGTGCTTCGGAATCAAAGGAGGAGCAGCGGGAGGCGGATATGCCCAGGTTGTACCGATGGATGATCTGAATCTTCATTTTACCGGAGATTTCCATGCAATCACCTCTGCCAACAATCTTCTGGCGGCAATGCTTGATAATCATATCCAGCAGGGCAACGCTCTGAGAATTGATCCGAGACAGGTGGTCTGGAAGAGATGTCTCGATATGAATGACCGTGTATTGCGTAATATTGTCGTGGGGCTCGGCAATAAAACAGACGGTATGGTACGTGAGGATCATTTTGTTATAACAGTCGCTTCCGAGATTATGGCAATACTCTGTCTTGCAGATAATCTCGCTGACCTTAAAGAGAGGCTCGGTAAGATTATTGTTGCATATAACTTTGACGGAGAGCCAGTCACGGCAGCTGATCTGAAAGCAACAGGCGCCATGGCAGCTCTGCTCAAGGATGCGATCAAACCGAATATTATCCAGACTTTAGAGCATACGCCGGCGCTCGTGCACGGAGGTCCGTTTGCCAATATCGCGCACGGATGTAACAGTGTGAGAGCTACAAAGATGGCGCTGAAACTCAGTGATATTACGATCACGGAAGCGGGATTCGGCGCAGATCTGGGCGCGGAAAAATTCTTTGACATCAAGTGTCGTATGGCAGGGCTGAAGCCGGATGCTGTTGTTCTGGTTGCAACTGTCCGTGCTTTGAAGTATAATGGAGGGGTTGCAAAGAGCGACCTGGCAGAAGAAAATCTGGACGCTCTGGCAAAAGGAATTGTTAATCTTGAAAAACATATAGAAAATATCCAGAAATACGGTGTGCCTGTGATTGTAACACTTAATTCATTTGTGACGGATACTGAAGCTGAGAATGAATATATCCGCAGATTCTGCGAAGAGAGAGGATGCGAATTTGCCCTTTCCGAAGTGTGGGAAAAAGGCGGAGAAGGCGGCATTGCTCTTGCTGAGAAAGTGCTTGAGACGCTGGACAACAAGGAAAGCAGCTTCCATCCTCTTTACAGCGATGATCTGTCTATCTGCGAAAAGATCGAGACGATCTCCAAAGAGATTTATGGAGCTGACAGCGTGGTTTACGAGCCGGCTGCGCGCAGACAGATCGAACGGATCGAAGCACTTGGTTTTGGCTCTTTCCCTGTCTGCATGGCTAAGAATCAGTATTCATTATCTGACGATGCGAAGAAGCTGGGAAGACCGAGCGGATTTGACATTCATATCCGTGAAGTATATGTGAGCGCCGGAGCCGGATTTGTCGTTGCTCTTACCGGAGCGGTCATGACAATGCCCGGACTGCCTAAAGTGCCGGCGGCAAACGGAATAGATGTTACAGATGACGGAAAAATCACGGGACTGTTTTAGATAAAAGGAGAAGTCAATGTCACAGTTAATTGATGGAAAGCAGATTTCAAAACAGATCAAAGATGAGTTGAAAGAAGAAGTACAGAGACTGAGCGCAGAGGGAAGAAATGCCTGCCTTGCAGTTGTACAGGTGGGGGATGATCCGGCATCTTCAGTTTATGTGAGAAATAAAAAGAAAGCATGTGCCTATATCGGTATCCGGTCGAAAGCATATGAGCTGCCGGAAGAGACGACGGAGGAGGAACTTGTGTCTTTGGTGGAAGAACTGAACAGGGATGACGAAGTGAACGGTATCCTGGTACAGCTTCCGCTTCCGAAGCATATCAATGAAGACAGGATCATCCGGACAATTTCGCCCGACAAAGATGTGGATGGTTTCCATCCTGTCAGTGTAGGACGCCTCTGGATCGGTGAGAAAGGCTTTTTATCCTGTACGCCTGCAGGAATTATTCAGCTTTTGAAAAGATCAGGAATTACGATTGAAGGGAAAGAGTGTGTAATTGTCGGCAGGAGCAATATCGTCGGCAAACCTATGGCGGCACTGCTGCTGAGGGAAAACGGAACTGTGACTGTGACACATTCCAGGACGAAGAATCTGAAAGAAGTGACAAGGCGGGCGGATATTCTGATCGTTGCAATCGGAAAGAAGCAGTTTATTACTTCAGAATATACAAAAGAAGGCGCAGTAGTCATAGACGTCGGTATGCACAGAGATGAAAACAATCATCTTTGCGGTGACGTGGATTTTGCTGATGTTGAACCCCATACGTCAGCTATTACTCCCGTCCCCGGCGGAGTGGGACCGATGACAATTGCTATGCTGATGAACAATTGTGTTGAAACGATACGTACTCAGGAGGAAAGACCATGAGATGTGCCCATTGCGGAGCAATTATCCCGGATGATCAGATGGTCTGCCCCAAATGCGGAGCTGAAGTGCAGATCGTACCGGACTATAATCCGCTGGATGATGTCCTTACCAGAGAAGTAAAAGGCTCTGTTGAGGGGGCTACCCGTCAGATACAGACGGATGATATCAGAAGATACAGAAGAGATGACAGAACAAAAAATGTGAATTCGACCCGTGTGCTGAGTCCGGAAGAGCGAAGAATGATCCGCGACAAGAGACGCGCGGGCGGCCAGCGTTCAACAGGTAATATGGCAGGGAGAAGCACCGGCAATGTCCGCGGACAGCGGCGAAATACGGAAGAAGTACGCCGCCAGAGACAGAATGTAGAAGAACCGAGACGCCAGAGACAGAACAGCAATACCGCCGAATTGCTGCAGCTTCGCCAGCAGAAAAGACTTGAGGCGGCAAAGCGCAAGAGAAGAAATCTTCTGATTACACTGTTTTTGTTACTTGCGTTGATTGCTGCGGGAGTTTATGTCGTATATCAGAACTCCTATTCCTCTATGATCAATAAAGGATATCAGGCGATAAATAACGGAAATTATGACTCGGCTGAAAACTATTTTAACCGCGCAATTTCAAAAGATAAGTCAAGACCGGATGCGTATACCGGATATGCTGAAATCTATATTGACCAGAATGATCTGGACAGCGCAGAAGAAGTATTTTTGTCTGCAATTGAGACCCAGCCTACTAACGAAGAGCTTTATCAGGCTGCTATTGATTTTTATATGGATACTGAACAGCCTGCCAAAATATCAGCGCTCCTTGAAGACTGTGAAGACCAGAATGTGCTGAATGCCGTATCGGACTATATCTCTTCGGCACCGACCTTTACGCCGGAACAGGGTACGTACAGTGAAGTGCAGGAGATTACAATTTCTTCTGACACAGGCGGGGACATTTATTATACTGTCGACGGAACGGACCCGACAGCGGAAACCGGAACGAAGTATGAGGAACCGGTCCTCATACAGACGGAAGGTGAAGTTGAAATCCGCGCAATAGCAGTAAATGCCAACGGAATTCCTAGCACTGTAGCTTCTGCAACATATAAAATTGAGTTTCCGATTGTAAATGCACCTGCAGTGACACCGTCAACCGGACAATATACAGAACCTACACAGATTACGATAACTGTACCGGACGGTTATACGGCATATTATACAATGGACGGATCTACACCGGATCCGGATTCCTCATCGACAAGTAAGTATACAGGCCCTGTTGATATGCCGGAGAATACACAGACAATCTTTAATGCGATACTTGTCAATGACCAGAATGGAAAATCGACAGAGGTCACGACAAGAAATTATATTACTACGGATTGACAGGCCTGATTTTATCTGGTAATAATAGCAAAAGACAACCCATGTATTGAGAAAAAATGTTATGTATTTTTACCAATACAAGGGTTGTTTTTTTATATAAATTGAGCTATAATAACTGTGTTAAAAAAATAACAATACATATCAAAGGAGATGCAGGTTATGAGCAGATTTTGTTTACCAAGAGACATTTACCACGGAAAAGGATGTCTGGAAGAGCTGAAGAACTTAAAAGGGAAAAAAGCTATGCTCGTTGTAGGCGGCGGCTCTATGAAACGTCAGGGATTTCTTGACAAAGCTGTAAACTATCTGAAAGAGGCAGGCATGGAAGTACAGGTGTTTGAAGGTGTTGAGCCGGATCCGTCTGTTGAGACAGTTATGAAAGGCGCAGAGGCAATGCGTGCTTTCGAGCCTGACTGGATCGTAGCAATGGGCGGCGGTTCACCGATCGATGCCGCAAAAGCTATGTGGGCATTTTATGAGTATCCGGAGACTTCTTTCGAGGATCTCTGTACTCCGTTTAACTTCCCTGAACTGAGACAGAAAGCAAAATTTGCCGCTATCCCTTCAACATCCGGAACAGCGACAGAAGTTACAGCTTTCTCTGTTATCACAAACTATCAGACAGGTGTGAAGTATCCGCTTGCTGACTTCAATATAACACCGGATGTTGCAATAGTAGATCCGGATCTGGTATCCGGACTTCCGGTAAAACAGGTTGCTTACACAGGTATGGATGCACTGACACATGCAATCGAGGCATATGTATCCACGCTTCACGGACCGTTTACAGATCCGCTTGCACTTCAGGCAATTGAGATGGTACTGGATTATCTGCCGGCATCCTATAACTGCAATATGGAGGCAAGAGAGCAGATGCACTACGCACAGTGCCTTGCAGGAATGGCATTTTCAAACGCACTGCTTGGAATCGTACATTCCATGGCGCACAAGACAGGAGCTGCATTCTCCACAGGACATATACCGCACGGATGTGCAAACGCAATCTATCTTCCGTATGTAATCGCATATAACGCAAAAGATCCGGTAGCTGCAAGCCGCTATGCAGAGATCGCACGCAGAATGGGCCTCGATGGAACATCAGAGAAAGCCCTTATCAACAGCCTTCGTGAGAAGATTAATGAGTTCAATGAAAAACTGAACATTCCAAAGACTCTGAAAGAGTTCGGCATCAACGAAGATGAGTTCAAAGAGAAAGTTGCTCATATCGCAGAACTGGCAGTCGGAGATGCGTGCACAGGATCCAATCCGCGTGCCATTGATCCGGCTACAATGGAGAAACTGCTTACATGCACATATTACGGAACAGAAGTTGATTTCTAATTTCGAGATGATGTAAAAACTGCTTGTATTTTCTTGTAAATATTCTGGAAAAACGGGCCAGCCGGCAACGGCAGGTCCGTTTTTTCGTAAACGGAAAATTATTGCGGTATGAATCGGAAGCCTGTTAGAATTACTTGCCTTTACGGGATTTATGGCGTATTATAGTGAAAGAGTGAATTTTCAAGGAGGAATACCATGTATCAGATAATGAAAGCTGAGAAACTGGCCGACAAGATCTTTCTGATGGATGTACATGCACCGCGTGTTGCGCAGCATTGTCAGCCCGGTCAGTTTGTTATTGTAAAGATGGATGAAAAAGGCGAGCGTATTCCGCTTACAATCTGTGATTATGACAGAGAGTCAGGAACGATCACTATCGTTGTACAGGAAGTCGGAGCATCCACAACAAAAATGGGGAACTTAAAAGAAGGAGATTATTTCCGTGATTTCACAGGTCCTCTCGGATGTCCTTCCGAATTCGTAAACGAGGATATCGAGACACTGAAGAACAAGAAGATGCTTTTCGTCGCGGGCGGTGTAGGAGCGGCTCCGGTATATCCGCAGGTAAAATGGCTTCATGAGCGCGGAATTGAGGCAGATGTAATCGTAGGTGCCAAGACAAAGGATATGCTGATTCTTGAGGATGAGATGAAAGCTGTTGCGGGAAATTATTATCCATGTACGGATGATGGTTCTTACGGACATGCGGGTATGGTCACGACTATGGTAGAAGAGCTCGTAAATAACGGAAACAAATACGATGTCTGTGTCGCTATCGGACCGATGATCATGATGAAGTTTGTCTGTCTCCTGACAAAGAAACTGGAGATCCCGACTATCGTCAGCATGAATCCGATCATGGTGGACGGAACCGGAATGTGCGGTGCATGCAGGCTTCAGGTGGGCGATGAGATCAAGTTTGCATGTGTAGACGGTCCGGAGTTTGACGGACATCTGGTAGATTTTGATCAGGCGATGAAGAGAAGTCAGATGTACAAGACGCAGGAAGGCCGTGCGATGCTGAAGCTGCAGGAAGGCGATACACATCACGGCGGATGCGGACATTGCGGAGGTGACGAATAATGGCTGATATGTTGAAGAAAGTACCTGTAAGAGAACAGGATCCCAAGGTGCGCGCCACGAACTTCGATGAGGTATGCCTTGGATATAATAAAGAAGAGGCTATGGAAGAGGCCACAAGATGTTTGAACTGCAAGAATGCAAAATGTATTCAGGGATGTCCGGTGTCCATTGACATTCCGGCGTTTATCCATGAAGTAAAAGAAGGAAATATCGAAGAGGCATATAAAGTGATCGGTAAATCCAGTGCGCTTCCGGCTATCTGCGGTCGTGTATGTCCTCAGGAGTCACAGTGCGAAGGAAAATGTATCCGCGGTATCAAAGGCGAGCCTGTTTCTATCGGAAAACTGGAACGGTTTGTGGCGGATTACGCTCTTGAGAATGATATCAAACCCGTCGGTGCAGAGACAAAGAACGGACATAAAGTGGCTGTGATCGGTTCAGGTCCTTCCGGACTTACCTGCGCAGGTGATCTCGCAAAGATGGGATATGACGTGACAGTATTTGAAGCGCTTCATGAACTGGGCGGAGTGCTTGTATACGGAATCCCGGAGTTCCGTCTCCCGAAGCAGAAAGTCGTAGCCAAAGAGATCGAGAAAGTAAAAGAGCTTGGTGTTAAATTCGAGACAAATGTTGTCATCGGAAAATCCACAACCATCGACCAGCTTATGGAAGATGAGGGATTTGAAGCTGTATTTATCGGATCAGGCGCAGGTCTTCCGATGTTTATGGGAATTCCGGGAGAAAATGCCAATGAAGTGTTCTCCGCGAATGAATACCTGACAAGAAGCAATTTGATGAAAGCGTTTGACGATTCCTATGATACCCCGATTGCGGCAGGAAAGAAAGTTGCTGTTGTAGGCGGCGGAAACGTTGCAATGGACGCAGCCAGAACAGCTCTTCGTCTCGGGGCTGACGTACATATCGTCTACAGAAGAAGTGAGGCGGAACTTCCGGCCAGAGTAGAGGAAGTACACCATGCGAAAGAAGAAGGTGTTGTTTTCGACCTGCTCAGAAATCCGAAAAAGATTAATGTAGACGAAAATGGAAACATAACAAGCATGACTGTAATTAAGATGGAGCTTGGCGAACCTGACGCTTCCGGAAGAAGACGTCCGGTGGAGATTCCGGGATCTGAGTATGATATTGAGGTGGATACTGTTATCATGTCTCTCGGAACATCACCGAACCCGCTGATTTCCTCCACTACAAAAGGATTGGAGACAAACCGAAGAAAATGTATTGTTGCCGATGAGGATAACGGACAGACTTCAAAAGAAGGCGTATTCGCCGGCGGCGATGCCGTGACAGGAGCGGCAACAGTTATCCTTGCCATGGGTGCGGGAAAAGCAGGCGCGAAAGGTATCGACGAATATCTGAAGAGCAAAGAGAACTAGAGGTTCAGATTTACAAGTCTGTAGAATGTGATGATAGAAGAGATCACCGCAAAACTATATGATCTGGTGGAAGAAGATTACAGGGTGTTTAACAGCAGACTTTTGCCCGGAGCATCCCGGGTACTGGGCGTCCGTCTGCCGGAAATGCGAAAGCTGGCAAAGGAAACAGCGAAGGGAGATTTCCGCGCTTATCTTGAAGAAGCACAGGAGAAAATCACCGCAGATTCGATCCATGAAGAGATTATGGTACAGGGGCTTGTCATCGGATATGCAAAGATGGAAAAGGAAGAATATCGTAAATATCTGGACGAATTTGTTCCGAAGATCTCAAACTGGTCCGTCTGCGACAGCTGTGTCAGCGGTTTCAAATTCATGAGAACAGATCCGGAGTATTGGTTTGCTTATCTGAAAACTTACAGAGAAAGTAAAGAAGAATTTGAGCTTCGCTTTATGATCGTTGCCATGCTGGATTATTTTGTTGATGAGGAACATATTGATGAGATTCTCTCTATTTGTGACAAAATCCGTCATAACGGATATTATGTAAAGATGGCAGCAGCCTGGATAATCCAGGTGTGTTACGTAAAATTCCCGGAGAAGACAAGGCGGCTGCTCGAAAATAACAGTATGGATGACTTCACCCATAATAAAGCAATTCAGAAAATACAGGAGTCCTATCAGGTGAGCCGGGAGGAAAAAGAAGAATTGAACCGGTTGAAGCGTAAATAAAAATTCCGATTTTTCG
>ERZ1643247.535-NODE-535-length-45784-cov-24.726869_pt1 | contig 45784 bp, 33 predicted proteins | sample MGYA00579264_ERZ1643247 | MGnify/ENA primary metagenome ERZ1643247 (study PRJEB29033, sample SAMEA4952262) | chicken gut metagenome | biome: Broiler Chicken; feature: Gastrointestinal Tract; material: Caecum | place: Ireland | collected 2018 | study: Broiler... | reverse complement strand
AAAAGGCGATCTTGCAGTCGAACATCGGGCTCACGCCCACCAACGACGGCAAGGTGATCCGCCTCGTGTTCCCCGACCTTACCGAGGAGCGCCGCAGAGATCTCGCCAAGCAGATCAAGGCGCTTTCCGAAGATTCCAAGGTCGCCGCGCGCAATATCCGCCGCGACGCGATGGAAGCCTTCAAAAAGATGAAGAACGGCAAAGAGATCTCCGAAGACGAGTGCGCCTCCCTCGAAAAGGACGTGGAAAAGTCCGTTTCCAAGTGCATGGAACAGATCGACAGGCATACCGCGGACAAAGATAAGGAGATCATGTCCGTTTAAAGGGGCGAGGTTATGAGAAGGATCAAACTGCCCGTTCATATCGCCTTCATCATGGACGGCAACGGCAGGTGGGCGAAGCGCCGCTTCCGCCCCCGCGGATACGGCCACAAGATGGGCGTGCAGAACATGACAAAGATCTGTTCGCACGCCTTCAAGCTGGGCGTGCGCATCGTGACCGTTTATGCGCTCTCTACGGAAAATCTTTCCCGCCCGAAGGAAGAGCTCGACGAACTGTTCGAGCTCATACGCCTGTATTTCGGAAAAAAGAGGGATAAACTCATAGAAATGCAGGTAAAGATCAACGTTTTGGGCGATATTTCCGTTTTGCCGGAAGACGTGCAAAACGATATTTTGGAAGTTACCGAAGAAACGGCGAATTACAGCGAGGGTCTGTTTAACATCTGCATCAATTACGGGGCGAGGCAGGAGATCGTGCGGGCGGTGAATGCCGCCGTATCGTACGGCAGGTTCGTAGACGAGGCGAGCTTTAAAGACCTTCTCTCCACGGCCGGCGTGCCCGATCCCGACCTCATCATAAGGACGGGCGGCGAGGTGCGCCTTTCCAATTTTTTGCTGTATCAGGCGGCTTATTCCGAGCTTTATTTTTCCAAAAAAATGTGGCCGGAATTTTCCAGAAGAGATTTGGAACGCGCCATAGAAAACTATTCCGCACGCGACAGGCGCTTCGGCAACGTGAAAGGGGGCTGACATGAAAAAGCGTCTCATCACAGGCATCGCCTATATCGGCGTCATTGTCGGGTTCTTTTTTTTAAGGAACATTCATCCCTGGTTTTTCGGCATACTCGTATACGCGTTTTCCCTCATCGGCACGTATGAGATGGTGCACGCCTTTTCCTTCCGCAAGGCAAGGGAAGACGGCTCGCTCGAAGAGCCCGCATTCTCTATGTCCGCCGCGCAGAAAGTATCCGTTTACGCGTATGCGGTCCTGTTTACGCCCGTCTATTATCTGGTGGAATATCTTTTCCCGTCGCAGGGTTTTCGCGGACTTCTGAACCTTTCTTTTCTGTTCGGCCTCGTGCTCCTGTGCCTTTTGGTGTTCGACCATAAGCGCAGCTCTTTGCAGGGCGCGGGCGGGGCGATGCTCTGCGGGTTTTATCCTACTGTCATTCTCGCGACCATGCTGTTGGCAAACGATCTTCCCGCAGGTTCTACGCTGGCGCTCCTGATCATTTTTGTCATCTCTCCCGTTGCGGATACGTTCGCGTTCGTCGTGGGCAGCATTTTCAAGGGAAAAAAGCTTTGCCCCAACATCAGCCCGAACAAGACGATTTCGGGCGCGATAGGCGGCATCGTGTTCGGCATCGGCGCGAGCGTGTTGCTGTACTGGCTGTACACGCTGGGCTCCGACTACGTTTATACCGGCTGGGGCAGCGAATACGCGTGGGCGCCGTGGCTGGTGTTCGCTCTGATCGGGCTCGTCGCCTCCGTCCTCACGGAGTTCGGAGACCTCGCGGAGAGCATCATCAAGCGCAAAGTCGGCATAAAAGACATGGGCAAACTCCTGCCCGGGCACGGCGGCATTCTCGACCGGATCGACGGCACGCTCTTTGCGAGCACCTTCGTCTATATCGTGTTCGAGCTGTTCGTGCTGATGTAACTGAAAAATACTGAATACCTGCTTTTTGCGGGTATTTTTTCTATGCGGCGTTTTTTTGCGCATATTGCGCATGTCCCGCCGCGTAAACTATATACGGAGATATGCTCATGCGAAAGAAAATCGCGCTCATCGGCAGTACCGGTTCTATCGGCAGACAGGTGATCAACGTATGCGAGCGGTACCCCGATCTTTTTCAACTGGTGGCGATCGCCGCAAACACGGGCGGCGGGCTGTTCTTCGAACAGGCGGAAAAGCTGCGGCCGGCCTTCGCCGCGCTTCGCGCGGAAGGGGAAACGCCCGCGGGCATTCCCGCGCACACCCGCTTTGCGCGGGGCGAGGAAGCGTTCGAAGAGGCGTGCGGATATCCCGACGCAGACGTCGTTTTCATCGCCGTAACGGGCTTTGCGGGGCTCAAAGCGGCGCTCACCGCCATAAAAGCGAAAAAGGATATCGCCCTCGCGAACAAAGAGAGCCTCGTTGCGGGCGGCTCGCTCGTGATGCCCGCGGCGGAAAGGGCGGGGGTGCGGATCATACCGGTAGACAGCGAGCATTCCGCGCTGTGGCAGTGCCTCGCCTTCGACCGCGGCGCGCCCTTTTCCAAGCTCATTTTAACGGCGAGCGGCGGGGCACTGCGCGACGTGCCTCTCGAAAAACTTTCCGATATGGCGGCAAAAGACGCGCTCGCGCACCCCAATTGGGATATGGGCGCCAAGATCACGATAGACTGCGCTACCATGCTCAACAAAGGGTTCGAGGTCATCGAGGCGATGCACCTCTACAATGCGCCCCTCGAAAAAATAGAAGTCGTCATGCACCGCGAGAGCATCGTGCATTCCATGGTCGCCTTTGCAGACGGCGCCGTGCTCGCGCAGATGAGCTATCCCTCCATGGAGCTGCCCATTCAGCTCGCGCTCACCTATCCCGAACGGCTGCCGTCGAACGCGGCGCCGCTCGATCTTATAAAGCTTTCCGCTCTGCACTTTTCCGCGCCCGATCCCGCGCGCTATCCCTGCTTTTTCCTCGCGCTGAAATGCGCCGAAAGGGGCGGAGACATGCCCTGCGCGCTCAACGCGGCGGGGGAGGTCGCGGTTCAGGCTTTTCTGCATGGGCAAATAAAATTCACGCAAATTGCCGAAATTATAGAGGAGACCCTCGGCAGGATTTCTCCCCGCGCGGCGGAGAGCTATGCCTTGTTGGAGGATACCGACGCGAACGCGCGGCGCATCGCGCGTTCCATGCTGCCTTAACGGAGAAACATGTTCAATCTTCTTTCCTTTTCAAGCGTAATGAGCACGATCGGCTCGGTGCTTCTGGCGTTATTGATCCTTCTCGCCATGATCACCGTGCACGAATTCGGGCACTATATAGCCGGCAAAATTTTTCGTTTTAAGATCAACGAATTTGCCATCGGCTTCGGACCCGCGGTGTTCAGGCACAAAAAAAAGAACGGCGAGATCGTGTCTGTACGCTGTCTGCCCCTCGGCGGTTTCTGCGCGTTTGAAGGGGAGGATTCCGACGCGCCGCACCCCGACGCCTTCAACAACAAAAAGCCGTGGCAGCGCATCATCGTGCTGCTTGCGGGGGCGTTCATGAACTATCTTCTCGCGCTCGTTCTGCTCATCATATCCTTCCTTGCCTGCGGACAGCTTTTACTGCTCACCTTTACGGAGCCTGCCGAAGATCCTGCATACAACGAATATTCCCTGCACGACAGAGACGTGATCATCTCCTGCGAGGGGAAAGACGTGTATCTTACGAGCGACCTCATGGACGCGCTCGAAGGGAAAAAACAGGGGGATCTCGTGTCCTTTGTCGTATCCCGCGAGGGCGAGGAGGGGCGTTCGATACAGAATGTATCCGTCATGCTGCGCGCCGACGCCGATTTCGACGATTTGACCGACACCGCGCCGTTGTGGGAAGCGCTCGGCATCGAAAAGCAGTACGCGGAAGACGGCGAAAATTTTTCTTACCGCATTTATACGACGTCGTTCAAAGGCTTCGGCTTTTTTGAAAGCATAGGCCGCTCGTTTACCTATTCTTTCCGCATCGGCGGCACCATATTCAAGGTCTTGGGGCAGTTGCTCACGGGCGATCTGGGGCTTTCCGCGTTCGGAGGGCCCGTGAGCACCATCAAGCTCACGTCGCAGATCGCCTCGCGCAGCGTGCAGCAGTTTTTGGAGATCTCCGCGTTTATCGGGGTCAACCTTGCCGTCTTCAATCTGCTGCCCATTCCCGCGCTCGACGGTTCCAAAGTGATATTCACCGCCATAGAATGGGTGCGCGGCAAGCCCATCAACCGCAAAGTGGAGGCGGTCATTCATGCGGTCGGCTTTGTGCTGCTGCTCGGCTTTGCGGTGCTGGTGGATATATTGCAGTTGTTTTGATGCCTCGCGTAAATTTCGGCGGGATGCCGCCTGCAATTTACAGCGATTTAAAAGAAACCCGCCGTCGGCGTTGCGCCGAGCGGCGGGATTTTCTCTCTGCGCGGCATTTTTAAGGGCACACATAAATATACAATGCCGCGCATTCACTCTTTCCCCGTAAGGCAAAGCGTTGCCAAATTGAGTGAACGGGCAAAAAGTGTCATTTTTGCCCGTTCGAAAAAGTATTTGAATTTACTCGCTTCCGAGCTGACGCCTGCGGTTTCCCGTGAGTTTTAGGGAGAAAAAAGACATAAAAAAGCGGCGGCTTGCCGATGCAAGCCGCCGCTTTTGTCGCTTCGATTATTCGGCAGGCGCCGTATGCGTCGCGTCCGCAAGGGAATAAATGAAGGCGCCCATCGCATAGGAGAGGTTGGTCTCTATGCGAAGCGGCATGTTTCTGTAAGTGTTCGAGGTGACGGTGGCGTTTCTGTTGGCATAATCCACCGTGTGCGTAGGGCCGGTATTGGAGCCCGCGCCCGATCTCGTAAAGTTGACGACGCACGTCGTGATCGTGGCGTTTTCTACGGGGTTCCCGTCAAAATTAAAGGAATAAGTCCTGTCTACGACCTCCGTACAAGACAGCGTAACGTTAGACGAGCCGCCCTCCGCGCTCACCACGGTCACCGTATTCGAGCTGTCAGCGGCAAAGGTGAGCCCTCTGCCCGCAAAGATGAGCTGCGCGTTGTCGAAAACGGAATAATTTTTGGTAAGGGAGGAAAGGGAGGACTCTCCCGTATCCGCCACGCCGATCCTGACGGTCGTGTTTTCCGCTTCCGATTCGTCCAATTCCGTGACCTCGGAAGATTTATCCGTTATCGTGACCGTCGCGCTCGAAGCGTCGTCGTTATAAGTGATCTTTGTTTCGTATTTGTAAATAAAAACGCTGCCGTTCTGCGCGGGCGTGTGGGAATAGTAAGAAGCCGTGCTTTCGAGAGGGGCGAGCCCGTCGCCCGTATCGCGGAAGTACACGGTGGTCACCACCGAGTCCGCAGGATTGCCCGAATCCCCGCCGAACGCGTACACCGTTTCTCCGTTTTCATTCACGAGCCTGCCGCTGATATCGAGCACGCTCGTGAGCCGATATGCCTGATTTGCCTGAATATCCTCTGTATCGGAAATTTTGCGATAATAGTCAGTCGCTTCTGTCGTGATCGTATAAGTGCCGCTCACGTCCGCGTATTTGAGCCCGCTGAGCGTAGAGGATTCAGGCTCCTCGTAGCGCACGTTGTAGGTGAGGCGTTCGTAAAATGCGCTGTCGTACGCCGCCGTGGTATTTATGTTCCAGTTTCTGTTGAGAGAGACCGTCACCCTCGAAGAGCAAGCCGCAAACGCGAACAGGCAGGCGAGAAGTGCGGCCAAAACCGCGAATTTCTTTTTCATCGAATAAACTCCGTAACGTACAAAGATTACCGTTACAGTATACCATAAAAGCGGGCTTTTGTAAAAACAAAAAGGGTGAAAATCAGTTAAAAAAAAGAGAAAAATGTGTTATACTGGAAAAAAGCAAAGCAGTTCCGCCCTTTCGGGCGGAAGCAAAGGGATACACCATGCAGGTCAGGATCATTCTCGCGCCCACGGCAAGCGAGCTCACGCAATACCTCGCTTCCCTTCCGGAAGAGGGCAAAACGGTCATATTCTGCGAAGACAGGCTCACGCTCGAAGTCGAGCGCGCCGTGGCGGAAAAAAAGGGGGTTACCTTCGATACCTCCGTTACCACCTTCGCGCGGTTTTTACGTGCGCAGCGCGGGGGACGGGTGCTTTCCAAACAGGGCTCCGTGCTCGTGATCGGCTCTATCGCTTCTAAAAACGCGGCAAAGCTGCGCTGTTTCGGCAAAAATCCCGCGGGCGCCGCGGCGCGGCTGTACGAAACGATCGCGCAGCTGCGCGCCGCCCTCGTAACGCCCGAAATGTTGGAGGATTCCGCGCGCGAGGTGGAGGGGAACCTCTCCGAAAAACTGTCAGACATCGCCCTCGTCTATCGGGAATATCTCGATTTTCTCGGGGGCGGATACCTCGACGAAAGCGGCGTTCTGGCGCTTTTGCCCGAGGCGATGCGAGACGGGCGGCACGGCATAGCCGGCGCGCACGCCGTGTTCGCGGGGTTTGCCTCCTTTACGAAACAGGCGGCCGCGGGCATCGCGGCGGCGCTTTCCTGCGCGCGCGAGGTGACGGGGGTGTTCTTCGGGGGCAAAGAGGACATTTATACGATGGAAGCGGCGCGCGCCTTCGAAAAGTATTGCAGGGAGTGCGGCGCGGCGTGCGTTTATGAAACGCTGCCCTCCGTTCTGCCGCCCGAGGCGGACAAGATCCGCGCGGGCGTATTCGGCGCGGAGGGCGTGTCTCCCCTCGAAACGCGCGCGGTGCATTTATACGAGGCGGCGGACGCAGACGACGAGCTCTCCTTTATCGCCGCAATGATCAAAAAAGAGGTGCTCGACAACGGTCTGCGATATAAAGACGTCGCCGTTCTCCTCTCCGATCCGAAGGATTACGCCGTCCCTCTCGAAAAAATTTTCACCGAATACAGGATCCCTTATTTTGCCGACGTGCGCAAGAGCGCGGCGGAACACCCGCTGTGCCGCTTCCTTACGGGGTACCTTGCGGCGGTCGCCGAAGGGTTCCCGACGGAGGAGGTGTGCGCGTTTATCGGCAGCGATTTTTTTGCCGAGCCGTATGCCGCGCGCGATCTGTTCCGCAATTATCTGCTGCACTACGCAAACTACCGCGGCGGGGTAAAAAAGCCCGTTTCCGATCAGGGAGAGGATACGCTCGCGCTCGTTTCCCTGCAAAATAAATTTTTGTCAGCCTTCGAGGGCGCGGGCGCTTCCGCGCCGATCGGCCGCTATTGCGCCCTTTTGCGCGCGCTGATGAAAAATTTTGGCGCGCAGAGCGTGCAGGACGCGCTGGAAAAAAAGCTTTCGGAAGCCGGCTTCGCGGCGGAAAGCGCGTTTATGTCTCGCGGGGCGGAGATCTGCGAAAGGGTGCTCGCGGAAGCGGAATCGCTCGACTCCGGCGCGCCCGTGCGCGCGGAGGAATTTGCCGCCCTGCTTTCGGAGAGCTTTAAAAGCGTGGAGGTCTCCCTCATTCCGCAAAAATACGACGCGGTATTTGTCGGCAGCCTGTCCGAGAGCAAAAAGACGGCGGCAAATGTGCTGTTTGCGGCGCGACTCACGGCAGACGTTCCCCCCTCGGGCGCGGACACCGCGCTCATTTCCGACAGGGATATAGACCGCCTGCGCGCGCTGAAAGTGGAGATCGAACCGAAGATACGCGAAGTGAACGCGCGCGCGGCGGAGAATACGGCGCTCGCGCTTGCGGGCTTTACGCAAAGGCTGTATCTTTCCTATCCGCTTTCGGCGGCGGGCAAGGAGTGCAAGCGGAGCGAAGCGATCGATTTTGCGCGCGCCGCGTTCACGAACGGCGGCAGACCGCCGGCCGTTCTCAGCCGCGGCGCGCTCGAACGGGCGGAACGCACCGACGGCGCGGCTTATACGCGCTATCTCGCCTGCGCCGCGAGCGAGCGCGTGCCCGCCCTGCGGGAGCTTTTGACCCGTGCAGACGAGTATCGGCGCGGAAGGAGCGATTTTTCCGCCCATTCCGGGCTGTACGCCGCGCTGAAAGAGCGGGGAGAGGGCGCCGAGGGCGCGCTCTTTGCCGAGCCTGCGCCCCGCTTCGTGCCGGAAGCGGCGGCGGCCGTATTCCGCGGCAAAAATACCGTTGCGCCCACGCTGGCGGAGGGGTATTTCAATTGCCCGTACCGCAACTTTGCGGAGAGGGGGCTCATGCTCAGAGAGCGAGAGGAGCGCAGCGTGCGCCCCGCAGATACGGGCAACTTCATGCACGATATACTCAAAGACCTCGCCTGCAACATAGACGGGCTGCACGGCGAAGCCGACTGCGCCGCATTCTTGCGCGAACATGCGGAAAAGCTCCTCGAAAAGCCGCCGTATTGCTATTTGAAGGACACCCGCACGGGCGGTTTTTCCGCCGCCGCGCTCGTCAACGAGGCGGTCGTCGTGGGGCTGAATGCCTGCGAACAGCTGAAAAATTCCGACTTTACCGTATTCGGCGCGGAGCAGACATTCGGTTACCCCGATTCGCCCTTTCCGCCCGTCGTGCTCGAATCGGGCGAAAAGCCGATCCGTCTTGCAGGCAAGATCGACCGCATCGACCGCGCGGGAGACTGGACGCGCGTCGTCGATTACAAGACGGGCGGCTTCGAGGTGAGCGCAAAGAGCTATTATACGGGCAGGAAATTGCAGCTGGAACTGTACCTGTACGCGGCTTCCCGCGGCGCAAAACCCGCGGGGGCGTACTATTTCCCGGCGCGCGTTTCCTTTAACGGGGAGGATAAAGACAGCCCTTTCCGCATGCTCGGCTATACCGTGGGCAACGACGAGGTCGTCGCCATGAGCGAACGGGGGATAGAGGCGGGCAGCAAGAGCCGCTATATAGACGCATATTTCGGCAAAAAGAATAAAAAAGCGATGAGCGAAGAGGATTTTGAAAATTTTATGGAATACTCGGTGCTCGTCGCGCGCGGATTCGTAAAGGAAACGCGGCAGGGCTGCATAGCCGCCTCTCCCTATGAGGGGGCGTGCGATTACTGCCCTTACGGGAGCGTGTGCGGCTTCGACGGCGCGCCCCGCGAGGTCGGGCAGATCGATTATGCAGACATCGTGAACGTCGTAAAGAGGAGGAAAGGATTATGAGCGAAAGAAGGCCGACCGCCGAACAGCAGGCCGCCCTCGACGCGGAAGGGGAGATCCTCGTTTCCGCCTCCGCGGGCAGCGGAAAAACGTTCGTCATGATCGAAAAGATCATTTCCCTGATCCTTTCCGGCAGGGCGAAAACTTCTTCCGTGCTCGCCGTTACCTTTACGAATCTTGCGGCGGCGGAGATGAAGGAACGGCTGAAAAAGGCGCTCGTTTCGCGGATCCGATCGGAAACGGACGCGGAAAAGAGGCGCTTTTTGAAGGATCAGCTCTTTGAAACGGGCACGGCGGACATCTGCACGCTGCATTCCTTCTGCTCCAACGTGATACGCCGCCACTTCTACCGCATCGACGCGGACGGCAGCTTCCGCGTGGCGGAGGAAGACGAAGCGGACAAGCTCAAAGCGCGCGCCATGGAGACCGTATTCGAGCGCGGGCTGGAAGAGGGCGACGCCGATCTCGCCCTTCTGAGCCGCGCGTTCGCGGGGAGCCGCGGGTTTTCGCGGTTGGCGGGCATTTTGTCCGAAGCGTACGAAAAGGCTTCTTCCCGCGCGGACATGCGCGGATTTTTGGAGGGGATCCCCTCGCTCTATACGCGCGAGGGGTTCGCGCGGCTCGCCGAGGAAGCTTTTGCGCCCGCGCGCAGGCGCGCCCAAAAGCTCCTTGCGGAGACGGAGGAGGCAGCAAAGCAAACGAACGCGCTGATCGAAGAGGGGATCATGAGCCCCAAATTCGGAGAATTCTGCGCCTCGCGCGCCGCGTTCGCGCGCGAGGTGTCGGAAGCGCCCGATCTTTTTGCGGCGGCGCGCTTTGCGGAGAGCGCCTCTCTCCCCGCAAAGCCGCCCAATACGAAATTGAAGAACGCGGGGCGCGAAGACGCGCTCGCGCTGGACGGGCGCATGAGCGAATGGAAAACGCTTACGGACGGGATACGGGAAGACCTCGAAGGCTTGGGAGACGAGGAGGCGCTGCGCGGGGGATTTTTCGCCGCGGGCGAGCTCGCCTCCGCACTGTCGCGCGTGCTGCTTTCTTTCGACGGCGAATACGCCGCGCTCAAAAAGCGCGCGGGCGTGCTCGATTTTTCCGATCTTGAACACAAATGTCTGGAACTTTTGCGCCTCGCCGACGTGCGCGAGGAAGTGTGCGGCAAATACACCCACGTGTTTGTGGACGAATATCAGGACGTAAACCCCGCGCAGGAAGAGATACTCTCCCTCGTTTCGGGCAAAAACGTGTTTATGGTCGGCGACGCGAAGCAGTCCATTTACGGCTTCCGCGGTTGCAGCGCCGCGTTCTTCACGCAAAAATACCGCCGTCTCAAAGAACGGGGCGGCGCGCTCGAACTCAACGGCAATTTCCGCAGCGCAGACGCCGTGCTCGAAGCGGTGAACCGCATCTTTTCCGCCGCTATGACGGAGGATACGTGCTCTATCGACTACGCCGCGACCTCCGTGATGCGCGGCGGCGGGCTCTTTCCCGCGGGCGCGGGCAGGGTACGCTTCGATTTTCTTCCCGCAAAGGAAAAGGGAGAAAAGGAGACCCCCGATGTATATTCCGTCGCCGAGCATCTCGACGGCGCGGGAGAGGAGGAGAGCCGCGAGGGTGCGGCGATCGCGCGGATCGTCGCGGAAGAACTCTCGCAAAAGCGGTACGACGCCGCGTCGGGCGCCAGCGTAAAGGTCGATTTCAAAGACATCGCCGTACTGACGCGCGGAAAAACGGCAAAGGCGGAGCGCATCATCGCCGAGCTCGTAAAGCGGGGGGTGCCGGTCGCGTCTTCGGCGGAGTACAACATCTGCGACTATGCCGAAGTAAAAACGATGATCGATATTCTGAAATATATCGACAACGCCGCGCAAGACATTCCCGCCGCCGCCGCGCTCAAAAGCGCGGCGGGAGGGGTAACGGACGCCGAGCTCGCCCGCATACGCCTTTCCGCAAAGGAGGGGGTGCCCTTTTACGTTGCGTGCGAGGAATATGCGCGGAAGGGAACGGACGCCCTTTCCGAAAAGCTGAAAAAATTTTTTGCGCGCATGGCGCGCTACCGCCTGCTCTCCTCGGTCAGGAGCGCGGCGGAGATCATGGCGGCGATCCTTTCCGAAACGGATATGCAGATCTCGCAGCTCTCTCTGCCCTGCGGCAGGGAACGGCTCTCTCGCGTCATGCGGCTGATCGCCGAAGCGGGGGAGCTGAACGTGCCCGCCTTTCTCGAAAAGCTCAAAGCGGGCGGCTATAAAGTGGGATACGCGGAGAGCGGCGGCGAAAACGCCGTAAAGGTGATGACGATGCACGCCTCCAAAGGGCTGGAATACCCCGTCGTCATCGTGGCGGGCATGAACGACCGCTTTTCGATCGAGGACATGAAGGGGGATTTCCTGTTTGACGACGAATGGGGCTTTGCACCGTGCGCGTACGATTTTAACGCCCTTCGTCTGAAAGATACGCTGCTCCGCCGCGTGGTGCGGGCGCGCCTTGTAAAAAAGCGCGCGGAAGACGAAATGCGCCTTCTGTACGTCGCAGCCACGCGCGCCCAGTTCAGTTTGCATCTCGTGTTCTCGGAAAAGAAGAAGTTTGATCTTTTCCGCGTGCCGGAGGCCGCCTGCTTTGCGGATTTCATCGATTTTGAAAGGCTTTCGGATTATATCGGAGAAGGGGAAGAGGAGGAATTGCCCGCCTTTTGCGCGCGCACGCTCGCCCTCGGCGCACCCGACGAGGAGGCAAAGCGCGAGGTGTTGAAGCGTTACCGCGCACCGTATCCGCACGAAGGCGCGCTTGCCCTGCCCGTAAAGACCTCCGCTTCGGAAATTTTGAAGGAGAGCGGCGCCTTCGGCGAGCCGTATTACCTTTCGGCGCCCCTTGCCGAGGAGGAAAAAATGCCCGCGGCGGACGCCGCCACCGGCACGGCGTATCACGCCTTTTTGGAACGGGCCGACTTTTCCGCTGCCGACAGGGAGCGGGAGGCGGCGCGCGTTCTGGCGGAGATCTCGCGGGAAGACGAGGGCGCCGCGGCGCTCTTAGACGAAAAAAAGATGGCGTCTATCCTTTCTCTGCCCGTTTTCGCTTCCCTGCAAGGGTATACGCTCTGGCGGGAGCGCGAATTTCTGATGAGCGCGCCCGCGGAGGAGCTTTACGGCTCGGGGGGCGCGGATCCCGTTCTCGTGCAGGGCGCGATAGACCTTATGGCGGTGAAGGGAAAGGAATGCGTACTCGTCGATTATAAATATTCCTCCCATTCCGCGGAACGGCTGAAAGAGGATTATTTGCCGCAGCTCAAAGTATACGCGGCGGCGGCGCGGCGCGCCGCGGGCGTGGAACGGGTGGAGGCATACCTCGTCAACATTCTGCGGGAAGAAGCGGTCAAGGTGCTGTAAGAGCATCGTTTTTCGGCACGATTCGGCAAAATAAGACAAAAAGCCCCGCAATATCCTCGCAGAAATGGGATATAATTTTTGCAGAATATTGCGGGGTATTTCTATGGTCGGAAGCATTCTCCTGCGGGCGGCGGAATTTTTTTCCGCCCTGCCCGGATTCGTAAAGGATACGGTCTTTCTCGCGCTCGTATTCGCGCCTTACGCCGCGTTTGCGGCCGCTGCGGCGGTGTGCGCGTGTAAACGCTCTCTGCGCGCGCGTTCGAAAAGCTGGTTTTTATATCTTTGCTGCGCCTGCTGTGCGCTCTCCGTCTGGTTCGCCGTATTTTCTCTGGGCGACGCGGCGGTCGTCGGCGCGGCTTCGGCGTTTGCCGCGTTCGCGCTTTCTTTGGGGCTTTACGGCGCGCTCTGCCTTTTCGGAAGGCAAAAGGGCGCAAAAAAGCCGAAGCGGAAAAAGCGCGCGCCCCTGCCCGAAGAATTTTTGGAAGAGGAGCCCGCCCCGCAGACGGTCAGACCCGAGCAGGGCGCGGGAGGCAGGCCGCAGTTTGTGCGCTGTTTCGGCTCTTCCCCCGGTGAGGGCGAGCGCGAGGCGCCGCCCCGCCCGCTGAAAGACGTCCGCCTCGATTACGTTTTGTCGGTCGCGGAACGGTTGAGAGAGATGCCGCTCGGCGCGGGAGACCGGCTGGAAGCGGAAAAGATGAGCGAACTTTTGCAGATCTATCGGAACAAGGGGGAACTCTCCGCAAAGGAGTGCGAAACGCTCAACGATATGCTCGCGGCGCTCCTTAAAATGATGGCAAAGTACGACGTATAAAAAAGTTTACGAAAGGGCGGCGCCCCGCAAGTAACTGCGGGGCGCCGCCCTTTCGTATATCGGATAAATCGGGCTCATCGCGCGGCGGCGTTTTCGGAGGAGAGCACGCACAGGGTCAGCTCGAACAGCTTGTTGTGCGCCATCGCACGCTTTAAGATGTCTGCGGTGATCACGCAGTCTTTTTTCACGATCACGTTGCCGCGCGCGTCGCATATGTTTTCGGGGACTCTTTTTCCCGTCAGAAGGGTGCTTCCCGCCTTCGGCCGCAGCGCTTCCGCGCGTTCCGCCGCACGTTCTGCGGCGCGCTGTGCGGGCGCGCGCTTTGTTTTCGGCGGCGCGTTCCGCTTGGGCCTTAGCGGAAGGGGAGAGCTGAGATCGGCGATCAGCGCGTCCTGTACGCTGGCAATGCGTTCCGCGGGCACCTCCCTTTCCCCCGTAAGCAAAAGCGCCTTCACCTCGTTTTCCTCCAATAAAAAATCGCACACGTTGCCGAGCGTTTCTCCCGTTTCCGAATATACGGTGATGCCGAACGGGGCGCTCACCGCGTCTTTATACCCTTTTTCCGCGAGCGATCTTACCATCAGCGCGTCCTCTGCGGAGATCACGGAGCCGACGGGCAGCGTGTGCTCGTCTTCCTGATCGTCAAAATATTCAAAGGCGCGCACCGTTTTCAGGTTTTTGGTAAGGAGCGCGTTTTTCACCGTTCCCGCGCACTCTCCCGCGCGGGTGAAGAGCGGCTTTCCTATAAATTCGCTTAATTTCCGCATATGGCATACCTCTCGTTTTTATTTATTATTATTGTATCGCGCGGGAGGGTGCAAAAGAACGCGGAGGCGCACAATATAGAGGGAAAGTGCGTCGGTTTTTGTCGAAACCGTATTTGACTTTTGCGCGGGATCGGCGTATAATAACAGAAAAAAGGAGGAAACCGCCGTGGAAGGCGTAACGGTTTGCGAGAGCACGGATTTTGAATTGCTGAGCAAAATGGCGTATGAAAGCTGGCACAGCGCATACGATGCGCTGCTCGGTGCAAAGCAGGTGGATTATATGCTCGATAAGTTTCAGAGCGCCGCCGCCATGCGCGAGCAGACGCAAAAGCAGAATTATACCTATTACCTGATCGCGCAGGTGAAAGAAAAGATCGGTTACTGCGCGTTGCAGGGGCAGGGGAGAGACCTGTTTTTGTCAAAGGTATACCTTTCGGAGGGCGAGCGCGGCAAAGGGCTCGGCCAAAGAGTCATGGCGTTTGTCTTGGAAGAGGCGGCGCGCCGCGGCGCGGAGAGGGTATATCTTACGGTGAACAAAAACAATGTCCGCGCGATCCGCGCGTATGAAAAGTTCGGCTTTGTGCGGGAAGGAGAGGAATGTACCGCCATAGGGGAGGGGTATTACATGGACGATTATATTTATGCGATCAGGCTTGGAAACGATGAGAAAAACTGAGTATTTAAAATGATTCAGCCCCGCACAGCGACAGCTGTGCGGGGCGAGTGTTTTTTGATAAGCTATTCAGTTTTGAGAGACTGATAAGACGTTATCCGTAAAAATTACCGTATCGGTCGCGGGGCATACAGCCTGCAGATCGCCGAGCTGCCCGCATGGATCGGATTTGTTCTTATTTTACTGTCCCTTGTGTAAAATTGTACATTGGACCGTACCCCCGTTAAGCAAGTTTCCTTAAATCGGATCTGTACATAACAGTACCTCCCGGCGCGTCCGGCGCGAACGCTTTGAGCTCTTGAACTTTGGGCATCTTTTCCGATCGCTAAGTGTGATGAAGAGCTTTCAGCCTTCCGCAGCGTTCCTCCTGAACTTGTTTTTCTCCTTCTTCTTTTTTACCCGGCGGCCTGTATCCTCAGCGCTGAAATTCCGGAACAAGATGCCTGCCGCAAAAATAAAGAGGAGCCTGCGTGCCTTTCGCGTTTGGCTGTACCGAGGGAAAAGTTTTGATTTTTTCCCTTTGGTCACCTTTATTATACCATCGATTTTCCGTTTGTCAATAGGTTTTTGAAAAATTTTCTCAAAAAATTTTAATTTTTTTCAATTCATCACATTCTTTCACTTCAAGCTCGTAAAACGTATATCGTAGCGCACGTCCGCTTTTTCGAGTATGCTGTTCTTAAAATCCGCGTATTCTTTGAAGCGGAAACGGTACAGCTTTTTTTTGATGCCGAAAACGTCGCATCCGGAGATCGCCGCCTTCCCGTAAACGGAGGAGAGCTCTTCGCGGAACTTAGCCTCTGCGGCTTTGAGCACCGTTTCGTCCGCGATTTGCGTTTTGGCAACGTCTAAAATGCTCGAAGCGGCGTCGGTATCTATAACGTTCGCGCTCGCGCGGATACGGAAGGTTATCACGGGCATGCCGTTTTCAAAGGTCAGCTTTATTTTCTTTTGGGAGATCTTCATTTTCAGATTGTACACGATCTCCTCTCCGTCCTTTTCCGCCGCTACGCTTCCGTATGCGTAGTCGGTGTCCGTGGCGGCAAGGTTATAGGCAAGCGTTTCCTCGCTGTTCAGAACCGCCGCGCGCTTTCCTTCGTAAAAGAGCATGGTTTCGGAAGCCTGAAACACGTCTTTGCCGCCGCTCTTTTCCCCTCCGCCTGCGCCGCTCTCTCCCCCGCTCTGCGCGGAGGCGGGCGCCGCGATGGGCAGCGGCCGCTTTTTGGCGTGCCACCACTTGTTCCTTTTTATGGAGGGCGCGAACGCGTCTTGCGCGAAAGACGGGCTCGCATTGCTTCCGCCCTGGTTCTGCGCCTCCTGTTTTACGGAAATGCAGGGCAAAAATCCGCTCTTGCCCTCTCCGTAGTAATTTATGGCAAAATTTTTTAAGACGGTCACGGAAACGATGCCCGTCTTCTGCGCTTCGGAGGAGAGCACCTTGGCGATGGCGGAAGCGGATATGTCGTTGACGGGCGACTGCGCCTGCAACGTTTCCTGCGCGGTGCCCCTGCAAACGGCGACCAGACAGGAATCCTCCACGGCGTCGTTGCGCAAAAAGTAATCGAGCACGTTAAAAACGTTTTCGTCGGCGAGCTTCTCTCCCAGCAAGATCAGTTTGCAGTGCACGAGAGTTGGGTACCAGCCCGTTTCGTGGTTGAGTTCGGAGATCGCCTCGCCCACCGTTGAAGCTCCCTTTACGGCAACGCCTGCGGCGGAGCTCGAACCCGTGCTTGCGGGCACGGCGATCTGCGCGGTCACGTTATAGCCCTCCTCTTCCTCCGCGCCGTCGATGCCGAGGGCGATCACGATCGCCGTTTCCTGAATGTCGATGAGCCCGAAATCGTTGGAAAAAAAGAGGAGCAGAAGCACCGCCGCCGCGGCGAGCAGAATGCGCGTCCATACCTTGTTCACGTCCGTTCCCTCCTTTTTAAGAGGAGCGCCGCCGCGGGCAGCAGGTATGCGAACAGCGCAAATATGAACCAAAGTTTTTGGGTGAAAAGCGTCTGCAATTCGAGGAAAGAGTAGTTGAAGAATATGGTAAGCGCGAGCAGGAGCACGTTGATCACGGCAGACGGGATCAGCGGTTTGCAGCCCAGCGTTTTGCATACGCAGTGCACGCACATTTGCACGGGCACGCAAAGGCGGAAGATCATCACGAGCGCGATCGCGAAAATAAACAGATAGTCCATTCTCCCCAAAGAGGTGAACGAGGCGGTATATTTGGAGATCTGCGCTACCGCATTGTTTTGGCGTATCGCGATCGAGGAAAAAACGCCGTAGAACACCGCGAGGAAAAAGAGCACGGCGAGGCTTCCGGCCGCGTAGCTGCACAGTACTTTGACGGACGCGTGCTTTTCGTATTCGAAATGCCCGAGAAAGAAGAGGAGGAACGCCGCTTCCGTATACCAGTTGGTGGAAAACAGGCTCCCTTTCAGTACGTCTTTGAGGGGCACGCCGCGCAGGGGCAGGAGCGCGGAAAAATCCGTTTCGGGCAGAGCGAGAAGCATGAGCACGGCATACCCGATAACGAATATCGGCAGCGCGATGTCCGCCATGCGCCCGATGCTCTTAAAACCCTTCGAGGCGGCAAAAAAGCAGACGAAGAAGAAGGGCGCGAACGATATGATGGAGGGCACGTTTTCATACATCACCCGCAATACGAAATTTTTTTGTTCCAGCATGGGCAAAAGCGACGATGCAAAAAAGAACAGCGCGAACAGCGCGTAAATTATTTTCGCCGCGATCTTTCCGAAGGTGCCTTCCGTCAGCTGAAACAGAGATTTTCCCGTTTTTTTTGCGAGCAGCATCACCAGCGCCACGATCGCGCCCTCCGTTATGCAATTTATGAGCGCAGAGGCGATCAGGTCGTTCCCGGAGTTGTAAGTGAGCGTTGCGGGATATACCAGAAGCTTTGCGACGGGCATCATCGCGATAAAATAAAAGCAGATCTGCCGCACCTTAATCCTGTCCATGCGTTTCCTCCTTTTCCGCGTTCAGGCGGGTCTCGTTTTTTGTTCTGAATACCTTGGGCCGTTTTCTGAGCCCGTACATAGAAGTTTTTAAGAGGGAATCTTTCAGATCTCTTCTGACCAACGGGGAAAAGGGGGCGAGCATAGGCGCGCCGTATGCGTCCGCCGTCGTCATATAGTAGAGAACGAGCGCCGTCATGAGCAGTACGCCGTAGGTGCCGATGCTGCCCGCCACCACGACGAAGGCGATGCGCAGGATCGACATCGTTCCCACGAGATCGGGCACGGTGTATGCGGAAATGCCGCTCAGCGCCATGATGATGATCGCAGACGAGGATACCAGGCCCGCCTTGACCGCCGTATCTCCGAGCACGAGCGCGCCGATCACGGAGAGCGCCAGCGCCACGTATTTGGGCATGCGCACGCTCGCCTCCACGAGGATCTCCAGAACGAGCAGCAGAAAAAAGAGTTCCAGGCTCGGGGAAAGTGGGATCCCCTGAATGCTCCCCGCTATGGTCAGCAGAAAGGAGAGGGGCAGGATCTGCAATTTAAAAAGCTGCGCCGCCACGTAAAAGGCGGGCAGAAAGATCGATACGAATACCCCGATAAAGCGCAGCAGCCTCGAAACGCTCGCGCGGTAGGGCGATACAAAGTAGTCCTGCGCGCCCTGAAAGTCCTCCACGAGCAGATAGGGCAGAGTGAGCGCGATGGGCGAGCCGTCTACGATGACCGCAACCCTGCCTTCGAGCATCTTTGCCGCGAGAACGTCCGGCTTTTCCGTCGTGCCCGCGGCCTTGAAGAGGGAATATGGGCGCTCGGCGAGGAATTTTGCCACGTAGGAGGAATCGGGTATGCCGTCTATGTCGATGCTTCCGATCTTTTTTTCTATTTCGGAAACCACCTTATCGTCGGCGATCCCCTCGATGTATCCCACGGCGATCGCCGTTTTGCTCTGCCTGCCCGCGGTGAGCGTTCTGAATTGCAGCTTGGGCGTGCGCAGGCGGTTTCTCACGAGCGACATATTCGTCTTCATATCCTCTATAAAGCCCTCGCGCGGACCCTTTACGGCGACCGCTCCGGGCGGCTCCATGATGGCGCGCAAACTCAGCTTTTTCATGCCGGCAACGAGCGCGCCGCAAACGCCGTCGATAAACAGGGCGGTATTCCCCGCGAGCACCTCGTCGGCGAGTTTATCCGGGTCGTCTTCTTCCTTGATCTCCGGCGCCTGCAAAAGCTTTGCCGCGTCTTTCGGCGTTTTCGGCGCCTCCGTCTGCGAAAGGGGGCGCACGATTTGCTCGCCAAGGAGCGCCTTGTCTGTCATGCCGTCCGCATAAACCGCCGCGCAGGGCGCGCCGTCCTTCGTTTCAAAAGCGAATACGAGTATATCCTGCGATGTGAGGATCGATTTTATGAGCTTTACGTTATCTTCGCACGAATCTGTGATTTTTTTCATTTCGCCAAGAGTATACGCAAAGGGCGCAAAAATATCCGCGGGCGAAACGCCCGCGGATACCGTGAGGAAATCAGATGTCTTTAAGCGCGCCGATCACCAGCTCCGCCGCGCCTTCGTCTGCGCCCTCGCACAGGGAGAGCACGAGCGCTTTGGCGCCGGCTTCGTCCGTTTCGGCAAGTTCGGCGATCTTTTTCGCCTCCTCTTCGCCGATCTCGCAATAGGGCGCAAGCATTTCCCGCACGCACTGCGCGCGCAGGGCGGCCCTGTCGGAGAGCTGTCCTTTGGCGGCGAGCTGCCTGACGATGACCCGCGCCGCCGTCGCGAACGATCCGCACGAAAATCCGTGTTGTATGAACGCGCCCGCGTTTTCCGCCACGTTTCCCACGAACAGCGCCCCGTACGCGAGATAGAGCGCCGCCCCGAGCAGAAAGGGGGCGAACACGAGCAGCTTCGCGCTCACTTTTTTGCACAGGAGCTTTTCGAGAAAGAAGCAGGCGACGGCCACGAGCCCGCCGATGGCGAGCACGTCCGCATTGTACTGCCGCAAATAGGTAAAAAACTGTAAAAGATCCATTCGTTACGCCTTTAAGAGGCGAAAAGACTTTTTATCGCCTCGTAAACGGCGTTTGCCGCGTCATGGTATCTCAGGTGAAATGCAAACGTCTGCAAGGTTTTCGCCTCCCGTTCCAAAAAATTTCCCCGCCGCACGGCCATTATACCGCGCGGCGGGGGCGAAAAACCAGCATGCCTGCCGTTTTTTATGCGCTTTCTTCCGCCGATGCGCTCTCTCCCGCGAACAGGAAGAGCCGCGCGGCTACGGCGGTCATATCGTCCCGCGCCTTGCCGCCTTCCCTCGCGAGCGCCTCGCCTATGAGCGCGTCGCACAGCGCCTGCGGGTTGCGGGGGGAGAGCGCCTGCAAAAAATCGGCGATGTCTGCGCTCGAACCGAAAGCGTCCGTTACGCCGTCGCTGATAAAGAGCACCGTGTCTCCGTCGGCGAGTTTTTTCGTGAGCGTCGTCGGCTTCACGCCGTCTAAGATGCCGAGAGGCAGCGATTCGCTTTCCAGGATCTCTATTTTGTTTTCCGAAAGGATAAAGCCGAGCGGAGACCCGATCTTCACCACGTCCGCGCCGCCGTTGTCAAGATCGACCGTGGCGATGTCTACGCAGGCAAAACTCTCCTCTTTGTTGAAGGAGAGCAGCCTGTTCACCGTTTCCAGAATGAGCGAGGGCGGCAGTTTTGCGCGGTAAAAGCTCTCCACGAGGGAAACGGTGCAGTCGGAGATCCTGCGCGCGTATTCTCCGCTGCCCATGCCGTCGGAGAGCGCCATCAGAAAGGTGCGCTCGTCTATTCTGAGCACCGAATAGGTATCCCCGCTCGCGCTTTCGCCCTCCTTTCTTGCGGACGCGGTGCCGAACGCGGCGTCAAAGGCGGGGCGCTTCCTGAACTCGTAAAAAAATTTATCCGCCGCGAGCGCCCGCTTTTTGGAAAGCACGGCGGGGGCGAACAGCTTTTCCACGGTACGCGCGACGCGCTTCGTATCGTAATTGCCGGCGCAGGTCAGGCACACGTTTTCTTCCGTTACCATCGCTTCCTGGCATACCACGCCCGCCCGCGCGAGCAGCGTTTTGAGTTCGCGCTCCTTCTGCGCGTTCGCCGCAAAGGGACGGCTCTGCTCTACGGCGAGCTCTTTGAGCATTTCGCTCACGCACTTCGCCTGGCTGGCGAGCAGCTGCCTTCCGAGGGCGGCGTTTTCCAGTTCGAGCGCGTGCCGCCTGTATTCGGCAAGCAGTTTGTTCAGGCAAAAGAGGAGCCCGGAAGGGTTGACGCATTCGGCGGAGAGGCGGGCGGGCATATCGAGCAGGGATACCTTGCCCTTGCCCGCGCCGATGCCCACGAGCTTTTCGATCGCCTCGCCCATGCCCGTATCGGCGCAGCGCTGTCTGTTCTCGCATTCGGCGCAAACGGAGTTGAACAGCGCCTCCTCCATCGCTTCCTCCGCGCCCGTCTCGTTTTCCGAGTCGCCGTCGAGGGAGACGAAGGCGTTTTCTATTTCCCGGAATACGGCGGACATTTCAAACAACCGTTCCCCCGCGGCGGCGCGTTCGGTGTTTATGGCAAGGCGCGTGAGCTGTTTCTCGCCGTACAGCTTTAATTTTTCCGACCAACGCCCGAGCAGTTTTTCGGGCAGGAGCGCATAGAGAAAGCAGGGGACGAGCGAGGTGAGCAGGGAGAGGTAAAAGCTGCCCTCGGGCACGCCGCCGAAGGAATGCAGGAGGTATCTGAGGATCACGTCCGCCAGGAACACGGCGAGTGCGGAAGGCAGTTTTCCCGCGCGGAAAAAGGCGAGCCCCGCGCCCGCGTACAGGGCGAATACCGCCACGGGCGCGAGCGCCGCCTCCCCCGCGGCGGCGCTCTGCGCGATGGTTTCGGGCAGGGCCAGCACCACGGCGCAGCAGAGCGCGTTCGCGTTTTTCAGAATGCCGATCGAAAGCAGCAGCGCCAAAATCGCCGCGCCCTCGTACGCGTAGGCGCCCGCAAGCTTGTAAAAGCCGATGCCCGCCGCAGCGACCGCCGCGCCGGAAAATATGAGTTCCTCCGCCGTCAGACGGCATCTGCCCGCGCGGAACAGCGCGCAGCGGAGCGCGCCCGTCATCACAAAGCAGAGGATATAGATGATCGCTCCCGCGATGAGCGCTTTTATGTAATCTCCGTACACGTATTGCCCGAACAGCCATATAAATATGCCCGCAGCCGGCAGCAGCCACAGCGCGAGTTCTGCGCGCATGTTTTTTTTCGCGCGCGCATAAAAAAAGAATACCCCGCCCAGCAAAACGCATTCGCAGGCGTAAACGGCAAAGGGGATCCACCCCGTCGAAAGGGAAATGCCTCCCGCGAGAAGAAAGAGCCCCGCAGAAGCGAACACGTTGAGCCCGCAGGCGAGCATCGCCGTATAGAGCGCGAGAGAAAACGGTTCGAACGAATCCATGGTAAAATTGAGAAAGAGCATGGCGAGAAAGAGCGCCGCGTAAAAGAGCGCGGCGGCGTAGCCGTATTTCAGGCGAAATTTCTGCATAAAATACCCCGCGGATAAATTCGCCCGCTTTTGGTGCGGGCACGCTCATTATAGCGCCTTCCCGCGCGCGGAATTTATACGATTTTGCCGAATATGAAGGAATAAGCAAGGAAGATAAAAAGCGTCGGCGGGCAAGGCGCCGCGCGGATAAAATTTTACGGAATAAAAGTTGATGCGGTTTCGCTTTCGGGAAAGATTGACAGAACTTTTGCGATATTGTATAATTTATCGGAACAAAGAATCCGCAGGCGCCGCCGCCCGCAGCGGGCGCGGCGCAAAAGGAGCAGAGTATGAAAATTTACAACACGCTGACCAGGCAGACAGAGGAATTTGTGCCCCGCGAGGAAGGCAAGGTAAAAATGTATACCTGCGGGCCCACCGTCTACAACTTCGCGCATATCGGCAATTTGCGCACTTATATGATGGAAGACGTGCTCGAAAAGTACCTGCGCTATATCGGGTACGACGTAACGCGCGTCATGAACATCACCGACATCGGGCATCTTTCCTCCGACGCGGACAGCGGCGAAGACAAGATGCTGCTCGGCGCAAAGCGCGAACACAAAACGGTTTTGGAGCTTGCCAAATTCTATACCGACGCGTTTTTTAAAGACTGCGAGGCGCTGCACATCAAAAGGCCGGACGTCGTTCAGCCCGCCACGGGGTGCATAGACGAGTTCATCAAAGTCATCTCTTCCCTCATCGAAAAGGGCTATGCGTACCTTGCGGGCGGCAACGTGTATTTCGACACTTCCAAACTCAAAGAATACCACGTGTTTTTCAACTTTAAGGAAGACGACCTCGAAGTGGGCGTGCGGGAAGGCGTAGACGAAGACGGCAACAAGCGCAACAAAAATGATTTTGTGTTGTGGTTCACAAAATCCAAATTCGAGGATCAGGCGCTCAAATGGGAGAGCCCGTGGGGGGTGGGATACCCCGGCTGGCACATCGAATGCTCGTGCATCGCGATGAAGTACCTCGGAGAATATGTCGACATTCACTGCGGCGGCATCGACAACGTGTTCCCGCACCACACCAACGAGATCGCGCAGAGCGAGGCGTACCTCGGGCACAAGTGGTGCAATTACTGGTTCCACGTTCTGCATCTCAATACGCAGGGCGGCAAAATGAGCAAATCGTCCGGGGGATTCCTCACCCTTTCCAAAATGAAAGAGGACGGCTTTACCCCCATGGAATACCGCTTTTTCTGTCTGCTTTCCCATTACAGAAAGTCGCTCATCTACTCGCAAGACAACCTTGCCAACGCCGCGAACGCCTACAAAAAGCTCAAAGCAAAGGTGCAGGCACTGCCGGAAGACGGCGCGGTAGACGAGGCGGGCTTTGCCCGTTACAAAAAACAGTTCACCGACGCATTGGACGGCGATCTGAATACGTCGCTCGCGATCACCGCGCTTTACGACGTTTTAAAGGCGAAAGACATCAACGGCGCTACGGCGCGCGCGCTGGTTTCCGACTTTGAAAGGGTGCTTTCTCTCGGCCTCTTTGATGAGGAGGAGAAAAAGGAGAGCGCGGAAGGCATTTCCGCGGAGGAGATCGAAAAGCTGATCCTTGACCGCGCGGCGGCGAAAAAGGCGAAAAATTACGCCGAGGCGGACAGGATCCGCGCATATCTTGCCGAAAGGGGCGTGGCGCTTACCGATACGCCGAACGGCACGACGTATAAGATCAACTGAAAAGGATAACGAAAAACAAAGCGGCGGGCAGCCCGAAGGGGCTGCCCGCCGCGGTTTTTTGACCGCTGTGCGAGGTTTTTGTCGGCCCGCCGCGCGGAATGCGCAAGGCGTGCATATTTTGCATGAAATTTTCAGCATAGGCTTTACAAACGGGGCGGGAACGGGTATAATTTAAATTGAGAAAAAGTCCGCCGCATATCGCTACGGCGGAAAAAGGAGAATGTATGCAGCTTTCGGCTTTTCCGCTCGGCTCTGTGCGGATCGAAGACGAGTATTCGCTGAACGCTTATCAGAAAGAGCGTGCTTACCTGCTTTCTTTGGAGGAGGGCAGGCTGTTGGCGGGATTTTACGAGAACGCGGGGATCGCTTCCCCGTTCAAACGCTACGGCGGGTGGAAAAATACCCTCATCGCGGGGCACACGCTGGGGCACTATATGACCGCCCTCGCGCAGGCGTACGCCAACCCCGCCACGCCCGAACAAGAGAAGGTAAAATTTTTTGAAAAAGCCGGCAATATCTGCGAGGCGCTTGCCGAGTGCCAGAAAAACAGCAGGGGCGAGCCCGGCTTTATCTGGGGCGCACTCCCCGTGGAGGGCGGCGCGGAAGCGCAGTTCGACAATGTGGAGGCGGGCAAAACCAACATCGTGCGTGAGGCGTGGGTACCCTGGTACACGATGCACAAGCTGATCGCGGGGCTGTGCGATATTTACCTGCTCGCGGGGATCGGACGGGCGAAAGAGGTCGCTTCCGCCCTCGGAGACTGGGTCTTTGCGCGCGTATCCCGTTGGGACGGCGAAACGCACGCGCGCGTTTTGTCCGTCGAATACGGCGGCATGAACGACTGCCTCTATACCCTCTATTCGATCACGGGAAAACCCGAGCATGCCCTCGCCGCGCACATGTTCGACGAGGAGGAGCTGTTCGACGTGATCCTCTCCGAAGTGAAGGACGGGCTGAAAGACAAGCACGCCAACACGACCATTCCCAAGGTCTTGGGCGCGCTTAACCGCTATATCACCCTGCACGGCAAGGCGTTCGGCGGGGAGACGGTAGACGCTTCACGCTATCTCCGCGTGGCGGAAGTGTTCTGGAAAACGGTCGTCGAGCGGCACACATACGTTACGGGCGGCAATTCCGAGTGGGAGCACTTCGGGCGGGACTACGTTTTGGATAAGGAACGCACCAACTGCAACTGCGAAACGTGCAACGTATACAATATGCTCAAACTCTCCCGCGCGCTCTTCTGCATCACGGGCGACAAAAAATACACCGATTTTTACGAGAACGCCTATATCAATTCCATTCTGTCTTCCCAAAACCCCGAAACGGGCATGACGACTTACTTTCAGCCGATGGCGAGCGGATTTTTTAAGGTGTACGGCGAGCCGTTCACGAAATTTTGGTGCTGCACGGGCAGCGGCATGGAGAGCTTTACAAAGCTCGGAGACAGCATTTATTATCGCGCGGCGGGCGCGCTGTACGTAGAACTGTACTTTTCCTCGCGGCTCTGCGCGGAGGAATTCGAGTGCAGGCTGGAAGCGGATTTTCCTTTCTGCGATACGGCAAAATTTACCCTCCTGCGCGCGGATCAACCGCTGAAAGTGTGCTTCCGCGTGCCGTTCTGGGCAAAGCGCGGCGCCACGGTGCAGAAGAACGGGCAGAGCGCGGAGGCGGCTGCGGAGAGCGGACATATCTGGGTGGAGATGCGCGCGGGCGATACGGTCATGGTGCGCCTGCCCGAAAAGATCGTTGCGGAAAATTTGCCCGACGCGGAAAACTGCTACGCTTTCCGTTACGGGGCGGCGGTGCTTTCCGCCGATCTCGGCACAAAAGACATGCGCACCGCCACGACGGGCGTGGAGGTAACCATTCCCGAAAAGAAGCTCGTGCAGACGGAGCGATTGTATTTCCCCTCCGTAAAGGCGTTTTTGGAAGATCCTTCCGCATACTTTATTAAAGACGGGGAGAGTTTCCGGCTGACGGGAGCGGATATTCCACTCACCTTTTCCCCGCATTTTGAACGGTATAAGGAGCGTTACGGCATTTACTGGTATCTCGGGGAGGGCGAACGCCGCCCCGAAGCGTTGGAGAGCCGCGAGCTCGTGGATACCGTGCAGCCCGGCTACGGCCAGTACGAAAACGACGCGCTGCACGACATGCAGGAGGAGAACACCCGCGGCGTTACGGGAGACGGCACTTACCGCTATGCCGAAGCGGGCGGGTATTTTGCCTACGATATGGCGATCGAGCCGGGCAAAAAAAATTATTTGCAGATCTGTCTGCGCGCGGAAGACAACTGGAAGCCTTTGAAGGTCAGCGTCTGCGGGCAGGCGCTCTTCTGCGAAAAGGTGCTGTATACGCAGGGAGAAAAGGAATATTTCCGCGAGATCGAGATCCCCGCGGAACTTACGGCACAGGCGTGCGAAAAACGGGCGAACGGCAAAACGTATCGCGTTTTGCCCGTGCGCTTTGAGGGAACGGAAGGGGAACCTTCCGCCCGCGTATGCGAGTTTATCCGCATTTATGCGGAATAAAGGGCCTGCCCGCAAGCACCGTTTTTTGGGGCTGCGGAGGTTTGGCTCACTACAATAAAAGGAAGGGCGGCTTATTTGCCGCCCTTCCTTTTATGTTCGCCGGGGTCTGTTTTGCTCGTTTCGGCGGGCATGTCTCTCCCGACAAGTTCGTCGAGCGTAACGCCGTAAAAATCGGCAAGCCGAATGCAGAATTCTATCGGCGGCGAATGTTTGCCGCTCTCATAATAACTTATTTTTTGTTGCGAAATACCCGTTGCTTCTGCTAACGCGCTTTGAGAATAGCCGTTCAATTCTCTTATATTTTTTAGTTCTCTGCCAATCCCGTTCATAAAACCGTACCGTTTTTTTATATTATACAAAAAAGTTTGTTAAAATAGTTGATTTACAAACTTCTTTGTAGTATAATACAAATAAGTTTGTAACTACGTTAATGCCGCAACGTAAAAATTGTCGTGGCGCCGTATCGTCGCCGTCCTTTCTACAAATTATTTTGTAGAAAGGACGGCTGTGGGGCGGCGAAATGGCAGAGTCGACAAAAAACAAGCCATAGAGATGGTTAAGGCAGTACATTTTTTTAAAAGTAAAAGCCATATATTACAAAATAGTTTGTAGCGAAAGCAAGTTGTCGGCGCGGCGGCGAAACAGAAAAATTTGTACAAAAAATAGTCGGATTATCAGGAGGTAAATCGTGGAAGAGGAAGGCAAGAACAAAAACTGCGCCCGATGCGGCAATTTTCAAAGGTATTACACAAAGGGCTTGCGGCGGTTCGAAAAGTCGGAATACGGATACTGCAAACAAAGCAGGCAGATCGTTTGCCGAGAAGGAAGCTGCGAATGCCGGAAGTCCGCCGCAAAAGGGAGGGCCGTTTCAAAGCGCGCGGCTTCCCGCGCGCTCAGCGAAATATTTTCGGATATCTCCGCTCTCAGGCAGATTTTCGAGGAAGAAGCCGAGGAGGAACGGTTGCCGTGATCGCCGAACCGAAAAACAAGAGAGTGTGCGTCGGTTGCCGCGGCTACATACCGTTTTACGAAAAGTGTTCCCGCGGTTTTTATAAAATAAAGTCGGGCTGTTGCGCGCTTTTGCAAAAACCCGTGGGGGAAAAGTGCGGCTGCGCGCGTTTTCGCAGGCGCCGCCCGCAGGCGCTTGTCCCGCCGGACGATTTTTTCGGACAGGCGCTTGCGGATATAGAGTATCTGCAAAAAATTTTTGGGAACGATTAAAAGAGAGGGCGAAAGCGCTGTGCGCTTTCGCCCGTTTCGTTTGCTATTTTTTATGCGCTAAGGAAAGGTACACCATCAATACCGCGATGTCTGCGGGGTTCACGCCCGAAATGCGCCCCGCCTGCCCGAGGTTTTCGGGGCGGATCTTGTTCAGCTTCTGCCGTGCCTCTAAGCGCAGGCCGTCTATCTTTTCGTAATCGATGTCGGTTGGCAGTTTTTTGTCTTCCAGCGCCTTTGCCTTTTCTATCTGTTCCAGCCCGCGCCTGATGTAGCCCTCGTACTTTACGTCGATGACGGCGGTCTCTATATCCGCGCGGCTCCTGCCTTTGAGAATGCCGAAATGCTCTATGATGTCCTGCGGGTCTATGGAGCGGCGTATCATGTCTGCATAGCTCAGGCCGCCGAACAGGGTGTCAAAGCCGTGTTCGCGCATAAAGCCCTCCGCTTCTTTGGGCGAAACGCGCCCGTTCAGCTCGCCGAGGATCTCCTCCACCTGTTTTTTGCGCGCCAACATGCGCGTGTACCGCTTTTTTGTCGCAAGCCCCGCCCGATAGCCGATCTCCGTTAAGCGGAAGTCCGCGTTGTCCTGCCGCAGCTGTATGCGGTGCTCCGCGCGCGAGGTCATCATGCGGTACGGTTCGTTCGTGCCCTTCGTTACGAGGTCGTCGATGAGCACGCCGATATATGCCTGATCCCGCCGCAATACGACGGGGGGCTTTCCTCTGAGTTTGAGCGAGGCGTTCAGCCCTGCAACGAGCCCCTGCGCCGCCGCTTCTTCGTATCCGCTCGTTCCGTTGATCTGCCCCGCCGTGTAGAGGTTTTCGATCTTTTTAAATTCGAGGGTAGGGTACACGTCGAGGGTGTCGATGCAGTCGTATTCGATGGCGTAGGCATAGCGCATGATCTTCACGTTTTCCAGTCCCTCTATGGAGCGGTACATCTCCCGCTGCACGTCGTGGGGGAGTGAGGAAGACATACCCTGCACGTAAACCTCGTTCGAGCCTGCGCATTCCGGCTCCAAAAAGATCTGATGCCGCTCTTTGTCGGCAAAGCGCACCACTTTATCTTCTATGGAAGGGCAGTAGCGCGGGCCCGTCCCCTTGATCACGCCCGAATAGAGGGGGGAGCGGTGCAGGTTGGCGCGGATAATTTCATGCGTCTTCTGATTGGTATAGGTCAGATAGCAGGGCTTCTGCTTTTGCGGCACCCGTTTGGAAAGGAAGGAAAAGGGGTAAATATCCGTTTCGCCCCGCTGTATTTCGAGTTTGGAATAGTCTATGGTGCGCCCGTCCACGCGCGCGGGCGTACCCGTTTTAAAGCGGCGCACGTTGAAACCGAGGTCGATGAGGTTTTGCGTTAAAAGGTTCGCGGGCGCAAAGCCGTTCGGCCCCGAACTTTGCTTGTATTCTCCCGCAATGACCTCGCCTTTCAGGTATACGCCCGTGGCAAGTACGACCGCCTTTGCCGAGATCACTTCGCCCACGGCGGTCTTTACGCCCGAAACTTTGCCGTTTTCCACGAGTATTTCCGCCGCTTCTCCCTGCAATATCGAAAGATTTTCGGTGTTTTCGAGCACCTGCTTCATGCGCGCGTGGTAGGCGTGCTTGTCCGCCTGCGAACGCAGGCTCTGCACCGCCGCGCCCTTGCCCGTATTGAGCATGCGGATTTGAAGCGCGGTCTTGTCGGCATTGACGCCCATTTCTCCGCCGAGGGCGTCTATTTCCCGCACGAGGTGTCCCTTCGCCGTGCCGCCTATGGAAGGATTGCACGCCATAAAGGCGATGCTGTCGAGGTTGAGCGTCAGCATCACCGTCTTTATGCCCGTGCGGGCGAGGGCGAGGGCGGCTTCAACGCCCGCATGCCCCGCGCCGACCACAACGGCGTCGTATTCGGTTGTGTAAAAGATGTTATCCATAAAAAGCCTTTCACGATAAAAGCGTTAAGCTGATAACGCTTTTATTCGTGATTTTGAGGGCGCTGCCCTCTGCGGCGCGCTTTTTGAGGGCACACCGTATCATGCGCGCCGCATTCACCCGTTGAGACCGCAAGTATGCGGCAAATTGAGTGCGCTTATCCAAAATAGCAATTTCGGAACGCGCCTTAAATTATTTAAATAATCACTTGCGTTTCCGAAAATCGCACTTTTCGGAAAAAGCCCCCGATTTGCCGCGACGCGCGGCCTTTGGCAGGAAAGGTGAATTTGCCGCATCTATAATAGTGTAAGCCCTTAAAAAGCGGCAAAGAGGAAAAATCCGAACGCGGAGCCGTTTTACAAAACGGCGAACGTTGGGGTTTTCCTAAAACTCACGGCGTTTCGCAGCGCCTTTGCGCGAGAAAAGCGTGAACTTTTTGCGTGAACCCCCTTTCTATTGTTTCAAAATCATGTTGCGTATGTCTTCCACTTCTTTTGCGATGCGGTCGTTTACTTTTATCAGGTTGGTGATCTTCTCGCGCGAGTGAATGACGGTGGTGTGATCTCTGCCGCCGAGCGCTTCGCCGATGGAAACGAGGGGAATGTTCATGATCTCGCACATCAGGTACGCGCAGATCTGCCTGGGTTGCACGAGCTCCTTTTTCTTGCTCTTGCCCAAAAGATTTTCCCGACTGATCTTGTAAAAGGAACAAACGCTGCCGATGATCTTGTCGGAAGTAACCGTTTCGTGCTCCTCGCTCACCGCTTCCCGGAGCGCCGTTGCCGCGAGCTCCATCGTAACGGGCTGTTCGTGCAGCTTGCTCGCAAAAACGACCTTCGTGAGCCTGCCTTCCAAAGTCCTTACGTCCGTACCCGAGTCGCGCGCCAGAAATTCGAGCACGTCAGGCGGGATCACCGCCTTTCGCTCAAACGCCTTCTGCTTTAAAATGGCGATTTTCGTTTCCGCGTCGGGCGGCTGAATGTCTGCGATCAGCCCGCCTTCGAAACGCGTTCTCAGCCTCTCTTCGAGCGTTGCGATCTCCTTGGGCGGCACGTCTGAGGTGAGCACCACCTGCTTGTTTTCCGATTGCAGGGCGTTGAATGTGTGAAAAAGCTCCTCCTGCACCGCCTGCTTTTTGGCGAGGAACTGCACGTCGTCGATGAGCAGTACGTCTACGTTGCGGTAGCGGTTCCTGAATTTGGCTTGCAGGTCGCGGCTGTTGTTCCCTCTGTTGAGATAGATGGAATCGATCAGCTCGTTCGTAAACTTTTCGCAGGTGGTGTACAGCACGCGCAGGGAGGGTTTATGCAGGTTGATATAATTTGCGATGGATTGCAGAAGGTGCGTTTTGCCGAGCCCCGAGGCGCCGTAGATGTACAGCGGATTGAAGTTCGCGCCGGGGTTTTTCGCGACGGATTGTGCCGCCGCGAACACGAATTCATTGCTTTTGCCCGCAACAAAGCTTTCGAAGGTAAAGCGCGGATCCACCGCAACGGGGGTGTAATCGTCGTCGAATTCCTCCTCCGCGGGGCGGTAATAGGGTTCGTCGTTTCCCTCCACCATGAGCACAAAGTCGGTAATGCCTGTGTCCGCCTTTGCGATCGCCGCTTTAATCTTGTCTTTGAGCTGGTGCACGATGGTCTTTGCAAAAAACTCGGTGTCCGTTTTCAGCACGATGCGCGTACCGTCGATGTCTACGGGTTTCAACCCGGAAATATAAGTGGTAAACGTGATATGCGCGAGCGTCTGCTCCAAATTCTCCCTTATCGCCTTCCATAAAATTTCGTACTGATTGTTTTCGGACATAATTACCTCTGAACACTTTATCTTTTTTCGTGAATTTGCTATAATATCCTATATAGCGCGAGCCGATATTCTCTCGTAAATCATGGATACCATTATAATATAAAACGGCGAGAAAATCAAATCAAAACAGAGAAAGATGAAAATAAAAAATCTGTACCTCAAAAATTTCAGAAACTACGAAGAGGAGACGTTTTCCTTCGACGGCGGGCTCAACGTGCTCTACGGCAGGAACGCGCAGGGCAAGACCAACTGCGCCGAAGCCGTGTTTTACCTGTGCACGGGCACCTCGCCCCGCGCCAAAAAGGAAAAACAGCTCATCAGGGCGGGGGAACACGCCGCGCTGATCCGCGCGGACGCGGAGAGCCGCTTCGGATCCGTGCACATCGAGGCGGATATTTACGAAAACAAGCGGGAGATCCGCGTGAACGGCATGAAAATCAGCCGCAACGCAGACCTTTTGGGCAATATAAACGGCGTTTTTTTCAGCCCGTCGGAGCTGCGCCTCGTGCAGGACGGGCCTGACGAACGCAGAAGATTTTTAAATGTTTCCATCTCGCAGCTTTCCAAAAGCTATTACACCGCGCTGATCCGCTACAATAAAATCCTGGAACAGCGCAACGCGCTGCTCAAAAACCGCGACCTCGGGCTGGTGTTCGAAACGCTGCCCGTGTGGGACGCGCAGCTGTGCCGCTACGCCGCGGAGATCGCGGAAAAGAGGCAGGCGTTCATCGCGGAGCTCGCGCCCGTGGCGGAAGAACGGCACGCATACCTTACCGACGGGGCGGAAAAGCTGGAAATTTTTTCCGAAAAAAAATATCCCGCGGCGAAGGAGGAGATAGAAAGAAAGCTCTCCGAGGAGTTCGCGCAGAATTACGAGAGAGACGTCCGCCTCGGATTCACCGCGTCGGGGCCGCACAGAGACGATCTGAAAATCCTCATCGGCGGGGAGGAGGCGCGCGTTTACGGCTCGCAGGGTCAGGCGCGCACGGCGGCTTTGGCGATCAAGCTCGCCGAGCTTGAAATATTCAAGAACCATGCGGGCGAATACCCGGTGCTCATTTTAGACGACGTGATGAGCGAGCTCGACCTTCCCCGCCGCAGAAAGCTTTTGCAAAAGCTGGACGGCGTACAGACGGTGCTCACCTGCACGCACACCGAAAAGGTCTTATTCGGCAAAACGGTCAACAAAATCAGGATCGCCGGCGGCAAGATCAAAAGATGAACGCGCCGCCCGCGACCAAAAACTCCCTGCTGCGGACACGGTTTTTTTCCGTCGCCGCGCGCATACTGTCATAGGGGGTCATACCATGGGCGGAAAATTTTTGAAAGCACTGTCGCTCGCGATGATCGCGGGCGTTTTTTTTATTTTCGGAGGGGCAGCTCCCGCGCGCTTTCCCGCGGGCACTTCGGTGGACGGCACGGATATATCGGGGCTCACTTACGCGCGCGCGGAAGAGACGGTGCGGCGGGAACTGCGCGGGCGGCTCATGCAGAAGCGCCTGCGGATCGTCGTGGACGGAAAAACATTTGACTTCCGCTATCCCGAGATCAACGTAAAAACGGACATGCGCGCGGCGCTTTCTTCCGCGAGAAAGGGCGGGGCGCACGCACTGGCAAAGCGGTATTATCTCGTGAGCGCAGATGCGGTGCTGCGGGGCATATGCGATACGTTTTATCAAAAGAGCGAAAACGCGGAAATGATATTCGACGCTTCCGCGCGGGAACCTTTTTCCTACCGCGCGGAAAAGAGCGGGCGGTTTTTGGAGGGCGCCGTGCTCGAACGGGCGGCGGAGGCCTCCCTCGGCGGCGGCTTTGAGGAGATAAGGCTGCAAACGGTGCGCGCGCCCGCGCGCGTTACGGTGCAGAAACTGCGCGATCTTACCTGCCTGCTCGGCTCTTTCACCACAAAATTCAGCCGTTCGGCTGCGGCGAGGGCGGGCAACATCGCGCTCGCGGGGAAAAAGCTGAACGGAACGGTCTTGGCGGCGGGAGAGGAGTTCTCCTTCAACCGAACGGTGGGGGAGCGCACGAGGGCGAACGGATTTTCGGAGGCGCCCGTCATTTTCGAAGGGGAGTTTATTTCCGGCGTGGGCGGCGGCGTATGCCAGGCGAGCACCACCGTTTATAACGCCGCCCTGCTCGCGGGCATGGAGATCACGGAGTATCACCCGCACAGCCTCTCCGTCGGCTACGTCGAACCCTCTTTCGACGCGATGGTCAGCGGAAAGAACTGCGATCTGCGCTTTGTCAACCGTACGGGCGCGCCCGTTTATCTGACCTGCCGCGTGGAGAACGGGGCGATCACTGTGTCGCTGTACGGCAAAAAAAGCGCCTATACCTTCCGCCGCGAAAGCGTGGTAACGGAAAAGATTTCTCCGCCCGAGCCGGAATATGCGGAGGACGGAAACGCAAAGCTGCGCTCCGCGAAAGACGGACTGAAAAGCTGCGGCTATCTGGTCAGGTACCGGCAGGGGGTGGCAGTGGAAAAAAAGCTGATACGAAAAGACAGTTACGCGCCCGTCCGCGCCGTTTTGCCCAAGCCGGAGGAGAAGGAAGAAGACATAACGCCGAACTTTACGATTTCTTAACAAAAAATTGTTCGTTCGATAAAGACGGCGCGTTACAATGGATCGTATGCCCGAGGGAAAATTTCCCGCCCCGCGAATTGTAAAGAAAATTTTACAAATGATTGCAAAATTCGGGCAGACGTGCTACAATGATAATCGACAAAAAAGCGAAAAATGAGGTTTAAAATGATAATTGTTCAGGAAGTCAAGACAAAAAAGGGCATGCGCACGTTTGCGGATTATCCTTTCCGCCTCTATAAAGATAACCCCTGTTACGTGCCCTCCTTCCGTTCCGATGAAGAAAATATCGCCGATCCGAAAAAGAATCCGAATTTGGAGGACAGCGAGATCCGCTGCTTTCTCGCGTATAAAGACGGCAGGCTCGCGGGGAGGATCGCGGGCATCATTCAAAAAAAGTACAACAAGGTTTCAGGGAGGAGGTGTATCCGCTTTTCCCGCTTCGATTGCATCGACGACGAGCAGGTCGCCGCGGCGCTTCTGAAAGCGGTGGAAGATTACGGGCGGGAAAAGGGCATGGATACGATACACGGGCCGTGGGGCTTCAACGATCAGGACAGAGAGGGCCTTTTAACTTACGGTTTCGATCGCCGCGCTACATATTGCACCAATTATAACTATCCGTATTACGAAAAGCTGGTCAAATCGCAGGGGTTTACGGACGAAAGCGAATGGCTCGAATACGATTTTGTGATCCCCGACAAGGTGGACGAGCGCATCGCCCGCATCGCGGACAGGCTCAAAGATAAATTTAAAGTGCGCGAGGTCGCCGACGACGGCCCCATGCGCAAACTCATCAAAATTTACGGCAGGCGCGCGATCGCGCTGGTCAACGAGGCGTACGCCTCCCTCGACTGCTATGTGGCAGTCGAGGGAAGGGCGGTAGACGCCGTGCTCGATCAGTTCGCCACCGTCATCAACACGCGCTACTTTTCCCTGCTCGTAAACGAGAAAGACGAGGTGGTCGGCATGGCGGTCATGCTCCCTTCCCTTTGCGAAGCGATCAAAAAGAGCGACGGAAGGCTGTTCCCGTTCGGCTTTATACGGGTGTTGAAGGCGATCAAAAAGCCCAAAGAGCTGGAAATGGCGCTCATCGCCGTGCGCCCCGATTACCAAAAAACGGGCATCAACTCCCTCATGATCTCGCGCATCATGAAGAACCTTTTGGAGGATAAGATCGAAAAGGTGGAATCCAACCCCGAGCTCGTTTCCAACACGGCGGTGCAGTCGCAGTGGAGCTCGATGGAAAAGAAGATCATCAAGCGCAGAAAATGTTTTACAAAGAGCATTGCCGAAAGCGCGGCGCAGCGTGAAGCCGCGGCGACAGAATAAAATATATGGCGGGAAAAATACGGCAAAACGGGGTGCGGCGCAGAATTGCGCCGCACCCCGTTTTTTGCGGGCGGAAGGGATAAGATCCGCCGTCAAATCCGGTCAATCGTTCGTTCTTCCCGTCAGATAGTCGAGAGTAACGCCGAAAAAGTCGGCAAGAGCCACGAGGTTCGAGAGCGTGGGCTCCCGCAACCCGTTTTCCCATAAGCTGATGATCCCTTTGCTCACGCCGAGCGATTTTGCCAGCATTACCTGGCTCACGCCCTGTTCGGCGCGCAGCTCCCGGAGCCTTTCCGTAAATAAACCGTTCATACTACCTTAATTTTCTCACTTTTGTAAGAAAAATGATTGACTTCTCACTATCGTAAGATATATAATAATACATATCTTACTATCGTAAGAAAAAATACAGGGAGAAAGGAGAGAACATGGAAGGATCTGAACGGCCCGCGGGCATGGAAACGAACGGAGGGATGCAGGGAAGGGAAGCGAGAGTGCAGAATTTTCTTGCGGTGAACAAAAAGTATTTTGAAAGCGGGCAGCTCGTATTTGTGAAAGAAAGGCTGTGCGCGATCCCGGAGGATCGCTTTTCGATGCTCGGCGCGTTGAAGTTCAAATCGCCCGGAACGGCGCTCGCGCTGTCCATATTTTTCGGCACGATCGGGGTAGACAGGTTTTATCTCGGAGATACCGGCCTGGGGCTTGGCAAGCTGTTTACGGGCGGCGGGTGCGGCGTCTGGGCGTTCGTCGACTGGTTTCTCATTCGCAAGGCGGCCCGCCGCAAAAATTATGAAAAGCTTATGGCGGCGCTGCTTTGAGCGCCGCCGCGCGCGGCTTTTGCGCGCGCACGTATGGCTGTTGGCGGTTTACTGCGTATGGAGCGCGGCGGCGGAGGCGGGCATTTTATGTCCGTTTTATATGATAACGGGCATCGGGTGCCCCGCCTGCGGCACGACGCGCGCGCTTTCGGCGCTGATGCGGGGAGACGTACGCGGATATTTGTTTTATCAGCCGTTTGCGCCCTTTCTCGCCGCCGCGGCGTGGGGCTCGATCCACTGCAAGGGGAGAAGCGCCCGCATTTTGTGTGCGGCGGTGTTTTTATTGAATTTTATATATTGGGCGGCGCGGCTTTTCTGAGCCGCGCTTTTTCGCGGCAAAAAATGTTTCACGGCAAAAACGGCTTATTTGCCGTTTTTTTGTTTTCGACAAAATATACTTGATATTTTCATTCGGATTTGTTACAATAAAACGCATAAAAGAAGGGCTCGATCCCTGAAAAAGGCGGCTTCGCCGCAGGGGTAAAAGCCCGCCCCGCAAGCGCGCAGCGCGCGGGCGGGAATAAGGGAGACTGATCATGACAAAAATCATTTTAGACGCAATGGGGGGAGACAACGCCCCCGAAGAGATCGTAAAGGGCGCGGTACAGGCGCTCAATGCCGATAAAAATCTGAAAGTCGTTCTCACGGGCGACGAGCCGAAGATCGCGGCGGTGCTCTCCGCGCTTTCCTACGATAAATCGCGCTTGGAGATCGTAAACTGCACCGAGGTCATCACCAATGACGACGTGCCGACCGCGGCGATCCGCCAGAAGAAGGATTCTTCCCTCGTGGTGGCGCTGAAAATGCTCAAAGAGGACGACGAAGCGAAAGGCTTTGTTTCCGCGGGTTCCACGGGCGCCGTGCTTACGGGCGCGCTTCTGCGCGTCGGCAGGATACGCGGCATTTCCCGCCCCGCCGTCTGCCCCGCGCTGCCCACCGCAAAGGAAGGGAAGGTGTACATCATCGACGCCGGCGCGAACGCGGAATGCAAGCCCGTGAATTTGTGCCATTTTGCCATCATGGGCACGGCGTACGCGCGCGCGTCGGGCATCAAAGAGCCGCGCGTGGGGCTGGTTACCAACGGCACGGAGGATCATAAAGGGGATTCGCTCCATCAGGAAGCGCACGAGCTTCTGAAAACGCTGCCCGGCATCAACTTCGTCGGCAACGTGGAGGGGCGCGACATCATGAGCGGAGACATCGACGTAGCCGTGTGCGATGGGTTTTCGGGCAATATCGCCCTCAAAACGACGGAGGGCACTGCCGCCGCCGTCATGAAGATCATCAAAAAATATATCTCGTCTTCCTTTATGGCGAAGCTCGGCTATGCGCTGTTCATGCGCCCCACTTTCAAAAAGATCAAAAAGGTCATGGACTACAACAAATACGGCGGCGCGGTGCTTTTGGGCATAGAAAAGGTCGTCGTCAAGTCGCACGGTTCGAGCAAGGCGGATTCTGTCTGCGCATCTCTTTTGCAGGCGAAAGAGGCGGCGGATAACAATATCATAGGAAGCATCAAAGAGATGCTCGCCGGCGTGGATCTGGAGGCGATCGGTGCTTCCGGATCGTGACGCCCTTGCGATCGAGGAGATCATAGGCTATACATTCAGGGATAAATCGCTGCTTTGCACCTGCTTTACCCATTCGTCTTATGCGAACGCGCATAAAACGCAGAGCAACGAGCGCCTCGAATTTTTGGGCGACGCGGTGCTCGGGTTTCTCGTGGCAAAGGCGCTGTACGCGCTCGACGGAGAAGACGAGGGCAGAATGACCGAACGACGGCAGAAGTTCGTTTCGGAGGAGCCGCTCAAAGAGTGCGTGGAACGCGCGGGGCTGGATAAATTTCTGCTGTGTACGGGAGGAATGGTTCCGAGCGCGAAGGCGGTTTCCAGCCTGTTTGAAGCGATCGTCGCGGGGATCTATCTCGACGGCGGGCTGAAAGAGGCGGAAAAATTCGTTTTGCGCTTTCTCGCGCCGCTCGAACGGCACGAGGGCGCCGGCCGCAATTATAAGGGCGAATTGCAGGAATTTTTGCAGGCGCGCGGGCTGGAAAAAACGGCTTACACCGTCATAAAGGAAGAGGGCGCCGCGCATGCGCCGCGGTTCACCGTGCGCGCGGAGGGCGCGGGGCTCGCCGCGATCGGCGAGGGCGCCAGCAAGTCTGCGGCGGAAAAGGAAGCGGCGAAGGCGCTCTTATCAAAATTACAAAGTGGGGGAGCTTTGATTTGAATTTCAAAAAAGTTGAACTCAACGGTTTCAAGTCCTTTGCGGACAAGACCGAAATCAAATTCGACAACGGCGTTACCTGCATCGTGGGGCCGAACGGCTGCGGCAAGAGCAACGTGGCGGACTCTATCCGCTGGGTGTTCGGCGAGCAGTCGGCAAAAACGATGCGCGGCTCGAACATGCAGGACGTCATCTTCGGCGGCACGCAGACGAGAAAGAGCCAATCTTTCTGCGAGGTTACGCTCACCTTCGACAATTCCACCCGCATGTTTGCCGATCTCGATTACGACGAGGTCGCCATGACGCGGCGGCTTTTCCGCAGCGGCGAGAGCGAGTATCTCATCAACAAGCAGCCCTGCCGCATGAAAGACATCGTGGACAGGCTGCACAACGTGGGGCTGGGCAAAGAGGGCTATTCCATCATCGGCCAGGGCAAGATCGAGCAGATCATGAACGCCAAGCCCGAAGACAGGCGCGCCATCTTTGAGGAAGCGACGGGCATCATCGTCTTCAAATCGAGAAAGCAGGACATAGAGCGCCGCCTTTCCAACTCGTACAACAACCTCAATATCTTTTTGCAGCGCATCGGAGAGGTGGAGCACATGCTCACCCCGCTCGCGCGGCAGGCGGAAAAGACCAGGCGCTACAACGAACTGTACGGCCAGCTGAAAAATTCGGAGATCAATCTCTACATATACAAGCACGACAACGCCGCGGAAGCGCGCGCTTCCATCAACGCCATGCTCGATTCCCTGCAATCCGCCATCGACGCGGGCAGGAACGAGGTGGAACGGCTGGAAGCGCAGTACACGGAAGACAGGCGCCGCGTTTCCGAAAGCGACGCGCTCCTGCAACAGCTCAACGAACAGATCCTGAAATATACGGTCGACCTCGAAAAGAAGGAGGGCGACGTCAAAGTGATCCGCGAGCGCATCGGCTTTTTCAGGGAACAGCGCGAAAGCAGCAAAAAGTTTATCGAAGACGGCACCGCGCGCCTTTCCGCCATCGAAAAGGAGGTTTCCGAGGCGGAAGCTTCCGCGTCCGATTACCGCGCGAAGATCTCCGATTCGGAAAAGGAGATAGCCGTTTTAAACGAAGAGCTTGCGGGTTTCAACGCCAAGCTTGCGGAATACGAAGAACTCAACGACCGCTCGCAAAAGAGCGTGATCGACACCATCGAAAACCTTTCCGAGATCCGCCAGAACATCGGCACGCTTTCCGCCAAAAAAGAGGCGGCCGAGGAGCGCATCGCCGAGATCGCGGCGGCGGCGGAAAAGCTGAAAGGAGAAATAGAAGCGGGCAAAAAAGCGCTCGCGGAAAATAAAGACTGGTACGACGAGCTCGTGGAATACCTTTCCCGCGAGAAGGAAACGAAGGCCGCCAAGGAAGAGGAGATCGCCGATCTCAACACCCGCGCCGACGCGCTTTCCGAGCGCATATTCAACGCGAACGCGCGCATTTCCGCGCTGGGCGACAGGAAGCGCTTTTATCTCAACGTAAAGGAAGATTTCGAAGGGTATAAATTCTCCGTCAAAAAACTGATGAGCGACAGCCGCTCGAACGCGGAGCTCGCAAAGCGCATCAAAGGCGTCATCGCAGACATCGTAAAGTGCGACGAAAAGTACGAGGTCGCCATCGAAACGGCGTTCGGCGGCGCGATGCAAAACATCGTTACCGCCACCAGCGACGACGCGCGCTGGCTCATCGAATATTTAAAACGCACGCGGGGCGGATCGGTCACGTTTTTGCCCGTCGCTTCCCTCAAACCGCATTACGAAACGGACTACACCCGCCGCGCCCTCAAAGAAAAGGGCGCGATAGGGCTTGCGAACGAGCTCGTGCGCTACGACAAGTATTACGACAACGTCATCTATAACCTCATCGGCAATACGCTGATCGCCGACAATATCGCCAACGCGAACGAAATTTCCAAAAAGTATCCGCACGCCTTCCGCATCGTTACGCTGGACGGCGACGTGATCTCTACCTCCGGTTCGATGACGGGCGGCTCGCGCCGCGCGGACAGCGGCAACCTCCTTGCAAACGAGCGCAAGATCGAGGAGACCGCCAAAGAGATCGCCGCGGCGGAGAGCGAGGTCAAAAAGCTGACCGCCGAGCGCGCGGCATTGGAGGAGAAAAAGGAAAGGGCCGCCGGCGAGATGGAAACGCTGCGAGAAAGCTTCCAGGAAGCGCGCGCAAAGCTCGCCGCGCTGGAAGAAAAAACGCAGTCTCTCTCGCAAAAGCTCGCAAAAGACGAGAGCTCCCTCAGAACGCAGGAGGGCTCTCTCGCAATGCTTTACGAGCGCATGAAGGGCATCGATACGGAGTTTTCCACCTCTTCCGAGGGGGAGGAAAAATTCAGCAAGATGAAGAGCGCGGCAGACGAGGAGAGCGAAAAGCGCAAGGCGGAGTACGATAAGCTCAAATCCGAACTCGGCGAACGCAATTTGAGGCTCAACGTGCTGCACGTTTACATCGCGCAGTACCGCGCCGCAATGGAAAACGACAGGGCGACCGCGGAAAGGCTCGCCCGCGAACGGGAGGAGCTGGAAGGAAAGCTGCGCGACTCCGCCGCGAACATCGAAAATATCGAGGCGACTATCTCCGATCTGGAAGAGATGGCGGAAAAGACGGCGCTCACGCCCGAACAGCTGAGCGAACTCAACGCCCTGCGCGAAAGAAAGGAGGGGCTCCTCTCCGAAAAGGCAAAGCTCAACGCGGAGCTGGAAGGCGTGATGGCAAAGAGCCGCGCCGCGCAGGAGCAGATCGACGCGCTTTCGGAACAGCGGCACCGGCAGGAGATCGAGCTCACCAAGATCGATTCCGAGCTGGAAAACTTGCAGGCGCGCATCGACGAGGAATATCAGGAAACGTACGAGAGCTGCCTTGCGTATAAAGACGAGAATTTCGACCCCAAGGAGGGGCAGACGCTCGTCAACCGCTTAAAGCGCGAGATCAACTCCCTCGGCGCGATCAACCACAACGCGCTCGAAGAATACGAGTCTCTCTCCGCGCAGTACGAGGAGATGTGCGCCCAGCGGGACGACGTGCAGAAGGGCATCGACGACACGACCGCCGCGCTCGAAGAGCTCAAAGGCGAAATGCAGAAACAGTTCGACGAGGGATTCAACCAGATCAACGAGAACTTCAAAAAGCTGTTCAAGGAGCTGTTCGGCGGCGGCAAGGCGGAATTGCAGATGGATTATTCGGAGACGGACGATCCGCTCAGCGCGGGCGTGGAGATCGTCGCCTGCCCTCCGGGCAAGAAGCTGACGAAGATATCCCTTCTTTCGGGCGGCGAGCGCGCGCTCACGGCGATCGCGATCCTGTTCGCGATCCTGATGCTCCGCCCCATGCCCTTCTGCGTGCTCGACGAGATCGAGGCAGCGCTCGACGAGGCGAACGTGGACAAATTCGCGCAGTTTTTGAAGAAATTTGCAAAGGAAACGCAGTTCATCGTCATCACGCACAGAAAACCCACCATGGAAAAGGCAGACTGTCTGTTCGGCGTTACGATGGAGGAAAAGGGCGTATCCAAGATCGTATCCGTCAAGCTTTCCGAAGTGGAGAGCAAGCTCGGCGGCGATACGGTGGCATAACGGGGGAGAGCGCGCCTGCGGGCGGCGTTAAATTGCGATGAAAGGGGAAAAGGCGGCAAAAAACAGAACGATGGACACTACCGCCGCGGAGGGCGCAGCATAACTTGCGGAATGCCTCCGCCTGCGCGCGCCCGTCGGCTGCGTCGGGCAGATCGAAAACGCGGTCGCGCTGGGGGATACGTTTTCCGTCATGCCCCTTCTGCCCCGCGGGTTTGCCGACCTCATCATCGCGGATCCTCCCTACAACCTCACCAAAAATTACGGCGGGGAGATCTTTTCCAGAACGAGCGAAGCGGAATACGAGGCGTATACCCGCCGTTGGCTCTCCCTTGCGGCGCCGCTCCTGAAAGAGGGCGGCAGCGTATATGTGTGCTGCGACTGGCGTTCGAGCCTCATCGTCGGCAGGGTGCTCGGCGAGTTTTTCACCATGATGAACCGCATCACCTGGCAGAGAGAAAAGGGCAGGGGAGCCAAGGCGAACTGGAAAAACGGCATGGAAGACATCTGGTTCGCCGTCAAGGGGAAGGAATATACTTTCAACCTCGACGCGGTCAAAATACGCCGCCGCGTCGTCGCGCCCTATCGCGAGGGCGGCGTTCCGAAAGACTGGCAGGCAACGGCGCTCGGCAACTTCCGCGATACGTGCCCGTCAAATTTCTGGGACGATATAACGATCCCCTTTTGGTCTATGCCCGAAAACACGGCGCACCCCGCCCAAAAGCCGGAAAAGCTGTACGCAAAGCTTATTTTGGCGAGCTCGAACGGGGGCGATCTCGTGTTCGATCCGTTTTTGGGTTCGGGAACGTCTGCCGTGGCGGCGAAAAAGCTGGGCAGAAGGTATTTCGGCATAGAAGCGAACGAGCAATACTGCGTATGGGCGCGCCAGCGGTTGGAGCGTGCCGAAACGGATAAGCGCATTCAGGGCTACGACGGAAGCGTATTTTATGAGCGAAACGCCTTTCGCGAAAAATGAGTTGTGCAGACATATCACGAAAATCTCGGCGAGCTGACGCCTGCGATTTTCCGTGAGGTTGAGGGGAAACCCGAGCGGCTTTCCCCTCTGTCCGCGATATTTAAGGGCACACATAATAATAAATCGCGGACATTCACCCTTTCCGTAAGGCAAGGGATTGCCAAATTGAGTGAAAAAGCAAAAAGCGTGGTTTTTGCTTTTTCACGTAATTGTTTAAATAATCACTTGCGTTTCCGAAAATCGCATTTTCGGAAAAAGCCCCCGATTTGCCGCGATGCGCGGCCTCGGGCAGGAAAGGTGAATTTGCCGCATCTATATTAGTGTAAGCCCTTAAAAAGCGGCAAAGAGGAAAAATCCGAACGCTGAGCCGTTTGTTAAAACGGCGAACGTTGGGGTTTTCCTAAAACTCACGAAAATTCGCAGGCGTCAGCTCGCCGAGATTTTCGTGAATAAAATAGGAGGTTTTATGGGAATTTTCGGCAAGATCATCGGCGCGCTCAAAAAAACGAAGGACAATATTTCCTCCAAGCTTTCCGCGCTGTTTGCAAAAAATAAGCTCGGAGACGATTTTTATGACGAACTGGAAGAGATTTTGATCTCGGCGGACATCTCCGTCGCGACGGCGGAAGACATCATCGATCAGATCCGCGCCGAGGCAAAGGCGGAAAAACTCAAAGACAAAGAGTTCGTCGTCAACCTTTTGAAAGACGTCATCGAAGACACCCTCTGCGAAGCGGAAGTGCCCGAGATCGAGTATCCCGCGGTCATCATGCTCGTCGGCGTGAACGGCGTGGGCAAAACGACGACGATCGGCAAGCTCGCCAATTATTTCGTCAAGGAAAAAAAGAGCGTTACCGTGGCGGCGGCGGATACCTTCCGTGCGGCGGCGGCGGATCAGCTTTCCGTCTGGGCAGACAGGGCGAAGGTGCGCATCGTCAAGCACGAAGAGGGGAGCGACCCTTCCGCGGTCGTGTTCGACGCGATCTCTTCCGCCAAGGCGAAAAAGACGGACGTCGTCATCGTCGACACGGCGGGGCGGCTGCACGTCAAGGCGAACCTGATGGAAGAGCTGAAAAAGATGGACCGCGTCGTAGGGCGCGACTATCCCGAGGCGCACTTTTATAAGCTGCTCGTTCTCGACGCCACGACGGGGCAGAACGCCATGTCGCAGGCGCGCATCTTCGACGAGGCGGTCGACCTCGACGGCATCGTTCTGACCAAGCTCGACGGAACGGCGAAGGGCGGGTTCGTGGTGTCGCTGTGCGGCGAGCTGAAAATACCCGTCGTGTTCGTCGGCACGGGCGAAAAACTCGACGATCTGCAACTTTTCGACGCGGAAGAGTTCACGGAGGGCATCATATAAAAACATCATGCAAAACGCGGGCGGCAAATATTGCCGCCCGCGTTTTGCATAACGTTCCCGCGCAGAAACACGGGGTTTTTTATTTATCGGTATCCCAAAATATCTTTTTTGTAGCGAAGCGGCGTCGAGCCAGTGGCTTCCCTGAACTGCCTGATAAAGTGTTCGGTATTCGTATATCCGCAGCGTTCGGCAATGCGCTCCACGCTGTCCGGCGTGGAGACGAGCAATTCCTCCGCCGATTGGATCCGCGCCGAAACCACGTCTGAAACGAAGGTCGTGCGGAAATATTTTTTATACAGTACGTGAAAATATCCTTCGCTCACGTTAATACGCTTTCCCGCGGCGGTACTGTCTTCCGGAAATAACTATTTTACGGGAGAAATGGCGTTCGAAGGCGTGCGCGCATGGTCGCCTGCCGAGCCCGCGTTATATACCGCCGATGCGCGTCTGATGAAGGGAGAGATCGCGTTCGACGACCTGATCGACCGTTTCGGCTTCCGCGAGGTTGCCGTCGAAGGGCAGAAGATCTTGCTCAACGGCGAGCCGGTCAGGATCAGGGGCGTGTGCCGGCACGAGGATCACCCGCAGTTCGGCTGCGCGCTTCCTTTTTCCGCAATGGCGGCGGATCTCGCGATCATACGCGATCTGGGCGCGAATTCCGTGCGAACCGCGCACTATCCGAACGACGAACGGTTCCTCGACTTGTGCGACGAACAGGGGATCCTGGTATGGGAGGAAAACCACGCGCGCGGGCTCAGCCTCGAACAAATGCAAAATCCGAATTTCGAACGGCAGGCGGAGCAGGTCACGCGCGAAATGGTCGAACAGCACTGCAATCACCCGTCCGTCTATATTTGGGGGATACTCAACGAATGCGCGAGCGACAGCCCGTTCGGGAAGGAATGCTATAAAAAGCAGTTTGCGCTGATCCGCTCGCTCGACGAAAGCCGCCCGCGTTCGTTTGCGAGCTGTAAGTTCAAAACGGATATTTGCTTCGGGCTGCCCGAGGTGGTCTCCTATAACATATATCCCCAATGGTACCACGAAACGCCCGCCGCCGAATACCTTGCCGACCTGTACGGCTGGGTGCAGACCCAAACGGAGGGTGCGGGCAAGCCGTTTATGATCACCGAGATCGGCGCGGGCGGCATATACGGATTCCGCAGCGCGTACGGTACCAAATGGAGCGAAGAAAATCAGGCAAAAACGCTCCGTGAACAGCTCGATGCAGTGCTCTCGTTCCCCGACTGCGTCGGCGTATATATCTGGCAATTCTGCGATATCCGTGTCAGCGAGGAGTGGTGGGGCGGCCGCCCGCGCACGATGAACAACAAGGGCGTTACAGACGAGTATCGCCGGCCGAAGCTGTGTTATCAGGCGGTAAAAGAGATATATAAGGATAAAAAATGACCAGCCGAGCCGCGTGCCCTGGCGATGCAACGCCCGGGCAGTTTTTTGTATGGTAAAAACCCGCGGATAGTCCGCGGGTAACGAGAAGCTTAAGCGATGAAACTTGAAAA
>ERZ1643247.533-NODE-533-length-45871-cov-7.896106_pt1 | contig 45871 bp, 26 predicted proteins | sample MGYA00579264_ERZ1643247 | MGnify/ENA primary metagenome ERZ1643247 (study PRJEB29033, sample SAMEA4952262) | chicken gut metagenome | biome: Broiler Chicken; feature: Gastrointestinal Tract; material: Caecum | place: Ireland | collected 2018 | study: Broiler... | reverse complement strand
ATTTTTCTTAACTCATGGAACGGAATCCAAATTCCCTGTCCCCGTCTTCTGAATCTGTCTTACAAAAACTTCTTTGCCTTCTGATTTTCTTTCCTGCTGCCGGAAATTCCCTTCGGCAAATCCGAATTCATATATGAAAAAATTTTTCCCGCCGGAGTGTTATATTCTTTCTGTAAATCAAAGATATTTTACACAACAAAATTAGATTTATCGCTTCTTTTATTGTTATTTTATGCAGATTATCTTATAATAAACCTGTGTTTTGTCGAAATATCAGTGATTTTGCAATAAGGCACTATTATAGTTTATCTGAAGGCGGGGCGGAATATGAAAAAAATTATATCTAAACTCTTACTTGCGGCCATACTTGTCTGCTCAGTATTTTCTGCCGGTACGGATTCAAAGGCGGCGGAAGTAAAAGCAGGGACGGCAAGGGCCATTTATGTTGTATTTGATAATTCCGGAAGTATGTACGGACCCGGCAATAAAGCCTGGTCCCAGGCAATTTACGCAATGGAAGTATTCGCGGCTATGATGAATTTTGACAGCGGCGACCAGATGAAAATATTTCCAATGCATGACGTGACGACAGACGGAAAGGAGACATCGAAGACAACATCTTCTATTACAGTCAAGTCAATTTCTGATATTGCCCAGATTCACAATATGTATACCCCGAATCCTCTGGGAACACCATATACACAGGTAAATAACGCAGCCAGGGAACTTGGGGCGCTTCTGGATAAAGGCGGCGCGGATGAAGGGTGGCTTGTGATACTTACCGATGGAATTTTTGACGGAGATCTTCCCAAGGACGGACTGGAAAAAGACCTGCAGAACAAGGCGGCATCCAGGGAGAACATGTACGTTCAGTATCTTGCCATGGGATCCAATATAGAAAAAGATACCATTCCGGATACGGATGAATCCATCGGCCTTTACGGGCAGCAGGCAGCAGACAGTTCCCAGGTTACAAATGAACTGGCGGTTATCAGCAACCGCATTTTTGAAAGAAATGAATATACCGGATTAAAAGACGACGGAAGTCTGTCCTTTGATATTCCTCTGAGCAGACTGATTGTATTTGCCCAGGGCAGCAATGTCAGCATCAACAGCCTGAAGAATGCGGAGGGCGGCGAGATCAATATGGAAAGCAACTATGAAGTATCCTGCAGCAGTACAGACGGAAGCGGCCTTACGGATTTCGTAACGGAGCCGCCGGTCAAGGATACCACCCTGAAAGGGCAGGTCGCCGTATTTGCGGATGCTTCTGCGATTACAGAAGGAACCTATACGCTGGACGTGTCAGGCGCTGACTCCATCCAGGTTTATTATGAGCCGGATGTAAAGTTCGGCATCGGACTTTACCGGGGAGATGAGCAGGTTGATGCGGAGACCATCGAGGGCGGCACCTATGACGTGAGAGTCGGTTTTGTGAATCAGCTCACGGGGGAGTTTATTGAGAACACATCCCTGCTTGGCGAGCCGGAGTACAAGCTGACAGTCAACGGCGAGGAGTACGGTCTCGGGGGAAGCTCAGGAGCCTATCAATCTGTTGAGATTCAGGCAGACGGCGATACACTGGAACTGTCGGCAGATGTAACTTATCTGAATAATTATACAGATCACGTGGATCTCGCCTTTAAAGTATGCACCCTGGAAATGACAGTGGACGCGCAGTCATCCGTTCCGCTCAAAGAAATCGCCGACGGCTCCGGCAGTATGACCGTAACGGTCACCAGAAACGGAGAACCGCTGACGGAAGAACAGTGGAACAGCGCGGCTGTTGAAATCGCGGCAAAAGACAAGGAAGGCGAAGAGTTTCCGCTGGAGTGGGATATTCAGCAGGGCAGTGAAGTGTCCACATGGGTGATTACACCTCAGTATAAAGACGGCGATATGTTTGCTACTGGAACCGGCACAGCGGACATCACAGTAAGCATATCCACCGAAATTGACGGAGATCAGTACGGCAAGGCGGAAAATGTGTCAATGAATATTACAGATGACAGAAATCCTCTGGATTATCTGGCAAAATACTGGAAAGAGATTACAGTGTGCCTGCTTATACTGCTCCTTATCCTCGGATATGTGCCGCCGTTTAAGAGAAGATTTTCCGGGAAAATGCAGAGACGTCCGCTTATTGAATGCACCGCGGAAAAAGTAGGGCTCAGGGATTCTACGACAAAAGGAAAGTTTGAAAAGAACAGACTGTCAATTTTCCTTCCCTATAAGGCGGAAACAGGAAGACTGACCTTCTCTCCTTCGCCGGTAAAAAAGACAGCAGTACTGAAAGCTGCCGGCGGCGGAAGCATGTGGATTACCAATACGGAAAGTTTCCGGGGAAAAGAAGATATTACATTTAACGGAATGTCAATTCCAGAAAATTATAAGGGACATTACAGAATTTCGCCCAGTACATATATAGCGGTTTCCACTCCGGAGTATACATACAGCTGTATACCGAATAAGAAATAAAAAAGAGCGCATAAAAGATAAAATATCTAATGAGGAGGAAGAAAAAATGATTGCACCAACATTATTAGTAGGTCTTGGAGGAACTGGTTCGAAGATTGTATGCCGCGTGTCAAAGATGGTAACGGAAGAGCAGCGCAAACATATCGGATTTGCCGTATTTGATACGGATATCAACGAACTGCGGGAAATTCAGGAGGCAAATCCGTTTATCCGGACGATCCAGACTTCCACGAAGCTGACAGTAGGAGAGTATCTGAATATTGACACCCATGCGAGAGACACATGGTTCCCGGTGAACGGTATCCTTAACAGCAAATCTCTCACAGAAGGAGCCGGTCAGGTGAGAGCCATATCAAGGCTTGCCCTTGATACAGCTATCCGTGCCGGCAATATGGAACCGCTGCACAATGCCATTGAAGATCTGTATAAACTGGAAGGAGATTCCGGAGAGCAGGCTCTGCGTGTAGTTATTGTCAGTTCTCTTGCAGGCGGAACCGGATCCGGTCTGATTCTTCCGGTAGCTCTTTACCTGAAGAATTATCTTGCGACAAAGTTCCAGGCCAGCGCGAACATTACAAGAGGGTTCTTCATCCTTCCGGAAGTGTTCTATGAAGTAATCCGGGGACAGACGGAGAGAAATAACCTTCGGTGCAATGCATACGCAGCCCTCAGAGAGCTGGACGCCTTCCTTATGAAGGGAGATAAGACACTTCCCGACAAATATGAAAAGACAGTTAAGATCGAGTTCCCGAGAGTGGGATCAATGGATATGGAAGAGTATGACGTACGTCCCTATGATTTCTGCTTCCTTTTTGACGCGCAGAATACAGAAGGAAAGAAGCTGAACAGCTTCAATCAGTATCTGGATCATGCGGCGAACTGTATCTATTCTCAGTCGATCGGACCGATGAATAAGAGAAGCAACTCTTCTGAGGACAATACGATCCGTGAACTCTGCGCCCAGAGAGGACGCAACCGTTACGCAGGAGCAGGTTCCGCCATGCTGATCTATCCCAATGAGGATGTGAAGGAATATATCGCTCTGAACTGGGCGAAGGAGTGTGTCTCCAAGCAGTGGCTTGTATTTGACGACATGTACAAGGAGAAATGTCTTGCAAATTCAGAGATGCGCGCCCAGGGATTCCATGTCCGCGATATAGAGGCTTCCATGGATTATATCGAGTCCATCAATCAGCTGGCAAAACAGAAAGACCCCTTTGCCAAGGCGATTGAAGAGGCCTGCACGGATTATGACGAGGATGGCTTCAAGAAGATCGGGGATAAATGGACAGACTATATTGAAAGTCTGAAAAGGTTTGTAAAAGACAGTACAGCATCCGGCCAGACAGATCTGGATTCTCAGAAAGAAGAGGCTATGCGCCAGATTAACAATATCGAGATCGGAAAGAAAGAAACAGCAGAAGAGCTGCAGGATGCGTTTGCCGCTATGGAAAAATATAAAGATATGGTCGTGAAGCGCAGCGAAGATACCGGAAGAACCATTGCCTATACGATTTTCCGTGCGAAAAATGATTCCATAACCAAGGATAAACGCCCTTATCAGATGGAAACTCATCTGAGAAACCAGCAGGACGAATTTATTCATCCGAACGCTGTAAGATATTTCCTCTACCAGGCGCTGGAGCTTATGAAACAGGAAAAAGTTCTTACTGATAAGGAAAATAAGAGAAAAGAAAAATATTTTGAAGAAGAATTCCTGATGAATTTTGATGACGTAAAAACAGAGGACCGCACGGAGACGCCTGCTGATCTGAGTGACATGAGGATTGACAAAAAGAAACAGCAGGATCTGAAGGACCAGTACAGAACCTATATGACTAAAGTCAACGAGTATCGGACCAGCAGCGTGCTCGCCGAAGTGTACAGGGAAGGAATCAGCTATCTGTCTGAACTGTGTGATGCGTTTGAAACATTTTACAAATCCTTTGACGACAGACTCCGTGATCTTGACCGCAGCCTGATTTCTCTGCGGAAGAAATATGACAATACGGCAGGAAAGACGACAAGATATGTATGTGCTTCTCCCAAGTGTCTGGATCATCTGCTCAAGGAAATGCCGTATACAGGCAGCACAATTACGATTGATAAGGAGCTGGCAGAAGATATTTACCTGAAGGTGCGCGGCTATGCCATGATGAAAGAAAAACCGCAGAACAGCGGATACTTTGAGGAATTATTTGATAAGGGAATTATCGGATACTTCAAGAGTTCGCTTATGAGGGTTTACGGAAGCACAGTGGATATGGACGTTCTTTCCGCTCTGGAGAGAGAGGCAAGATACGAGAAAGAGGAGTACGATACCGGAAGAATTGAGCAGTATGTCCGCAAAGTGATCGCAGAGACAAGAAATCTGTCCAATCCGTTTATCGAACGTCCGCTGGGAGAGCAGAGAGAGCCCATCGCGGCATGTACATACAGCAAGGATCTGGATCCGAAGGACGGCTCTCCGAGATCGGCGCTTATCGCAAAAGAACTGGGCAATTACGGCGGAAATCCGGATGAGGATATCCCGCTGAATATGATTATGTTCTATCAGGCAATCTACGGCCTGAGAGCAAACGGCCTGTCCAAATTCGCGCCGGCAAATGAAGCGGACGGAAGAGGGGAAGGCGAGTATTACAAGGCATATTATGAACTGATCGAGCAGATTAAACCGAAAACAGATAAAACACCGGTAATTACGCCGCATATTGACAAGAGATGGCATATCATTTCCTGTCTGCCGGATCTGGATGATGCAAATCAGGAACGCCAGGAAAGACAGATATACCGTGCATTTGTACTTGGATTACTGTTCAATCTGATCAGTTACAGAAAGATTTCGGAAGGAAAATATCTGTACCGGCTGCAGTTAAACGGCATTGAGACAGAAGAATTTGTGGTATCCAACGGTACGCCGTGCGATCATTACTATGAGGTGCTGGACGCTCTGACAATTAATCCTGTTGTAGTCAGAACAATCATAAAATATATGGACAAAAAGTTCGATACAGAGCGCAATAATGCAGGAAAGATCACTTTTGAAACAAGCCTTCTTTTCAAGCATCTGGCAAAACTCAGAAGTGAGGAATTCAAGAAAGATAAATTGTCTCTGTTTGATCTGGCGATGCTTCTTAAAGTATCATCGCCGGCAGCTGAATTCGATAAAAAAGTGGGCAAGGACATTATGAAAGAGGCTCTTGCGCTGGTATACGACTATATGAAGACGATTGTTCTTGGAGATGATCTTGACTGGGTATTCGGCAATTTTATCTATGATCAGGCTGTCATGTTTAACAAAAATATTGACTGGTACTTTGAGAACTGGAAGGATAATTTCAGTGATTATGTGGATGATCTTCTGCAGATTGCCTCAAATGAGATTGAGAACAGAGGACTTGATGATCTTTACGAAAAGATTCAGGCAATGATCGAGGCCGCGCGTATAAGGAGAGAGTAAGTAACAGGATATAAAGGCGGTGAAAGTAATGCACACAGTGATAATACTGAGTAAGCACTCGTCGAATCTGCTGAAGGATTACCGGTTTCTGTTTAAGCCCTTTGTCGACAATGAAACAATAAGTTTCTGTGACTGGAATGAGTCAGGGACAGATCTTACTGCATCTGTTCCCGACTTATACAAACTGATCCGGGGAAAACTGCGGTGGCGGGCGGTGATTGTGGATACGGAACCGGCTTTCGGCATCAAAAACGGGCCGGTGCCTGATGAGAAAAATCCCTTTGATTATCCGGAAGAAATGAAAGATACACAAGTTCCTCAGGCAAGCCGTATTCCGATTATAAGACTGACCCATATGCTCTGCGGTTACCCGTCAGCTCCGGTTAAGAATTTTGAAGACGGATATGAGTATACAGATGATCTTACCGGCAAAGTAAAGAGAGTCCGTGCGTCAGAGCTGTCCCGGGAAGAGTTTTATGACCTGTCGGTTCAATATAAGGACCGTCTGCGTCGTATCTATATGGAAGAGCAGGTTCCGCCGGAAGTTCAGGAAGCGCAGAAGGCGCTTGAGGAGAAGTATTCGTTTAAGGATGTGCGGCCGCAGGAGGTTTATCTGGTCAGAACCCGCAGGCATATGGAAGATGAGGATCATATCTATGCATCGTGGAAATCCCCGATTGAAATGGAGAGTTCCGACTTCTGCCGGAGAAATAATTATCCGGGGGTCTGCCGTTTCCTGTGCAGCAGCATAACAAATCCGGAGAACAGCAGGTATGTGAAGGAACTGATGGAATTCTGGCTGTCGGTTCTGACACTTTCGGTGAATGCAATCCCGGCCAGTTCGCTTCAGGCGTACAAACTGTACCGGCTGGGTGTGGAGATTTCCGAAGAGGAGATGTCCAGACTGCTCAACGAGCATCTCAACAAAATGGAAGCTGCCTATGCATTTGTGAATGAACGGCTCAGGATGCGTCCGGAGTATTCTTTCGGCGAGGAAGAAAAGCTTGTTGAAAAGCAGCATATTCCTGTAACATTCGACGGTACTGTGGGAACGGATCTTTATGTTGATACCAGACACGTGGGACTGAGCAGAGACTGCCCGGATGATGAAATGGCGTACTGGAACAGGCAGATCCGGGAGAAGAACGAAAGTCTGGAAAAGTTTCTGAAAGCTCCCCGCAGGGCTGTGGATAAGGCGTCCCAGTATGCAAAGAGAAAGGCGGACAGCTTTCTTGACAATGAGTATGAACTGGATCAGTTCCAGATCGCGGATCTGGAAGATGAGATCAATGTGCTTGAGCTGCAGGTGCTCACAAGCGACACACACAGCTTAATCGACGAAAAGAAAATAAAAGAAGAACTGAATAAAGCGGATAAGCGGGTAAGAAAAGATATTGACGCCCGGATGAGAAAAAAGACTGTGATCGGTATGGGACTGGTATTTCTTCTGATCTATATGATCGGATATTTCCCCTATATCTTTAATTCCCTGAGAACAGGCGGATGGGAGTTCCTGGCATCGCTGGGACTGACAGCCGCGGCAACAGTCCTTATTTCATCAGGCGGCCTGATCGCGCTTTTCCTGCTGAGAAGAAAACTGGTCAGAAGCATGGGGCAGTTCAATACCCTGATGAGGGAACTGGTGAAAACTGTAAATGCATCCGCAAAAAAATTCGAGCAGTTTTTTTCCGTGTTATGTACATTTATGAAGGCGCAGTCAATTTATGCGGGATCAACGAAGAAAAGCAGCAAAGTATCTTCAAGGGTGATGAAACTCCGCACACACAGGCAGGCGCTGTCTATGTCCATGGAGAGAGACGAACAGATCGCGGCGGCATTCGGCATAAAAAGAGCGGCGGATTTTGAAAAGAATGTAACAAGATTTTTTGATGAAGACAGACTGCCCAGAGATAACCGGCTGTATTATTATGAGGCGGATCATAATAATACAGAAATCCCTCTGAATACAGCAGGCGATATGGTGAGGGCTCCGTACAGATTTATTGCGGGTCTTATGATCCGGAGGGAAGACATCTATGAAGAAGAGAGGGAGGGAGACTGATGACGGAGATAATATATATACTGAAAATTCTGCTCTGCACAGCTTCCTTTATTCTTCTGTGTGTTGCGGCAATGCGGCTGAACCTGAATCGTACAGAAAGGGCGAAACAGTTCCTTATGCCGGTGATCGCGCTGATCTACGGTATTCTTGTACTTCTTTTTCTGAATGACATTTATGTGCTGCTTGCAAGGCTGATCCGCTTTCTGGAAGAACACATTTCTTTTATCAGCAGACTGCATCTGGATCAGTATCTCATTTACATTGTAAATGCAGTGATGGTGCTGGGCTTTCTTATTGTAAAGGCCATTGCGCTGCCGGTTCTGAAACGCACGTGGGGCGGATCAGAGAATCTGATGGAAGCAACATCCGGTCATTTCTATGAGTATGACAGAGAAGTGGACAAATGGTTTGTTCAGCCCGGTTACGGAGAGGTAAAGACATATTACAAGGGGCTTTATATCGCCGCTGCAGTAATTTCCAGTCTTGTATTTGTGCTCTCTCAGTATTTCCCGGACGCACCCTTTTTCCAGACCGCGTTTTATCCGGTCTTCGGAATGCTTATTGTGGGGGAAGTGGTCAGTTTCCTTTCCGGGCTTACCAGAAGGGAATTTGTGGAAGACATTCTGGGAGAGGATGAGGAGTCCTATCATATGGCCAATTACGGGCTGCTTCGGGATGTGCTGAGAAGTCTGTTTGACGGACATGTGCTGTATGACGCGACAATGGACAGCGGACTTGGCATGCCTCCCACATTTGAAACGCTGGAGGAAATGTGTGAGAGTCCGGATGCGGCAGTGTCCAATCTGGGAAAATATTTCCGGGCGGTGAAGGAAAGCGGAACGGATATTGATCCGAGCTACGTAAAGAGCTGCATCCGGCTTGTGCAGGGAGAAAGCGTTCTTTTCTGCGATCCGTTTTACCGGGATCTGACAGAGTATATTCTGATCCCGATGATGGGCCATCTCATGCGGTACCGGAAATGTCTGATTGTTATGGGCCGGGATTCTTCCACAGATGATGTAAAAGAGTGGCTGGAACAGGGACTGATTTCCCAGGTCAATACGGACTGCCTCTGGAAGGTTGAGATCCTTGGCCAGGAGGCGGCGGAAGCGGATATCGGAATCCTGAAATTCAGCGATCTGTTCAATTTTGAGATTCAGAAGAAAAATGAGGATTTCCTGAAAAAAGTCGGATTTGTTTTTATTGTGGAGCCCTCAAAGCTTCTTGCCACCGGCCAGATGGGACTGAATCTTCTTGTCGAACGGTTTGATGAAAAACGCAAAGTTGTCTTCGCCGCATGCGACAGAAACTGCGATGGCCTGGTGGACGCATTGTCTCATACACTGAAGACAAATATTACAGAAGTGGCCGCCACAAGCCAGGGCGCAGCGATTACATCTATGATGTGCTGGGATGCGGACGGAGAATATATGCACCACAGGATATTCTCAAATGTTTCGAGATATCTGGGAATCGGAACCGAGATCAATTCGGTTGCCATGAAATATCAGATTGCGAATACGAAGTGGATCAGCGGAGAAAAATTTCCGGTAACGGATATGAAATGGATCGCCGGCCAGTATTATAAAAAGATCTGCAGCTACGCGGATCTGCCGGTCAGCCAGGAAAGCTTCAATAAGGCATTTCAGGTGGACCCCAATCTCTGGGATCTTACAGTGTCTGAGAATGCGTTCCTTGTTGTGGAGGATGAGTTCCAGAATCTGTTTGAAATGATCCGTCTCTTCTCCACAAGAGCAAAACAGCAGGGATTTATCAATGTAATCAGCGAAAATTATCTTCTGCGTGACTATATGTTTGAGAATGCACGGACATTTATTGCAGATCCGAAGGCTGTGCCGACAATTGTTGCAGATTATGCAAGAACAGAGAGAAATACGATCCTGAAGCTGCTTATGCGCATGACGGGAGAGCAGGTAGGCGAAGAAGAAATCGCGGACGCGCTGATGGTCAGCGGCATAAGTTTTGAGTCTCCCATTGATACGTTTAAAGAGCTGATAAGGAAACACTGCAGTATTGACGAAGTCAATCTCAGAGTTTACTTCAGAGAAGTGCTGCTGGGCGACGGCATCCGGACGGAAACGAAAAAATATTATGCCATCGAAGACGAGACTGAGACGGCGGAATTCGTACGCGGACTTAAAAATGCATATTACATAGCGGAAGATGAAGAAGGCGAGAAGTACTATATCGGGGCAAAACTGTACGGTCATGTCTTCCAGTCGCTGATTCCGGGACAGTTCCTGACGTTTGCAGGCAAGTACTACGAAGTACAGTCTATTACGCCACACAGCGGGGTTGTGGTCCGCAGGGCGGCAGATCACATTAACGGAAGAAAATATTACCGTCAGATGAGGCACATTGTCCTGAGCAGCTGGAAGGATGACACAAATGTGGGAGGCCAGAGGACGCTGGGCGATATCCGTCTGAATAAAGGATACTGTCAGGTGGATATTCATACGGCAGGCTATCTGGAGATGAACTCTTACAATGATCTGAAGAATTCCAGACCGATCCAGGTCAGCGGAATTCCGAAGCGGTCCTACCGGAACAAACTTGTGATGAAGATTATCTTCCCGGGCGCCTCGGAAAAGATCCGGTATACAATCTGTCTGCTTATGAATGAGATATTCCGGACCATATATCCGGATGCCTGGCCATATATCTGTGCGGTTACCCAGTTCCAGAACGGAACCGAGGTGCCGGAGCATCTGAAATATGCAATGTATACGATGGAAAATGACGCGGCAGATCATGGCATTTACATAGTGGAAGACAGTGAGATAGATCTTGGTCTTACCGCATCGGTAGAACGTAATCTGGAGAGGTATCTTGAGATTATCTCCGAGGTGCTGACATGGCATGATATCAAGATGAAGGAAAAACCGGAGAAAGAACCGGAAGGAGAGTTCAAACCGGAATTTCCGCCTGAGCCGGAAACACCTGTAAAACACAAAAAGAAAGGCTTCTTTGGAAGGCTGTGGGAAAAGATCTGCTCTTTCTTCCGCAGAAAACCGAAACCAGAAGAGCCGAAGGCAGAAGAACCGGTAAAACCGGCGGGAGAGCCGAAGGCAGAAGAACCGGCAGAACCGGCGGAAGAGCCGAAAGCAGAAGAACCGGTAAAACCGGCAGAGGAGCCGAAAGTAGAAGAACCGGCAAAACCGGCGGAAGAGCCGAAAGCAGAAGAACCGAAAACCGATCAGAGTACATTCAGAAGCTTCCGTTCAGCAATGAAATCGCGGGAGGAAGGCAAACTGGATATTGAGGGAGATGACGAAGAACTGAAAGTGCCGGAAGAGGAGATGACAAGTTATCAGAAAAACTGTTTCCTCAAATATGGGTATGATGAAATCGATCCCTTCCTTGACCTGGCAGGAACCGCCTCTTATCTGGCGAAGTACGGCTATAATCACAATTCTCTTCAGCAGGTTCGTGACAACGAAAAAGCAGCGGAAGAATATGCGAAAGCATATGATCCCAACAAGAAGGGCGCTCATTTCTGCGATTTCTGCGGTGTGGAACTGGCAGGAGGAGAGTACGATGTCCTCAAGGACGGAAGAGAACGGTGCGGGCACTGCTCCGCTACAGCGCTTCGTACAGGAGAACAGTTTAAAGAAGTATTTAAGATTGTTCTGCGGAATATGGAAATATTCTACGGCATTAAGATTAATGCAGCAATCAAAGTGAGAATGACAGACGCCAACAGTATTGCAAGACATTTTGGCGAAGAATTTGTTCCGACTCCGGGAGTGGACGGAAGAACACTGGGATTTGCACAGAAAGATTCCACAGGCTACAGCATCTATATTGAAAACGGATCACCGAAGCTTGCAGCTATGGCTACAATCGCCCATGAGCTGACCCATATCTGGCAGTATCAGAACTGGGACGAAAAGGTAATTATAAATACCTATGGAGCGCATAACCGGCTGGAAGTGTATGAGGGAATGGCCAAGTGGGCAGAGATTCAGTATCTGCTGTATCTCAATGAGATTGCATATGGAAAGCGTGAACAGATACGGACAATGCTCAGGCAGGATGAATACGGACGGGGATTCATACAGTATCTGAAGAAGTATTCATTGTCCTACAATCAGGAGAAAAAGCGTACTCCGTTCCAGGAGTTCCCGCCATTGTAAAGACCGGAAAGAAAACATTCTGCTTCTGTCAGACTGTCCGGGCATCCGGAAATGTATATGGCCGCGGGCTCTTCGGAGTCCGCGGTTTTGTTTCAGAAAATAATATGTCTGCGCATGTGTTATAGTATATATGCAGAGAAAAAACAAGAGAGGAAAACAGGGAGTGAGAGTGATGAAGAAGTTTTTTTCCGTTATCGGGTATTTTATTATGTCAGTTCTTCTTTTCCTGGGCGGAGTGCTTCTGGATGCGTCCCCCTCTGCGGATATCATTACGGACGTGGAGAAACAGGTGGCAGATCTGGATGACACAGATGATGACAAGGATCAGGGAGATCCGGACAACACAGGGGATCCTGATGATACAGGAAATCCGGATAATACAGGAGATCCGGACAGTGGGGACGATCCCGGCAATACAGGAGATACGGATGATGAAGCAGAATCAGAACCTTTCCTGTACTATTATTCCCTTCTTGATGATACAGAAAAAGGATATTACGATCAGCTCAGCGAGGCAGTAGCTTCTGAAGAAGAATCTGTTATGCTTCAGGGAATCACCTATGAAGAAGCGGATCCGATTTTCGTAAGCGTCCAGTATGACCACCCGGAATACTTCTGGTGTGAAGGTTCTTATACATACAGAAACGGCGACGACTACGTTCAGTTTATATTTAATTATAACTGTACCGGAGAAGAAAAGGAGAACAGAGAGAAGGTTATCGAGCAGCAGGCAGATGAGATTCTTGCCGATATGCCTTCTGACAGTTCGGATTACGAGAAAGTGAAATACGTGTTTGAGACGCTGGTGGACCGGACGGATTATGATAAAGCAGCGCCCGAAAACCAGAATATCTACAGTGTGTTCGGTAACTGGAGAACGGTATGTGCCGGATACGCAAAGGCAACAAAATACCTTCTGGATCAGATGGGCGTTGACTGTATCTATGTGACAGGAACGGCAGGCGAGTCCCATGCGTGGAATATCGTAAATTGTGGCGGAAACTACTACTATGTGGATACTACATGGGGCGATCCTACATACCAGGAAGGACACGGAGTGGATGTAGACACCACTGCGTATGAGTACCTGTGCTGTCCGGAAGAAATGCTGTCGCGCACCCATACGCCTGATCCGGCATTCCCGCTTCCGGAGTGTACCGATACTTCCCTGGAATACTACAGGCTTGAGGGGAGATATCTGACGTCTCCGGATAAGGATGCAATCCTGGATATTATGGAGAAAGATATTGATGAAAATGCCGAACGGACAGATATTCAGTTCTCCGAACCGAAGGTATATGATCAGGTAATGGCACAGCTGGAGGCAATTCTGCAGGAGGCAATGGCCTACGAAACAACTGTAAAAGGCGAGGACGCAGGAGGGGTCAGCTACCAGTATAATGAGAATACATGTAAGATTACAGTATTCTGGAATGAGTAACCGGAGACGGAAAAGCGACGTAAAGGGCTGGAGGATTACATATATGGAACAACGGGATATACCGGTGGAAACACCGGAACAGGACGAATTTGGAATCGGCAAATATGTAAAGGGTCTGTGCTCTTTTATAAAAAGCAGCGATACACCCATTACAATTGCCCTTCACGGAGAGTGGGGAAGCGGAAAAACCTCGTTTATGAAAATGATGGAGTACTGCCTGTGCTCTCCGAAACTTCCGGAAAGTGAGCGATACGATGCCATCTGGCTCAATACATGGGATCTGTTTCTGGAGAATGAATATGATGTGGCCGTTAAGAAGCTGCTCTCCAGTCTGTTCTCCCAGCTGGAAGAGCATTTTGAAAAGCTGCACACCAAGAAGAAAAGCGACGAGCGCAAAAAACAGATCAAGGAATATCTGAAAGGCGTCTCGAGCGTAATGCTTTCCGCAATCAATATTGAGCTTGAGACATCAGGAAAAGTTCTGGATCAGGTTTTCGGCGGACATGATTTCGCGTCGATCCGGACAATAAAGAAGCAGTTTGAGAACTTTTTAAAAGAAGAGGTGGCGCAGAAGTCAAATGGTGTGACGGACCGGGCTTTCCTTATATTTGTGGATGATCTGGACCGGCTGGAGCCCCGGCTTGCGGTGACTTTGCTGGAGGCTCTGAAAAACCTCTTTGACATTGAAAAATGTATTTTTGTGCTGGCCATTGATTATGACGTTGTAACCTTTGGCGTGGAGCAGAAATACGGCAGCAAGAATATGGCCAACCGGAATATCGGACAGGATTTTTTTGACAAGCTGATCCAGGTGCCCTACCGGATTCCCATGTCAAAATATGACATTCAGGGAATGGCTATGGACAGGCTGAAAAAGATTGAATATTTCGAAAGAGCCTATGACTACGAAAAATATGAAGGCAGGATTATCGAGATATTTCAGCTGGCTACAAATAAAAATCCCAGGGCGATCAAGCGTCTCCTGAACATGCTGCATCTTATGACGGCCATGAATCTGGGAGAAGAAAGACGCCACGCCGAACTGCGGATGATGGAGCTCCTGCTGATGGCTCTGCAGCTGTCCTTCCCGTCGGTGTATTCCCTGCTCAGTAAAAATAATAACCTGGATACATGGAAGATCAATCTGGTTATGGAAAACAGGGAGACTGCCATAAATGACACGATCCGGGAACAGTATCAGCTGGATGAAGTGTGGAAAGAAGTGATCTATCTTGTCGTATCCCAGGATGAGGTAGTGCGCCATAATTATTACCGGGTAGCACAGCTGCTGGAAATATATGAGCAGCTGCAGGACCGCTGCTACAAAGTGGGGGAGCGTGTGGAGGACGCACTTGGTATTGTAAATGTAATCTGTGCCGATTCCGAAAAAACCGGTCAGGTCGAATATGACGGAGCGTCTTATGACCGTTCTTCCCAGACCCAGTACCGGCAGGGCGCGAAACTTGTAAATGCTATTGATTTCAGCGGCTTTTCCAGAGTGCTGGACGTAGGCTGCGGGAACGGCGCAACTACAATTGATATGTGGAACAAGAACCGGGATATGTATATAAGAGCCTTTGATCTGGCCGCCAGCCAGATCGACATAGCAAATGAGAAATACCGGCAGCTGCTGGAAACGATTCCGGAAGGAACCTATGAAGGGGAAATTAATTTCGACATAATGGACGCACTGGATCTGAAGGATAAGGAGATGTATGATCTGGTCTTTTCCAATGCGACGCTTCACTGGATAACAGATGAAAAGCGGATGTACAGACTTCTGTATGAAGCTCTGGAGCCGGGCGGCAGGCTGGCTGTGCATCAGGGCGGATACGGAACCTACGCCGGGCTCCATAAAGCGGTCAGACAGGCCATACACAATCTCGGTCTGGACGACAGATACAGAAAATGGATCTTTCCCGCGTTTTATCCCAGAAAAGAGGAGATGAAGCTTCTGCTGGAAGGTGTGGGCTTTACGGATATCCGGGTGGAAAGCATCTATTCCGATGAGAAGGATAATATGGATCTGGTAGATAATTTCGCCAATGCCAGCCTGATTTATTATCATATTCCGGCAGTGTCGGACGAAGAATTCGCGGCCATAAAAGCAGAATATTTCCGGATATGTAAAGCGGAGGAGCCGGACAAGTCGTCCCATCGGTTATATATATTTGCGGAGAGACCGAAAAAGAAAAGGAGAGAAGAGGATGAGGACTGAGTATGTGGGCAAGGTAACGGATGAAAAAGAGAAACAGCAGATATGGGAGCTCCTGTGTGAATGCGATCAGGAGTTCTGGCCGCCGCTGTCAGCACGGAACAGTTCGGTGCAGAAGGATCTCAGAAGCAGCGCTCCGGCGGAGGAACAGACCGGAGGCACGGTGCAGAAACCGACAGTCTATTTTGATGAGATGATCGGTCAGGAATTTATTCTTGCCTTTGATGAGGATGGAAATGTAGCAGGCTTTATGACATTTAAAAAGGATTACACCTGTGATGCCCTCAGGGATTTCGGCACTTCTCTGTACATTACGACGATCTGTGTAAAAAAAGAGCTGCGCAGACAGCACATTATGAGCGGGCTGTACGACTGCATGGAGACAACAGCAGCAAAAGCATGCGGCTGTCCCCGTATCTCTACCAGAACATGGTCGGAGAATGAAGCCCATATGAAGGGACTTCAGCACAGGGGCTACCGGCTGCTGGCGGTGCTCAAGGATGACAGAGGGCCGGGGATTGATACGGTGTATTATGGAATGGAGACAGATCAGAAATGATACTTTGTTTAAGGAGATATTTATTTCACGGTAAAACAGGTGTATAATTTATTTATGTTTTAACCACATTCTGCTGCAGTACAGCAGAAGAATATCAGGCTTACTCAGGAGGAACATATGAAAAATTATGAAATAACCCCCAGTTTTTATGTCAGTGAAGAGTATTTCAAAAAGTATCTGGGGCAGACGTCTTACTATCTGAAACTTCAAGATGTAACAGAGAAAATTATCCGGCTGACACATGCACAGAATGTTCTGGAACTGGGGTCTGCACTGGGAACTACAGTGGGAAAATTCGCGGCCGAATTTAAAACGGTACATTTTACAGGGGTAGATATCCGCGAAGACGTAGTGGAACAGGCAAAAAAAACATTTTCCGGGCTGGACAACCTGGAGTTTAAAGCAGCAGACATGTGCGATTATGTAAAAGATTCGATATCAGATACAGATCTGATATATCTGTTGTATTCTTTCCATCATATCGAGGATCCCTTGGAGCGCAAAGTGGAATTCCTGGAGACATGTCATAAAAATATGAAAAAGGGATCTTTTCTGTTTATCATAGAAAGCTTTCTGCCCGGCCCTGATTCAAGCGCGGGAGATATTGACCGCCTGTATGAAAAAAGGGCTCTGGAAGGATATGCATCAACTTACTGGAATTCATTAAACTCTATAGATGAAGAAGGTCTGGCGCTGTCGAAAAAAGTGGCTTCTGTTTCCTTCAGCGAGGAGTCAAAAGCAGGCGAGATGGTAGTTAAGAGAGATACGGAATATCTTGTAGATTTTGACTGGCTGGTTAAGGCCTGTGAAGACGCGGGATTTGAAGTTGTTATAGCGGAACCGGTCAATTGTATATGCGAAAACGCAGTCTTATTAAGGAGGAGATAGTATGGAACTTGCATACGGCGCAGTGGCTCAGATTATAGATATGGGAGAAGGGACAAGAGTAGAACTGGATTTTGTAGATGCGCTTGGCAGTAGCGAAGGGGTGCTGGTAGGCGATACTGCGAGAGGCTTCCTGTGCGTGCTGGGAGAGACAAGGAGTACGGACACATATCCTCCCCGGCCGTTCCGGGTAAACGCGGGGGCTATTCACCAGTATGTCTATATGGGGGATAATAAGACCAAGTATTTGTCCGAGGTTAAGGCCGGCGACAGAATTGTGATAACGGACGGGAAAAATGAACGGCTTGTTTCAGTGGGCAGAGTAAAAATTGAGAAGCGTCCCTTTAAGAAAATAATTTTAGACGGAGGAATATCGGCAACCCTTCAGGATGCGGACAGTGTATTTATTATGGGAAAGGAAAATTCTGTACACTTTAAAGATGTAAAGGAGCAGGAGAAGATCGCATATTTGAAGGCGGAAAATTATGCACGGCACAAGGGCGAGGCGATTGAAGAAGAGATCGAGGAGAGATAGAAGATGGCTGCTTTGAAAGAGGTTTTTATAAGTAAATCCACCAAGGATGATACGATAGCAAATGCCATATGTAATGTCCTGGAAAAGAATAATATCAGCTGCTGGATTGCTCCCAGAGACATCACGCCTGGTCTGAATTATGCGGCTGAGATAATCAGAGGAATTGAAAACGCGAAGATACTGCTGGTGATCGTGTCACAGAACTCCAATGAATCCGGACACGTTCTGAATGAAATAAACAGGGCGGTTGAAGTAAATAAGATCATTTTGCCCTTTAAGATTGACGCGACGGATATAAAGGACGATTTTAAATATTATCTGGATAAGACCCAGTCGATTGACGCATTCCCTGAGACTTCAAAATACTTCTCTGTTCTGGTAAAAAATATCAGTATTCTGCTCGGAAAGAAAATGAGCGAGGATGCGATTATTGAATTTGCAGATGACGAATATAAAAAGAAAATGAATTATGACCGGCTCAGAAGAGAGACCCAGGAGAAGCGGTTTGCATTTGCAAGAAGTCTGGAGCAGAAGGCAGAGAAAGAAATTGATAAATATCATTTTTACGATAAAATAACGCGCATAGACGTTGTGGACAGCTACAAATCCAGATGGTCAAGCTATCGGTTTGTTACCCTGACAAATGTATCGGATATTATCACTCATTTCATTATTCACAGAGAGTCCGGTGAAAACAAAACTGAGTTCTCTAAAATGCGGATCAGAGCAAGGCTGGGAGATATCAAGGGACAGAAATTACGAGTGGAATCCGCTACGGATATCCAGCCGAATTTTGATCAGTTGTTTAAAATCTATTTCCCGAAACCGCTGAAACCGGGAGAGAGTATTTCGATTTTTTATCGCCTGGACTGGCCTAATGAACCGGATGCATACTTCAAAGGAGACCTGACGCAGAGCATCTCACTGACCCGTTATGCCAGAGGAGTCGGTGAACTGGAGTTTGCTGTATTTGAACCATATACAATCGGCGCGTCATCTATGGATATGGTAGATACATTATATCAGGAAGGCCCAAGCAACTGTTATCCTGTGTATCTGGATATCCAGGAGGAGAAGAGGCTGGCGCCGCTTCAGGACGAGAGTTATAAGGGCGTAATGTATCACGTCCCGAAGGCGGATGGAATCGGCTATAAGATCCGTTATAAAATCGATGATGATTTTATTGATGAAGATGATGATGACTTTTTCTGAAATAGAACGGAACGCGGAACAGATTTCAGGCATCCGTTCCGCTTACCGGCATAGAATAAGGAGGCAGAGCTGTGAAGAAAGAACTGAATCATGAGATGTTTTCAACTCCCATAGGAGCATATTCAAATGGATTATCCATACCGATAGGAGATAAACAGCTTATCGTACTGACCGGCCAGGTGGCGATCGATAAAGATGGAGTCTGCGTGGCGCCGGATGATGTGGCGGAGCAGGCGGAATATATTTTTCATAAGATCGAGGCACTGCTTGGCGAGGCAGGCGCTGATCTGAGCAATATTATAAGAGTCGTTATATATCTTACAGATATGGATGACTTTTCCAGAGTATCGCCGGTAAGGAATAAATATCTTGAGAAATCAAGACCGGTGAGCACGCTTGTAGAGGTGAGCCGGCTGACAATACCCGGATGCAGAATAGAGATCGAGGCAACGGCGATTCTGTAATTGCGGAAATGGTCAGCAGAGGCTGAGAAGCGGGACTTTTGAGGGAAAAATATATGAATATTTCGGAGGCAGAAAATTATGGAAAGAATCGCAAGTTTTACAATTAATCATCTGGAACTTTTTCCGGGACTGTATGTTTCAAGAAGAGACCGGCGCGGAGACTGTGTCATTACTACTTTTGACATGAGAATAACCGCACCGAACAGAGAACCTGTAGTTGATATGCCGGCCCTCCATACTATTGAGCATATGGCAGCAACATATCTTAGAAATTCGGACCGGAAAGATGATATCGTCTACTTTGGACCAATGGGATGCCGTACGGGGTGCTATATCGTTATGTTCGGGGATCTGAATCCGGAGGATGTATATGAACTGGTAATAAATATGTGTGATTTTATTCTTTCATATGAAGGAGAAATTCCCGGAGCCCAGCCGGATCAGTGCGGTAACTATTCGGAACAGAATCTGAATATGGCGAAATACTATATCAGAAAGTATCGGGATGATCTGATGACAAATAAGAGATTTTCCTATCCGGATTGATTGAAGAGGAAATATTATATGTTTATGCAGGGTGAGGCCTGGCGGAAGCAAAAACCGGCAGGTCTTGTTTAATATTACAGATTTTCTGGCGTGACGGGACTATTCTGATAAGTTTGCTCCTACATGCAGGATCATCCGGAATAAAATAAAAAATTTTTAATCACAGTCTGTTATAATGAATTCCGGTAGTATGAGAAATCAACAGCAGAAAAGGCTTTCTGCCGGATGAAAATCAGATATATGAGGGAGGACAAGCACAATGAAAAGTATCTTTGTATCAAGTACATTCCGGGATATGCATGAGGAACGGGATATAATCCACGAGCGTGTTATGCCGGAATTAAACGAATATGCCGCCCGATACGGGGAGAGCGTGTCGTTCTGCGATCTCCGATGGGGCGTGAACACAGAAGATCTGGAGAGCGAGGAGGGATCCCGTAAGGTTCTCTCGGTATGTCTGGACGAGATAGACCGGTGCAGGCCATATATGCTGGTTATACTGGGAGAACGCTATGGCTGGATCCCGGAGCCGGAAACCATGCTGGCAGCAGAAGAAGGCAGAGAAGGGCTGGATCCGGTCGATCTGGAGAAAAGTGTTACTGCGCTGGAGATCGAATATGGCGCTTTGAGTAACAGAGACCAGTTAGGCCACACCCTGTTTTATTTCCGGGAGTTTGAAGGCCCCGCTCCGGAAGGATACGGACAGGAAGATGCGGTGCATGCGCAGAAACTCGCAGAACTGAAAGCACGGATTCAGAAACTGGCAGGGAATAATCTGCACACCTATACGGTGAGCTGGGACAGCGGAAAAGGGGTTCTGAAGGGGATGGAGAAGTTTGCGGCGCAGGTAACGGAAGATCTGAAAAAGCTGATGGAAACGGACTGGAAAGCGTATGCGGATCTTTCTCCTTATGAAAAGGACAGACGGTTCCAGTGGGATTATGCGCGGCAGAAGGGAGAGCAGTTCCGGGCCCGGGAGAACCTGATAGAGGAATATATGGAAAAACTGAATCGAGGACAGAACCTTCTGGTTCTGACAGGGCCTGCCGGAAGCGGAAAGAGTACGCTTATGGCAAAGCTGGCACTGCAGCTTCGGAAGGCAGGAAAAGAAGTCCTGCCGGTGTTCTGCGGGAGCACAGTGTTCTGCCGGAACACGCTGGATGTAATAAGGTATATTGTCCGTTATATAGAAGACCGGTTTTCCCTGGAGCATTTTGAAGAAAGGGAGGAAAGCGGCAAATCAGAAGGAAGTCAGCCAGAGATAGACCGCTGGACAGACCGCATGAAAGACCTGTGCGCATGGTATGCGGAAAAATCAGAGAAGGAACTGGTTATTCTGGTGGACGCTGCAGATCAGCTGACGGCAGATGAAGCAAGAGAGCGTCTTCGTTTTATCCCGCAGGATCTGTCAGACAAGGTAAAGGTCGTGTGCTCTTTCCTGGATACCTTTCATCCTCAGTATTACAGCGGGCAGGAAGAGACAGAGAGGGTGCGTCCGCTGGAGGAGCCGGATAAGAGAGAAGTTGTGAAAGGAATCCTTTCCTTCCTGAGAAGAGAACTGTCGGAACCTGTAATCGACCGAATCGTGGGAAAGAGGGGAGCGGCTAATCCGCTGTATCTGAATCTGGCTGTGCAGCGGCTGGTGATGATGGATAAAAGCGATTTTGAAAAAATCGTGGAGCGGGGCGACGGGATCGAAGCGATTACGGCGCGTCAGCTGGAGGTGGTGGACAGGCTGCCGGAAAAGCTGGATGAACTGTGTATGGATATTGTACACACGGCATCGGGAAAGCTGGGAGGATACCTGGCTGAGCTGGCAGTACAGTATATCGCAGTATCCAGGTACGGCCTGAGAGAGAAGGACCTGGAAGGAATACTGACCGCCAGGGGACTTGAGTGGAACAGTCTGGATTTCACATTGTTTATCCGGTATATGAAGAGCTTCTTTCTGTTAAGAGACGATGGCAGATGGGACTTTACCCACAGAAGTATCCGGGAAGGTTTCCGGAAACACAGTGCTGACGCAAAAAAACTGCACAGGGAGATTCTGGAATATTTAAAGAAGCTGGATGTCCGGGATGAGATGCGTGTGCAGGAGATCGCATATCATTGTTACGGGGCAGATGACAAAGTGTATTTTATAAGATATGTCAGCGAGTATAAATACCGAAAGGATATCATAGGTCCGGCGGCAAAAACCGCATACGAGATAGCTCTTCAGGACGGCGGAGAATGGCTGTGCGGGATAGTCAGGCGAGGGGAAGAACTTCAGGCGGATTGTAATTTTACAGCGTTCTTTATTTATGATTTGAAAGAACATTTCGGCAATTCCCAGAAGGAACTGGAAATTCAGCTGAAAATATTTTCCGCGGCTGCGGAGCTGGCTTATATCCAGGCGGAAATGTACAACGACAGTGAGAATCTTGACAGCCTGCTCGGTTTGAAAAAGAAATGGAATAGTCAAATCGGAGGCAATTATCAGGAACTGTATGCGGTATACAACAAGTTCTTCAACGATACCTCAGGGAGCGACTGTTCTGATGGACAGGGGCTGTGTACAGTATACGAAAAGGCCCTTCGCCGGAAGCAGAAGAACAGAGAAACAAAGAGGGATATAGATAGTCTGCGTAATTTAAGCGTCAGTTATGACAATATAGCTCAGGTATATGTAGAACTGGGGGAAGTGGAAAACTTACAGAAGGCCCGCAAAATGTACGAGAGGAGCCTCCGGATAGCGGAATTTACGGCAGAAAAGGATCCTTCGGAAGAAAGAAAGCGCGAGCTGAGCATAAGTTATAACAACGTGGGCAGAGTCTGTCAGAAAATGGGCGGAGAGCAGAACTTCCGGATAGCATATGAGATGTATGAAAAAGGTCTCCGTATAGCAGAAACTCTGGCAGACAAGCAGGGAAGCGAGGAGAGTCTGTCAGATCTGATTACAAGTCTTCACAGAAAAGGAGATGCGTGTTCAGACCAGGCAGGCGAACAGAATTTACAGACAGCACAGGCGATGTATGAAAAAGCGCTCCATATAGCAGAACTTCTGGCCGAAAGAGTGAAGACAGGACCGGTCTGGCGCCTTCTGAGCATCAGTTACAATAAAGTCGGGGAAATCTGTGAAAAGAGGGGCGGCCCGGAAAACTTCCGCAAGGCATATGAAATGTATGAAAACGGCCTTCGTATAGCAGAAATTCTGGCAAGGGAGCTGGGAACAGAAGAATATTTTAAAGAACTGGGCTTCAGTTATATGAGGATGGGAGGCGCATATGCAAAATCCGGAAGAGCAGAGGATCTTCAGAAAGCGTATGTGATGTATGAAAAAAGCCTGGAAATCCGGCAGATACTGGAAGAAAATCAGAAAACTGCAGAAAGTCAGCGGGATCTGCTTATGAGCTATTCGTTAATGGGTGACATATGCATGAAAATAGACGGAGAGGCGAATCTTCAGAAAGCCCGGCAGATGTACGAAAAGAGTGTTCAGCTTGCCGAAATGCTTGCAGAAAAGCAGAAAACAGCAGAGAGCCGGAGGGATCTGAGCGTGAGCTTGACCAAAATGGCGGAGATATGTGAAAAGCAGGGAGAACAGGAGAATCTGAAGATGGCCGGGGATTTATATAACAGGAGTCTGACAATCCAGTCGGAACTTGCAGAGGAGCTGAAAAGTATTCAGAGCTATACGGATCTGATTATAGGCCTGTATCACGTAGCCTGTCATCCAATGACAGAACCTGATGTAAGCAGACAATATTTAGAACAGATACTCTCCATATCGGAACGGCTGTACCGGCAGACGCAGAGCCCGAGATACAAACAGTTTATTGAGCTTGCGAAAACCATGCTGGCAGAGTAGAAGCCGTATTTATAAGAACCGGAGTATCGGAGCTGACAGATCTGCCGGCGGGCATTTCCCGCCGGCAGATTGTCATTTCCTCTGATTCAGGGTATAATTATCAATGTTATATTCAAGGATTCTGAGAGGAAAGAGAGCTATGAAAGCAATAAAGTATGATATTTTCATCAGCTACCGGCGCGATGGGGGAGATACTCTTGCGCAGCTGATCTACGACCGGCTTACAGACCGGGGATACAGTGTTTTTCTTGATATTGAATCTCTGCGGTCGGGGAAATTCAATGAAAAGCTTTTTTCCGTGATTGACGAGTGCCAGGATGTGGTTGTTATCCTCCCGCCGGGCTCTCTGGAACGCTGCCGCAATGAAGGCGACTGGCTGTTCCTGGAACTGGCTCATGCGCTACAGGAGCGGAAAAATATTATTCCGGTTATGATGAAGGGGTTTGAGTGGCCCCAGGATATGCCGGAAGGGCTGGAGGAACTGCCGGACTTTAACGGGATTCAGGACAGCAAGGACTACTTTGACGCGGTTATCGATAAGATGACCACACTGCTTCAGAGCCGTCCGGCACTGTTCGGCGCTGTGAGGAAGAAACTGCAAAAAAGGAAACCCCATTTTGATATCAGAGCAAAAATAAAAAGAAGAAAAAAGTTCCTGATCGGTCTTGGGGTACTGACAGTCACAGTGATACTGGCTGTGGCGGCGGCTCTGTATTTCCCGAAGAGACACCAGGAACAGCAGCTGGAGGCCGCGTCTGAGGATGTTGATATCATGATATATCCGGGAGACGATATGAGCGCGTCAGAATACTATGACGCCCAGGATGTATTAAAGCAGCGGTTCGATATACTTGCAGACGGTATGGATTATGAATATACGGTGAGAGATGATACGATTCATGTAGTCATACCGGAGGAAGTATTTCATGAAATAAACCCGGAGACAGTTCTGAAAAGCTATGTAACCCGGCCCGGGAAGTTAAGTGTAACAGACGGGTTCGGCGGAGAGAAAACGGAGGAACAGACGGAAGAACAGACGGCGGAGGATGAGGAGTACGTTGATATAAGTCCGGATGATATTATAAGCCTGGAGCAGAAGACAGGAACCGGGGAGGAAATTCAGATCAGCCGGATTGATAAAGAATTATATGGACTTGAGGATGCGGATGAGTACCGGTATCTTGAGATTACATTCTCTGATGACGTAAGCAGGAAAATGCGGGAACAGTATGGCGAGCAGGAGATATACCGGCTGTCACAGGACGTGGAGGAAGTGGGAATCGACAATGCTTATGGTTACTGGATGCTTACGTCTGATACTCCGGACACCTTTTACCTTGTTGATAATTATCAGGAAGAGAATTTTTCCAGACTGCTGGAGTTTGTTTTTCAGCATGAGCCCTTTGCCAGTTCATTCCGCTTCAACTGTCTGCTGCCGGTTGACTGGGACACTCTGTCCGGGACGGAAAATCCGGGAGTGAATCAGCGCGATATATGGGAGATTGAACAGCCATATGTAACGATGCAGTTCCGGTGTAGTGAAGAGGAAATCGCTGCGGGAGAAATGCAGGACTACATGGCAAGCCTCAGGAGGCGGCTGGATGCACTGGATATGCCCTACGCCATCGGCAGAACTGCAGATCCGGAGTATAAGTTTGATCTGACAATCAGAACAGGAACGGAGCATCTCGGGGAGGATATTATAGGTATGCTTTTCTCCTCTTTCGGACTAAGTGTGGAGGGGACGTATTATGATGTACTGGATGCGTATTATGTTGAAGATCTGGAGTATGAGAAAAAGGATGACGGGACATACCAGTTTTCTCTGATACCGACCGAGGATTTTATGAATGAATGGAATATGGAGGATTATGACACAAAGATAGATGAGATCACTGCCTCGGAAAACCATACGCTGTATCTGATGAGTAACTCCAATTACAGACTGGCGGAAGCAGATGTCAGCAAAGATGTTGATGGAACAAGGATTACATTTGACAACCTGCGTTATCTGGGACTGGACACAATCGGTGAAGATGATCTCTATCTCCTGGATCTGCTGAAAGAGCTGGCGCAGACACGCAGAATGTCATCCGGATATACATACCATTCTCTGAAAAATTACAGAATAGACGGAGAGAACAATGAGGACTTTGGTGTAAAATCGATTACGGAGAATGTGGTGGAAAATGAGCGGGAGGCAATCCAGTCCGTCTGGCCGGACGCAGAAGTGAACGGATATTACGCAGGATACAATGATGCGGTCAATGTAGAACTGAAACTGGAAGCAGATGAAGCTTTTCCGGAAAAAGCAAATGAAGCAATTCAGAAAATATACGGCGCATGCGGGCTGGCGGCAGGCAAAATCGATTATATGAATATTACCATTCATGCCGGAGAGGACGGAACGATTTCTATTACAATAGATTCCAATAATAACTATCATTATATGGCCTATTCCGGGTATTATTCCGGAGAGTCCATAAAGCCTTACCGGAAAGAATTTGACCGGATTCTGCAGAACGATCCGTTTTATACGGAAACGGTAAGAAAAACGTCTGACACTGCATGGTCCTATTATTATGACTGACAGAGCAGTATTGCATCTGTACTGTCTGTAAATGACACAGAGAAGAAAATACAGTCTGCCGGCGGGAAACTGCCGGCAGACTGTATTTTCTTCTGTTTTATTGCTTCATCAGATGGGCAAGCAGCTCGTCATAGACAAATTCTACCGAAGCATGGCGCACTTCATTTCGCCCGATATTGCCGAAATACTGGGTGCGGCTCCAGACTTCGTCTCCGATTACAAATCCGAAGCATACCATACCCACCGGTTTCCCGGGGGTAGCGCCGCCCGGTCCTGCGATGCCGGAAATGCCCACGCCCGTCTCGCTGTTCATTTCCCGGGCGATCCCCCGGGCCATGGCAGAGGCCACTTCCTCGCTGACCACACCATAGTCACGGATCATTTCTTCCGGGACATGGACGTATTTTGTTTTTATTTCATTGGCATAAGTTATGATAGAGCCGTCGATAACGCCGGAGGCCGAGGCAACATTAATCAGCCGCGCCGCGGCAAGGCCTCCGGTGCAGGATTCTGCAAAAGCAATATGCATCCCACGTTCTGTCAGTATATGCACCAGTTTTTCCTCCTTTGTTTCAGAGGACGGAATGACGGGCTTCGTGGAGCAGTGAATTTCCTTAACCATATCTTCGATATCACTTCTGCTCCGGATCTCCCTGCAGCTGAGGTTGTTTTCCCCGATCAGGCGGCGCAGGGTTACGGCGCCGGCATGATGGCAGTTCTCCCCGCCGGAGGAACCGCAGTAAGCGCTCAGAACAATGGGGCGGATTCCTTTTTCAAACAGATCCAGGGCGCTGGAGAGGACACAGCATTCCGTATCCACGCCGGCGACAAAGAGATATTCCGGAAGCGCTCCTTCATTCAATTCCGTCAGTGCCTGGATCAGGTTGTCATTGACGGCGGAATAATGGGATTTTTCCACCACCCGGTCTGCGTAAGCTTTAACAGAGCCTGCCAGTTCCTGTTCCTCGTCCGTAGTCAGAAGATCCCATCCCATCAGTCTGCTGATGGGGCTGCCGGGATAATTTCTGTATTTTGTGGCGATTACAGCGTCGAATACCCCTGCCTGCAGCAGGTGTTCAATCCGGCTGAGGACCGTCCTGGTCATTTCATTTGATATAAATCCATTCTGAATATCTACAACTAATAAAATATTTTTCACAGTATCGACTTCCTTTCGCTATGATCCGGATGCAGACAGAACGATTTTGCTGCGTCCGCTGCAGATACTCTTTTATTATATCCACATTCCGGCTTTAAAACAATTCGCTTGTTTTACTTTCCGGGGGAGTATGATATATTTGACATAGAGCTGACTGAAACCCTCCGTCTTCTGCAGACGGAGAAAACAAGAAGAAAAACCGGCGTCCGTAAGAAGGCTGCCGGTTTTGGAAGGACGGGAAGAGATGCAGATCAGAGGAACAGAGATAAGTATTTATAAGGGCACGGAGCCGTTTGTTTTTGTGAGCTATTCACGCACGGATATCCGGACGGTGGAAGGAATTCTGCGGATCCTGTCTGTCCGGGGATTCCGGCTCTGGTACGATCAGATGGGAGAAGGGATTGACGCGGGAAAGAGCTGGAGGTCAGTTATTGACGAGAGACTTCAGGCAAGCAGGGCCTTTCTCATTTTTCTCGGCTTCGGAGCAGCGGACAGAAGGGAAGTTATGCGGGAGCTTGAAATGGCAGTGGAGAAACATAAGGCAGATCCGTCTTACGTGATCCTGCCGGTTTTTCTCAACCGGATTCCCGCAGCGGACTTTCCGGAGAAGGTCCGCCCGTTTCTGATGGAAAACCAGAATATCGGACTGTGGCTGTACGGCGGAGTTACCGAGCGGTTTGTCCGCCGGCTTGTATATGCAGGGTGCTGGCCTCAGGAGGTCGTTGACAACTGCCGAAGAAAAGAAATGGGACTGCCACAGTGGCGGCCCGGGGGAGAAGAAACAGCAGGCGCGGCCTCCGGAGATACGGGAACAGAAGAAATGGAATTCCGCCCGGAAGAGACAACGGATTATATTTACCGGTATGCGGCCCCTAAGCTGGCGGAAAAGGAAAGTGAAGGGAAAATGATCCGCTATTATCAGGTGAGCCCCGGGGAGATCTCTCCCCACGCGGTGTATCCCTTTGTCATGGATAACCAGTGGTGTCCGGTATCTTTCTATGAAGACAGAAATTTCCGGAAGTACGGATTTTCGGCGGACGGGCTGGAAGAGGCGCGGGAGAAAATCCAGAGGCAGGAGATCTGCAGAGGTCTTCTCCATGCCCGGCAGCTTCTTGTAAACCGGGCATTCCTTCAGAACAGTACAGTATTCATACACTGGTACAAAGCGGCCGGAACAAAAGAATATGATGCGTTCTGCCGCCTGCTGGAAAACGGTTCGATCCTTCTTGTTCTGTACAGGGAACAGATGCCCTGCGAGGAGACAGCCTATGGAAATACAGACTGGGAGGCCTGGAAGCATTTGTGTGCGGAGCATGTGACATACTGTCTCAGGATGGACTGGGATAATGAGGAAAATAACGAGATGGAGACGGACAGACGGATGGGTTTTCCGTTTCATAATTACTGCGTAACAACGGCGGAAAATAAATACAGAATGGAAGAAATGATCCGCGCCCTTTCTCTGCCGGGAGAAAAGGCGGAACAGCTGAAGAAAAAGTGGAAGCTGATCCAGAAAAAAGCGATCCGTACCAGGGAAGAAACAGGAAGAGGCTACAGCCGCAGCCAGTTTTACACAGATCATATCATTGAGAAGGGGACAAAGGTTGTAGACTGCTGTATCAGCGGAAGAAAGCCCTTCGCCCGGGAACTGAAACAGATGATTGATATGCGGTACAATCTGAATTTTGCGGAAGCATACGGGATCAGACCACTGATGCCCGGGGATGTACAGGTGAATCCGGTGTTTGCGGATGAGCTGGCATCAGCTTCCGGGGGAAGAAAAGTATCCGTGGAAGAACTGGTTTATGCAGTTGGTTCCTTTCATCCGGAGCTGTTTCTCGGGCCTGTTCCAATGATTGAAAATCCAGATCTGACGCTGGATCAGGCGGAAGCCGCAAGACAGCTTCCCCGGTGGCAGAGATATATCCGTCTGGTGGAAGACGCGGACAGCAGGGCAAAGCAGTGGGACATTGACTTCAGCTATATCCGTGCCGTGTGGGAAGAATACCGGAAGTGGATGGAAGCTGTACGCCGTACACTGCCCGGCCTGGTCTGGAAGGAAGAAAAGGGCGCGGTTACCATAATTTTCCGCATAGGAACAAAAGAGATCCGGGCAGTCTATCGTCAGGATCAGTCAGATCCCTGCGTTACAGAGAATGAAGTGGCGCCGGCAAACCGCAGACAGGTTCTTACTATTGACTACATATGCGGAGAGATCCCCCAAACCGACCGGGAGAATGCGTTTCTCACAGAAATACGGCTGTTTGAGGGATGGACGAATGAGACCGGAAGCGCTGTATATGAAGGACTCAGAGGCAGACTGAAGAGAGGAGGAAGGATATGAATCAGGATTACATAACACTGATGGAGACAGAACCGGAACTGTTCCGGAACAGCAAAGAGACAGGGGAAGTCCATATCCTTACTGATCCGGATGAAATCAGAGCAGTGGAAGAAAAACTGCACCGGGAGGTCGGAATTGTCTATGAAGATGAGTATATCAGGCTGGTAAGAGACGCCGTGATTTTCCCGGATAGGAGCCGGGGAACGTATATCCGTATTCTTCCCCGCAGACCGGAAAGCGCTGTGGCTGTGCTGCCGGTGCTGAACGGGAAGATCCTGCTTCTCCGGCATTTCCGGCACAGCCTGAGAAAATGGATGTGGGAGATCCCGAGAGGATTCGGGGAATACGGAATCACTGCGGCACAAAATGCGGAGAAGGAACTGCGGGAAGAAACGGGAATCACAGGAGCCAAACTGGAATATCTGGGAAAGATCTGCCCGGATTCCGGAATGAGCGCTGATCAGGTCTCTGTCTTTCTCGCCAGATTTTCGTCAGAGGACCGCCTGGAAAAGCAGGATCAAAAGGAAGCGGTCAAAGAATACAGAATGGTATCCCGCAAAGAGGTCAGAGAGATGATCGAAGCGGGGGATCTGGCAGACGGATTTACATTGAGTGCGATTGCGCTGGCGTGTCTGCGGGGAAAGCTGGAAGAGACTAAGTAAATAAAGAACCCAAACTATAAACAGGAAGCATTCCCGGCCTGCGGGACTGCTTCTTTTTTAATGCCCGGGCAGCCGGGTATCCTGTGCCGGATCCTGCCGTCCCCTGTCTTGAAAAAAATAAGTTTTTCCCCCTGTGTTATAAACGGATTATCAAATGACGACGGTTGCTTCCAAGAAAGGAGAGTTTACTATGGGTAAATCAGTAAATATATTTATAAGTGAAAGTTTTGATTCTTTTGGTTTCCTGGAAAACGGCCTGTTCGGCGATAAGATTTCCGCTCTTTTTGACGCGGACAGTGACATAGGCAGAATTATTGCCATGATTGCCGCGTTTGTGATCGCGGCTGCAGTGCTGATCATTGCCGCCGAAAACTTAAGAGCTGCGGTTATATTTCTCTCTGTATCATGCATTCTGCTGATCGCAGCCGGGGGAATCGGAAGCGCGCTGGCACAGGCAGCCGTATTTGCTGCGGCTGCGGCGGGAATGGCCGGAATATTTACCGCGTTAAGGTGCAGGGAAAATGCTGGGAAACTGGTGACGGATGGGGTATAATAGTTTCATCAGGCAAACAGACGCAGTACAAATATAAACAAACTTGGAATCAGGAGGACAGGAAAATGGAAACCATGGAAAGATTTCTGGCAGCATACATCCAGGAAATTATCAGAAGTTATCCCCAGGACCGGGATGGACAGAGATTTCAGCAGGCGTACTTTCAGTACATTTCATCCGGTGAGCTTTCTTTTTCTTACCGGTGGTGCGTTCTGACATATAATGTGGGAATGTTTTTCAAAATAAACCGGCGGCTGGACTATGCGGAGCAGATTTTCGGATATCTGACACAGGTCTATGAAAAGAAACTGAGCGATCCGACAGAGCGCGCGCAGTGTATCGGAGCAGCCGGCGAAACCTACGACAGTCTCGCCAATATCTATAATGAGAAAAACGATATGCTCAGAGCCATGCCGGCGCTTACGATGGCTCTTGCCTGCTATACGGAAGCAGCACAAATGGACCAGAAATATATTCTGAAAGCCGCGGCAGCGGGATACGGACTGGGGCTTATCCAGATGCGAAGCAAAAATGTGATTGAAGCGGAGAAAATATTTAAGGACGCCGTGCAGAATTTCCGGGGCTGTATGAATGTGCCCGGAGTCGATAAAGCACAGGCGACAACAGGGCTCCTCAAAGCATTAAATTCACTGGGAAATCTGTACTATAACCAGAAGAGACTGTCTGAAGCGTGGAACTGCCACAATGAAGCGTCGGGGGTCTATGCTGAAGCACAGAAAACGGGCCGGGCATCAGATATGGCCATGTCTGTTATGGCGGATGTATACTGCAATATGGGAAATGAGTATGCGGACACGGGTGACTATGTTTCCGCACGCAGGTATTACAATGCGGCATTGAGTTTCTGTGACGCTCTGGAAAACAGGATGCCGTTTCTTCGTGAAACGAAACGACTAATTCAGCGGAATATGGCGACTTTGCAGTAAAAGCAGTTGCCTGCATGAGGGCAGCATGAAATTCAGAGAGGATCATGCCCGTACAAAATAAATCAGAATTGTCAGGGAGGACATAAGATGAGTGAAATAGCAAAGAGCAGCCTTTTGGAGTACATTCTTGAAAACGCGAAGGAACACGCGAAGCGGGATGGCAGAAGGACAACTGCTGAATACGTGCTTTTCGAATGTTTTGAAGCGTGCGTGCTTTATGGAGACAGAACCGCAGAGAAGCCGGGAATTGAAAAAGACGAGATACGCAGGGTGAAGGAACTGTTTGAAGGAAACGGGATTGACAACGACACATGCATCAGGATTCTTGAAAACCTGAAAAAGCAGGAGAGTTCCTACATGGATGGCGTTATGTACAGCAAACTGCTGGTCAATGCACGGCTGTGTGCAGAAAAGGAAAATGCGGAAAGTCTGACAGCGGACAGAATTCTTCAGGCAATTCTGGATGAACCGTCTCAGATTATCCGTGACGCCCTTCAGGACTGGGAAGAAGTTGATGCTGATGATGAGGTCCCCTGGGATATGGATGATATGGAACTGCTGTGGAGTGCGGACGAGGACGAGACCCCGGATAGTGAAAGCGGGGAAAAAGAACAGGATTCCGCGCTTAAAGATGCGGAATTCCTGAAAGATCTGATCAGAAAGGTAAAAGGAATGCAGTCCGTTCTTTCCGCTCAGGTTCTGGGCCAGGAGCACGCGGTGAGCACATTTGTGTCCGGATATTTTCAGTCTCAGATCATGCTCCGGTCTGATCCGTTCCGTACAAAACCGGGAGCTACATTTCTGTTTGCCGGCCCGCCGGGAGTGGGAAAGACATTTCTGGCAGAAAGAGCCGCGGAGGTACTGGCTCTTCCATTCTGCCGGTTCGACATGAGCGAGTATGCGGAACCCAGCTCGGTAACCGAATTCAGCGGCGCGGGCCAGACATTCAGAGGAGCCAAGGCGGGAAATGTCACATCTTTTGTATATGACAATCCCAGATGTCTGATTCTGTTTGACGAGATCGAAAAGGCGCATATTGATATTATCCACCTCTTCCTGCAGATCCTTGATGCCGGAAGACTCAGGGACAATTATATGAATAAAGAAGTTTCCTTCCGGGACGCGGTAATCATACTGACAACAAACGCAGGCCGCAGGCTCTACGAGGAAAGCCGGGAGAAAAATCTTTCCGGAATTCCCCGCAAGACGATTATCCGGGCTCTGCAGGAAGACGTCAGCATGAGAACCAGGATGCCGGCTTTTCCGGCCGCCATCTGTTCCCGTTTTGCCGCAGGAAATGTCGTAATGTTCAACCATATGGAAGCCCATACTTTACGCCGCATTGCGCTGAGATACCTTGAGAACAGCGCCGGGGCGGTAAGCCAGGCATTCGGGCTGGAGATCGGGATTGATAAAGATGTGGCGACAGCTCTTCTTTTCTCAGAAGGCGGCAACGCGGACGCCAGAATGGTAACGGGAAGGGCAGAGAACTTCCTGAATGCGGAGCTGTTTGAACTTTTCCGGCTGATGGCGTCTGAAAGCAGCCCGTATAAGATTGACAATCTGAAAAAAATTCATCTGTCGGTCAATCTCTCTGAGTGCGATCCGGAAATTACAGAGCTGTTTTATCCGAAACGGCAGAAGGATATCCTTGTGTTTGCGCCTGAGGAAACACTGCGGGGAGAAATGTTCCCGTCTGAAAAATATATGATTCATTCCGCCTGCGAACCGGAGAAAGCCAGGAAAATCCTCAGGCAGGAAGATGTCACCGCAGTCTTTATTGAACCTGCCGTTGCAGGGGGAAGCGCCGCAAAAAAATATCTGAATATCGAAGACACCTCTTCACCGTACATGGAGTTTTACCGTTATATATGCACAGCACAGATGTCTGTTCCGGTCTATATCCTTCAGACAGAAGAAACTGTGCTGAGTGAGGAGGAAAAAGTTTCCTTTATGAGAACGGGAGCCAGGGGCATATGTATTTCAGAAAAAGGAAAACTGACAGAGAAGATATCGGAAATATGCGAAAGACTTCATCAGCAGGAGAGCATGGATACACTTGCCAGATATAATAAAGTACTCAGCTTTGACAGCGCCCAGAGGATTCTGGATGACGGAGAAACGGCGGAAATCAGCTTTATTAATTTCAGCCTGGGTTATGCACTTGACGCGGACGACAGGAAGAAGGTGCTGGCAGATGTGTCAAAACCGGATCTGACTTTTGATCAGGTTATCGGCGCGGAGGATGTAAAGGAAGAACTGAAATTTTTTGCGGACTATCTGAAGCATCCCCGGAAATATGTGAAGAAAGGCCTGAGGCCGCCGAAGGGAGTGCTTCTCTACGGACCACCGGGAACCGGCAAGACAATGCTTGCCAAAGCTATGGCGGCGGAAGCGGATATGACCTTCATTACTGCAGAAGGCGGCCAGTTCCTGAAAAAATATGTGGGAGAAGGCCCGGAGGCGGTTCACGATCTGTTCCGCACGGCAAGGAAATACGCGCCTGCGATTCTGTTTATTGATGAAATTGATGCCATCGGAAAGCCGAGAACCAGTGACCGTGCACAGAATATCGGCAGCGAGGTTCTCAATGCTCTGCTCACGGAAATGGATGGATTCCGCAATGCGGAAGCGGCGTCGGTCTTTGTGCTTGCGGCCACCAATTTTGACGTAACAGGAAACGGACCTGCCTGCCTCGATGGGGCTCTTGTAAGAAGATTTGACCGCAGGATAAAGGTAGAACTGCCAAACAGCGATGAACGCAGACAGTTCCTGGAGATGAAATGCCGTGCAGGGGCGGCCTTTTCCGTTAGTCAGGAGAAGATTGACAACATCGTTTCCAGAAGTACGGGCATGAGCCTGGCGCTGCTGGATTCTGTCCTTGAGCTGAGCCAGAGAAGCGCCGTGAGATGCCAGTCAGACTGTGTTACAGATGAGATACTGGAAGAAGCCTTTGAGACATACAACAGCGGCAGAGAGAAGAAATGGGATCCCGGGCAGCTTGAGCGCACGGCACGGCATGAAGCGGGACATGCGCTGCTTTGCTGGAAGAACGGAGAAATGCCCGCTTATCTTACAATCGTGGCCAGAGCGGATTACGGCGGATATATGCAGCGGGAGAGCACGGAAGACAAAGGGGCGTATACAAAAGCGGAACTGCTGGGCAGGATCCGCACTGCGCTTGCAGGAAGAGCCGCGGAAATTGTCTGCTACGGCGAGGAGAACGGCATCACGACCGGCGCCGGCGGAGATCTTCAGACCGCAACCAGTCTGGCGCGGTATATGATCTGCTCCTGCGGTATGGACGAGGAAGCCGGGATGTGCGTGATCGGAAAAGAAGAGCTGGTCCAGGCCGGACTGAATGAAACGATACGGAAAAAAATAAATGAGATCCTTGCAGAAGAATTAAAAAATGCGGAAACAGTTATCCGGGAAAACAGGGAGATCCTGGATACGCTTACGGAAGTGCTTATGAAAGAAAATCACATTGACGGAAACCGCATGAAGCAGATCTTTGAAAATACCGGGAAATCTGTATAAACCAATCAGAAGAAGGAGGAGGAAGGGATGGAAAAATACAGAAAGGAAGCGGAACAGGTCTTTGATACCTTCTGCGGCCTGCTGGATCGCATCAGGTGGAAGTACAGGGCGGACAGGAACAGACTGAGCATATCCACGGGTGTGCCGGGGGAGAAGCCCCCGGTGGAGTTTGTTTTAAAATTTAATCCGGAGAACGGCCGCTTTTTCCTGCTGTCTCAGATACCGGTGACCATGCAGGAAGAAAAGCGGGCTGATGCAGCTCTTGTTGTCAACGAATTTAACAAGGACAAAAAGCTTGGCGCTTTTGACCTGGATTTTGAAAGCGGCGGGATTTTCTTTAAGGTTACCCAGTGCTTTGTCGGATGCAGAATAAGTGAAGAGCTGTGCGCTTTTCTCCTGGAGTTTTCACTGAAGTATATCGATGCATACAGCAGCAAGTTTCTGATGCTCAATAACGGCCTGATTTCGACAGAACAGTTTCTGGCGGATGTTAAATCATGATTACCGGGAGGAAAAGAGATGGATGAATCAAAAAACTATGAGAGAGCGTTAAATGTATATCATATCCTGCTGACGACACTGGATGATATGAAGTGGAAGTATGAGAAAAACGACAATGATCTTGCAGTGACATATACGGTAGCGGGAGAAGACATACCGATGACGTTTCATATGATTGTTGATCCGGGGCTGCTGGCTGTGCGCTGCTTCTCATTCCTGCCGGTAACATTTCCGGAAGGCAGGCGGATTGACGGAGTGATTGCGGCATGTAATGCCGGTTACGGACTGTATGAAGGAAAATTTTTCTGCAATCTGCAGGATGGAAGGATTATATTCAATTCCGTGTCATGCTTTGGGGGATGTGAAGTGAACGGATACTGGATTGCCTCGATAATGGGGCTGGCGCATCGGACGGTAGACGAACAGAACGACAGATTTCTGATGCTGTCAAAAGGCATGATGTCGCTGCAGGATTTTATGATAAAAATGTAAATCTATGAAAAGACGGCGGAAGTGTTTCTATCCGGAAGAGGACGCTTCCGCCTTTTTCTGTCTGAAAAGCAGTTTCGGCAGATGATAGCAAAATACAGGTATCTGTTGTATAATCGAAATGTATGAATTTGGTTTGAAGAAATGTGCATCTGCACCAGGAGGGGACTATGCAAAAAGCAAAAAAGAAAGCCACAGTTGTCCAGGCATACAGACTCGGGGAAGAGAATGATATGGTGGAAGAACTGACGGCAGAAGGAGAAATTAAAGTTAAGGGCGACGGCAGTTTTGAGGTGTTTTCCCAGGAGGCAAAAGACGGAGCCGGAGAGATCGCCCATGCAGGGGACTATATTAAACTGGATTCTTCCGGGAAACCCTATCCCAACAGCGCGGAATTTTTTGAAAAGAATCACAGACATCTGGCCCGGGAATTTTACGAACAAAAGTCCAGGGTTTTCCCGGTCTGGATGGCCGGAGACGATATGTGTCCGGAGATAAAGTTCCTGATAGAGCAGAAACAGCTCACATTCCATGAGGAGGATCCGGAAAAGTATTTTCAGGCTCCGCTGTGGGGGACAAACCTGTCGGCGAAGAAAGATGCGGTGATCGTATTTTACAGCATAGAGCGGGACGAAAACGGGGAGATCCGGGATGCGGAGTTTAATTTTGTGGCCCGTGACGAGTTCGATAAGACATACGAGCTTCTGTAGCGGCTTTCAGTGAAAAAAGAAAAAGTACAGAAACAGATATAATAAATTTCGAAGGAGAAAGTGAGGAGAAACAGATGACAGACCATCGCGTATTTTCCGGATATACTGAAAAGATTGATGAGCAGAGAAAAGCCTGGTATGAACAGCTTGCCGGGAAGCGGCTTGAATGGGAGGAACTTGCTTCGGCCGGATCCACCAATGAAGTTCTCGGAAAGCTGGAATCGGTTCCACTGTATCAGTATCTTGTAAATTACCTTCTGTATGTGTGGGAGAAAGGAGAAAACCGGGAAATCCGGTATGACCAGATGATTTCAGATCTGACAGACCGGGTGGCGGATGCTTTTAAGAAAAACGGCATGCCGGAAGAAAAGTGCGCGAAGGCTCATGTCAGAGATATGCTTACGACCGAGTGGAGCAGAGAATGGGACAGTTTCGAGAGAGCAGCCAGCAGCCGTGTGTTTGAACTGGGGCTGGGCCTGGGGCTTCCGGCGGATGACGTGGAGCAGCTGCTGCAGAAGGCGGTCAGAAGAGCGGGATTTAATTACTATGATCCGGAAGAAATGATTGTATACTGTGCTTTGAAATTCTGCAAAAAAGACCATTACAGGTGTGCACGGGCCATGCTGCGGAATTACAGACAGGCTGTTCCGCTGCAGGGAAAAGAAAGTACCGCGCGGTTTGGAGACACATCGGAAGTGCGGGATCAGATGCTGGAGATGCTTGAAGGCGGCGTGGAGGACGGCAGACTCTACAGCACAGATACATATGAACCGGGAACGCTGAATCCCGGACTGGCAGACTTTTTCTCCTGGCATAAGGCATTGCTGCCGGAAGTGAGAACCGCGGCAGTTGTTTTCGAAGAACTTCTGGAAGAATTCATTGAAGCACACAGGAAAGACATTCTTGACTTCAAAAGCACTGACCGGGGCAGTGAAGAGTATGCCAAGGCAGTGCTGCAGGTTGAGTATGATGCGGAAAGAGAAATAAAGCTTCCGGCAGGAACAACATTTTATGCGTTAAAAGGAAAAGAAAAGAGAAGAGTCGGATTTGTGATGGAAAATGATGCTCTCCTTCCCGGACGGGAAGACATTGAGGTTGAGATACCGGTGAGGGGGACAGAGCCCCAGGGGATATGCCTGGCAAAGAAGACGACTCCCGGGTATGTGGGAAAAATGACGGAAATGATTCCGGAAGAGCGGGCGCTTAAGGCAGGAGTCATGCGGGCCTATACGTCCACGACTCTGAAATATACGGGAAACCCTGGTGATAAACGGCCGGCGAAAGGCACCATATGCGCGGTGTGCAGTCCGGGGACAGAACTGCCGGCAGGAACGTTGTTTACACATGACGGATTTGCCTACGCCACAGAAACGGAATGCAGGGCGGCAGCCCGGGCAGACGTTCCCGTCCGTTCAGAACATCCCTGCCGCAAAGGAGAGAAGATTGCGGAGACCGGGGAGATCCGGTATATGGACAATCCTCCGGAGGGCATACTTTCTGTTTCAAACGGGAAGCCGGTCAGCAGAAAAGAACAGACAGAGAAAATATCAAAAGAACTGTTCCGGGACTTTCTGTATGTAAAAGACGCCGAACGGCTGGGAGCTGACGAAAGGCAGATTGACAGAACGCTGCTCGGACACTGGTTTACGGAGACAGAGATTACCAGCGTTCGGTTTTCCAATATCCGGAAACAGGCAGATGAAAAATCAAAAATGACCAGAGCAAAGATGGAACGCCCGGAGGTTCGCAGATGCGATATTATTACAATGGCCTTTCTGAATTTCTGCGCGGACACGGATGATGAGCCGGACGGGTATCTGATAGAGGCAGATTCCGAAGCGGTGTACCAGGATTTCGTGCGTTATGTGAATCAGAGGCTCAGAAAATGCGGCATGATGCCCTTCTATCTCCAGAATCCCTATGAATATCTGCTGGCATATCTTATACAGACTGACACACCTGTTGATTCTCTGAGGAATATGTGGAAAATCGTAAATGCGGGAAAGGAAGAAACGGATGACTGAAAAAAAGGAAAGAGCGGCCCTGAACAGAGGGGATGAACTGGAACTGACCTTCCGCGCCATGGGCGGACAGGTATATATGCAGAAAGCGGTGATTGAGGAACAGATCGGGAGGGGAGCTTCCTGTCTTACCTATATTGTCAGGCTCTTTTCAGATGAGAAACACAGTTCCAAGATGATTATGAAAGAATTCTATCCCCTTCCGGAGGGGACAGGTTTTCAGATAGAAAGAAGAGGAACGAAACTATGCGCTTCCGGAGACGAGAAAGGCAGGGAAAGATACCGGGAGCTTAAGGAGAGATTCCGACAGTCCTTCCAGCTGCAGAATGCGCTTTCTGACAGCGGGGCGATGGAAGTTATGGTACGGCCGTACCATCTGGCGGAGTTCGGAGATTCCCTTTATATATTAAGCGATATGCATCTGGGGACAATCCTTGCCCGCTCGAAAGTAAAGAGTCTGTCGGAAAAACTGTGGCTGATATACAGAACCGCAGAGGCTGTGGAGCTTCTCAATGAACAGGGATACCTGTATATGGACCTGAATCCTTCGAATATTCTGTGGATCCCCTCCCAGCAGTCTGTAAAGCTTTTTGACGTGGACAGTATGATTCCCTGGCACAATCTGGAGCAGATTCATCATATCCGCGTGACCCGTCCCTATACACCTCCGGAGCTGGAGGAACTGGAGGAGTGGTTTGATATTAATAAAGAGGCCTTCCTGAAACCTACATGGGATGTTTACTGCCTCGGACTTATCTTTTTTCAGCTTCTGACCGGAAGGTTCCCTACAGAAGAGGATCTGAAGACCGGATACGGAAAGGAATACGAGGTGGAACAGATCTGTATGCAGGCAGGATGTGAAGAGCCGGAGACAGCTGCGTTTATGAAACGGGTCCTGGCAAGATCACTGAGCCGGAAGTTCCGGGTGCGATATTCTTCGGCGGGAGAGATGTGCGGCGATCTGAATCAGCTCAAGAAGATGCTGGACGCTCAGGAATTTATTCCAAAGAAAGAGTACGCCAGAGCCAATGATCTGATGCAGTCCTACCATATCCTTGAAAAATGGCCGGTTTACCGGTATACCCGCCGGGAGGAAGGCCGGGAAATTCTGGACATGGCAGTATGCGGAAACCAGCCTGTGCGGGAAGCCTTTTTCAAAGCGGCCTTTTCCTGTGTGCATATGCCGGGTATGCTGCTGAGAATCCGTCTGTACGCGGACGATGTATCCGGTTTCATGGAGAAAATAAAAAAGGAGAATCCGGCATTTGTAAGGACCGTTCATATCTATCAGGAAGACAGATGTGTCTGGGGTGAGGAAGAACGGAGGAATGCAGGACTGCTCATCTGTGAAGAGCCGATGGCGGAGATCCGGCTGTATGAAAAGAGTCAGGAGGAAATGCTGGCCAATGGCGGCGCATTTATAAGAGAGATTCCGTCTCCTTATGTACTCCTGCTGCGGAAAGACAGGAGAGACGGTGAACTTCTCTTAAACGGCGTGTCAGAGCCGGTGCTGAATGCGGAATGGAAATGCTCATACTATAATGAGGAATTATTCGATACCAGGATAATGAAGTGGGCGCTGAACGTGCATGATTTCTATTATCGCGGCACACATGAACGGGCGTCAAAAGAGGAAGTGCGGCAGACATTTGAAAACGATATTTATAATCTTGATTCCTCTATGCGAAGCGCATTGTCGGTAAAGTACAAACTGGGGGCAGCAGGAGCAGATACGGAAGACACTGATCCGGCGGAAGAGTTTTACCGGAGAGTGCTTTCGCCGGAAACGGGGAACAGAGAACTGTTTGATCTTCTGAGTGATCAGGAGCATCTGAGCTGGTGTGCGTTTATGGTGATCAACGGATGGGATCTGCCGGATGAAAGCGAAATCGGACAATACGCGTTTTCGGGGAAAAACGATTTTAAGGACAGGGAACGGCGTCTTCATCCGTGTCTCGTCTCAAGCAGACCCGGAAACCGTCTGAAAGATATGGAACGGAAAATCTGGAACAGACAGAAGCTGAGCAAGACTGTTACAGCCGGGCTGGATGATCTTGAGCAGATGTGCCTGAAGCTTCATCGGATCGCGGGAAATAAGGCGAAAGAGATCCGTCCGGAAGTAAACCGCCTGTGCGGACAGCTGGCCCGGAAACTGGCGCGGTACCACAGCGGGGAGGCGGACGAGGCGTTCCGCTGGCTTATGACAGTGAAAGAGAGAGTCTATGCAGGAGAGAGCAACGCGGAGCTTGTATGGAAGCAGGCGGCGGATCAGCTGCGGCAGTGCTGCGTCAGAGTGTGCGGACAGGACAGAAGTGTCCGGGAGTATCTGGATGAAATCTGCAGAAAACTTGCCGTGGTGCATGAATACAATGCGTACCACGATTATAAAAGATCAGACGAGGATATTATACGGGGAATTCCGCAGCTTCTTTCGGCCGGAACGATACGGACTGTGATCAGGCCTTATCTTCAGGGCAGAGAAAACGGCTGGAAAAACATACTGTCTTCCCTTTTCCTGGAACCGGAGAAACTGGTCTTTGTGCCGGTGGAGGACGGGATGATTGACACAGAGTTTTATGAAACTTTTCTGCGATACCGGGGGTGCGGCACCGGAATATCTGTCTGTAGTCTGAGTGACGCCGCAGCATACAGCAGCGCGGTAATTGATGTTACAGGATTCGATGCAAAAGAACTGTACCGGATCCGGAAATATTCCGAGGATTATCACATACCGTGTGTTATGGTTAAGGACCGCAGGCTTCTGGGACTGGATGACCCTGTGGTGGAAATGTACGCGCGTCAGATTCACCTGACTGTGGAGGAGACTTTTTATCTGTTCCGGGCATATATGGATTCGGATAAAAAGGAAAATGCGATTCTTGGGCTGAGTTCGCGTTACCGGGGCCTGTGGGGCGCCTATACGGAGCTGGGGCCGTGGAAGTGGAAGAACCTGATTGAACAGCTTGTACGGATTGAGAGGGAAAATACCGTTGTTTTTAATACCGGTGAATCCGGAAGAAGGAAATCCTATAAAACGGTTCCTGTCAGCGGAAACGCTCTCATTTATACAGGACTGGATCTTGTATTTGAGCAGTGCCGTGAAAACGGCCTGATCTTTTCCTACTGGCTTCCGGGCCCGGAAGATGATCTGCCTGCGGAATTTACTGCAGACAGCGCGGAGACGGCAAAAATTCTGGAGAGCCTGATTCTGCAGGCAGACAGTGAACCTATGAAGCATCGGTATGTTTTCGGACGGAAGGAAAAGATACGGCGCCCGTTGGAAGGTCCGCAAACAGAATATTCGGTTAAGGACCGGACTTTATATGTCCGCGCCGTACAGAAAAGGAAAGAGCTGAGAGATCCTTCAGGGGAACAGGAGGATCTGGCGGAAGTCCTGAGGGAAGGTCTGTGTATGCTGGAAGAATATGGACGGAAAGGAAGCGGCGGACGCCAGAATCTCATTCAGAATCTGAAGATCAGTGAGAAGGATGAAGAAATTGATTTTACGTTTAAATATGCTTCTGATGCGGTGAAAGCATGCCTTTCAAGAGAAGGAAATATTCTGGAGGCAATGATTTATTTTACGTGTCTGGAAATGGGGATTTTTGATGATCTGAACATCAACTCGGAATTCAGCTGGAACCTGGAAGAGGGAACAGCAGGGGAAGAACAGCCGGTGAATAATGAGATTGATATTATAGGCACGAAAGATCTGAGGACATATTTCATATCGGCAAAAATGACGGTGCCGGAGACTGCGCATCTGATGGAGATTAAATATTTTGCAGATCATTTCGGTATCGATGGACAGGCGGTACTTGTGACTTCCAACAGCCGTACGGCAGATGATTCTTCGTCGAGACCGGTCAGCAAAGAGGAGAGAAGCCGGCTGATGGGAGTCAGATATATTAACAGAACCGTAATTGATGAAGGCCGGCTTGGTGATGTGATAAGAGAAATTGTAGAGGAAAAGAGGGTGAAGATATGATATGGGCAATCTGTTTTCTGCTGGCGCTGGTATTTTCCGCTGCCGGCACAGCGGTCTTTCTGATCCGGAGACAGCACGGAAAAAATGAAGTCAGATATCTGGGCGGCGGTGTATTTCTGGCCTGCGTTGCAATATGTTTTCCGGTAATGTGTCTTACGGAACAGGCGGGATTTGCTCTGGCCGTAAGTATATCCCACAGTATCCGTATGTTTGTAGTTGACACCGGAGTATCCGATATCCTGGACGCGCTTCCGGTAAATGAGCTGGGGCTGCTGTTTTATCCGTATAAAGTTGTAGTCTGTCTGCTGTATCTTCTGGCTCCCATGTTCACCCTGACTATAGTGCTGCGGTATTTTTCCAATTTCTTCGAGAGAATGCGTCTGGTTCTGAAGAGACGGCAGAATCTGTATGTGTTTTCCGAGCTGAACAGACATTCTCTGGAGATTGCGGAAAATATCAGTACACAGGCCAAAGACAGCAGAAAAACGGGAATCATTTTCTGCTGTTCTGATGACAAGGATGACCGGAACAAAGAACTGGAAGAAGAAGCCAGGGATCTGAAAGCAGTATTTGTAACCGGAGAGATGACACATCTCCGCCTGAAAAACAGAGGAAGATACATCACTTACTTCTTCATATCGGAAGATGAGGATAAGAATATTGATCAAACGCTTTACATGATTGAGGAAATGACCGGGGATTCCCGCTGGCACGCCTCCGGCGGACTGGAACAGCGCAACAGCGCTCTTTACTGCTATGCAACAGGTGCAGAGGCAGAAATCCTGCTGGATGCTAAGCAGAAGGAAGACCTGCAGGTTGTACTTATGGATGAAGTAAGAGAATCGGTGTATGAACACCTGTACTGCCATCCTCTGTACACGAATATCAATCCGCTTGATGCCGGCGGTACACGTGAGAAGATTTCCCTTCTGATTGCAGGCGGCGGCAAGACGGGAAAAGAGTTTCTGAAAGCAGCGCTCTGGTGCGGGCAGATGGAAAATTTTGATCTGGAGATTCATCTGATTGATATCAAAGGAAATCTTATCAGAAAAGAACTGGGGATTGAGTGTCCGGAGCTGTTTGCCGAGCGGGCAGGATATCATATAGATATTCACAAAGGAAATATTTTCAGTGATAAGTCAGAAAAGTATCTGGATGAACTGGGCGAAGTGAATTACTGTGTAGCGGCTCTGGGCGACGACGAGGCTAATATCCGTGCCGCGGTATGGATGAGAAGATATTATTATCTGAAGCAGAAGAAAAATACCCCGCTGATCTGCGCCTATATAGAAAATCCCAGAAAGCGGCGTACTGTCTGGGAGTTATACGAGAATACAAGAACAGAGCAGCGGTTATATTACAATATCGTTCCTTTCGGGAGAAGAAAAATGTTTTTCGGCGGACAGTCGGATGCCGCGTTTGTTACGGAGTACCTCGGACTCGGCGTACAGTCTCATTATTTCCGTCTGACGAAAGATTCCTCAGAGGAAAAACGGAGACAGGCTGTACAGAAGTTCTACGAGAAACAGTTTAACCGGCGGTCCAGTATTGCCAGCGGTATACATATTCTTTTCAAGCTGTGGGAACTGGGATACGGGATTATGCGGGTGCCCTGTGAAGCGGCGGAAAAGAAGAAATTTCAGCAGTATATTCATCCCGTGGATTTCTATGCGGAATGCCATAAAAAACTGGATCCTTATTATGAACTGGAACATGAAAGATGGGTGGCTTACATGCGCACGGAGGGCTGGCGTCTGCCTACAAGAGGAGAAGATACTCTGGAAGAGATCCGGGAGTGCTATGAAGGCTATTGCCCTCAGTTTAAGAATCAGAATTACCTGATCCGGCTGCATCCTGCGCTCGCCCCCCTGCACAGACGGGGTGGAGCGGGTGCAACACTGCAGGAAGTGGATGACATGATTGTGGATGTGAACCGCCGGAAAAAAGAAGAGTATAACCCCGATTACATTCAGTCGGATAAGGAAGTTGTGAACCATATCGGCGATATTGTGGCCGGAGCCTGGTGCGGCCCGGACGGCATAAACATCCACGGAGTGCGGGCAAAAGAGGGAGAATGCGTAATCTGTACGCTGGAAGATATGCTGCAGTATTATATCAGCATATACCAGGAGCAGAAGTCCCGCATGACTTCAGAGAAAATCATTACACTGCGGGAAGAGATCCGGCGCTGCTGCTACGGAATACTGCGGACAGACAAAGAAGACAAGGAGCCGGTGCTCGGATATCTTGAACAGATCCGGCAGGAAGAAATTATGTGAGAGATTCGGATTTGCCGAAATGAACCTAGATTCAGAAATACCGGAAATATTCAGAATTCCTGGATAGAACGGGACGGAGATATGGGATGTGGGATCCTTATTCCGTTCCGGAATCTGAGAAAAATAAAGGATCTGAAATCTGATTAAAAGCAAGGCCTGAGATGAAAACTCACTGCGTTCGGGCAGATTCATCTCAGGCCTTAACATCAGACTCCAGATCCTTT